>JACXTT010001129.1_pt1 | contig 45294 bp, 47 predicted proteins | sample 9270951 | NCBI WGS metagenome assembly JACXTT01 (sample SAMN15532306, study PRJNA645909) | rock metagenome | isolation source: weathered quartz diorite | place: Puerto Rico | collected 2017-06-21 | reverse complement strand
CGTTGTGTTTTGGTGTGAGCGAGCGGACCTATTTCGACGGCTCTCTTGGCAAACGGCCTTCGCGCGCGGAGCTCGCAGGGTTGAAGGCGCGGCTGCGCCGGGAAGGCGTGAAATCCGTAGCCGTCTGCTTTCTGCACGCCTACGCCAACGCTGCAAACGAGCGGCCTGCCGCGCGCGCTCTCGCGGGGGACTATTATCTCTGCTGCTCGCATGAAATCTCGCCCGAGTTCCGCGAGTACGAGCGCGCCTCCACTACGTTAATCAACGCCTACGTCAGCCCGCTGATGGATGCATACCTGGCGGAGCTGGGCCGCGGCAGCCGCCACCGCATTTCGATTCTGCAGTCGAACGGCGGCTTCATCACCATGGCCGAGGCGCGGCGCCATGCCGTAAGGACCATTCTCTCGGGGCCCGCGGGCGGCGTGGTGGGAGCAGCCGAAGCGGCCCGGTGGAGCGGCTTTGACCATGCCCTGACCTTCGATATGGGTGGCACTTCCACCGATGTCAGCCTTTGGGACGGCAAGCTGCGCCTCACTACCGAGTCTTCCGTGGACGGGTTGCCGGTGCGCGTGCCCATGCTCGACATCCACACCGTCGGCGCCGGCGGCGGCTCGATCGCGCGCGTCGACGAGGGCGGTTTGCTGCGCGTTGGTCCGGACAGCGCGGGCGCAGATCCGGGGCCGGCATGCTATGGCACGGGTGAGCAGGCTACCGTCACCGATGCACACGTCGTGCTGGGCCGTATCGCGGCCGATCAGTTTCTGGGAGGTGAGATGAAGATTGACGCCGCGCGCGCCGCCCGGGCGATCGGACGGGTTGCTCGCGCCCTGGGACGCGATCGCATCACGGCGGCGCAGGGCATTGTCCGCATAGCCAACGCCAACATGGAGCGCGCTATTCGCGTGGTGTCGATCGAGCGCGGACGCGATCCACGCGATTTCCCGCTGGTCGCGTTCGGCGGCTGCGGGGGGCTGCATGCCTGCGAGATGGCGGAAGAGCTGGGAATCCGCACGGTGATCGTGCCGCGCTTTGCCGGAGCGCTATCCGCGCTCGGGATGCTGCTGGCGGATCGCGTGCGCGATTATTCGGCGGGCATTGTGAATGCCGCCAATATCGAAAAGCAATTTGCGCAACTGGAACGCATCGCCAAGCGAAATATGCCCGGCGCCCTGCTGGAACGCATGGCCGACGTTCGCTACGTGGGCCAGAGTTACGAGCTGACCATCCCTTGGCGCGCCTCGTTTCACACGGAGCATCAGCGAATCTACGGGTACTGTGACCAGCAGCGGCCCACCGAAGTCGTCACCGTGAGGGTGCGCGCCCGGATTGCCGTGCCGAAAGCCAGGCCGGCTCGGCTTCCACGCTGGAACAAATCCAGTGAACCGCAACGTCGCCGCGTCTTCACGGGAGATAAATACCGGTTGGTGACGGTGTTCGCGCGAGACGAAATTGGGGAACGGGAAAAGAAAGGGCCCGCGCTGGTGATCGATTATGGATCCACCACGCTCATTCCGCCAGGCTGGAAATTTCGTGTGGACCGTGCCGGAAACCTGGCGGTCCGCCGCTAGATGCGCTCGAGTTCAGTCACTGTTCTCGAGTTCCGAATGTTGCCCATCAGAGAAGAGGCCCCTATCTTTCATAGACCTCGATCCAGAGGCCGCCCCGCGTCCAGCGCGCCACGGAATGCGCTCCCAGGAGCTCGCGCAATTCGTTCGCTCCCACCGGGGGGCTGTATCGGTAATAGCGCTCGAGAAACGCCTCCCATCGAGGATTTTGCGTCAAGCCCAGCGGGTCCCATGTCACCGAATACAACACCACCACCGGCACGTCTTCTCGGGCGAGCGGCGTCACACTGGCGGCGGAAAAATCTTTGATCTCGCGGATGCGAAGCGGACGCCGGACATAACCGAATTCCGGACGCTGCAGGGCGGACGAAAGAGGAAACATCGTAGCGATATTCGTATCCGGATAATGACTCTCGACGTACGTGGCAGCCTCGGTCTGAAGAGCGACGAAGTCTGCAAACGCCAGGTTGTTCTCCAGGGGAAACGGGTACAGCGGGTTAAAGAAATTGGCAACGATCAATGCCACCGTTAGTGCCGCGGCGCTCGCGATGCGCCACCTTGACTTGTACTGCCACATCGCGGCCGCAAACCCGATGTAGAGCACGGGCAGCACCGGAACCAGGTAGCGCTCCAGCACCGCGCCGCCCAAGGCGCTCACCAGCAACATGTGAGCCGCCACCAGCGAACCGGCCACACGCCATGCACGCGCCCGAAACAGTTTCGTATTCAGCAGAGCGGCAATCAGCGCAATGGTCCCGATCCAGTGGCCCGATCCGATGAACACGTAGTACAGGCGTCGCAGCGCCGCAAGTGCCATTCGCACGGGATGCAGCGGGTACCAGAGGTTGTACTGGGTAAAAGCGGGGTTCCCGAACAGGTGGCCGGTGCCGCGGTCGAGCGCCATCAGCCAGAGGATCAGCGATCCAGCCGGTAACAGAAACCAGAGGGCTTCCCGGCGGCGGCCTTCGATCCATAACCATGCGAAAAACACTACCGGCGCAACTAGCCCGGTTTCCTTCACCAACACCAGCAACGTTGAAGCGATAGCGGCCGCCCGAATCCGCTCGTCGAGGAACAGCAGCAGCGCGAGCGCGGACAAAACCATCGCCAGCATGTCGAGCTGCGCCATGATCGATTGCGCGAAGAACAGCGGCGAAATCGCGAGCCAGGCAGCCGCGACGGTTGCCGCGCCAGGAGAAAGCCCCATCCGGAAACCAAGCTCGAGCGTGATCACGGTCCCCGCCGCCGCCAGCGCCAGCATTGCCACGCGCGTAACGGCGATCGAATAACCCGCGATCGACCATACCGCCGCCAGGTAAGCCATCACGCCCGGCGGGTGGACGTTCGGCACGGTAGAGAGCGGAATCCAGGCACCCCTTTGAAAGATATCGAGCGCCGCCGGAACAAACTGCCCCAGCTCGTCCCAATAGAACGGCAGTTTCAAAAACGGCAAATGGCTCGAGAAGACGAATAGCGCCAAGACCACCGGCGCCCACAGGCGAAATCGAGCGCGGGCGCGCAGTTCCGCGGGCGATACGTTCATGCCGGGCTACTGCACGAAGCCAGCCCCGGCGCGCGGCTCCAGCTTGATCTCGCCGAATGCCGCTTCGTACTGGCTGACATTCTGTTGCAGAACGTTGAGCAGCGCTTTGGCTTGCTGCGGGCTGAGATACACGCCTTGAAAGTTGTGGATATTGACGTTTTCCGGGGACGCCTGGTTCACCAGCCCGAACAGGAGGAGGAAGTCCCACAAGTTGACGCGAATCTGCACGCTGTTGGCGTAGCCCTCGCGATACTCGGGCAAGTTGATCAGGTTGATCTTGGGCTGCTGTTGTGGCGGGTTCATAGACCTTTACATGGTGAATCACGCGCGACTGCGCGTCAACCGGCGGGGGGTTTAGACATCAGGGCAAAATCCGAAAACCAAGATCAACCTTTGCGAAGTGGGAATCCGCGGTGAGAACCTGACGGAGCCCGAGCTCACGCATGACCACAAAACTAGTGAGGTCGGTGAACGAGATTTGGGGCTTGTCCCGGTATCGCGCACGGAGTTTCCACGCGCTATCGAACCGGTCCGGCGTGATCGCCTCGATGGATAGCATCCCTAATGCACGCGCGTCGAAGACGTGTTCGCAGAAAGCCTGAGCCTGCAAAAATGGGCAACGAGAGAAGAGGCGCGTGATGGTCTCGTCGAGTATGTAGTCTGTGGTGACCAGAGAACCGCGCCCGGCACGAGAACGCCGTACTTGGACTGCTCTCTGATGTACGGGGTCGTTTGCATCGGCGAGGGCAAGCCAGCCCCACGTATCGACAAAAAGACGCGCCGGCTCAATCGCCATAGAGCGCTTCATCAATTCCAGCGCTCAACTTTCCGTCATGGACGATGCCTTCCACTTCAGCCAGCGGATCGGAGCCGGAGAAGCGCAGTTTGCGGCTCCGGTTGCGTCGTTCCAGGCGGGAGCGAATCAGCTCGGCCATGCTGATCCGCGCGCGAAAAGCTTCCTGGCGCAGACGTTCGTGTAACTCCTCCGGAAGGAACAAAGTGGTGCGCCTCATGTATGTCATCATAACATATATATTCACTTGTAGATCGGCCGGTCGCGACCGCTCTGCGAACCCTCCTGTATCCTGTAAGGCATGTCTCGCATGCTGGAAGAGATCCGGCAGCAGCCGGAAGCCCTAGAGCGCACGTTGCGCACGCAACTGAAGCGCATCGAGCGCTTCAAGCGCCTCATCGCGAAACGCAGGCCGAGGCTGGTGGTGCTGGCCGCTCGCGGCACCTCCGACAATGCCGCGCTGTTCGGCCGGTACCTGCTCGAAATCACCACCGGCATTCCGGTCTCGCTGGCCGCGCCGTCGATCTACACCCTCTACGGCGCCCGCATCGATTTCCGCGGCGCGCTGGTGGTGGCGGTGTCGCAATCCGGCGAATCTACGGATACCAACCTCGTCGTTTCGCAGGCCCGCCAGCAGGGCGCGCTCACCGTCGGCATTACGAACGAGGCCTCCAGCTCGCTCGCAAAACTCGCCGAACATGTTTTCTTCGTGCGCGCCGGCAAAGAAAAAAGCGTTGCCGCCACCAAGACCTACACCGGACAGGTCCTGATGCTCTACCTGCTGGCGTATGCCCTGGGCGCGAAACTTCGTCCCGACGACCTGGCGCGCATTCCTGAACGCGTGCATCTCGCGTTGCGGACGGAACGCGAAATCGCCGCTCTCTCAGAGCGCTATCGTTTCATGGATCATTGCGTCGTCGTGGGCCGGGGCCTGAATTACGCCAACGCCTTCGAATTCTCGCTCAAGTTGATGGAAACCTGCTACGTGGTGGCCGAGCGCTTCTCTTCGGCCGATTTTCTGCACGGTCCGATTGCGATGGTGGAACCGAATTTTCCCGTGTTTGTGTTCGCGCCCACGGGCGTGACCTCTCCGCCCGTTCTGGAAGCCATCGCGAAGCTGAAGGCGCTCGACGCCGAGACCGTGGTCATCACCGACGCCGGAAACGCGCTCGCGGCTGGTGCGGCAACCCGCGTCATCCGCCTGCCGCAGCGCATGCGCGAGCTTTACACGCCCATCCCCTACATCATCCCCGCGCAGATCTTCGCCGCGAGCCTGGCGGACCAAAAAGGTCTCAACCCCGACCATCCGCGTACCCTGACCAAAGTGACGCTCACGCTATGATGCTGCTTCTGCCGCAAGTCTGCCGAGCGTCAGCAGGGCACGGTCGATCACATCCGACCACCGGTATCCGCAGCTGATGCGGATGCAGTTGCGAAACCGTCCGGTCGCCGAGAAGATGGGGCCCGGCACGACGCTGATGTTAGCCGCCAGCGCCGCCCGGAAGAGCTTCACCGCATCCACTCGCTTGGGCAGCTCGACCCAGAGCAGGTACCCGGCATCCGGCCGCGTGATGCGGGTCCCTTCCGGAAAATACTTTGCCGCCGCCTGGCTCATGATGCGCACTTGCTCCGCGAAGGCATTTCGCAACTGCCCTATATAGCGATCGTACCCGCCGGACTCGAGATATTCGGCAAGCACCAATTGTGGCAGAGACGCAGTGGCCACGGTGTTCATGAATTTGAGCCGCTCCACTTCCGCCTGATAGCGGCCCGCGTGCACCCATCCCACGCGGAAACCCGGCACCAGCACTTTGGAAAACGAGGAGCAGAGCAGCACATTTCCCGTGCGATCGAAAGCCTTTGCCACTTTGGGCTGGCGCCCGCCGAATGCCAGATCGCCATAGATGTTGTCTTCGATCAGCGCGACATCGTGTTTGGCGGTAAGCTCCGCCAGCAATTTCTTGTGATCGTCCGGCAGCACGTAGCCCAGCGGATTATGGCCGTTGGTCATGGCCACGCAGGCTTTGATGCGGTGCTTGCGAATGGCGCTTTCCAACAGCTCGAGGCTCATGCCCTCGCTGGGGTGCGTGGGAATTTCGACGGCGCGCATGCCCAGTGACTGGATCGCTTCGAGCACTCCGAAATAGGTTGGGCTTTCCACCGCGATCACGTCGCCTGCCCGGGCCGCGGCGCGCAGGGTCAGGTTGAGCGCCTCCATGGCGCCGCAGGTCACCATGATTTCCGAGGGAGAGAAATTACATCCGTACGCGAGCGAGCGCCGGGCCACCTGCCGCCGCAGCGCCTCCAACCCCGGCGAGAACGCGTAAGTCGCGCTGTGCAGGGGAACGCGCCGGATGATGCCGCGCGCGATCTGGTTCAATTTGCGATTGGGCAGCAGCTCGGGATCGGGTAGGGCGCTCCCCATGGGGACCGTGGCGGGGCTATGCGCGGACCGCGCCACTTCGGCCACAATCGCGCCCGCCCCAAAATTCGCCGGGCGTGGCGGCGGTGTCTGAAACCTTGGCTCGGGAACGGACTTCGAAAACGGCACGCGCACGAAAAAGCCGGACTGCGGCCGCGATTCAATGGCCCCACGGTTCTCGAGCCACATGTAAGTCTCGAGCACCGTCGAAATGCTCACGCCTTGCTGCCGGCTCAACGAACGCACGGATGGGACGCGGTCGCCGGGACGCAATACGCCGCTGGTAATTTGGTGTTCGAGTGTATGCGCCAGCTTCAGATAAAGAGGCGTCTTGACTGCGCGCAGCGTCGCCATCAGATTTCCTATAGTACAACTGTACTGGTTACATTTCAATAAATCTGAATCTGTACTTATCGGGCGGCCGCCGGTAACATCGATTTTGGGATGTCGAAGACGAGGTGCCCCATGCCCACTGAAGTCAACATCGAAACCGCTTTCCAGTTCGTGAACCGCCTCACCAGCGAACACATCGAGCAGCTTTGGCGGATGTATCAAGCCGAATGGTGGAGCCGCGGCCGAAAAATCGAGGATGTCCGGCGCGTGGTGCGGCACTCCGATCTGGTATTTGCTTTTTGCGATTCCGAGACCGGCAACCTTACCGCATTCGCCCGCGTCTTAACCGACTTCGTCTACAAGGCCGTCATCTTCGACGTAATGGTGGACCGGAAGCACCGCCACCTGGGCCTGGGAGGGTTGCTGCTCGACGCCATCACGGCCCACCCGGCGCTGCTGTTCGTCGAGCATCTCGAACTCTACTGCCGCCCGGAGTTGGTGCCGTTCTACGAAAAGTGGGGATTCACCGCCAGCCCGGGCCAGCTCCACTTCATGCGCCGAAGCCAGGAACCGTGGAGCGTCATCCGATCCGCATAAAAGGGAGGCATCATGATCCATCTATATGTATAATGATGGTGTGAGCGTGAAGTATCAGATTACTTTGCCCGATCCCCTAGCCGAGGAGATGCGCACCGCCGCCACGCGGCTTAAGATCCCCCTGGCTCAGTTCATTCGCGAAACCATGGAGGATAAACTGCGTGAACTGAAGTCCAGGCGCCGCAAAGAACAGCCGCTGGCTTGGATGAGAAAGCTCAGGGTGGACATCCCGGATACCGATCTGGCGTCTCGTGTCGACGAAATTCTATACAAGTGACTGTCTTCGTTGACAGTGGTTTCTACGTCGCATTTCTCGTTCCTCGCGACCAGTGGTTTGACGCCGCTGAGCGGGCCGCGCGTACCACGTTTCGCCCTGTCACTTCCTCCCTGGTAGTTAACGAAACCATTTCATTACTGCAAGCTCGCGGCCTGTTGTCGACAGTACTCGCGTGGCTGAGTGAAATCCGCGAGGATCCGGATACGCAGATCGTTTACGTCGACGCCCCGCTGCAATCCGAAGCCTGGGATCTCTTCCACCGCTGGGGAGCCTCGGGTGCAAACGCCGTTGACTGCGCCAGCTTCGCCATCATGCGGCGTATGAACATCAGGAAAGCTTTCACTTTCGACCAGCATTTCCGCACCGCGGGCTTCGAAATTCTACGTTAGTGGAACAATTGCAAACCGTTCTGTTTTTTCCACGGCCGTGGCTCAGTTTTTTCACTGCCTCTCCACTCCGGTGTAACGCTAAGCACATGAAATCACACAGGAAAAATATTGAGGAAAACCTACGCGCGGGCCCAGATTTTATTTGACGGAATCCGCTATTCATAGCATGATGGCTTTGGTTCCAAGAGGTTCACGGAACAGTCGAACCTGGTGAGATGTAGCGAACCTGGAACGGTGATCCAGAGGCCGATTGTTTAAAGGCGAAAGGCTGATGGGGAGCGAAGGGAAATCGGGCAGATCACTCAGGTGAGCTTTCCGGCGGTTCACGGGTTGAACGCTGCAATCCATAAGGGGATTTAACAATCCCCCGAGGGGAGTGGAAATCCGGCAGCCGCTGGAAGCGCAGGAGCGAAGTCGGGTAACGGGTCTATTGCGCAGATCCCACCCGGTCCGGGGCAAACCGGATCGAGTGGGGGAGCGGTAGGCCGAACGGGTTCGACTTCGGTTCCAGTGCGGTATCAAAGAAGTCGGCCAGGAGCGTCGATCTCACAGCGGTAGCTTGGAAACAGGCAGCCGCAGTGGGTGAGCGAAAGGCCACTTCGAGATGCTGGCTCCAGACAAGATGACGCAGCAGGCGGGCTTGGAAGCATCGATCCGTTTTTTGAGAAAAGCGAGAAGCGGGGAGCCGAAAAGATATCGCCCGGTGGTCTTGTTTGCGATGCCTTCGACCGGGCATGCCGGTGCGGAGCGCGGCTGGAATGTGGGTCATTTGGAACCTTTTCTTTTTTAGTCCGCAGGTTGTTGTACTTCCCGCATAACAAGCATTCAAAGCAGGCCGGATAGGGTAAACTGGTTGCCTTCCGGTGCTCCTGGAACTCCAACACATCGAGAAACGATACGGCGGCGTCACGGCCCTCAGCGACGGTTGCCTCGCCGTTCAGCCCGGCGAAGTGCATCTGCTGCTGGGCGAAAACGGGGCGGGCAAGTCCACTCTGATGAAGATCATCGCCGGAATCGTCGAGCGCGATGCCGGGCAAATGCTGTGGCAGGGCCGCGAAGTGCATCTCAAAACCCCGGCCGAGGCGGCGGCCATCGGGATTTCAATGGTCCACCAGGAATCTTTGCTCGCACCGCATATGACGGTGGCGGAAAACCTGTTTCTGGGGCGGGAAGAGCGGCTGCCGTTCGGCTGGGTGAAGCGGCGGCGCATGATCGAGGCCGCCAGCCGGCTGATCGCCGACCACCAGTTCCCGCTACGCGCGGAGTGGCGCGTTGAAAAGCTAACGCCGGCCGGGAAACAACTGGTCGAGATCTGCCGCGCCATCCTGCACGGGTCGAGCCTGGTGATCTTCGACGAACCCACGTCGTCGCTGTCAGGTTCCGAGGCGGCCGAGGTTTTCCGGATTGTGAAGACGCTGCGCGACCGGAACATGGGCGTAATTTACATTACGCACCGGCTGCACGAGTTGCAGGCGGTAGGCGACCGGGTCACCATTCTGCGCGACGGCAAAACCGTTCATACCAGCCAACTTGCGGAATTAACCACCGACCGCATCATCCAACACATGGTAGGGCGGGAAGTCTCGACCCTCTACCGGCGCGATTCGCTGCCCCCTGGCGACGAACTGCTGCGGGTGGAGCAGGTCACACGGCAGGGGCAGTTGAGCGGTATCTCGTTTTCGCTGCGCGCGGGCGAGATTGTGGGGATGGCGGGACTGATCGGCGCCGGGCGCACGGAGCTTTGCCGGGCGCTTTTTGGCGTCGACCCGGTCGATTCAGGAAAAGTCTTCGTTCGCGGGCGCGAGGTGCGGATCGGCTCGCCGCAGGAGGCGGTCAAAGCCGGGCTAGCGCTGGTCACCGAGGACCGGCAGATCACCGGCTTGGCCCTGCGTCTGCCCATCGCGCACAACATTACGCTCGCCAACGTGGCGGGTATCAGCCGTTTCGGTTTTATCGATGGCGACGCGCAAAACTCCGCCGCCCAGGATTTCATAGGGCGTCTGCGCATCCGCGCCGGCTCTCCCCGCCAGTTGTGCGGGCGGCTGAGCGGCGGCAACCAGCAGAAAGTCGTGATCGCCAAGTGGTTGTTCCGCCAGGCACAGATTTTCCTGTTCGATGAACCGACGCGCGGCATCGACGTGGGCGCAAAGGTGGAAGTCTTTAACGTCATGCACGAGCTGGCCCGCTCGGGCGCTGCCATCCTCATGGTCAGCTCGGAAATGGCAGAGCTGCTGCAAGTGGCCGATCGCATCCTGGTAATGCGCGAAGGTCGAATCACGGGCGAGTTACCAGGCAGCACCACGCAGGAGGAGATCATGCGGCACGCGGCGCTCGAAACGGCCACCGAGGAGCTCCGGTGAGCCAGCCCGCGGTTGCGCCGACCGATGCCACGACTGCTCCCGCAAAGAGTGGGCGCGACCGAATCGTGCTGCAGCGCCTCCTGCCGTTTCTCAGCCTGATCATTCTCTTCGTGGCGCTAGCCATCGCGTCGCCGCACTTTCTCACCAGCACCAACCTTTCGAGCGTGGTTCGACAGACGGCGGTGATCAACATCATGGCGCTGGGCATGACCATGATCATCATCACCGGCGGCATCGATCTTTCGGTCGGTGCGATCCTGGCGATGGGCGGCCTGCTGGGCGCGATGGCCATGGAGAAAGGGGCCTCGATTCCGGTGGGCGTGCTGGTCGGGATCGTCACCGGCCTCGTTTGCGGCTTGGCGAACGGCGTCATGATCACGCAGCTCCGGGTAGCGCCGTTCATCGTGACGCTCGGCACGCTGGGCATCTTCCGGGGAACGACGCTCATCATTTCAAACGGCCTGCCGGTCCACCGCATCCCGCAGCAGTTTTCGTTTCTGGGAGAGGGGAACCTGCTGGGCGTTCCGTTCGTGCTGTGGATTCTGGTTGCCTGCGCGGTGGTGACGCACGTAATTCTCGAGCACACGCGATTGGGCCGTTACGCCTTCGCCATCGGCAGCAACCGGGAAGCGGCGGTATATGCCGGAATCCCCGTGAAGTTTCACACCACCGCCGTTTACGCTATCGGCGGCATGCTCACCGGTCTGGCCGGCATGATCGAAGCATCGCGCCTGATGACCGGCCAGCCCACCGCGGGGCAAGGCTACGAGCTGCAGGCCATCGCGGCGGTAGTGATCGGCGGCGGAAGCCTAAAAGGCGGCGAAGGCAGCGTGATCGGCACGCTGATCGGCGCGTTCATTATGGGATTGCTGTCGAACGGCAGCGATCTGCTGGGTGTGTCGCCCTATCTGCAACAGGCCATCATCGGAGCGGTCATCATTCTGGCGGTGACGCTGGACGAAGTGAGAAAGAGAAGGACGGCGGGGTAAAGTTTGGTGGTGGACTGGTTCTCGAGTGGGCCACGATCGGTACCCTATCGCTCGGGACCGTGTCTAGACCCACTCAGTCCAAACGTTTTCCCCGCCTTTGATGGTTAGCCCGAGAAAGGCTGTTGTTTCGTAGATTTCGAACAGCGCGAGCGAGGATTCCGGATCGTCAGGAATGGACTTGAATCGATATGAAAAAACCCGACCGATCGAGTGCGTTTCCTCTGCACCGACGAATGCGAGCAACGGCTGAAGGGCCTCGTCTGCCTCTGGGGTAAGTCCCTCAAGCGCCCTTGCGGCCGCGACATACTCCGGTGCCAGGAGGGCCTTGTGCTCAAAGCAGAAGAGTCCTCGGGTGATTCTCGCGGCCACCCGGTTAAGCCTCGCAAACGAGACATCATAGGCTAGGCTGTCACCAATGTACAGACCTGAAGCTGTCTTGACTTCAACAGGCTGAACGCTCGCCAAAAAAGCGGAGCGAAATCCGGCCGCCTGAGGGCGCGTGAGATGCTTGATGGCGCGCACCGCGGCATCAGTTGCCTCGGGGTTTCGTGCAGTCTCGGCCCTGGACGCAAGAGTCAGCCAGAAGTAGTCATCGTCGTTGCTAAAGGCCTTGTTGCAGGTAGCGCACGCCCAAACTGTAATCAGGTTCGCTGGCCGGGGTTTGTTGAAAAGGCTCTTTGGCGGAATGTGGTCGCGAGTAGGATTAGCGCTGCCACCACAATACACGCGCGATTTGGGGACGGCAGCCACGCTGAGTATTGTCACACGATTCCTCGCGGATTACGGTGCGCCCGGAAGGAGTTCACCTGTCCGTGTCATGCGCGAATCGGACCCTCTATCACATTTCTTATAGACGCCGCACGACGTAGAACTCCACGCATTCGATCGGCGCATTTCCGGATTTGGGCTTCGGGCACTATATCGCGCATCAGCCCTGCCGCGGCTCTTGCAAGATGGCGCTACTACATCGTTCCGAAAGTTCTTTATAGCACTTGGACTGCCTTGTGGCGCACGCTTGAGCGTGCAGCGGCGAAGCTTTAGTTCGCCGTCACAACCGGAAATGCACTGCCGGCTGAAGCCGGCAGCGGCACGCTGAAGCGTGCGCCACATGTGCTAGCGTTTCTCACCGCTGTCGCTCTTCGGCCAAACCGGGCTTGTCAGCTCGATCCGCCAAATCGGACAGTCATCACATAGTGGCCCCTCTGACTTGAGGAAAGCCGGGGCCTTGCCGCCGAGCATCCAGACGCGGGTATCAGGTGGCTGTTTCGCGATGATCGGTGCGACCACCCCGCGGATGCCGCCGATTTCTATCTTGACGACGTATCGAGTGGCTTTGAACGCGGAGCCGCCGATTGAAAACGAATCGTCACCCTTGGGAGAAATCGCGAGCTTCACAACCCGCGGCTTTGGTGTGCTTACCACCATGGATAGCATTGTCTTTGCCGCCTTAGGACCTATGTGCTTCATGAGCATAGTGACTATGCCATTGGCGAGATCCGCCGGCAGCTTCATCTGGTCGTTCACAGTTTTCTCTTTGCCGTCGTCAACATAATGCACCGTGACCTGACCCGTTGAGGCATTGAGAGTCATGTCGGTTGGACGCTTGAACGTGGCGCCCTTCTGCACAAGGTGATACGTGAGGAGCTGGAATGTGCCGCGCTGAGAAAAGACCGCCGTTTCCTCATGGATCGAGCCGTCTTTGAATCGGAAGAGAAGGTCCGAGGTTACACGACCGCCATGGGTCACCTGAGTCAGGTCACCTGTGGCAAGGCTCTCGCCATTCAATGCGCGCAGCACCAGAAACCCGTGAAGAAGCCCCTCCGTCAGCCGTACCGGCACTGCTTCCGCCAGCAGGGATTTCGGGATAGCGCCGCAGGAAACGAGAATAACGACAAGAAATCTGACACGGACGCGTGATTTCATACGGCACGCACGACGTACAGCTCCGCCGATTCCATCTGCGCATTCCGGATCTGGGCTTCGAGCGCAGTATAGCGCACCAGTCGCGATGCGTCGCGCACGCGCTGCGCTTCCGGGGCGGGGAGGGACACGTGATAGACGTCGGCGCGGTCGCGGTACGAGTAATCGCGGTAACTTGGGCCGGCGGACTCTGCGATGTCCATCAACGAGTCCCAAAAGCTTTTGCGGCTCAACAGCCGCGCCAGGAGTCCGCGGGCGGCGCCAACATCGCGCGGGATCGCGATGGGCTGGCGCAATCCCTTCAAGACGGCGCGGACGCAGTGGCGGGCATCGAAGGGCCGCGAGGGCTCGGGATCGGGAAAGCTGGCGAGCAGCGAGCGCACGCCGGCGGGGTCGGGCTCCCATCCGGTCCAGCGGAACCGCGACGCGCCGCTTACGAGCGTGCCGCGCAGCAGCAGATCGCGCACACGGGCTTCGTCCTTTCCGGTGATGCCGAGCATGTGCTCTACCAGCTCGCGCAGCGGCAGCTCCTGCACCACCACGGGCGTCAGCGAAACATAATCCGCCGCTTCGGAGCTGAGTTTGACGCGGACGGTTTCGGGTAGTGACATCCGTCAGTTTCAAGCTAGCATAGGTGCTTGGAGACACCGGACAGCCCGGCGCTGGCTAAAGTTCGCGCGGAACTGGGGCGCTACGAGCACGCGCTGGTGGATTTCTCGGCCCGCGAGAAGAATGGCGCGATCGAGCTGGTTATAGAGCTGAAGGACCGCGACCTCGGTCTTCACACTTATTACGCGCCGCTCCACCAGCGCGACATCGATCATCCGCAGTTTCCGTGGACGCTGCAGCGCTACCTCTACGATTGCCTGCACGACTACCTGGTCGAGATGTTCATCCGGACGCCGCAAAGCCGCACGCCATGACTCCGCTCGGCGAAATTTTGCGCGACGAAATCCGCCGCGGCGGGCCGATCCCGTTCCAAGGGTTCATGGAGGCCGCGCTATACCACCCGGAGTTCGGCTACTACCGGCGGCTGCGCGATCCGTTCGGAATCCACGGCGATTTTTACACTGCTGAACAGCTGCAGCCGGTGTTCGGCATCGTGATTGCGGAACAAATCCGGCGGCTGCGGGACCGTATGGGCGCCCCGAAAGATTTTACAGTCGTCGAACTCGGTGCAGGCCGCGGAGAGATGGCAGCGGCGCTCGGTGAATTCTCTTATGTTCCGGTGGACTTGGGCGGGCGGATCCCGGACGGAGTGCGGGGCGTGGTCTTTTCCAACGAGTTCTTCGATGCGTTGCCGGTTCATGCGGCGGTGATTCGTGGCGGCGCGACGAGAGAGTTGCGCGTGGGCATGGAAGGCGATCGATTCGCGTGGATCGAGGCCGGGCCGGCACCCGAAGAAGTGGAATGTTATCGAAAGAGATATCTCGGCGCCCTCTCCGACGGCCAGATTTTTGAAGCGGCGCTCGAATCGCTCGCGTGGCTGGAGCGGATTGCCGCCGCGCTCGCGGAGGGGTTCGTTATCATGATCGACTACGGCTACACGGCCGCCGAGCTGCTCCGCTTTCCGGGCGGGACTCTGATGAGCTACCGGCGGCACCAGGCGCTCGAAGATGTGCTGAAAGATCCGGGAGAGCAGGACATCACCGCGCACGTGTGTTTTTCGGCGCTGCAGGAGCATGGAAAGCGCGTAGGCCTCGAGACGGACAGACTCGAGCGGCTGGCGCAAACGGTTATGGCGTCAGGCGAGGCCGATCAGTTCGCAGAGGCGCTTGCCGCGGGCTCACCGCAGGACAAGCAAAGGCGCCGCCTCCAGTTGAAGCAGCTTCTGTTCGGCATGGGAGAAACGTTCCGGACGCTGGTGCAGAAGAAGGTGGGGCACAAATGAAAAACGCCCCGTAGAATTGGGGCGCCAAATAAAAAGGCCCCGAAACATCGGGGCCTGGAAAGTCAAACTCGTTTGGTCCCTATGCGGGACGCCGCCGACTACTTCTTTTTCTTCGGGGCGGCTTTCTTCTTGGCTTTCTTGGCTGCGTTCTTCATCGATTGGTTCTCCCTAACATCAAATTTTGCGATCCGAAAAATCGCAATGTGATTCATATATAAGGTGCTTCGGGGAGAATGTCAAGAAAAAAATGCATATCGCGACCCCGAAACCGAAACTCGCACCCCCTTCGATGCGTAGAATCGAGCATGCGAATGGCGATCGTGATTGCGCTCGCAGCGGTCGCAGCGGCTCAGACACCGGATGTGAGCGAGATCGTACGGCGATCGATCCAAGCCAGTGACGAGAACTGGCGCATCGCCCGCAACTACACTTTTCTTCAACGCACCGAGGAGCGCCAGATGGATTCCGCCGGCCGCGTGAAGTCCAAAGAGGTGAAAACGTACGACGTCACCCTGCTAGAGGGTTCGCCCTACCTCCGGCTGGTGGAGCGCGATGACCGGCCGCTGCCGCCCGCGGAGGAGAAGAAGGAACGGGAGAAGCTGGAAAAGAGCAACGCAGAGCGGTCGAAGGAAACGCCGGCTGAACGGCAGCGCCGCATCGACGACTATGATAAGCGCCGCGAGCGGCAGCGCAAAACGATGCACGAGGTGGAGGAGGCGTTCGATTTCAAAATCGCGGGACAAGATCGCGTGGAGGGACGCGATGTCTGGATCCTGGAAGCCAAGCCGCGACCCGGCTATAGCCCGCGCAGCCGTGATGCCAAGGTTCTCCCGCACGTTCGGGGAAAGCTCTGGATCGACCAACGAACCTACCACTGGGTGAAGCTCGAGGCGGAGGTGATCGATCCCGTTTCCTGGGGACTGTTCCTGGTGCGCTTGGACCAGGGCGCGCGCATCCGCTTCGACGAGACGCGAGTGAACGACGAGGTCTGGCTGCCGAGGTGGATCTCGATTGCGGCGTCAGCGCGGATCGGCATCTTCAAAAAGCTGCGTGTACAAGAAGACACAACCTACAAAAACTTCCGGAAGTTTCAGACTGACTCGCGGGTGGTGGCGGTGGAATAGCCGCACTGCTATAATTTCGAGCAATCCGAGTGCTCGGGAGGGACATATGAGTCGCAGGAGCCTGTGGGGTGCGCTGGCAGCCGCCGGTATGGCATCGCTCCTGGCGGCGGACTTGCCCAAGCAGTTCACTCCGCAGCAGCGCCGCTGGTGGGCATTCCAGAGGGTCGTCAAACCCGCTGTGCCGGTGACTAAGGATCAAACATGGGGGCAAAATGATATCGACGCCTTCATCCTGGCAAGGCTCGAAGACAAGAAACTCATCCCCGCACCGCTGGCCGACCGCATCACGCTGATCCGGCGGGCCACGCTCGACCTTACCGGTCTGGTACCAACGCCCGAAGAGGTCCAGGCATTTGTGAGTGATCCCGCGCCCGATGCTTTCGCCAAGGTAATAGACAGGTTGCTGGCGTCGCCGCGTTACGGGGAGCGGTGGGCGCGGCACTGGCTGGATCTGGCGCGCTACGCCGATAGCGAAGGCTTCAAGAGCGACGAAACGCGACCTAATATATGGCGATACCGCGACTATGTCGTCGATTCGTTCAACCAGGACAAGCCCTACGACCGGTTCATTAAGGAGCAGATCGCGGGGGACGAACTGTATCCGGAAGATCCTGGGGCACTGGTTGCAACCGGATTTAACCGGCACTTTCCCGACGAAAGCAACGCCCGCCAGCTCATGCAGCGGCGGCAGGAGATCCTTAACGACATCACCGACACCGTGGGTTCGGTCTTCCTCGGCCTGACTTACGGTTGCGCCAAGTGCCACGACCATAAGTTCGATCCCATCCTGCAAAAGGACTACTACCGGCTGCAGGCGTTTTTTGCCAATACGCGCATCGAAGACCAGGCCGCCCTTGACTTTGGAGAGCATCGCAACGAGTACCAAAGGAAATACGAGGTCTGGGACTCCCAGACGCGCGAGATTCGGGCGGAGATGCAGAAGGTAATCGAACCCAGGCTGGCCGATTTATACAAGGAGAATTTCGACAAGTTCCCGCCGGAGATACAGTCCGCCGTCACCACTGCGCCTGCCGAGCGCACGCCCATCCAGTGGCAGATGTACTACAAAGCCAAGACGCAGCTCGACCACAGTGAAGACGAAGCCGCCCACGGTTTGAAAGGTGAATCCAAGAAGCGGTGGGCGGAATTGAAAGCCGAGCTGGCACGGTTCGATGGCATCAAGCCGGCACCGGAGCCGGTGGCTCAGGCCATGATCGATAACGGCCGCGAGTCACCCAAGACGCACGTCCTGTCGGTGGGCGTGTACGATGCTTATAAGGAAGAGGTCGAGCCGGGATTCCTGTCGATCCTCGATCCCGCGCCCGCGAAGATCGTTCCGCCAGCAGTCGTCAATTCCACTGGACGCCGAACGGCTCTTGCCGAATGGCTAGCATCCGCGGATAATCCGCTGACCGCGCGCGTGATGGTAAACCGCGTGTGGAACTACCACTTCGGGCGCGGCATTGTGGGGACGCCCAGCGATTTCGGCGTCATGGGTGAAAGGCCGGGCAATCCAGCGCTGCTTGATTATCTGGCGGCCTACTTCGTCGAGAATGGCTGGAGCGTCAAACGACTGCACCGCCTGATTTTGCTTTCGAGCGCGTATCAGGAATCGGCGCGGTTTGATCCGGCGGCGGCGAAAATCGATCCCGAGGACCGGCTCACGTGGCGCTATAACCGGCACCGGCTGGAAGGCGAAGCCATTCGCGACTCGATCCTCGAGGTAAGCGGCAGGCTCAACCTCAAGATGGGAGGCCCGGGCGTTTTCCCGCCGCTACCGCCGGGAGTCGAGACCCGCGGCGGGTGGAAGAAGGACGAAGATCCATCCGAATCCGACCGGCGCAGCGTATATGTTTTTGTACGGCGCAACACGCGCTATCCGATGTTCGAGGTATTCGACATGCCGGATACGCACGAAAGCTGCCCCCGCCGGAACGCAACCGTCACCGCTCCGCAGGCGCTCGAGCTGCTCAATAACGAACTCGTGGCGGACTGGTCTCGGTCGCTCGCCGGGCGCGTATGGAACGACGCGGGGCTGACGCCGGAGGCGCAAGTGGATCGCGCCTGGCGGTTCGTCTACTCGCGGCCGGCAACGGCTGATGAGCGCAAGGAGGCTCTGGAGTTTCTGGAGCGGCAGAACAAGCTGCGCGGAGACCAGCAGGCGGCGCTGGCCGATCTCTGCCACATGCTCGTGAACTCGAACGAGTTTTTGTACGTGAACTGATATGCTGCACAAGCTCTCGCACCACTGGCCAGTAACGACGCGCCGCGAATTTTTCACGCGGGCCGGCAGCGGTCTCGCGGGTATCGCGCTGGCTTCGATGCTGAAAGCCGACAATCCCATCGCACCGAAGCCGCCCCATCACGCGCCCAAGGCGAAGTCCATCATCTGGCTGTTCATGGAGGGCGGACCCAGCCACGTTGACCTGTTCGACCCCAAACCCAAGCTCCTGGAACTGGCGGGCCAGCCCATGCCGGCATCGTTCGGCCGCCCCGTCACGGCTATGGGCACGTCGAACAACACCCTGATGCCGAGCCAGCGGACGTTCAAGCAGTTCGGCCAGAGTGGCCTCTGGGTCTCGGACTGGTACCCCAACATCGCGGAACACGTGGACGACATGAGCGTCATTCGTTCCGTCTGGGCCGATGGGTTGAATCATGTCGGCTCGGTCTGCCAGATGAACACCGGCTCGATCCTCGCCGGACGGCCGGCAATGGGCGCTTGGACCACTTATGGGTTGGGGTCGGCCAACCGCAATCTGCCATCGTTCGTCATCTTGCTTGATGACAAGGAGCCGATCGGCGGGCCGAAGAACTGGAGCTCGGGCTTCCTACCGGCCACTTACCAGGGCACGCAATTCCGCCAAGGTGACACGCCCATCCTGCACTTGAAGCCGCCCACCGGCACGACGCCCGAGGAACAGCGCAGCAAGCTCGATTTCCTGAAGCAGTTGAACGAACGGTTCTCGCGGGAGAATCCCGGCGATACGGAGCTCGAAGCGCGCATCGGCGCTTACGAGCTGGCCTATCAGATGCAATCATCCGCTCCCGAAGCCGTGGACCTGGCCAAAGAATCGGAAGCGACGAAGAAGCTTTACGGCCTCGATGAGCCGGAAACGGCGGCGTTCGGGACCAACTGCCTGCTGGCGAGGCGCCTTGTGGAACGCGGAGTGCGGTTTGTGGAGCTTTATGCCGGGTCGGGTAGCGGCTGGGACGCGCACACCGAACTCGAAAAAAATCATTCCAAGCACTGCCGCGCGACGGATAAGCCGATCGCCGGATTGCTGGCCGATCTGAAATCGCGCGGACTGCTGGACCAGACGCTGGTGGTGTGGGGAGGTGAGTTTGGCCGCACGCCGTTCAATGAAAAAGGCGACGGCCGGGATCACAACCCCTGGGGCTTCACCATGTGGATGGCGGGCGGAGGCGTGAAAGGCGGACAGTACGTCGGCGCAACCGACGAGATCGGTCTGCGCGCGACCGAGCGGCCGGTTCATGTGCACGACATTCACGCGTCGATACTCTGGCTGCTGGGCATGGATCACGTCTCGCTCACGTTTATGCACAACGGCCGGGCCGAGCGGCCCACAGAAGTCTATGGGAGCCTCATCCAAGAACTCTTTGCATGACGCTTCTCCCACTATTGTTCGCCATCTACGTGGAAGGGGACGACGGCGATCTGGCCGCGCGCCTGAAGCGGCGTGAGCCTGCGGCCATGGGCGAGCTCTACGATCGCTACGGCAGGCTGGCCTATTCGTTGATCTATCGCATCGTGCGGGATGTCGGTGTGGCGGAGGACCTGGTGCAGGAGACGTTTCTGCGCGTCTGGAACCGGGCGCAGGGATTTGACGCCGAACGCGGCGCTCTCGGTCCGTGGCTGCTGGCGGTGGCGCGCAACCGCGCTATCGACTATGTGCGTTCCGCGGGCGGCAAGATGGCCAAGGGCGCGCTCGAACTGGAACACGCCGAGCGCCCTGCCCTGTTCATCAATTTTGAAGCCGATGTCTTGAGCCAGGACCAGGCGCGTCGCGTGCGCGCAGCGCTCGAGAAGCTGAACGAAAATCAGCGCCACGTCATCGAACTGGCGTATTTCGAAGGTCTCTCGCAATCCGAGATGGCCGAGCGCATGGGCCAGCCGCTGGGCACCGTCAAGACCTGGGTGCGGACGGCGCTCAAGAACCTGCGCGAGGATCTGGGCGAGAAGGCGGCCAGGGCATGAACTGCGAAGAGCTGCGCGATCAATACGAACTCTACGCGCTCGATGCCCTCAATGCCGAGGAGCGCGCAGAACTGGATGCGCACCTGCGCCACGCGGGTGACCCCTGTATCGACGGCGTCCGCAAGGCACGTGACCTGATGATGTCACTCGCCTTAATCACGCCCGAATCGCATGCGCCCGCGAGGTTGCGCAAGAAGGTCGTGGGCTTGGTGGGAGAACCCAAGCGGACGTGGAGCTGGACTCCCGTCTGGATCGCGGCGACCACATGCCTGGCAGTGGTGGCTGTGTGGCTCGGCATGGCGCGGCGGGAACAGGCGCACGCCTTGGCCGATCTCCGGCTGGAAGCGCAACGCAAGACTGTCGAGCTGGCCCGCCTCAACGAAGCCTTCGCGATCATGAACGATCCCGCCGCCAGGCAGCTGGTGTTCGGCGAGAGCGCGCCCAAACCGCGCGGCCGCGTCTTCGTCAATCCGAAACAAGGCGTTCTGCTGCTCGCTTCCAACCTAACGCCCGCGCCATCCGGAAAGATTTACGAGATGTGGATCATTCCCAAATCCGGCAGCCCGGCGCCCGCCGGCTTGTTCCAGTCCGAGAGCGATGGCACCGCCATGTATCTGCGCAAGGGCGTGGTGGACGTCGCCACCACGGGCGCCATCGCCGTCACGCTCGAACCCGAGGCCGGCTCACAAGCCCCGACCACCCAACCGCTGATCGTCGCTACTCTGTAGCTTGCGGAATCGTGACAGCCACCCGGCTCCGCCTCGGCGCAGCCAGCGCGTCCAGCAGACGCCGGCTGGTAGCGGCAATCTCCGCGATCGCGATGTTGAACGCCTCCTGATTGGCCTGCGATGGATGGTGAAAGCCGCTGATCTTGCGCACGAATTGCAGCGCCGCGGCGTTCAACTCTTCGACTGACGCCGCGGGCGCCCCCGGCTTTCGCAAAACTTTAATGCTTCTGCACAAAGCTGCCTCCTGCCGCGAAACTCAATCATAATCGAGTTTCGGGTTCCAGTCGCCGCGGCCCTCCGGCGTCAGGTCGAAAATATTCCAGACCGGCGACAGCAGGTCGATTCCGCGGTTTATCTTCTCCTTCATCATGGCGCAGTTGGAATAGAAGTGCCTGACGCCATCCGGCGAGCGGACGAAAACGCTGATCCCCGGGTGCTGGCTGCCGTCCGAATCGGCGAAGTGCAGGTCTGTCTTGAAATTGGAGCCCGCGCTCGATACCAGCCGCAGCCTGTGCCAGCCGCGTTTCCGCCCCCACTCGCGCAACTCGCCTATCCCCACCTGCGCGATTATGGCGAAGCTCACGCGCTGCCGCACATGATGAGCCACTCCGTTGAACCCGTCGATCCAGAGCGTGCACATGGGGCATGGCCTCTTCTGCGCCCCGCCGTACATGTACTGATAAACAACCAGCGGTTTGGCCGGGTCCGCAAACAATCCGGACAGACGGACCTTGCTGAACGGACCGTCCTTCTGCAGTTCGGCGGGGCCTTCCTCTAAGACATAATCCTCGACGTTAGTCTCGATCGGGAGTTTGCGGCGGAGTGCCGCCACACGCTCGCACTGATCCCGTAGCGCGATCTCGGCCTCGAGAAGCTCCGCGCGGGCTTTGCGGTAATTCTCGCCCTCACTCGACAGTGGGCCTTTCATGACAATTAGCCTCTCTGAATCGACTTTATTTTCGTAAGCTCTGGGCGCGCGCCTTGGCTTTACCGCGCTCAAAATACTCCGCGAGAAGGTCCGCGATTTGTCCCCATCCGCCGGCGTGCCGCGGCACCAGGTCGCCCGACGCAAAGCGCTCGTGCGTCAGGACGAGCTCGGTCCCGCCCTCGCGCTCGCGCAGCTCGATAGTGACGAGCGTAGTTTTGAAATCCGTGCCCTTCGAAATCCAGGTGAAGCTCAATTTCGATGGCGGCTCGATAACCTGATACTCGCCCGTATGGTCGTAGTCCTGGCTTTCGCCTTTCATGACGATGCGGAACGAGCCGCCCACCCGGAAGTCGATCTGCGCCTCGGCGGTTTTCGAATCTCCGGGACACATCCAGTGGCGGATGCTTTCGGGATCACCCCAGGCGGCAAACACCTCTTCGCGCGAAGCGGGGATCAGCTTGCGGATTACCAGTTTGTCATCGGTCTGTTCAATGAGATCAGCCATCGTCTTGCCGTTTTTTCCTCGCCAGTACCCAGGCTATACTCAACCACTCGGTTGAATATACGCGGCCGCGCCCGGACTGTCAAGTGTTCATCGTGTAACATGCGCGGCGCCGGAATGCCTGTGCCAAACTAAAGATTAGTCCCATGGATGAAAAATTGGACCTGCGCGAAAAAGGCGGCGTCCGCAACGGAGCACAGCAGGCTTCCGACCGCAGGCTGTTCATGCAGTTGCTGGCTTTTGGCGACGCCGAAGACGCCGGGGCCCTGGCGAGGGAGCTCGAGGCGTCGCGGGTTCCCGGCGTGCTTTATGCCGACGCCAACGATCCGCACGGCGTCGGCTTGCTCACCTGGAGCGACGATGCCGGCTTCTTCGTCGGAAAGATGCGCGAGTTCCTGCAGAAGCCCGGCTTTGCGGCGCTCACGCCCAAACTCGAATACTCCATGCTGGGCCGCACCTATGCTCTGGGTCACGAGCCCGATCTCGACGACTGGCTCTTCGAAAAGCCCAGGCGCACCGTCACCAATGCTGCGTGGCCCTGGGCGGTCTGGTATCCCTTGCGGCGCCAGGGCGCGTTCTCGGCGCTCGCGCCGGAAGAGCAGACGCCCATTTTGCGCGAGCATGGAAAAATCGGCCATGCGTTTGGCGACGCCGATTACGCCCACGACGTCCGGCTGGCCTGTTTCGGCCTGGACAAAAACGATAACGACTTCGTCATCGGGCTGATCGGCTCGGAGCTCTACCCGCTTTCCGCCTGCGTGCAGGCCATGCGGAAGACGAAGCAGACCTCACAGTACATCCAGCAAATGGGACCATTCTTTGTCGGAAAGGCAGTTTGGCAAAGTCGATTATGAAAACCACACTCATTGTCCTGATCAGCGGTGCCCTGGCTTTGGCCGCGGCCCCCAAAACTTTCACCGGCGTCATTACCGACGCCATGTGCGGCAAAGATCATTCCATGATGGGCATCAAGCCCGACGCCAAGTGCGTCGCCGCGTGCGTCAAGCAAGGCTCGAAGTACGCGCTCGTGGTGGGCGATGACGTCTACGACCTGAGCGATCAGAAAACGCCCGAGAAATTCGCCGCCCAGAAAGTCAACGTCAAGGGCACGCTCGACGGCAAGACCATCCAGGTGCAATCCATCACGGCGGCCAAGTAAAGCCGCTGTGATATAGTGCCTTCCTGCCGCGCGCCGGTCGTGCACGGCCGGAGTGTAGATGACGCCTATTCTCACGCGGTTGCTCCGTAGTCCCCACAGGGTCCCGCTATTGCCGGAGCTCTCCCAATGACTCATCCCCGGCGCGGTGGCGTCGTCCTTCTGATGGTGCTCCTGAGCATCATGACGTATATCGACCGCATCATCATCGCCATCGCCGGCCCCGGCATCATGAAGGAATTCTCTGTCTCGGAAACACAGATGGGCACAATCTACTCCGCCTACCTGCTCAGCTATTCCATCATGATGATTCCCGGCGGCTGGTTCACGGACGTCTCCGGGCCGCGCCTTTCGCTCGCCGTGATGGCGTTCGGGTCGGCGATTTTCACGGGGCTGACCGCGCTCGGCGGCTCACCCGGCCTCGGCATGTACATCGGGATCGTTCCGGCGTTCCTCGCGCTCCGGCTGCTGATGGGTGTCTTCGCCGCCCCCACTTACCCGGCCAGCGGAAAAATGAACGCCAACTGGAACCCGCCGTCGGCCCGCGCGCGCGTCTGGGGCTGGATCGCGGCCGGCGCGGGCATTGGCGGAGCCTGCACGCCGCTGATGTTCTCCTGGATGCGTGCGCATTTCGGCTGGCGCAGCGCCTTCGGGCTGGCCGCGGGGTTCAGCGCTATCCTGGCCTGCATCTGGTACTGGTATGTGCGCGACTATCCTGAGGACCAAACGCACGCGCCGGAGAGTCCCCGTCCCCGCGTCCCCACGCCCTGGCGGGCGCTGTTCACCAATCGCGACCTGATGCTGCTCACCGCCGGGTATTTCACGGTAAATTATTTCGAGTACATTTTCTTCTACTGGCTCTATTATTACTTCGGACAAATCCGCAAGATGGGGATGGAGCAGAGCGCCGTCTACACCACGCTGATGTGGCTCACATGGGTCGTGCTGAGTCCCGTCGGGGGCTGGGCTTCGGACCGGCTGGGCTCAAGCTTCGGTCTGCAGAATGGGCGCCGCATCGTTGTGGTCGGCGGTCTGGGTATCAGCGCCGTTCTGGTTTACATCGGGACTAACGTCACCGCCACTCTACCCACTGTTGTGTTGTTATGCCTCGCCCTTGGATTTGCCGCGGGCACCGACGGACCCTACTGGGCCGCCGCCATCGATGCCAGCGGTAAACACTCTGGCACCGGCAGCGCCATCTTCAATACCGGGGGTAATCTCGGCGGCATGCTGGCGCCTACGCTGACGCCGCTCATTGCCGCGCGGCTGGGGTGGTCCGGAGGACTCTATGCCGGTGGATTTGTGGCGCTTGCGGGGCTAATGGTATGGTTCTTCATCGGTGCCGCGCCCGCGGTTCGCACTCCGCTGCGGAATACAATTGCCTTGGACTAGCGATCACGTGAACTCCAGCGACTCCGTTTTTCGCGATAGTTTGCTGCGCGGCAAAGTTGCCTTCGTCACTGGAGGCAGCAGCGGGATCGGCCTGCGCATCGCCGAGCGGTTTGCCGAACAGGGCGCCAAGGTTGCGCTGGTGGGCCGCACGCAAGAGAAGCTGGACCACGCCGCCGCCGGCATCCGCCAGAACGGCGGGGAAGCCTCGGGATTCGCAGCCGACGTGCGCGATTACACCGCCCTTTCCGCCGTGCTCCAGAGGACGCGCGATCTCTACGGCGAAATCGATATTCTGCTCTGCGGCGCAGCCGGCAATTTCCCCGCCCCCGCGCTCGGCATGTCGGCCAACGGCTTCAAAGCCGTGATCGATATCGACCTGCTCGGCACTTTCAACACTTGCCGCGCGGCGTATGAGCATCTGCGCAAGCCGGGCGCGTCGATCGTCGCCATCTCGGCCACCCACGCCTTCCGTCCGGTCCCGCTCCAGGCGCATGTCTGCGCGGGAAAAGCCGGCGTCGACATCCTCATCAAGACCCTGGCGATCGAATGGGGACCCGCGGGCGTGCGCGCGAACATCGTTACGCCGGGTCCGGTCGATGACACCGAAGGCATGCGCCGTCTGGCGCCTTCGCAGGAAATCCGCGCTCGCCTCACCGAAGCCATTCCGCTCCGCCGCTTCGCCGCCAAAGACGAAATCGCCAGCCTGGCCTTGTTCCTGTGCACGGATGCCGCCGCCTACATCACCGGCGCCATCTTCGTTTGTGACGGCGGCCAGTCGCTGACAGGCTCGAGCTTCGCCGCCGCGTTGACCGAGCCGCGCACGTAGCAAGCGATTGCACAGCCCATTCCCGACCCCGATGCTATCATCGCAATAACTGATGAATCCGGATTTCCTTGTCGTCGGCGCTGGCGTGGCCGGGCTGCGGGCGGCTATCGAACTGGCGCAGGCCGGTGAGGTTCTGGTCATCGCCAAAGATACGCTGCACGAGTCCTCCTCGGAGTACGCGCAGGGCGGCATTGCCGTCGCACTCAGCGATGACGACGAAGTAGAGCTCCACGAGCAGGACACCATCGCCGCCGGCGACGGCCTCTGCGATCGCAGCGCCGTGCACACGCTGGTCGAAGAGGGTCCCGCGGCCATCCAGCAGCTCATCGACTGGGGCGCCGAATTCGATCGCGACGGCGGACGGCTTTCGTTTACGCAGGAAGGCGCGCACAGCCGCCGCCGCATCCTCCACGCGCACGGCGATTCCACCGGCCGCGAAATCGCGCTCACGCTTTACCGAAAGGCCTCTTCCCTTCCCAGCATCCGTTTCCAAAGCTATGCCGCCATTACCGACCTGCTGATGCACGATGGCGCGGTGTGCGGCGCCGTGGTCTTCGACGAAACGGCCCGCCAAAGCCGTCCCATCTTCGCGCGCGCCGTCCTGCTCGCTACCGGCGGTCTGGGACACGTGTACCTCGAGACCACCAACCCGGACGTGGCCACCGGAGACGGCGTCGCCATGGCCTGGCGCGCGGGCGCCGAGATTAGCGACATCGAGTTCGTGCAGTTCCACCCCACCGCTCTGCACATCGAAGGAGCGCCTCGCTTTCTGTTATCCGAAGCCCTCCGCGGCGAAGGCGCTCACCTGGTCGATGCGCGCGGCCAGCGTTTCATGCAGCGCTATCACCGCCTGGAGGAGCTCGCGCCGCGCGACGTGGTCGCACGCGCCATCGTAGCCGAAATCCGCGCCTCCAATGCGCCCCATGTTTTTCTCGATCTCTCGCATCGCGGCGCTCCGTTCATCCGGTCGCGCTTCCCTCGCATCTACGAAACCTGCCTGCGCTACGGGATCGATCTCACGACCCAGCCCGCGCCCGTGCACCCGGCGGCCCATTACGCCATGGGCGGCGTGCGCACCGATCTCGATGGACGCGCCACTCTGCCCGCGCTCTATGCCGCCGGCGAAGCCGCGTGTACCGGGGTCCACGGCGCCAACCGGCTGGCCAGCAATTCGCTGCTCGAAGGCGTGGTCTTCGGCGCTCGCGCCGGCCAGGCCATGCGCGCGGCCGCCCCAAGTTCTCCTGGCGCGAACCAGGTCGAACTGCCGGAGCCGAGGTTCCCCTGCACCACCGAGGATCACGTGCGCCGGCTCGCCTGGGAAAAATGCGGCATTATCCGCTCCCGCGAACAGCTCGATGAGGCCCGCCGTATTCTCGAAGCCGACCGCCAGGAGCTCCACCCCGATCCCGGCCTGACCGAGTTCTGCCTCCGCAACATCCACAGCGTCGCACTGCTGATCGCCCGCTGTGCGCTCGCCCGCGAAGAGAGTCGAGGCGCCCACTTTCGCACCGACTATCCCGAAAAACAGCCGGCGTTCCAAAAACATTCTGTGATCTTGAAGGACCATGACGTCCGTTTCCGCTAGGCCGCGGCAGGTCGCCGCCCCGGTCTGCGCTCTCCTGATCCTCGCCGTGATTCCAATCCGCGAGTTGCCGCCGTCATCTTTTCTATGGACCGCGCCCTCCATTCTGGTGGCCGCCATGCTCATCGCCTGGGCGGCGGAATCGGCGCAGTTCTTCGTGGCCCAGGGTTTCGCGCTCGCGATCCTCGCCTGGCTGCAAACGCTTCCGGAATTCGCCGTCGAAGCCGTGCTCGCCTGGAAACAGCAGGTTCCGCTGCTCCTCGCCAACCTTACCGGAGCGCTCCGCCTGCTCACCGGGCTCGGGTGGCCCATGATTTATTGCGTCGCCGCTATCGCCAATCGAATGCGCCGCCAGCCACCCCTCCGCCGCATCACGCTTCAGCCCGAGCACGCCGTCGAAGTCGTGGGCCTGCTCGCCTGCATGGCCTATGTCACTGTCATCTGGTGGAAAGCCAGCCTCAATCTGATCGACGCCGTAATTCTGATCGTTGTCTACTGCGCCTATCTGATCGTGCTGCAGCGCATGCCGCCCCAGGGCGCCGAAGGTATCGACGATCTCGAGCGGATTCCCCGCAGCATCGTCAGATCGCGACGGCCCGTGCGCATCGCCGCCATCACCGGCTTGTTTGTTCTGGGCGGCGGCTTAATTTATTTCACGGCCGAGCCCTTCCTCGGAAGCCTGCTGGCGCTCTCGGCTTCGCTGGGCGTTCCCAACTTCGTCTTCGTGCAATGGGTAGCGCCGTTCGTTTCCGAGTTTCCAGAGAAAGTCTCAGCCTTTTACTGGGCGCGCACGGTGGAACGCGCTCCCATGGCCTTGATGAATATGGTTTCGAGCAACATCAACCAGTGGACGCTGCTCGTCGCCATGCTGGCCATCGTCTTCTCCGCCAGCAGCGGTGCTCCCGCCACCATCACCTTCGACTCTCAACAGGAACTCGAGCTTCTCATGACGCTCGGCCAGTCGCTCGTGGGCGCTCTGTTCCTCGTCAACATGGAGCTAACGTGGTGTGAAGCGGCCGTGCTGTTCGCGCTGTGGGCCATCCAGTTCGCGCTGTCCCCGGTTCCGCTCTCAGCGCCTTTCTGGGGCGCCGTCGCCGGGCACATCCACCGGTTCGTCACCTACGCTTATTTGATTTTGGCGGGCGTCGAGATCGTGCGCCTGCTGCTCGGCCGCCGCAAGCCACTCGCCCTCGCTCTGTTCGCGGAAATGTGGCGCCGCCACGTGAGAAGGTAGGGTAAGTCTTATCGACGGTCCATGCTATCCTCCGGCGCGCGCGGCTGTTGTCCTGCTGCCATAATGAAAGTAAATAGACCAATGCAAACAAGAATCCGCTCCACCACGGTGATCTGCGTCCGCCGCGACGGCAAAGTTGTCATGGCCGGCGATGGCCAGGTGACCATCGGAGCCGAAGTTCTGAAAGCCTCCGCCAAGAAACTCCGGCGCTTGTACAACGACAAGATCGTCGCTGGATTCGCCGGCTCGACAGCCGACGCGTTCTCTTTGTTTTCGCGCTTCGAATCTAAGCTCGAGCAGTTCAACGGCAATCTGGCGCGCTCCGTCGTCGAGCTGGCCAAGGACTGGCGCACCGACAAAGCCCTGCGCCACCTGGAAGCGCTGCTGCTGGTCGCCGACAAGGACTCCACTTACCTGGTGAGCGGTACGGGCGACGTCATCGAGCCCGATGAAGGCGTGGCCGCTATCGGATCCGGCGGACCCTTCGCTCTCGCCGCCGCCACCGCGCTGTTACAAAATACCAAAATGTCCGCGCGCCACGTGGTCGAGCAGGCTATGCAGATCGCCTCCCAAATCTGCATCTACACCAACGACAACATCACCTACGAGGAGCTTGGATAGCCATGGTGATCTATCTTCCCAGCCAGTCCGTCGATTCCGAGCCCATACTCGATGAGCTGACGCCGCGCGAAATCGTGCGCGAGCTCGATAAGCACGTGGTCGGGCAGGCGGACGCCAAGCGCGCCGTCGCCATCGCTCTGCGCAACCGCATCCGCCGCCAGAAGCTCGCGCCCGAAATGGCCGAAGAGGTGATGCCCAAGAACATCCTCATGATCGGTCCCACCGGCGTGGGCAAGACCGAGATCGCGCGCCGCCTCGCGAAACTCGCCAACTCGCCGTTTCTCAAAGTCGAAGCCAGCAAGTTCACCGAGGTCGGCTACGTCGGCCGCGACGTCGAATCCATGATCCGCGATCTGGTCGATATCTCCATCGACATGGTGCGCGAAGGACGGCTCGAAGAAGTCGCCGATCGCGCCGAATCCAACGCCGAAGAGCGCCTGCTCGACCTGCTGATGCCTCCGCAGCCCGAAACCAGTGACAGCGCCGACCGCACCCGCGAAAAGCTCCGCGAGCGCCTGCGCGAGGGCAAGCTCGACGACCGCATCGTGGAACTCGAAGTGAAAGAGCGCGGGCCCACGTTCGAAATCGCCACTAACGCCGGCATCGAGGAGATGGGCATCAATTTGAAAGATGTCCTGTCCCCGCTCTTCGGACAGCGCAGCCGCAAGCGCAAGATGCGCGTCAATGAAGCCCTCGACTATCTGGTCCAGGAGGAAGAACAGAAGCTCATCGACATGGACCAGGTGACGCGTATCGCTCTCGAACGCGTGGAATCAAGCGGCATCATCTTCCTCGACGAGATCGACAAGATTGCCGGGCGCGAATCCGGCCACGGCCCCGACGTCAGCCGCGAGGGCGTGCAGCGCGATATCCTGCCCATCGTCGAAGGCACCACCGTCAACACGCGCCACGGTTTCGTCCGCACCGACCACATCCTGTTCATCGCCGCCGGCGCGTTCCATGTCTCCAAGCCCAGCGACATGATCCCCGAGCTGCAGGGCCGCTTCCCCATCCGCGTGGAACTCAAATCCCTCTCCATCGAGGACTTCATCCGCATCCTGAAGGAGCCGAAAAACGCGCTCACGAAACAATACGAAGCCCTGCTCGAAACCGAAGGCATCAAGCTGGTTCTTACTGACGATTGCCTCGAGGAAGTCGCCCGCTTCGCCGCCCAGGTCAACCAAAGCTCGGAAAACATCGGCGCGCGCCGCTTGCACACCATCATGGAAAAAGTGCTCGAAGAGATTTCCTTCGCCGGCCCCGACCTGAAAAAGAAAACCGTCAAAGTCGATGCCGCCTACGTCCGCAAACAGCTCGCCGACATCGTCAAAGACCAGGACCTCAGCCGTTATATTCTGTAGTGGAATAGGCATTCATGCCTGTAAGCTCTCGACTCGCCGACTACTACGCGGACATGAACCCGGAGGATTTCGAACTGTATATGTCCCTGGTACGCACGATATCGCCAGCCGAAAAGATTGCGGCCGTCTTTCGGATGAACGAAATGTTCTGGCAGTTGGTAGAGAAGAGTGTGCGGCGTCAGTTTCCGGATGTCGGCGAGCGTGAAGTTTTTCTTCGCACAGCTGCGCGGCATCTCGACAGTGAAACGATGATTCGGGTTTACGGCTGGGATCCGAATTGCTAAATCTGGCTTGGCGCAACAGTAATCAGGCGTTCCGGGTTGGATCGATAATCCGCAGGCAGAGGAGATCACGGTTGGAAACACAGTGGGCCTGGGGTGCAATAGGGTTGGTCTTAATCCTCATTGAGGGCTCCTTTCTCGGCCTAGTATTCAGTCTGGTGGGGAAAAAAGCATTCGCGGTAACGCAGGCGAGCTACCGTATTGATGCAATCGTGGGCGTGGCTGCGTGTCTGGTTGGCAATTGGGTGCAAATGAAAGCGGAGCAGTACGCCGTGGAGATTAACGGTAAAGTAGTCAGCTTCAGCGTAGGTGGGGATTGGTTTGGATTCCGAGTGTGGATCATCGATCACTACCTTTCGACCCAGGTCATCATAACCTGTTTACTGGTGTTATTCGTATGGGCATCACGCTCCTACTCGGGACGCCATTTGCGCAACCAATAATGTTTCGGTCTACCAAGCTGCCGGAGCAATAGGAGACCCTTCACCCATGCGCCACCCGCGCCGCCACTTCCTCACCGTCTCCGCCACCACTCTCGGCGGCCTGCTCGTCTACACCCTTGACCGCTCTCCCGCCCGCGTCCACGCGCAAACCGGCGCCATCAAAGTTCCCCTGCGTTTCTTTACCGAAGAGGAAGCGCTTGCCATCGCCGCCGCGGCTGCGCGTATTTTTCCGAGCGATGAATCAGGTCCCGGCGCTAACGAAGCCGGCGTCGTTATCTACATCGACCGCCAGCTCGCCTCCGCGTACGGTCGGGATTACTACCGCTACACCCAGCCACCGTTCGACCCAGGCGTCCCCGAGCAGGGTTACCAGGGCAAAGAAACGCCGCGCGAAATCTATCGCGCCGGCCTGAAGAGCCTCGGCGGTTTCCATCTCCTCGCGCCCGCCGAGCAGGACGCCAGACTGCATCAGATCGAGAACACTCCGTTCTTCTCTCTCCTCCGCACCCACACCATCGAGGGTATGTTCTCCGATCCCATGCACGGCGGCAATCGCGACCTGATTGGCTGGCAGCTCCTCGGTTTCCCCGGCCCGCGCATGGGCTATTACGACGATGTGGACCGGCATTACGGCGAGGCCTTCCGCCCCAAGCCGGCGAGCCTCGCGCAAATTCTCAGCCGTCCCGTCGCGCCCGGCGAGGATACCGAAAAATGAAGACGCTGCCGTCCGTCGATGTCGCGATTGTCGGCGGCGGCTGGACCGGCTTGACCATGGCCAAAGAGCTCGCTACGCGCACGCCGCTCAAGATCCTGGTGCTGGAGCGCGGCGGCCCGCGCAAAACGCGCGATTACCTCGACAACATGGACGAGCTCGATTACGCCGTCCGCCTTCGGATGATGCAGCCCATCCGCGACGAGACAGTCACTCTCCGGCACACGCCGCGCGATCGCGCGCTCCCCATCCGCCAGTACGGGTCATTCCTGCCCGGAACCGGCGTGGGCGGCTCGGGCGAGCATTGGAGCGGCATCTCCTACCGCTACTACCCGCATGATTTCCGGCGGCTCTCGCACCTTGTCGAAAAGTACGGCCGTTCACGCCTGCCGGAAGACTGCTCTATTCGCGACTGGCCGCTCAGCTACGGCGATCTCGAGCCGTACTATGAGCGCGCTGAGCAGATGATGGGCATCTCGGGCCAGGCAGGCAATCTGAACGGGCGCCAGGTCGAGGGCGGCAACATCTTCGAGGGCCCGCGCCGCTCCGAGTACCCCACGCCGCCCCTGAAGCTCCCGCACCTCGCCGCGCTGTTCCGCGACGCCACGCGCTCGCTCGGCTATCATCCGTTTCCGCTGCCCGCCGCCACCACCAGCGTGCCCTATACCAACCCCGACGGCATCGCCCGCGCCGGCTGCTCCTTTTGCGGCTATTGCGAACGGTTCGGCTGTATGATCGGCGCAAAAGCCCAGCCCACCAACACCCTGATGCCGGTACTCGCCCGCCGCCCGAACTTCGAGCTTCGCACCGGCGCCTGGGTGCGGCGACTGGCGGTCGGTGAAGGTCGTGCGCGCGGCGTGCATTACATTGATTCCAGAGGCGAAGAATTCTTTCAGCCCGCCGACCTCGTCTTTCTGGCTTCCTGGACGCTCAACAACACCCGATTGTTGCTACTCTCCGGCGTCGGCGAGGCCTATGATCCCGAAACCGGCCGGGGTACGGTCGGCCGCAACCTCACCCATCAGGTCACCATCTCCGCCGCTACTGTGTTCTTTGAAAAGCCGCTCAATGGCTTCATGGGCGCCGGTTCAGCCGGAGTCGCGATTGGGGACTTCGACGCGCTCGATCACACCAACCTCGACTTTGTGACCGGCGGTGCCTTGTATACCGTTTGTTATGGAACCCGTCCCATCGCCAATTTCGGCGTTCTGCCACCCGGAGCCGGTGGCGCCAGGTGGGGGTCGGACTGGAAGAACGCAGCCCTACATTATTACGATCGCACGGGCCTGGTGCGCTTTTACGGCGAGCATCCGGCCTATCGTGCTAACTATATGGATCTAGACCCTGTTTACCGGGACCGGCACGGTGACCCGCTACTGCGCCTGACCCTCGACTGGCGGCCTAACGAACGGAAAATGGTAGACTTCATCACCGGCCACGCCACCCGGATCGCCAAAGCCATGGGAGCTGTGGAAATCTCGCCTTTTCCAGGGCTTAAGCGCTACGAGGCCACCCGCTACCAGGGCACCCATGTTCAGGGCGGTACGATTATAGGTGCAAACGAGACAGATTCTGTGGTAAATATGTATTTGCAGCACTGGCGGGTCCCGAACCTGTTTGTGCTGGGTGCTTCGGCCTTCCCGCAGAACCCCTCCGGTAACCCGACGTTGACTGCGGTAGCCCTCACAAATAGAACGGCCGATGCGGTGATCCAAAGGTATCTGAAACACCCGGGTGAACTAGCTTAGTAGAACAACATCGCGCCAGCCCTTCAAGGAGCAACACTCAACTTCCCCATGGATAGTGATCGCAGATATAAACAGCGGGGCTACCAGGACTTCGACCGCCCGGACAACCGTTCCGAGCGAAATGGCGACGACCGGCCCAGGCAACCGGGCCCCCGTCCGCCCATCGATGTAACCGGTCCGCGGCTTCCCCGCCTGGTCCAGGCCGTGACCGCCTCCCGTTGCTACAACTGCGCCACGCAGCTTCCCAACGGAACCGATTACAGCGGCAACTGCCCGAAATGCGGAGCTGCGCTGCACTGCTGCAAGCAGTGCGCCCACTTTGAACCCTCAACGCGCTTCCAGTGCCTGAAGCCTATTCCGGTGCGCATTCCGTCGAAGGACAAAGCCAATGAGTGCACGCTGTTCGAGCCGCGCGTGACCGTAGCGCGAGACGCATCGCCCTCGGCCCCGCCACCCGCGCCCTCCGCCAACAATGGCCAAGGCCCGCGCAACTCCTCGGACGCCCGCAACGCCTTCGACGCGCTGTTCAAGAAGCCCGAATAGGCGGAGCGCATTCCCGTAGTATCGAAGCGCAGAGATCTAATCACGCAGCGCTCAGCGGTGGCTCAGGCGGGATGACCCAGGCGGATTGACGTGCGAGCCTATTGGCGATCGAATCAGTCTTCTTGCCAATAACCAAGCCGTGAGCTGGATCGTTCGGAGGGCATGTGTCCTTCGCTACTGTCTGGTTAAGTTCCCTGGCCAGTCCAGCTGTGATTGACACGAGATAATTGTCTGGATAGCCGCGCAAGCCATCGCCGGCTGACCTGCCTGCTACACGCATCAAAAGCTCGATCAGTACGGACAGTTCGAAATGTTTGTATGCGGCGGAGGAGACTCGCTTCCGTCCCCCTTCACCATCGGCTAACCAGTTTGGCGGAATTCGTCGGAAGAGTATCGCGTCATTCGGAATGCTCCGATCATCTTCGAATTGGCGTTCCGACATCGGATCGTGAGGCTAGACGATCTGCGCAACGAGCTCCTCAATGCGTGCTCGATGCTCGGATACCGTCCCACTTTCCTCAGCATCAAGCCGGGCGTCGTAATGGTAGTATCGATCTTCCTCTTCTGGATTGACGATGATCTCCAAGTCGTGGCCACCACGATGCCACTCCAGCTGCAGTCCGCCGTTGGAAAGTGGAACAACGCTTGGGGCGGATGCACTAGGCTCCATTACCCAGTCGAGAAGACGGAGTCCCCGGTTGAGCGCCGTATACGAGGTCGGCTTCCCCCCGTACGAATCCCAGTTCTGCGGAAGTGCTCGCAAATCGGCAAAACCTTGGAGTGTGGTATCGAACCAGCTTGGCAATGGTTGACCCAAGTCCCGAAAACGGAATTCGACTGGGATGCCTCGTGATATGAAAACGCGCGTGCGAATAGCTGGGTACTCCACAGACATTCCCGCAGGAGACACGCGCTCCTGCAGCGACAGCTCGCCGGTGAGCTGTGCAAATGAGCTGCTTGCGAGAACACCTCGTTCGTGCCGGCTAAGTTCAGCGATTGCTGGCATTGTCTCTCCTCCTCCAAATCCTGTGCATGTCGGGAGTCGTCAAAGCGGCGAACGACTTTACAATCCACTCGCGCCCCAGATCAAAGAAATCGATCGATTCACCAATTTGACCACGCGCCGTCAAATTGAGGACGTACATCTGGCGGCCATCGCTCGTGAGGACAGCCGGTTGTAGCTCCGCGTGCAAACGCCCGACGGGCTTACCATCGGATCCCGGAATTGGAAACCTAGCGTGGAATGTCAAATCCTCTGCATTCCCGGGGGGGAAATCGGCAGGCTGATGCCAGATCGTAAAGATGCGGTCTACATCCTGGTAGGTAGTCCACCCTTCGCCTGCAATAATGTGGTTGACGTACGTCACCTCACACTGGTTAAGTCTAACGACTCCGAGCTTTCTCTTGGCGACAAATCCTAAGAACCGGTTGAAATCGGCCTCAAAAGCAGACTTTACCATCGGATAGCGAGGATAGAGATCACCAACACCAACCTTTCGCCAGTTCCTAATAAATCGGTCCGGCTGGACCTGCACGAGTTCGGTTCCCTCTTCGTTCAAAAACCAGAATCGAGGAATGGGCGGAGTATCCAAAGCCTGTAGCTGTAGCCCCAAGCGCAGCCTCGTAGGCTCTGGGAATCTCTCGATCACCGGTTCAAGCGGCGGGCGCTCTTCTGTGCGTGGCAACTTGTCTCGAAACTCTTGCCAAAGAAGACCCAAGTGCACCGCTCGCATTTGCATCAATGGCTCAAACTGCACCGAGAGCACGGTCTCCACAACGGGTGGCTTTTCAAAATCCGGGAGATGCTCAGAGTGAGCGTCGGTCATTTCGAACCCTCAAACAATATATATCGAATCTGTTTGACGGTCGACATTAACTTTAGAAGAGTAGGCCTGCCAGAGTCAACCGGTCTTTGAAACTGAGACAAATCCGTTCACCCTCGCCGCGGCGGCGCGCAGCAATCCGGCGCGCACACATCCGGATCCGGTCCCAAATCTCCAAGCCAGCGTGGTGGTAGTTCTCCAAGACGCTCGAGCACCAGTTCGCGGATCATACTGACGAACGAGCGGTGGTTACCCACCGTTGCGGCACGCATCATTTTCAAGCCGAGCTGGTCACAAAGCGCGCGCGCTTCGGTGTCGAGATCGTAGAGAACTTCCAGGTGATCGGAGATGAAGCCGATGGGCGCAATCACGACCTCGCGCACGCCGGCGGCGGCGATTTCACGCAGATGCTCGCCGATATCCGGACCCAGCCACGGCTGTGACGGCGGACCGCTGCGGCTCTGATAGACGAGGCGCCAGTCGCGGCGGTCGAGCTGTTCGGAGACCAAGCGGCACGATTCCCGCAACTGCGCTTCATAGCGCGACGTCGCGGCCATTGTCACTGGAACGCTGTGCGCGGTATAGACCAGCGCCGCGCCCGGAAGTTGCCGCAGCGCATCCCGCACGTACTCCGTCATCGGCTCGATAAACCCCGGGTGATTGTAAAAAAGCCGCAGCTTGTCGATCTCCGGCGCACCCGGTCCTACGGCTTCCCGCGCGCGAGCGATGTCTTCCAAATACTGGCGGCAGCCAGAATACGAGCTATACGCCGACATGACGAACGCGGCCGCGCGCCCCACACCGTCATCCCGCATCTTGTGGACCGTGTCGGCCAGCATCGGATGCCAGTTTCGATTCCCCCAGTAGACCGGCAGTCGCGGGCCTTGCGCGCGCAGTTCCGCATCGAGCAAGGGAACCAAGTCGCGCATCTGGCTGTTGATGGGACTGATGCCGCCAAAGTGGTAATAGTGTTCGGCGACTTGGGGCATGCGCTCGCGCGGAACATTGCGGCCGCGTAGCACATTTTCCAGAAAGGGAATGACGTCGGCGGGCTGTTCCGGCCCGCCGAATGCAATCAAAAGAATGGCGTCGTACGCCGGCTTCACGCCGGAGCGGGGCGCTCGCCTTCAGCGAGGCCCGGGACGCGGCGCCCGCCTTCGGGCCGGAGCACCTGCTGGGTGTGGTCCTCGGTGTCCCTGGGCTTAGCGGCGCGCGGCGCCAGCGGAATGCCCTCGATGATCTGCTTCACTTCAGCGCCATCCAGTACTTCGCGCTCGAGCAGCGCTTCGGCCACCCGCACCAGCGCATCGGATTTTGCTTCGATCACTTTGAGTGCGCGGTCGTATCCGTTCTGCACCAGCTTTTTCACCTGATCGTCGATCTTGATGGCGGTGTCTTCGCTGTAATCGCGATGCTGGGCGATCTCGCGGCCCAGGAAGATCTGCTCTTCCTTCTTGCCGAAACTCAACGGGCCCAGTTCACTCATGCCCCACTCGCAGACCATCTTGCGGGCAAGGTCGGTAGCGCGCTCGATGTCGTTGCCGGCGCCGGTAGTCATGTGGTTCATGAACTTTTCCTCGGCGATGCGGCCGCCCATCAGGATGGCGAGCTGATCGTTCAAATAATCCTTGCTGTAAGAATGCTTGTCGTCGATCGGCAGCTGCATGGTGACGCCCAGCGCCATGCCGCGCGGAATGATCGAGACTTTGTGCAGCGGATCGGCAAAGGGAAGCATGGCAGCGACCAGCGTGTGGCCTGCTTCGTGGAACGCCGTGTTGCGCTTCTCGGCATCGCTCAGGATCATGGACTTGCGCTCGGCGCCCATGAGCACCTTGTCCTTGGCCAGCTCGAAATCCACCATCATGACGACTTTGCGATTCTGGCGGGCCGCATTGAGCGCGGCTTCGTTCACCAGGTTCGCGAGATCCGCCCCGGCCAGGCCCGGAGTTCCGCGAGCCAGTACCGAGAGATCGACATCATCGCCCAGCGGAATTTTCTTGGTATGGACTTTCAGGATGGCTTCGCGCCCGCCTACGTCCGGACGGCCGACCACCACGCGGCGGTCGAAGCGCCCGGGCCGGAGCAATGCCGGATCGAGAACGTCCGGGCGGTTGGTAGCAGCCACCAGGATCACGCCCTCATTCGATTCGAAACCGTCCATCTCGACCAGCAACTGGTTGAGCGTCTGTTCGCGCTCGTCGTGCCCGCCGCCGAGACCGGCGCCTCGATGGCGGCCCACGGCATCGATTTCATCGATGAAGATGATGCACGGCGCGTTCTTTTTTCCCTGCTCGAACAGATCGCGCACGCGGCTTGCGCCCACGCCCACGAACATCTCGACAAAATCCGAGCCTGAGATCGAGAAGAACGGGACGCTGGCTTCGCCGGCAATGGCCCGCGCCAGCAGCGTCTTACCGGTGCCCGGCGAGCCGATCAGCAGCACACCCTTGGGAATGCGGCCGCCCAGCTTCTGAAACTTCTGGGGCTCGCGCAGAAATTCGATGATCTCCTGCAGCTCTTCTTTGGCCTCTTCCACGCCGGCGACGTCCTTAAACGTCACCTTCTTCTGCTGCGTCGAATGTAGGCGCGCGCGGCTCTTCCCGAAACTCAAGGCCTTGTTGCCGCCGCTCTGCATCTGGCGCATCATGAAGATCCAGAAAGCCAGCAGCAAAATGAATGGCGAGGCGTTCACCAGAAGCGAGATCCAGTTGCCGGAGTTGGGCTCCTTGAATTCCATGGTGACGCCCTTGTCCAGCAGGGTCTTGTACAGGTCGGGGTAATTCAGGGGAGACTGGGTATGAAAACCGCCTTCGGCCGTCTCCTTGTATTCGCCACTGACATCGGTGCCGCTGAACTTGACCGACTTCACTTTGCCGGATTCCACCTCGGCGAGGAACTGGCTGAAGTTCACCTGGCGCTCCGGGCGACCCTTACCGGATTTCACCACGGTCCATAACAGGACTCCGACGGCGATCAGCACTACCCAGAGAACGGCTGTCTTAATGTTCGAATTCACACTGCCTCCCAACCAACGAGGGAAAAAGCTCTAAGAATATAGACGTAACCGGCGCGGGGATCGACTCCAAGTTTCACTGGCACGCGATCTGCATTCACGCCGAGGTCTCCTGAATTTTCAGCAACACGCGGCTCTCTGGAGTAGCGGCCAGATTCGCCGCCGGCCCGAAACGTCGCGCCCAGACAATTTCTTCTCCGCTGGTGATAACCGGCCAGCTGCGCCGTTCCCAAAGTGGAATACGGGCCTGCTGAAAGAGAAGTTTGATCTTTTCGACCCCGGAGTGGCCGACCGGCCTGTACTGGTCGCCGGGCCTCCAGTTGCGCACTTCAAGCGCCCCGGAAATCCGGTCCCCGTCCAAATACTCCATCAACTTATTATATCCGGAATCTGACGATTCGGTTACTGTTTTGTTTTCAATCAGTTCCAACAGGACGGCGGAGCTTTCCCCGGGCAGGGGGACGCTGCCAGGAACCGGCACCGGCAAACGGAAATTGCGATTTTCGAGGTTATCTACTCCCGGGGGAGCCAGCCGCAGCCACTCGAAAGACCGGTAGACATCAACGCCGGGGATTTGCAGCCGCCCGCTGCCTTCGGGCTGCGAACAGAGAACCGTCACGGCGGCGACGTGGGCGAAGTCGATGGAGTGCAGATCGCCCTTGACCATTTCGATGGCGCGGCGCAGCAGGCGGCGGGCGGCGGCGGCGGGCAGGTCGGCGAGTTGATCGGCGCGCAACAGGACGGCGGGCGGTTTTGAGATAAGAAGCCAGGCAGCCAGACGGCTGATCTCCGTTTCCCAATAGGACTCTTCTTCGAGCGCCCAGTCCGACGTGTGCGCCAGCATTTCGGTGATCGCGGGGTTCCATTCGCGTTGGAGCATGGGAAGCAGCTCGCGGCGAATGCGGTTGCGGGCGAAATCGAGACTGGCGTTTGAGGAGTCTTCGCGCCAGATGATGTTGCGCTCGCGAAGGAATTGCTCGATGGCGCTACGCTCGACACCGATGAGAGGACGCACGAAACCATCGGCTGTTACGGGCCGGATGCCGGCCAGCCCCGCCGTGCCCGAGCCGCGCAGGAAGCGGAACAGGACGGTTTCGGCCTGGTCGGAGCGGGTGTGGCCCAGGGCGACGCGGTCCAGGGCGCCGGAGTGCAAGAATTCCAGGAAGAACCGGCGGCGCTCGTTGCGCGCGGTCTGCTCCAGGTTTTCGCCGCGGTCACGGGCGAGGGTGGAAACATCCGCTTGCCCGAGGGAGCATGGAAGGCCTAGGCCCGCGGCGAGCCGTTCGACAAAACGGGCGTCCTCGCGCGATTCGTCGGCGCGAAGTTGATGATCGAGGTGCAGGACGTGCAAATGCAGGTTCCAGCGCGGGGCGAGGTCGAAGAGCACGTGCAGCAGGCACACGGAATCCGCGCCGCCGGACACGGCCACGCCGACGCGTTGGCCGGTCTGGAACATGCGGAAGCGTTCGATGGTGGCGAGCACGCGTTCGATCACTGCACCGATTCTAACAACCACATAGGTAAAGGTAGACTGTATCGAGGAGAACGGATTTGCCGAAGGACGTAAACCAACTCGCTGCGCGAGTCAAACTGCTGCTGATGGATGTGGACGGCGTTATGACCGACGGCCGGCTCTACAACGTGCCCGATGCGGCGGGCAACATGGTCGAGACCAAAGGTTTTGATTCGCAGGACGGTATTGCGCTGCAATGGCTGAACTGGAAAGGAATCAAGACCGGCCTGATCAGCGGGCGCATTTCTCCGGCCACGGTGGAGCGGGCCAAGCAAACGAAATTCACCTACGTTTATCAGGGCCACATCGAGAAGATTCCGATCTTCGAGGAAATCCTGCGCGACGCCAAGCTGGAGGCGAGCCAGGTGGCGTACATCGGCGACGATCTGACGGACGTGGTGGTGATGCGTCGCGTGGCGCTCCCAGTTGCGACCGCCAATGCGCGGCCGGAAGTGAAACAGCACGCACTCTACGTGACGGCGCAGCCAGGCGGCCAGGGCGCGGTGCGGGAAGTGATCGAGCTGATCCTCAAGGCGCAGGGGCTGTGGGAAGAGATTTTGAAGAAGTACGAAGCGGGGTAGTCTAGCGCTGGCGTTACGAGTTATGACCTTGCAAGAGCTCCACTAATTGCCCGCGGGTGCCCACAGCCGACAACATTCCCCGGTCGAGCGTCGTGATTATGCCCCCATGAGACTGTGCCAACGCCAGCAAATATGCATCCGTGACTTGACGGTGACCAACGAGCAACTCCTCCGCGTGAATCGCCTGGTCGAGAGGCAGGTCGTCCGGCCAGAACCCGTGCTCCGGCAAGGCTGTCATCCGATTTAGCAACGCGAGCGCGGACGCCGGCGGCACAGCTGATGCCGTAAAGTTCAGATTGCAGGAGATACGCACAAAACCCAACTGAGTGAGCGGGCACGTTCGGAAACCAGCGATTCGGTTTCTGGCGAACCACTCCTGAGCCTGCCGATGGTGCACGTGCGCAGGCCAGGCCAGCGCCAGCAAAACGTTAATATCCAGCAGGCGGGGTTTCACAGCTCATCTTCCGCCGCCAAAGTCTGCTCCAGCGTTATGGGCTCAGCGTTCTCGGGGAGCGCGAAACAGGGAAATGCCTTCGCACGATCCCCGAAGGCCGCGGACGGCCGTAACCCGCGACGGGCCAGTTCGGCCAGAGCTTCTCCCAACGAAGTGCCTTCCGCATCCGCCAGAGATTTTGCCACCCGGTAGACGTCATCGGGCAAATTGACCGTCGTTCGCATCGTGATGATTATAGCATCATGATGCTAGTGATGCCTATAGCTTGAACCGGTACCCCAGAATCATCTTCACGAGCAGGTGATCCGTCCCTTGCGTCATGCCGACGCCAACGCCGAGGTTGAATTCCCAGTTGGGTGACAGGTTGAGGTCGATCGCCGGTATGATCTGCTGCTGCTGTTCGCGCAGGGGATCGAAGCCGGTGACCGGGCCAACCGCGCCGTAATATTCAATGCCGCCCGCGATCGTGCGGGTGAAATCGTAGCTGGCCTTGAAATTGGGCGAGAATTCGAGGCCCTTATTCACGCTGGGGCCGTGGAATGAGCGATCGATTGTCGGGTTGAACGACCAGTACCACTTGCCCTTTTTCTGGTCAACGATGGGTCGGATCTCCCAGGTCCAGGTATCGGGTGAGAAGACTGCGCGCTGATACCCGATTTCGGTAGACAGGCTCACGCCGACCGGCCACTTCCATTTTTCAGGGATGCGAACGCGGGGGCGGATGTGGTCGCCCACCCACTGCCAGCCCTGGCCGGGCCCGGCACTGGTGAACACGTACCAGCCGGTCTCAAACCAGTCCGTAAAACCGTGCGTAATTTCCAGCGTTTCGTGCCACTGGTGCTCGGTGGGATAGGTGCCGTCGGTTGGGGACTTGGAACCTTCGACGGTCAAATTACTGTGGAGCTCGACCATGGTGTGGCCGGGCTCAACGGTATCAGCGCCATAGACCTGAATTTCGTAATTGCCTTGCGCCATAAGGGGCAGGGCAAAGAGGCAGATGGCGATGAGACGCAACACTCGATTGTATATTGCGTCCGGGGGAAGAAAAGGCGAAAATAGACAACATGTTGTTCGAGGCTGAACCGGCTCGGCGGCTGGTTGGCATCGCGAAGCTGGCGTCGGAGGGTGAGCGGCTGGAGGCGAAGAGCCGGGTCGAATACTTCGAGATTGCCGCGCGGAGCGTGCTGAACCGTTGCCGGCCCGGAATGCCGTTCACCTGGAGCATCAATCCGTATCGCGGGTGCGAGTTTGGATGTAAATACTGTTACGCCCGTTACACGCACGAGTTCATGGAGCGGGACGTGGAAGAATTCGAGAACCGCATCTATGCGAAGGCGGCGGTGGCGGAGATTCTGAAGCGGGAACTCGCCAGGACCGACAAGCGGGAGGCTATCGCTATCGGGACGGCCACCGATCCCTACCAGCCGGCCGAACGGCGGTTCGGGCGGACGAGGTCGATACTCGAAGTGTTCGCGCGGGAGCGGGGATGGCACGTCTCGATCACGACGAAATCGGATTTGATCCAGCGGGACATTGCGCTGCTCGTGGAGATCGCGCGGGCGAATGTGCTGGACGTGAACATGACGATCACGACGCTTAATGCCGAACTGGCGCGGATACTCGAGCCGCGGGCGCCGCGGCCGGACCTGCGGCTGGCGACGGTGAAAAAGCTGGCGGAAGCGGGGATCTGCGTGGGCGTGTTTCCGAACCCGATAATGCCGCTGATTACGGATCGAGAGCGGGCCCTCGACCGGCTGGCTAGGGCGGCGAAGGATGCCGGGGCGCAATACTTCGGTGGCGGCGTGCTGTTCCTGATGCCGGCAGCGCAGAAGGTGTTTTTCCCGTTCCTGCGCGAGCGGTTTCCGCATTTAGTGCGGCGGTATGAGGAACGGTACAAGCGGAGCCCGTACTTGCGGGGCGCGTACACGGACGACTTACGAGTGCGCGTCCGGAAAATCCGCGAGCGGTACGGACTGGCATCAGCGCCGGTCGAGTACCGCCCGGAATTGTGGGAGGACGAGCGGCAGGGGGAACTGTTCGAATTTCGCTAGATGGCGCTACTGCCGGCTGAAGTCGGCAGCGGCATGCTGAAGCATGCGCCACCGGGATTATTCGATCAGCGTGAACGATACGTCGGCGGCCGTGGCGACCTCAATTGGATCGCCATTCAGCAGCGTGGGCCGGTAGACCCATCGTTTGACGGCGTCCTGCGCGGCCCCGGCTAGCAGCGGATGGCCGCTGATCAGAGTGATGCTGCTGACATGGCCGTCCTTTCCGATGATCAGGTGGAACCGCACGAGGCCCTGGACGCGAGCCTGCTTGGCGAGCGGTGGATAAACGGGAACTGGCTGCTGGATCAGATTACCCTGCTGGACTTCCGATCCAACACGGATGCGCTGCTCTTCGCCCGAAGAGGACGCGGCTGGCTCAGGCGGCGTATGAAGCCTGGCGAGAGCCGCGGACCACTCCGGATTAGAAGCGTCGAGGGATTGAGCGCGATTGAGTAAGTGTTGTGCAAAGTCCCGCTGGGCAGGCGCCGGTGGATTCCCGCCAGGAGGTCCTGCTGCCAGGAATTCGCCGATGGTACCAACGAGGATGGCGTCGCTTGAAGTCTCCAGTTCAGCTTTGGCGGCGTCGGCAAGAGCTGGGTCGACGGGCGGGACCACAGACGGCCTAAACGAAAGCTCAATCGCTCTCGAGAAAAGATCCGCCAGGTGTTTAACCCACTGGGGATTTGATGGCTCCAGCTGGCGCGCGCGCTGGAGCAGGTCTCTTTCCGCAAACTTGTCCGTCTGGCCCAGGAACCGCCCGGCATTCGCGAGCACACGCGCGTCCGTGGGGTGAGCGGCCACCTGATGAAGCCAAAGCGGCTTCTGGAGTTCATAATCCGGCGGGGAAGACTCTGCTCGAGCTTGCGAAGAGTAGATCGTAACCTCGGACTCGGGATGGTGCTCGATCAACCAGATCAGATAATGTGTTCCAGGCGGGGATGCGGAATGGCGTGCGCGGAATAGTATGAGATGAGTTTGCCCCGCGCAGAGATATCCTCGGGGTCGCGGACCAGGTGCTCCTCGAGCTGCTGAGCCTCAAGTGCGGATAGCTGGTTGCCTTCAATCAGCAGCTGCGGGATTCCATGAGAGGGCGCGGGCTGGCTCACCTGTAGTGCCGCGGCGCTGTATACCAGCGGCAGGGCGCAAGCTAAGATCGCCAACCACGTCCTTTTTCGTATCACCGCGGGCCGGGGTGGGTCAATTCGAGAATGCGGTGAATTCTGCGGCTGACTTTCGCGGTGCGCGCCATGGCGAGGCCGTACGTGAGGCGACCGCCGGTCTGGAGCGCGGCGGCGAAATCGAGGACGGCGCGGGCATAGCGGGGAGCATCACCGGTGGAGCGCAGAGCCGCGTCATCGCTGGCCTGCTCGGCCAAGGCAG
>JACXTT010001128.1_pt1 | contig 45300 bp, 38 predicted proteins | sample 9270951 | NCBI WGS metagenome assembly JACXTT01 (sample SAMN15532306, study PRJNA645909) | rock metagenome | isolation source: weathered quartz diorite | place: Puerto Rico | collected 2017-06-21 | reverse complement strand
ACGCTAGGCGCCGCGCGGAGCGAGGCGCGCTACCGGCTCGCGGAGGCGCGCTTCGAGGCCTGGCAGCTGGCGCCGAGCCGGGCCCGAGCCAGCGCCGCGCGCCGCGCCATCGACGAATACCTGGCCGACGCGCTCCCCGGCCCAGGCCGGGATCAAGCCACGAAGTGGCGGCTCGCGATCGGTCGCTGACGCGGGAAAACGCTTGAGGGAAGCCCTGCCCTCGGCCACGCTGTCAGCCTCGAGGAAGCCGGTTCCATCCAGGAGGAAGCCGCGTGGCCACCGAAACCGTTCCCACGGTCGAAGCCGCACGAAGCCCCGAAGCGATCGAGCGCGAGTGGTACGAGAACGTCTACGCCGGGGACGACACGCCCCAGCTCACCCTGCGCGCGCTGATCATGGGCATGGTGCTGGGCGGATTCCTGTCGGTCTCGAACGTCTACATCGGCCTCAAGGCCGGGTGGAGCCTGGGCGTCTCGATCACCGCCTGCATCCTCGCGTTTTCGATCTTCGCCACCTTCCACCGGCTGTTTCCGAAGTGGTTCCCGGCCTTCGGCATCCTCGAGAACAACGCCATGCAATCCTGCGCCTCGGCCGCCGGGTACATGACCGGCGCGGGACTGGTGAATGCGATTCCGGCGCTGATGATGCTGAATCCGCAGGCCGTGCCCACGATGTGGCCGACCATGATCTGGGTGCTCGTGATCTCGTGGCTCGGCGTGTTCCTGGCGGTCCCGGCCAAGCGCCAGATGATCAACATCGAGCAGCTGCCCTACCCCACGGGGATCGCCGCGGCCGCCACCATGCGCGCGCTGCACGGCCAGGGCGGGAAAGCGGAGCGGCAGGCGCGCGCGCTCGGACTGGCCGCGCTCGGCGGCTGCGTCATCACCTGGATGCGCGACGCCGAGGCCAGCTGGCTCAAGGTGAGCGAACTGTCGTGGATGCCGAAGTGGGCGCCCTTCACCCAGATGGTGGCGCCGACCTGGGCGCCGTGGCTCAAGTACCCGAAGATCCGCGCCACCTGGGGCACCGAGTGGATCCCGATCGGCGGCCGCACCCTCAACCAGTTCACGATGTCGCTCGAAGGCTCCCTGCTGTTCGTGGCCTCGGGCGCGATCCTCGGCTTCCGCCAGGCGTGGAGCATGATGCTGGGCGCGGTCATCAACTATTGCGTGCTCGCGCCCATCATGATGAACGCGGGCGTCATCGCGGACAGCGGTGGATCGGCGCTGCGCCGCATCTCGTCGTGGAGCCTGTGGATCGGCGTCCCGATGATGGTGACCTCGGGCCTGCTCTTGTTCTTCCTGCAATGGAAGACGGTGGTGCGCGCGTTCGGCACGCTGACCGCCTTCATGACGCGGCGCGCGGCGGCCGACGATCCGATGGAGCGCATCGAAGTCCCGGGCTCCTGGTTCGTCGCCGGCATGGTGGTGCTGGGCGGGGCCGCGGTGTTCCTCGGCAACCGGATCTTCGGCATCGCGTGGTGGATGGGCGTGCTGGCCGTCTTGCTGACGTTCTTCCTGGTGGTGGTGGCGGGGCGCGCGACGGGCGAAACCGACATCACGCCCACCGGCCCGCTCTCCAAGATCACGCAGCTCACCTTCGGCGCCATCAAGCCCGGCGACATCTCGACCAACCTGATGACCGCCAACATCACCGCCGGCGCGTGCAGCCACGCCGGTGACCTGCTCACCGATCTGAAGAGCGGCTACCTGCTCGGGGCCAAGCCGCGGCAGCAATTCCTGGCGCAGTTCTTCGGCGTCCTGGCCGGCGGACTGGTGGTGGTGCCGGTGTTCTTCCTGCTGGTGCCGAACGCCTCGGTGCTGGGCACGGAGCGTTGGCCGGCGCCTGCCGCCCAAGTGTGGCGTGGCGTCGCCGAGCTGCTCTCCAAAGGCGTCGGATCGCTGCACCCCACCGCGCGCATCGGGCTGGTGATCGGGGCGAGCGTCGGCATCCTGCTGCCGCTGCTCGAGCTGTGGTTCCCGAAGCAGAAGAAGTACGTCCCCGCCGCGACCGGGCTCGGCATCGCGTTCACGATCAACGGCTTCAACGCCATCATGATGTTCCTCGGCTCGATCGCGGCGCTGTGGCTGTCCAAGGCCAAGCCCCAGGTCCACGAGGAGTACACGGTGCCGGTGGCCTCGGGGATCATCGCCGGCGAGAGCCTGATGGGTGTGGCGATCGCATTGCTGGTGGTGGCCAAGGTGCTGAGCTGAACCCCGGGCTCGAACCCGGTCAAGCCGCAGCGGGACTCGGCCGAAAACACTGGCGACCTTCCCTCTGGAGATCGCCATGCACGCTCTCGCCTTGTCGCTTCTGGTTGCCCACGCCGCGGCCGGTCTGTCGACCGATGCGCGCGCTCGCGAAGACCAACTCGCCGCCCAGGTCGCCGCTGCATTCGACAGCGCCCGCGGGGGCTTCGTCACCAAGTCCCAGGTTCCGGTGGAGAGCGCCGTCGAGCTGGCGTTGCAGCGTGGCGCCGACCGCGCGTGGCGGCAGCGCGCCGAGCGGACGCTGGCCTGGACCCACGGCCTGATGGATACGCTCACCGGCGGCTACGTCCACAGCGGCAACCTGCGCGACGCCGAGAGTGGATCGATGGACAAGCGTGCCGATTCGAATGGGCGCCGGCTCGAGCTGCTGGTCCAGGCCTGGCGGCTGACCGGAGACGAAGGGTATCGGCGCGACGCGGCGCACGTCGTGGACTGGGCCGAACGAGTGCTGCTCGACGGCCGGGGTGGATTCGTCTCGGCTCAAGTCGGCGACCGGGAGCTCGAGCCGGCCGCCAACGGGCCGATGCTCCATGCCTGGTTGAGCTGGGCCGCGGCGACGCACGACGGCTTGCGGAAGGGATTCGCGCTGCGCAGTCTCGACCGCGTGTGGGAGGAGTGCTGGGTCGATCGTTTGGGTCTGATGCGGAAGAACGAGATGGGCGACCTGGCGAAGGAGCCGCAACTCGCGGATCAGGTCGAGATGGGGAGGGTGTACGTGCAGGCCGCGCGGTTGTGCGGCCGTCCGGCCGACCAGGAGCGTGCGCGGCAGCTGGGTGATCTGATCCTGGCGCGCTTCGCGGAGGCGAGCGGCGCGTTCCGCACGCAGTCGATGCCCAACAAGAACGGCTCGATCCGGAAGGCCAAGAGCGAGGCGGGCGAGAACGCGCGGGCGGCCCGCTTCCTGTGCGAGCTGGCGGCGCTGACCGAAGACGTGCGCTACCGCGAGGCGGCGGCGCGAGCCACGTCGGCCTTCACGAAGGAGCTGGGCAAGGCCGGCCTCGAGGCGGCCGATTGGGCGCTGGCGGCGCACGCCTCCTACGACGCCGACCTGCCGGCGCGCGCGCAGTGGATGGCCCAGGCGAAGGAAGACGAGCCGGCGCCACGGAAGCGCTCGTTTCGCGTCAAGCTCGGCCACTGACCGACGCGACTCCTACGGGCGTCGGCGTTCCAGCAGCGGCCACGCTGCGTCGCGCGGCGAGGTCTGCGCGCACGGGAGTGGCCACGCGATCGCCAGCGCTGGCTCATCCCACCGCAGACCACCCTCGTGGGGTGGGGAGTACCAGCCGTCCACGAAGTACTCGACGATGGTGTCCTCGCGCAGGGTCTGGAACCCGTGGGCGCAGCCTTTGGCCAGCAGCATGAGCTGCTGGTTGGCTGCGGTCAGCTCGGCGCCTACCCAATTCAGATACGTGGGTGAGTCCGGGCGCAGGTCGACACAGACATCGAAGATCGCTCCCGCGAGGCATTGGACCAGCTTCGCCTCGGCCATCGGAGCGCGCTGGAAATGGAGTCCCCGAATCGCCCCACGCAGACGTGTGTGCGAGCGATTCACGCGCCGCACCGTGAACGAAGGGTCGACCCGACGCAGTGCCTCGGTCTCGAGTACCGTCGCGAAGCTGCCGCGCGGATCACCGATCGGGTCGATCTCGATCAAGTGACAGCCCGCGATCCGGGTAGGGTTCAGTCTCATCGGGCGCCGGAATCTAGGCCAGCGCCTCGGCATGGTCAATCGAGCCTGCGCGCCCGCATTGACGCCCCCGGATCGAAACCCTAGCTTCTGCGCTCGCTGTTCGCGCCTCTGGAGGGTCGATGCGTCGCGTTCTGGTCACCGGAGTGACTGGCTTCGCCGGAAGCCATCTGGTGGACTACATGTTGGCCCGTGCCGATTGCGAGATTTTCGGCATCCAGCGCTGGCGCAGCCGAACCGAGAACATCGAGCACTTTTTGGGCAAGATCACGCTGGTCGAGTGCGATTTGCGCGACGCCTCGTCGATCCGCGATACGCTCGAACGGACTCGGCCCGAATGGATATTCCATCTCGCTGCGCAGTCCTTCGTCCCGACGTCGTGGATCGCCCCCACGGAATCGCTGACCACCAACATCCTGGGGCAGGTCAATCTCTTCGAGGCCGTGCGTAGACTCAAGCTTTCGTGCCGCATCCAACTCGCCTGCTCGAGCGAGGAGTACGGCATGGTCCACCCGGACGAGATCCCGATCCGGGAGACCAATCCATTGCGGCCGCTGTCCCCTTACGCCGTCAGTAAGGTGACCCAAGATTTGCTCGGCTATCAGTACTGGATGTCGTGGAAGGTGGACGCCGTGCGCACCCGCGGCTTCAACCATGAAGGGCCCCGGCGCGGGCCGGTCTTCGTGGCCTCGGACTTTGCCAAGCAGATCGCCGACATCGAAAAGGGCCGCCGCGCCCCGATCCTCATGGTGGGCAACCTCGAAGCCAAACGCGACTTCTCGGACGTGCGGGACATCGTGCGTGCCTATTGGCTGGCGTTGGAGAAGGGAGAGCCCGGCGAGGTCTACAACATCTGCACCGGCCGGGCGTGGTCCATCCGGGAGGTGCTCGACCTACTCCTGTCGATGACGAAAGCCAAGATCGAGGTGCGCCAGGATCCCGCCCGGCTGAGGCCGAGCGATGTGCCCATCCTGCTGGGGGACGCCTCGAAGTTCACGCGCGCCACGGGTTGGAAGCCGACCATCCCGTTCGAGCAGACGCTGGCCGACATGCTCGCCTACTGGCGAGAGCGCTGATAGCGAGTGGAGGATCCGGCCCGCATCTTGATCACGGGCGTCGGCGGGTTCGTTGGCCGCCACTTGGTGCGCTATCTGGTCGAGCGCGGCGACCTGGCGCTCGGCTTGGGGCTCGAGCCGCCACTGGTCGAGACGGCTCGCTTGCTCACCGCCAATTGGCGCCTCGACTTGCTGGACGGGGATGCGCTGATCGGCGTGTTGAGCGAAGCCAAGCCTCGGGCGATCATCCATCTGGCGGGCCAAAGCAGCGCGGGGCTCTCATTCGACCGGCCGATCGACACCTTTCGCGCGAACGCCCTCGGAACCTACGTCCTGTTGGAAGCGGTGCGCGCCCGGTGTCGGGACACCAGGGTACTCGTCGTGGGCTCGGGCGAAGTCTATGGTCCCCAGCCGCCTGGAACTCGGGTCGAGGAATCCGCGCCGCTCCGGCCACGGAGTCCTTACGCCTTGTCGAAGGCGGCCGCCGAGGCGATCGCGGAGATGCACGCGACTCTCCATGGCCTCGACGTGGTCCGCACGAGGTCGTTCGGACACGTCGGCCCTGGTCAGTCCGACCGATTCGTGTTGCCCTCCTTCGCACAGCAGATCGCCCGCATCGAGTCCGGGCAGGCCGGACCGGCGGTGCACGTTGGAAATCTCGACGTCACGCGGGACTTGTGCGACGTGAGGGACGTGGTGATGGCCTACCGGGCCTTGCTCGCGCACGGGAGATCGGGAGCCGTCTACAACGTCTGTCGCGGTGTCGGGGTCCGGCTTGACGAGATCCTCGATCGACTCCGGAGCCGAGCCAAGGTCTCCATCCGAGTCGAACGCGACCCGGAGAGGATTCGACCCGCCGACGTTCCTTACCTGGTGGGTAACCCTCGGGCGATCGAAGAGGACACGGGCTGGCGCGCGTCGATTCCCCTCGAGCGGTCGATCGACGATCTGCTGGGGGAATGGCGCGCGAGATTCTGAGGTTACCCCTCGATCCTGCGCGCGATGCTTTCCAGACGAATCCCCGATCTGCTACGCTCTTTCGCTCGTGACCGAGCTGATGGCCCCCGGAACCCGTTGTCTATGCCCACGTCACCCGTCATCAACGCTCTGACCATCGACTTCGAGGACTGGTACCAGGGGCTCGAAATCCCTCAGGCTCAATGGGAAGGCTACGAGGACCGGATCGAAGGCTCGGGCCGGCGGCTCCTCTCCATGCTTGCCGAAGCAGGAGTTCGAGCGACGTTCTTCGTCCTGGGACCCGTCGCTGAGCGGCACCCGGGCCTGGTGCGCGAGATCGCAGTCGCCGGCCATGAAATCGCAACCCATGGCTGGTCCCACAGCCTGGTCTATCGAATGACGCCTGAGGTCTTCCGCGAGGAGCTCACGCGATCCATTCGACTCCTGGAAGACATGACCGGCGCTCGAGTCGTCGGTCATCGCGCGCCGTTTTTTTCGATCACACGCAGCTCGCTTTGGGCGCTGGACGTCTTGAGCGAGTCGGGCATTCGCTACGACTCGAGCATCTATCCGGTACTGAACTACCGCTATGGCATCGAGGATGCTCCGCGCTGGCCGTACCGGGCGGGAGGCTCCTTGACCGAATTCCCGATCACGACCTGGCGCTTGATGGGGCGCAACCTGCCCGTTGCCGGGGGGGCCTATTTCCGGATCTATCCATATGCCCTGACTCGAACCGCGTTTCGATCCGTCAACCGCAGCGGTCGTTCGGCGGTCTTCTACCTCCATCCCTGGGAGATCGATCCGGATCACCCCAAGATTCCGGTGCCGCGTCGAATTGCGATCACTCACTATTTCAACCTGCAAGCGACGGAGCGACGGTTGCGAGTCTTGCTTCGCGATTTCCGCTTCGCACCCATGAGCGAGGTGCTCGGTGTCCATTGAAGAGAAGGTTCTCCGCCATTTTGACGCCGACGCGCAGCGCTTCGACTCCATCTACGAGGAGGCCAAAGGGCCGTTCGAGCGGTTCGTGGACCACATATGGCGGGGTGTCGTCCGGCGCCGGCTGGTTCTCACTCTCGAGAAGACGGAACCGCTGCAGGGCAAGACGGTCCTCGACGTTGGTTGCGGCTCGGGTCGGTTCTGCGTCGAGTTCGCCCGCCGGGGGGCGGCGCGCATCCTCGGAGTGGACTTCGCCCCCGCGATGATCGACATTGCCAAAGACCTGACGCGCCGTTCCGGGATGCAGGATCGTTGCGAGTACCGCGTGGGTGCGTTCCCCGAAGTCGTACCCGAACAGGGGTTCGACATCTCGACGGCTCTGGGGTTTTTCGATTACATCGCTGAGCCGGTACCCATCGTGAAGGCCATGCGCGAAAAGACTCGGTCCACGATGGTCTTGAGTTTTCCCAAGGCAAACGAGTGGCGAGTCCCGATTCGACGCGTTCGCTTCATGATGCTGAGCTGCCCGCTGTTTCTCTACACCAAAGAAAAGACCGAGCACGTGCTGCGCGATGCCGGCGTGACCGATTACGATTGGATTCCATTGGATCGTGACTACATGGTCGTGGCCCGCCCATGATCGTCGTCGCCTACGGGGAAGAGCGACGAGCTCGCCCCACTGTTGACGGCCATCGGGGCTCCCCCTATCCTTGGGGGCCGGCTTGGTCGCGGGTATCGGCTCCCAGCGTCGCCTTCTGCTGATCTCGTCGTTCACTCAACTCCAGGCCAACCCCAACATGGATCGAATCGTCGCCGTTGCGCCAGTCTGGGACCGCGTTTGGGCGCGCCGAGGATTCATCATCCCTCTTGTCATCACGGCCACGCTCGTCGTGGGCGGCATCTCGTTCCTGTTGCCGCCTTGGTACAAGGCGCAAGCCGAGCTGCTTCCCCCGAGCGAAGACGAGGGCAGCGTCGGGCTGGCGAGCTTGCTGCGGGGAGTCGGGGTGCCGGGGGTGAAGATCCCGACGGATGTCTCCCCGACCGACGTCTTCATGGTCGTGCTCGGCAGCCGACGAATCAACGAGCAGATGGTCGACCGCTTCGGCCTCCGTCAGCTCTACAAGAAGAAGTTCATGGATGACGCGATCAAGGAGCTGCGCCAGCACGCGCACTTCAAGCAGACAGCCGCCGGCACCATCCAAATCTCCGTCGAGGATAAGGACCGGCAGCGCGCCGCGAAGATGGTCAACTCCTATATCGAGTTCCTCGATCGGTTCAACCGCGACGTGCGGATGACGAAGGGTCGGCGCACGCGCATTTTCATCGAAGGCCGTCTCGGCGAGATCAAGGAAGAGCTCGCTGCCGCCGAACAGCGTCTCGCCGTTTATCAGGTGCAGCACAAAACCGTCGTCCTCACCCCGCAGCTGTCCTCGGCGGTCGAGCAGGCGGCCCGTCTCCTCGGCCGCCGGATGACGCTCGAGGTGCGACTCGGCGTCCTCCGCAGTTACTCGGAGGGAAGTGACGAGGAACTCCAAATCCGCCAAGAGCTCGCGCAGATCGACCAGCAAATGCACGACCTTCCGGAGACCGGCTTGGAGCTGGCGCGGCTGACGCGCGAGGTCAAGGCGCTCGAGCAAGTGTTCGCGATTCTGACGGCTCAATATGAAGACGCGCGAGTGACCGAGGCGCGGGACGTCGTGACCGTCGAGGTTCTCGATCCGGCGACTCCCCCCGAGAAGAAATCACGTCCGAAGCGCCTGATTCTGATCGGTTTTGCGTTCCTCGCCAGCTTGGCGGTTGGGGTCGGATCCGCGATCTTCCGGGAGGACGAGCCTTCGAGACCCCGCGTCCGCGCAGTCGCGGCAGAGTGACGCGCGGATCGTGCCTCCACGTCCGCGTCTGATCTTTCCTCGGAGGGGAGGCCGAGCCGCCGAGAGAATCTTCCTGGGCGCTCGACACCCGTGAGCTCCATCCGCCGGAATTCCCTCGCCAACGTCGGGGGCCGACTGACCACCGCGGTGCTCTGGATCGTCGCGACTCCGTTCGTGCTCTCCCATCTGGGCCCCGAGCGGTTTGGCATCTGGTCCCTCTTCTTCGCCTTCTACGGGTATCTGGCTTCGTTCGACTTCGGCATTGGGAACACGATGCTGCGGTTCATCGCCGCGCAACGGCCGACGAACGATCGGCGTGCTCTCGTGAAGATCCTCCGCCGGGGTTTGTGGGCGGCTCTTGGGCTCGGCGTCGTATGGGCCTTGGCCATCGAGCTCTCGCGTGCCTGGATCGCGCGCCTGTTCCACGTTCCGGCGCCGATGATGTCGGAGGCCCTCGACGCCTTGCGGATCTTCGGTATTGGCGTCTTCCTACTCTTCTTCACTCAGGCGCTGACGGCGTCGCTCCAGGGGTTCGAGCGCATCGACCTGGCCAACCTCTGCACGGCGTTGGGCGTCGTTGCGCACGTCATCGTTCTCTTCGTCGCGATTACGAGCGGGGGCGGGCTTCGGGGCGTGGCCCTGGCGGGCGTGATCGGGCAGGCGATCACCGGGGGTCTCGCCAGCATGCTGCTCCACCGACAGCTTCTCAAGGTTCCTCGAGGAGACGGAGCGTCGGGGCCGGGGTGGCGCGAAATGCTCCGGTTCAGCGCGGCCCTTCAACTGCTGTGGATGCTCATCATGCTCCAGATCCAGTCACCGCGCACCGTGCTCGGGATCCTCGGCAATCTCAAGTTAGTGGCCGATTACGAGCTGGCCTTTCGGGTGGCGTCGACCGTCGGGAGCGTGCCGATCCTGATCCGTGACCCCGTGATCCCCGTCGTCTCTCGCCTGTGGGGGGGCGAAGGGCGTGATTCCGTATCCTCTCTGTTCACGTCCACGTCCCGTTGGGTCTACGCGCACGCCGTCGTGGCTCTCGGCCTGCTCTGGACCCTGGCTCCCGACATTGCCCGAGTCTGGCTCGGTCCGGGCCATGAGCGGATCGCGGATCTCATGCGAATGTGGGCGGTCGCGTACGCGCTGAACCTGGCTTACGCCCCTGGAGTGGCCATCGCACGCGGAATGGGCCTGCTGCGCTTCGAAATCTGGAGCTACGCCGCGGCGCTGGCCACCAATCTCGGACTGGCCATCGCGTGGGTACCACGCTACGGTGCCGCAGGGGCGGTCGCTGCGGTGGCGATCTCGTACGGCGTCGGATTCCTGGTCTTCGTCGTACCCTTCCATCGCGCAACACCGTCCATGCCGTTCTGGTCGTGGTTCCGCGGTGACCTCCTCCCGCGCGCGGTCGCTGGCCTCGGGGCGGTCGCACTGACCACCGGCGTGATGGGAGTCGGATCGCTCGCCAATCGGTTCGCGCACCCGGGATGGCAACACGCCTGCGTCACCGGCACGCTGTTCCTGATCTGCTTCGGGCTGCTGTTCCTACCGCTGGGCGACACCCAACGGCTCGTGCGCACGGTGTGGCGAGCCGACGCCGCACCACTCCCACGCGGGGAGATCACTTCGTCGTGAGCACGCGAGCTCTGAGCCTTCAACGTCCGCTCGGTCTGCATTGGTGGCTGATCCTGGGCGTGGCCTTGACCGTGGGAGTCCTGGTGAACTGGGCGATCGCCTTTGGACTGATCGCCCTTTTCATCTCTCAGCTCGTCCGGCCGATGGACTTCATCCTTGCATTCCTGCTCGTCGCGGCGGGCGCCGCGCTCGTGAACAACAGCGGCGGGGAGCTGACCGGCGAGTTGAGCTTACTCACGATCGGCATCGTGACCATGCTGGTGTTCTACGTTCTGACGAACCACGATCGGGTACTGGCTCTGCCCGACACCGGCCTGACCTGGGCTCTCATGGCCTTCTTGCTGCTCACGGTGATCAACGCCGTGCGCGGGGTGTGGGTGGGAAACGACACTCGCAACCTGGGTCTGGAATTCATCGCCCTGCTGGGCCTCGGCGGCGCGCTACTGCTCGGGAACGCCTTCGACTCGGCTCGAGATCTCGGGATCATGACGGTGGGCATGATCGCGATTGGTTTTGGCCCGGCGATCCGCGGCTTTACCGAGTTCTCGACCAGGATCGTTCACGGCAAGGAAGTCTATGCCATGGCGGTGCCAGGGATCGTCGGCGTACTGCTTTTCAACCTCGCTTTGCGCGCCCGCTCGCGCCTCGCCTCGTTCGGCTGGATTGTGCTCTCTCTGCCGTTGTTCCTTCATCAGCTTCTGTCGTTCGGCCGCGGTCTATGGACGGGATGCACGGCGGCGCTCGTGTTCTCGGTGGTCCTCTATGGGGGACGAACGCCCGGCGCCCGCACACGCTGGGCACGCGCCATGTTCGCGATCGGCGTTCTGGTTGGAGTCAGCCTCTTCGCTGCAGTCCAATTCGCTCTGCTTTCTGGGCACGAGGACTTCCTGGAAGAAGCGTGGGGGCGGTTCGCGTCGATCGGCGGCACCAAGATCAGTTACGAGACTCGATCCAACATCATTCGCCTGTGGGAATACGGCACCGTGGCCAAGTTGATCCTGAAAGAACCGTTGTTCGGATATGGCATCGGCTACACGTTTCCGATCATGGAGCCGTTCACCCAAAAAGTGGCAGATCAGTGGTGCGTCCACGAGAACTACCTGCTCGTCTGGCTGAAGCAGGGAATCGTCGGAGTCGCGCTCTTCCTATGGATGCTGGGCGCGGCGATCAAGATGGGAGTTCGCGGCGCGCGGCGGCGTACCGACCCCTGGGAGTCTGCCTGGTTTGCCTCGGTTGCGGCGGGCACCTTTTACCTGTGCGTTTTGTCACTCTCGAATTTCCCCTTCGGCTTCGTCAATGAGACGTTCCTGATGGCGCTCTTCTGGGGCGTTGGCATGGCCATCGAGCGAAAAGGGTTCGTCCGATTCCGCTGGACTCCCCTGCCGCCCCCAGACGCGGACGCGGCGGCATGACCGTCCCCTCGATCCGCTACCGTGACGAAGGATCGCGCCCGCCCCGAGCGGCGATCCCTTCCGACATTCCGAGGACCGTATGAGGCAAGTGCTGCAGGACGCACGTTCAGGTCAGGTTGCCATCGAGGACGTCCCCGTTCCAGCGTTGCGCGCAGGCGGGGTTCTGGTCCACACCGGGGCGTCGGTCGTGAGTGCGGGAACCGAACGCCTCATGCTGGCGTTCGCGGAGAAATCATTGTTCGGCAAGGCGCGCGAGCGACCCGACCTGGTTATGCAGGTCTGGGACAAGCTGCGCCGGGACGGGATCGCCCAGACCATGGCGGCTGTGAACAGCAAGCTCGACAACCCAACCCCGCTTGGCTACAGCTCGGCGGGAACCGTCGTCGCGGTTGGCGCGCGGGCGGGTGCTCTGATCGTCGGCGATCGGGTCGCATGCGGGGGGGCCGGCTTCGCGGTTCACGGCGAGATCGCCTACGTGCCGAGAAACCTGTGCGTGCGTATTCCATCGCGCGCCGACGGCTCCGAGGTGCCGTTCGACGAGGCGGCGTTCGCCACTCTCGGTGCGATCGCCTTGCACGGCGTCCGGCTCGCGCAGCCCACGCTGGGTGAGCGGGCTGTCGTGATCGGTCTGGGCGTCATCGGGCAGCTGGCCGCGCAGTTCCTCACGGCCCACGGGTGCTCGGTATTGGGGGTCGATCGGGACGCCGAGCGGGTTCGGCTCGCGTGCGATCTTGGGGCGCAGGGGCTCACCCTCGGCGACGAGTCCCCGGTCGAGGCGATCCTCGCGTTCACCGCGGGCCGTGGAGCGGACGCGGTCATCATCGCCGCAGGCACGGAATCGAACGGCCCGATCGAGCTGGCGGGAGAGATTTCACGACGCAAGGGGCGCGTGGTGATCGTGGGTGCCGTCGGCATGAACATCCCCCGACGCACCTATTACGAGCGTGAAATCGCATTGACCGTCTCGTGCTCCTACGGTCCCGGGCGCTACGATCCGCAGTACGAGCTCGAGGGGGTCGATTATCCGCTGCCTCACGTTCGCTGGACCGAGCAGCGCAATCTGGAGGCCTTCCTCGACTTGCTCGCCGCGCGGCGCATCGACGTCCGCCGGCTCATTACGCACTCCATTCCGTTGGCCGAGGCCGGTCGGGCTTACAGCCTCTTGGACGGAACGGACGAACGCTCGCTCGGCATTGTGCTGACGTATCCCGAGGCGATGCCCGCGATGGGAGCCGTCGTCGCCACCCCGAGAGCCCGCTCGCGCCCGGTGAGCGGGGCGGTGCAGCTGTCGGCGATTGGCGCAGGCTCGTTCGCTCGCTCCGTCCTGTTCCCGCTGCTGCAGTCGATGGAGGGAGTGCGCTTGCGCACCCTCGTCGCGTCGAGCGGGGTGAGCGCCACGCGAGGGGCGCGCCGCTTTGGCTTCGATCGGGCCACGACGGATGTCGCTCAGGCGTTGGCCGATCCCGAGGTGCACGCCGTACTGATCGCCACACCTCATCGCAGTCACGCAGACCTGGCGCGTGCCGCGCTCGAGGCGGGTCGCCACGTGTTCCTGGAAAAGCCGATGTGTGTCGACGCCGACGAGCTGAATCAACTAGCCACGCTCTATCGTTCCCTGGCCGAACGCGACTCGCACCCGCTGCTGACAGTCGGATTCAATCGTCGCTTCGCGCCCTTCGCCGAGAGCGTACGCGCGGCGGCGGCCGGGCTTGGACCGTTGGAGATCATCTATCGGGTCAACGCCGGGCGGCTTCCTGGCGGGCATTGGCTCGAAGCCCCGGAGGAGGGCGGGCGCATCGTGGGAGAAGGGTGCCACTTCATCGACCTGGCGGTGTTCCTCACGGGGTCGATGCCGGTGCGCGTGTTCGCAAGCGGCCCCCGCGGGTTGAGCGAGCCGAGCGCAATCATCACGGAGTTCGCCGACGGCTCGATTCTCACGCTCGACTACGTGACCTCCGGTGGGTCACGAGTGCCCAAGGAGAGGATCGAGGTCTCCGCGGGCGGGAGAAGCTGGATCATCGAGGATTGGCGGATGCTCACGAGCTATGTCGGGACCCGGACCCGCCGTGAGCGTACATGGGCCGCGGCCAAGGGCCACCAAGAAGAGCTCGAGCGGTTCATCGTGGCGGTGCGCACGGGTGGTCCCGAGCCCATCCCATTCGACCAACTCGTCGCTACCACGCGCGCGACGTTCTGCGCCCGCGAATCCGCCCGGGCCGGGGTCCCTGTGGACGTGGCATGAGGGAACGTGCCGAGTGGGGCCGGCTGTTTCGAACGGTCCGCCATCTTCGCGCTCGTCAGGTCTTCGCGCGCATCGTATTCGCCGGCCGCCGTCGCGCCTATCGTCGCTGGCCGCGCCTGGCGCGTCTACGGCTCGACGGGCCGGCGCAGCTGAGTTCAGCCGCCGCGAGCGCCATCGACGCATGGCTGGCACTCAAGCACGCGGACGGACTCACGCCATTGCAGGAAGCGCGCGCGGCCGGTGCGGCCGAAAGACGCTTCACCTTTCTGAATCGAACATTCGGGTCCATGAACGGGGCGGTGGACTGGACTGCGCCGACGATGTCGCGGCTCTGGCAATACCAGCTGCATTACACGGAGTACGTGCGAGCGCTCGCGCTCGGGGCACGCCACGGCTGCGCCTCATGGGCGCAGGCAGCCCTCGAGTTGATGGAAGACTGGATCGGCGCCAACCCACCCGGCATGGACCCAGGATGGGAGCCGTACCCTCTGTCCGTCCGCGTCGTGGAGTGGACCGCCGCCCTCGCGCTCCTAGGGGATCGAGGAAGCGCCGCAAGCAGGGCCAGGGTGGTCGATTCGCTCGCCCGGCAGGGCCGCTACTTGGCTCGGCACCTCGAATGGCATTTGGGTGGCAACCACCTGCTCAAGAATGCCAAGGCGCTATTCGTGCTCGGCATGGCGTTCGAATGCCCCGAAGCACGTGATTGGCGGAGGCGTGGTGGCCGCTTGTTCCTGTCGGAGATTGGCAAGCAGGTGTTGGCGGACGGTGGCCACTACGAAAGATCGCCGCTCTATCACGGGATCGTGCTCGAAGACGTGCTCGACGTCGTGGCGCTGTCCGGTTCATCACCCGATCGTCCGCTGGGAAAAGGAGAGGACGTTCTGCGTGCGGTGGCGAGCCGAATGGCTTCCTGGCTCGCGCGGATGCGACATCCCGATGGAGGGCTCGCGCTCTTCAACGATGGAGCGATCGCGGGGGATCCCGACCCGGGAAGGCTGCTCGCTTACGCGGAGCGAATCGTCGAATTCGAGGCTCCGCGTCGCCGCGCGGATGCCCTGCCGGAGAGCGGCTACTTCATCCTGGAGCATGACCAGGGGCGCGCCGTTATCGATTGCGGCGAGGTTGGCCCTGACGAACTGCCCGCGCACGCGCACGCCGACACCTTGAGCTACGAGCTCTGTTGGGCGGGGCGACGCCTGATCGTGGATTCCGGGACAGCCGAATACGCATGGGACGATCTGCGACGGTACGTGCGGTCGACGGCGGCCCACAACACCGTGCGCGTGGACGACGTCGAGCAATCGGAGGTCTGGGCATCCCATCGCGTGGGCCGTCGCGCGCGGCCGTTGGGGGCTCGCATCAACGTTCTCGATTCGTCATTGACGTTCTCGGGAGCCCACGACGGCTACGCGCGATTGGGCGTGATCCATCATCGCCATATGCTCGCCTCTGCGACGGCGTGGATCGTGGTCGACGAGCTGCGCGGCCGCGGGTGGCACCGCTACGAGAGCTACGTGCATCTCCATCCTGATCTGACCGTGTCCCCGGACGACGGCTCATGGCGTCTGCGAAGCGATCGCGACGAGATCGCATTGCGCCCGCTGGGCCCGATCCGTGGCTTCGAGACCAAAGGCTGGTATTGCCCGGATTGGGGTCGCGCCGACGGCGCGCGCGTATTGACGTTCCGTGGCGAGGGCGAAGCGCCGCTGGTCTTCGGTTACGTGCTCGCCGCGCCAGACGTGGCGATCGATCTCACGCTCGAGACCAACGAATCCGGAGTCGTCGTGCGCGGTCGCGTGCAAGGTGAATCCGTGAGACTCCGCAGCGATCGATGCACATTCTCTTCATAACTCAGTACTTTCCACCCGAGGTGGGCGCGACGCAGACCCGCATGCACGAGTTTGCGCGAGCGTGCGCGGCCGCGGGTCACCGCGTGACGGTCATCACCGAGTTTCCAAACCACCCGCACGGCCGAATCCCGCCCGAGTACCACGGGCGATGGACCAGCCGGGAACCGATGGACGGCTTCACCGTTGACCGAGTATGGGTCTTTACGCGGCCCGTGAAAGGAACCCGGACGCGGTTGGGTTTCTATCTCAGTTTCCTCTGCCTCTCGACCCTGCGCGGCTGGTTCACGAGGGGCCGAATCGACGTGGTCTTCGCGACGTCGCCCCCGCTTCCCGTCGGTCTGGCGGGGTGGTGCATCGCTCGCGCTCGCGGGGCCCGCTTCTTTCTCGACATTCGCGACCTCTGGCAGGAGGCTGCGGCCGCGCTCGGGGAGCTGCGAAGCCCGCTCATGCAGAGGCTCGCGGCCAACCTGGAGCGATTCCTCTATCGTCATGCGGATCGCATCACGGCGGTCACGAAGGGATTCGTGAGCCACATCGCGGCGCAGATCCGCGACCCGTCACGCGTCACGCTGCTTTCGAACGGAGCGGCGGTGGACCGCTTCGACCCGGCCGGCGCCGACCCCGGCCTGCGGGCGCGGCTGGGTCTCCAAGGGCGTTTCGTCGTCACGTTTGCTGGGCTGCACGGAATCCCGCAGGGACTGGACGCGATTCTGGATGCTGCTGCGCTCCTGCGCGGGGACCACGAGGTCGTGTTCTGCATGATCGGGGAGGGGCCGATGAAGCCCGGGCTGGAAACACGGGCTCGAGCGGAGGGTCTGGACAACGTTCGATTCTTCCCGGCGGTGCCCCCTGCGGAGATCACGCCGTTCCTCACCGCGTCGGATGCGCTGCTCGTGCCCCTCCGTCGCGATCCCGTATTCGACACGTTCATCCCTTCGAAGCTGTTCGATTTTCTCGCGTGTGCGCGTCCCGTGATTCTCTCCGTGGACGGTGAAGCACGACAGATCCTCGAGGAGTCGGGCGGAGGAGTGTTCGCCGAGCCAGGCCGCCCGGAGGCCTTGCGCGACGCGGTACGGGTCCTGCGTGACCGAGGCCCGGAGGAGCGGGCGCGGATGGGGGTGAGTGGTCGAGCTTACGTCCTGAATCACTTCACGCGGGCCGCGCAAAACGCGAAACTGGTCGCGTTGCTCGAAAGCGACAGGAGTGACGGGTGAGGATTCTGTGCGTCGTTGGAGCAAGGCCCAATTTCGTGAAGATCGCGCCGATCTTGCGTGTTCTCGATCAGCGCCGCCAGGCGGGGGCGGAGCTCGACGTGGCCCTGGTGCACACCGGCCAACACTACGATGCGGCCCTCTCCGATTCGTTCTTCAAGGATCTCGAGATCCGTCCTCCCGACCTCGACCTGGGCGTGGGCTCGGGGTCACACGCTGAGCAGACCGCGCGCGTGTTGGCGGCGATCGAACCGGTGCTGATCGCGCGGCGTCCGGATCTCCTGGTCGTGGTCGGCGACGTGAATTCGACGCTGGCGGCCGCTCTCGCGGGAGCCAAACTCGAGATCCCTGTCGCCCACGTCGAGGCGGGGCTGCGCAGCGGCGATCGCACGATGCCGGAGGAGATCAACCGAATCCTGACCGACGCGATCAGCGACCTCTGCCTGACGACGTGCCTCGAAGCCAATCGGCACTTGCAGCGCGAAGGCGTGAGCGAGGACAAGATCTTCTTCGTGGGCAACGTGATGATCGACTCGCTGCTGCGCCATCGAGAGCGGGCACGAGAGCCCGAGCTCTTCGCGCACCTCGGCCTGAAGCCGCGCTCCTATGCCCTCATGACCGTGCACCGGCCCTCGAATGTCGACCGGGTCGAGGACGCGACGGTGTTTCTCGACGTTGTCGAGCCGGTGCAAGAGAGGATACCCGTGGTTCTCCCGGCCCATCCGCGGACGCGCGCCATGCTCGAGCGGCACGGGTTGGGCCCCCGCCTGGCTCGGCTCGAGCAGCTCCATCTGGTCGAACCGCTCGGGTACAGCGAGTTCCTGTATTTGATGGACCGGGCGCGGCTGGTGCTGACCGATTCGGGCGGGGTCCAGGAGGAGACCACCGTTTTGGGAGTCCCATGTCTCACGCTGCGTGACAATACCGAGCGCTCGATTACCATCGAGGAAGGCACCAATCGGCTCACGGGCATGCGACCGGGCCCGGTCTTGGAATCAGTGACTGAAATCCTGCGCGACGGCGGACCGCCGCATCGCGTGCCTCCGCTCTGGGACGGACATGCGGCCGAACGCATCGCCGATGTGGTGCTCGGGCCGTGGGCCGCGCATCGGGACGGTCGCGCGGGTCGCCGCCCATGATGCCCACGGCCCTCAAGGAGTTCCTCAAGCGCTGTCGCATGTGGTGGCTGCTGAGATTCCGCTACCGGCTCCTGGCGTGCGGACCCGGCACGTACATCGCGAACGGCTGTTTCATCTTTCCCAATTCGACGCGAATCGGAGCCCATTCGTTCATCGGCGCGTACTCGCGCCTCGCGTCTTGGGATCTCACGATCGGCAACTACGTCCTGATCGCGGGCGCCGTCGCGATCGTCGGCGGCGATCATCGCTTCGATCGCGTGGGGACGCCGATGATCCAGGCCGGCCTTGGCTCGCCCAAGCCGGTTCGGATCGAAGACGACGTTTGGGTGGGTCACGGCGCCATCATCCTCCATGGCGTCACGATTGGAGAGGGCGCGATCGTGGCCGCCGGCTCGATCGTGACCCAAGACGTTGCTCCTTACGCGATCGTGGCTGGGAGTCCGTCACGACGGATCCGCGACCGATTCGATCCTGACCAGGTCGCGATGCACCGGGCGGCGCTGGCCGCCCTGCGCGAGAGCTTGACTCGTCGTCGATGAAATCCACTCGCACCGCCGTCGTCTATCACTTCCTGGCCCATTATCGAGAGCCGGTGTTCCGTCTGTTGTGCTCCGGCGTCGATCGTCCCGTCGCGTACTTCGTGTTCGCATCGGATCGAGCCGACGATCCGTCGTTGCCGTCCGTCAAGGCCCTGCGACACGACTCGGCGACGACCGCGCCCACTCTGGTGGAGCACTGGACCGTGATCAGGAATCGTTGGCTCGGCCGAAAGCTCTTGTGGCAGCCCGCGGTCGTCGGGCTGGCGCTCTCCTCGCGGATCGACTGCCTGATCTTGCTCGGCAACGTCAACTATCTCTCCTCGTGGCTGGCCGCGATCCTCGCGCGTCTGACCGGGAAGCGCGTGCTGATGTGGACCCACGGCTTCCTCCGGCGAGAACCGTTCCTGAGGCGCGCAGTCCGCTCGACCTTCTATCGCTTGGCCCACGCCCTGTTGCTCTACGGGAATCGGGCACGAATCATTCTGCAGGAGCTCGGCTTCGATCCATCCGGTTTGTACGTCGTGTACAACTCGCTCGATCACGAGCACCAGCTCGAGTTGCGAGGGACGCTCACGGCTGCGGGTCGGCGCGAGATGCGCCACGCTCTCGGCGTCCCGGCGGGTCATCACATGGTTCTCTCGGTCGGGCGTCAGAACTCGGCCAAGCGGTATCACGAGCTCATCGAGGCGGTCGCCCGAGCGGTCTCCTCTGGAGCGCAGATACGTCTGGTCCTGGTCGGCGACGGGCCGGAGCATGGCCCCATCAAGGACGAAGTCGCGAGAATGGGGGCGACTGACCTCGTCCGGTTCGAGGGGCCGTGCTACGACGAGGCGCGACTCGCCGCGATGATCTCGGCCGCGGACCTTTTCGTGGTTCCCGGCGACATCGGCCTATCGTGCATGCACGCCTTCGCCTACGGTCTCCCGGTGATCACTCACGACAACCTCGACACACAGAATCCCGAGATCGAGGCAATCCGACCGGGCCTGAACGGCGATCTGTTCCGCGAGCACGACGTGGACGATCTGGCGCGAGTGATCCGGCTTTGGCTCGACAAGCTGGATCAACCCGGCGTGCGTGATCAGGTCGCCACCGAATGCATGGACGTGATCGATCGTTTCTTTCACGCGTCCTATCAGCGCGAAGTCATCGACCGGGCCGTCCTGGGCCTCGCTCCCCTCACTGACCAGCCCCACGGCGTCGTGGAGTCGCCGCGATCCACCCGCAGCGAGCCCTAGTGCGGGGTGAGGTTTGCTTCCGAGCCCATTGCGGCGCGCGACCAGACCTCCAACACCAAAGCCAAATAGGCGCTCGACACGGTTCGGGTGATGGGGAAGGAGGCGGTCGAGAATTCAGTCGCCGCTTCGGGTGTCAGCACGCCCATCTGAACCAACGCGCCGTCCTTCAGCAAACGCCCGTGCCGCTCGAGCAACGCCCGATGCCATACTCGCACGGGCGGCTGAAAGCCGCGCTTGGGGCGGCTCAGCACCCATTCCGGGACGACCGGCGCGACCGCCTGGCGTAGCCAGGCCTTGGGGGGAAGATGCAGGTCGGACTGAGTCTTGCGAAGCCCGATGACTGTCTCGACCAGCCGGTAATCCACCAGCGGGAGGCGCAGCTCGATCGAGGACGCCATGCTGAGCCGGTCGCCTTGCGCGATCCCGTTCTCCAGCAGGTAAGTTTCGCAGATCAAACGCGTGATGGCGATTTCGACGTTGGGCCACGGCCTCGACATGGTGAAGAGGTCGTAGGGCGACGCTCCATTCAGCGCCTCACGAAAGCGTTTCGGATAGATTCGCGGGCCCTTGCGGGAGGCGAGATCGAACTGCTCGGTGGAGTCGTAGAAGACCATCCTGTCGCGCGGTCCCTGGCGGTCACGCCGATACGCACGCAGTGAAGGCCGCAGCCCGCCCAGCGAAGTGATCCAGTCGATGGGAGCGCGCCGCGGCCACAACGAAGGCCACGACAGCTCGAGATACTCGGCGAGCCCGGGCCTTTGAGAGGCCGCGAGAGCGCCCTTGCGCAAGGAGTGCCTAGCGGCGCGCCGCACCCAGGGATACCCCCAGAACAGCTCGTCTCCACCTTGCCCCTGCAACAAGACGGGAACACCCTGCTTCCGTGCCGCGCGTGCAATCGCCCGGTAGCTGGCGCCCGACCAATCCGCGATCGGTTCATCCTGCCAGCGCACCACGTCGGGGAACGTGGACGTGACCTCGGCCGCCGAGAGCTCCACCTCGTGGAACGGCATGCCCAAGTGGTCCGCCAGCGCCTTGGCCTCCGAGCGTTCGTCCGTGTGCGGCCGGCCCGAGTAACCCACGCTGAAGGCGTGCATGGTCCCGGGATATTTGCGAGCCGCGAGCACGGCGATGGCGCTCGAGTCCAATCCACCGCTCAAGGCGATCCCCACCGGGACATCGGAGCGAATGGTAATCGCGCTGATGGTCTCGAGCTCGTCCCGGATCACCGTCGCGGGGTCGCCTTCCAGTGGAGGAGCGTCTTCCATCCTCCAGTAGCGCTCCTCCTCGATCGACCAAGGATCGACGTCGACCGTGAGCACGTGCCCGGCGGGAAGTTTCCGAATCCCCCGCACCGGCGTCATGGGCTCCGGGACGTATTGATAATGGAAGTAGTGGTCCACGGCGCTGGGATCGAGCTCGAAATGGACAGCTCCCGATTGGAGCAAGGTCTTGAGCTCCGAGCCAAAGACCAGAGCGCCGCCCCGATCGAAGAGGTAGAGGGGTTTCTCTCCCATTCGATCGCGGGCCAACAGAAGACGTTTGCGGCGCGAGTCCCAGAGAGCAAAAGCGAACATCCCGCGCAGGTGGTCCACGCAACGCTTTCCGTACTCTTGATACAGATGCAGGATCGTTTCGCAATCGCTGCCGGTGCGGAAGACGTGGCCACGGGAGCGCAGCAGCTCGCGCAGCTCGACGTAGTTGTAGATCTCACCGTTCGCGACCAGCGCCAATGAGCCTTCTTCGTCGAACAGGGGCTGCCAGCCGGTGCTGGGATCGATGATACTAAGCCGCCGCATGGTCAGCGCGGCGTGCTCGGTCCGATGATCGCCCGCCCCGTCCGGGCCGCGATGGATCAGAGCGCGAGACATGCGCTCGACCAGCTCCAGGTCGTACGGCTGGAGCAGGGCGCGCGAGACGATGCCTGCGATCCCGCACATGGTGACGTTCAGACGCCCCTGGATTCGGACATCAGGCGCGGTTCACGCGAAGTGCTGACGGTACCAGTAGTCATAGATCATGATCCCGAACAGCTCGTAGGAGCGATCCTGGATTCCCTGGCGATGCTCGGCGCGATATCGCTCGATCACTTTGCCCTCGAGCAGGCCCAGCTTCCACGTCACGCCCGCCGGGGCCCGGCCCGGAGTCTCGAGCCGGCCGTCGAAGTAGGCGTCGAAGCGGTCACGCATCCACTCCGCCAGCGGCGGAATGAAGCCTTTCTTTGGCGCGGTCAGTGATTCGGGCGTGAAGTAGTCTCGGAACGCGCGCTTGAGCGGAAGTTTGGTTTCTCCGCGACGCAACTTCGCATGAAAGGGAACATTAAGCGAAAACTCCACGAAATCGTGGTCCAGGATCGGCACCCGCATCTCGAGCGGCACCGCCATGCTCATCTTGTCAGTGTACTCGAGCAGGTTGTCGACCAGGAAGCTGTGCACGTCGAGCTCCAGAAGACGATTGCCATCGGCCGGCAGCTCGCTGACTTCGTAGAGGCGGCGGAACCTCTGGCGCGAGGCTTCGCGCGCACTCTCGGGGAAGTGCAGGATCTTGGCCTTTTCGGCGTCAGACAAGTAGTAGGTCCATTTCATGTATTGGTGGACCTGATCGCGATCGAGGCCGGCGAAGAACGATTGGACTCGACGGCGTCCGGCGCCGTGGCCGGCATCAGGCAGCCACCGGATGCCACGCGCCAAGCCCTGCAGCAATCCGGTGGGAAGCCAGCGGGCGAAGCTCGCGAGCCCCATCGCGCGGTAGCGTGGGTAGCCGCCGAACAGCTCATCGCCACCCGCCCCGCACAGGGCAACGGTGATGTGGCGTCGTGCCTCGCGCGAGATGAGATACATCAGATAATAGGTTGGATTGCCGAATGGCTGGTCGAAGTGATCGATGAGCTCGAAGATCAGCTGTGGCTCGTTGAGGCGGATGGGCAATTCGTGATGTTCGGTTCCGAGCAAGCGAGCCGTGGCGCGCGCCAATGCGGCCTCGTCGTAGTAGTCGTATCCGTCCTCGGGAAACGTCACCGTGTAAGTCTGGACGCGATTGGAATGTTGCGTCATGAGACCGGTGACGACGGTCGAGTCGACGCCGCCGCTCAGGAACGATCCGATCGGAACGTCGCTGCGCATCTGCCGTCCAACCGCCTCCGAAAGCATGCGCTTGAGCGCCTCGTGGAGGTCGGTCGCTGAGAGGCTAGCAATCTCGGGCAAGTGGCGAGGGTGCCAGTAGCGCTGGAATCGAATCTCGCCGCTCTCGAGATCGAGTTCGAGTGTGTGGGCAGGTTCGAGCTGTTGGATGCCGCGAAACAGGGTCGATGGGTTGGGCGCGTAAAGAAACGTGAAGTAGTGATAGGCCGAAGGCCAGTCAGGCTGCTTGTCATAGAGCCCCGACGCCAGGATGGCCTTGATCTCCGAGCCGAATACCAACAATCCGTGGCTCGCATCGTGGCGGTAATAGAGCGGCTTGATTCCGAGGGGGTCACGAGCCAACAACAGCGTGTGCCTCGTCGTGTCGAGGAGGGCGAAGGCAAACATGCCGTTCAAGCGCTTGACGAAATCGACGCCGTACTCTCGATAGGCGGCGAGCATGACTTCAGTGTCGGTGGCGCTCCGGAAGGCATGTCCTTTCTCTTCCAGCTCCCGGCGGAGCTCGACAAAGTTGTAGATTTCGCCGTTGAAGGTGATCCACTGGCGACCGTCATCGGAGGCCATCGGCTGCAGGCCGGCATCCGAGGTATCGATCACGGCCAGCCGGACGTGGCCCAGGACCAGTCGAACGGACGGATCACCGCCGTGTCGAGTGTGTTGGATCGGCCCGGAGCCGAATCGGAAGTACTCGAGGCCGGACCCGTCACGGCCACGATGCGCCACCGAGCGCAGCATGGTGGGCGCCGCGTCCGCCAGAATCCTTGCCGACTCCGCATTCCGCGCCCATCCGCCAACGATGCCGCACATGGTTACGACCTCGCGTGCCTCAGCGATCGCGCACCGCGCCGAGTGCGGAAGAGGGAAATGAAATCGAAGCTGGACGGGTCGCGGTAGGGGAGTCGCGGGAGTCGGAGCATGCGGGAATTCAGGACGGTGATGGGACGCTCAGAGCCGTCGAGTTTACTACAGGAGCCCACGGCCTCGACAGGCGCTGCCACGTTCGAGCCGGAGGGCCCCGCCGACACCATGTCCTTGACGTTTGACCGTCCCAGGCGAACTCCTTACACTCGTTCGTCCTCAGTGCTCTGGGAATGCTTCCCCCGCCATTCTAAGAGGGTGCTCGCCTGCAGACCATTACAGTCGTTGGAACCGGGTACGTTGGGCTCGTGACCGGCGCGTGCCTCGCCGACTTCGGAAATCGAGTCCTGTGCATCGACGCCAACCGGGCCAAGATCGAGAGCCTGGCGCGCCGAGAAATCCCGTTTTTCGAGCCCGGCCTGCCCGAAATCGTCAACCGCAACGTCGAGGAGGGCCGGTTGCGTTTCGGCTGCGACCTCGCCAAGGCCGTGCGCGGCTCGAAGATCGTTTTCATCACGGTGGGCACCCCGCCCAAGCCGGACGGCGCCGCGGACACGCGCGCGATCTTCGAGGTCGCCAAGGAGGTAGCCCGCAACATCGACGGCTACGTCCTGACGGTCCAGAAGAGCACGGCTCCGGTCGGGACCGCGCGGGCCGTCGAACGCACGATGAAACGTTTCGTCAGGCGCGGCGCCAGTTTCGACGTCGCCTCCAATCCCGAGTTCCTCAGGGAAGGATCGGCAATCGAGACCTTCATGCGCCCCGATCGGGTCGTGATTGGCGTCGAGTCCCGCCGTGCCGAAGCTCTGCTGCGCAAGCTCCACAATCCCCTCTTCCTACTCGAGACGCCGATGGTCGTCACCACGTTCGAGACCGCCGAACTCATCAAGTACGCCTCTAACACGTTTCTCGCGACCAAGGTCTCGTTCATCAACGAGATCGCAAATGTGTGCGAAGAACTCGGCGCCGATGTCCAGGTGGTGGCGAAGGCCATGGGGATGGATCGAAGGATCGGTCCGAAGTTCCTTCACGCTGGACCGGGCTACGGCGGCTCGTGCTTCCCCAAGGACACGCTGGCTCTGGCCTCCTTCGCCCGCGCCGCCAAGACCCGCACACGTATCGTCGAGGCGACGATCGCTGCCAACGAAGCGCAGATGGAGCGCATGGTCCAAAAGATCGTGCAAGCGGTGGGGACACCGCGCGGGAAGCGCGTGGCGGTGCTGGGGCTGGCGTTCAAGCCCAACACGGACGACCTGCGCGAAGCCCCCGCTTTGACCATCGTCGCTGGATTGAGGCGCCGCGGCATCCGGGTCACCGCGTTCGATCCTGCGGCCATGTCGAGGGCGCGGGAGCTGGTGCGCGGCGTGGAGTTTGCCGACGACGTCTATCAGGCCGCGCGCGGAGCCGACGCGTTGGCGATCATCACGGAATGGAACGAATTCCGCGGGATGGACCTCTCTCGGCTGCGTCGGCTGATGCGTCGGCCCGTCTTGTGCGACTTGCGCAACATCTACAAACCTGAAGAGGTCGAGGCGGCCGGTCTCAAGTACGTCGGCGTGGGGCGTGGCCGGCCGCGAGTCAAGCGGGATGCATGACGCGCTCGATCTCCGACGAGCCCGGCTCTTGGTCACGGGGGGCGCGGGCTTCATCGGCTCCCATTTCGTCCACCACCTCCTGAGTCGCTTTCCCGATTGCCACGTGGTGGTCCTCGATGCGTTGACGTACGCCGGGCGGCGGGAGAACCTCGATGGCCTGCCGTCGCGATCCCTCAGCTTCGTGCACGGGGACATCCGGGATCCGGAAGTCGTGGCGCGGGCCATGTCCGGCTGCAGTGCCGTCGTCAATTTCGCCGCAGAGTCCCATGTCGATCGCTCGATCGAAGCGCCTGGGAATTTCGTCCAGACCGACGTCTACGGGGTCTTCGTCTTGTGTGAGGAAGCTCGGCGTCAGTCGATCGCGCGGTTCATCCAGATTTCTACCGACGAGGTTTATGGGGAAGTCCTGGAGGGGAAATCCACCGAGGATTGGCCTCTTCAGCCGCGCAGCCCTTATGCCGCGAGCAAGGCGGGAGGGGACCGCCTCGCCTATGCCTATTCCTGCACCTACGGCCTTCCGGTCGTCGTGACTCGATGCTGCAACAACTACGGCCCCCGACAATACCCAGAAAAGCTCGTGCCGCTGTTCGTCACCAACGCGATCGACGAAGAGCCATTGCCGGTCTATGGAACGGGTCTCAATCGCAGGGACTGGCTGCATGTCGAGGACCATTGTCGTGCTCTGGTCCTGCTCCTCGAGAGGCCTGGAGTCGTGGGGCAGACCTTCAACATCGGCGGCGGGCGAGAGCTGGACGTGCTGGGCATCACGGGGATGATCCTCGAGTTGACCGGCCGGCCACGCAGCTTGATTCGGCACGTCGAGGATCGACCTGGCCACGACCGGCGTTACGCGGTCGATTCCAGTCGACTGGAGAAGGCCACCGGCTGGCGCCCGGAGATCCAATTCGAAGACGGCATTCGGAGCACGGTGGAGTGGTTTCAGGCCAACCCCGGCTGGTGGCGGCCGATCAGGCGAGGCGAGTTCCGCGCCTACTACGAGCGCATGTACGGGAAGCGGCGCATCTTGAAGGAGGTCCGCGCGTGAGCGGGTTCGGTCGAGCGTTCCGTTGGGTCGTCGGCGCATCGTTGGTCATGGCGTCGTCGGCCCCGGCTCAGATCCAGATTCCCGGAACGTCGACGGGCTCGTCGGATGCCACCGAATCCAGGATCCCGGGGGGAGATGAAGGCCTTCAGCTTCCGACCCTGCTGGGACGGAGCTCGGAAGAGACACCTGTTCGATCCGCTCCGCTCCCGATCGCCGGTCCCGTTGATCCCAACGTATACCTGGTTGGACCCGGGGACGTCTTGCAGATCCAGATGTGGGGAGCCACCACCCACAACTGGACGCTCCAGGTGGGTCCCGAGGGCTACATCATGATTCCGGGCTCGGGAACCATCATGGTCAGCGAGCGCACCCTGGCGAACGTGCGGAGCAGCGTACTGAACAGCCTCCGGAATCGCTTCCGCGGGGTCAACATGGACATGCGGCTCGCGCGTCCGCGCATCTTCAACGTCTATCTCACGGGCCAAACGAAGACGCCAGGGGTCATCCAAGCCATGGGCTCGAGCCGCATCGCCGACGTGCTTCCCGGGGCCTCCCTCCAGGAGAACGCCTCGCTCCGGCGCATCGAGATCAGGCACGCCGACGGCACGCGAGATTTCGCCGATCTCGTGGCCTTCAGCCACAACGGGATGCAGTCCGCGAATCCTTACCTCCGAGATGGGGACATCATCAACATCCCGGTGGCGACCGAGTGGGTATGGGCTCAGGGGGCGCTGGCCAGGCCCGGGCAGTTCGAGCTCGGACTCGAGGACAGCCTCCTCACCCTCTTCCATCTGGCCGGGGATCCCGTTCCGGCCGCGGTGGTCGACAAAGCGCTCCTGGTGCGATGGAAAGACCCATACCGACCAGAATCTCTCTGGGTCCAGCTCGACCAGGTCTACGACAGGCAAGTGAACCCGGCCCTCCGCGAAGGCGATCGCCTCTACGTCTATTACATCCCGCAATACCACATCCAGCATGAGGTTTATGTCACGGGAGAGGTCGAGAGGCCTGGCGTCTATCCAATCGTCGAAGGGCGTCACCACCTTAGCGACATGCTGGGGGCCGCAGGAGGGTTTCTGCCTACGGCTGACCTGACCGCCATTCGAGTGCATCGCAGGAATCCATCCGGTCAGGAGAAGGACCAAGAGCTGGATCGCCTGCTGCGCCTCTCGCGGGAGCAGTTGACCGCATCCGAGTACGACAAGCTGACGACCAAGTTGGCGGCCCTGCGCGAGGACTATCGCGTGGATTGGACGCGTCTGAAGAGCTCCCCGCGAGAACTCGACCTCCTCCTACGCGACGGAGACATCGTTCGGGTCGAGCGCCTGGTCACCTCGATCCGCATCGACGGCGAGGTCCGTCGGCCTGGGATCCTCACCTTCCATCCCGGCCAACACATCGCTGAATACGTGAAAGAAGCGGGGGGGTTAACGGATCGGGCCTGGAGCAGCCGAATCAGGGTGACCCGGGCCGTGACCGGCCAGACGTTGCCGGCCAAGAACGTGCGGGCCCTCGATCCGGGGGATTTCGTCTGGGTTCCAGAGCGCCCCGACAAGAGCGTCCTCGACTACTCCCGTGAGACCCTGACGGCGCTCGCCCAGATTGCGACCGTCATCATCGCGATTCGCACCCTCAGGTAGTTGGCCTAGGAACGAATCGTGCGTAACCGAGTTCTCGGCCCTTTGGCCTGGGCGAAATGGCCTGCCCGCGGCCCCTGCGCCAAAGTGGGCCATATGCCTAGTGCAATGGGGCTTCTAGACAAAACCTTGACTTTGCAGGGCTTAGTCATCTAAGATCTCGATCCCTTGATGGAGCGTGACCGCCTGCCAACGAGCTGAGGCTCGCACGAGAGGCTAGACATCTTGCTCCACATCCTGTCCGAGGAGTCCCCGCATCTCCCAGCTTGAAGAGGTCTGCTCATGAGAGTGCTCGTCACGGGTGGCGCCGGCTTTATTGGTTCGCATGTCTCGGAAGCGCTTCTTGAACGCGGCGACGAAGTCTGGGCACTGGATGATCTTTCCACCGGTAGAACCGAAAACCTGGGTACCTTCCAGCGGCACCCGCGTTTCCGTTTCCTAGAAGAAGACGTCACCAACTCGGCCTTGGTGGCCGGCTTGGTGGCTCAATGCGACCGGGTCTTCCACTTGGCGGCGGCTGTCGGCGTCAAGTACGTGCTCGAAAACCCCCTCCGCTCCCTCCTCACGAATATTCGCGGTTCGGAGGTCGTCCTCGAAGCCTGCGCCGCCCACCAGCGGCGCGTCATCATTTTCTCCAGCAGCGAAGTCTACGGAAAGGGCATCTCGGTCCCATTCTCGGAAGACGACGATCGGGTTCTCGGCCCGACCCACAAGCTGCGTTGGTCCTATGCCTGCGGCAAAGCGGTCGACGAATGCCTGGCCCAGGCCTACTGGCAGCAACAGCAGGTTCCGGTCACCGTGGTGCGATGTTTCAACACCTGTGGGCCCCGCCAGACCGGCGCCTACGGCATGGTGATCCCCAACATGGTGATGCGGGCTCTCCGCAACGAGCCGATCCTGGTCTACGGGGACGGTCAGCAGTCGCGCTGCTTCTCGGCCGTTCACGACGTGGTGCGCGGCGTCCTCATGTTGGCGGACGAAGCCAAGGCGGTGGGCGAGATCTTCAACATCGGCACCGACGAGGAGATCACCGTTCTCGGCTTGGCTCAGAGAATCAAAGACATGTGCGAGAGCGACTCTCCAATCGAGTTCGTTCAGTACGAGCAGATCTACGGCCGCTCGTTCGAGGATATGCGCCGCCGGGTGCCCGATCTTCGCAAGATCAACCGTTTCGTCGGGTACAAGCCGGAGATCAGCCTCGATCTGCTGCTTGAAATGACCATTCGGGACATGTGCGAGCGGCTGGGGCGGCCGATGCCGTCGAGAGTGGCCACGGCCTAAACCCACGGAGCCCCGGGGTAGCCCGGACCGATCCGATCCCCCCATGGTTTTTCTTGCGGCCTTTGCTCTGGCCCTGGTGTTGGCCTTGCTCTTGACGCCGCTGGGGGTGCGGCTGGCCTGGGTTTCGGGCTACCTCGACCACCCCGAAGCGCGCAAGCTCCACACCTCGGCGACGGCTCTCCTCGGAGGGACCGTCGTCTTCGTTTCGGCCCTGGCCGCATGGCTGACGTTCCTGCGTCACTGGAACTCGTCCTCGAGCGGCGTGCTGTCCACGCTCGCCGGGGCCGCCGTCATCCTCGTCGTGGGTTTGTGGGACGACCGCTTCGGCCTGGGCGTGTGGGTGAAGATGCTGGGTCAGCTGGCCGCGTCGGGACTGTTCCTGGCTTCGGGGCACGTTCCCGATCTCGGCCTGGGCCATCCGGGCAACATCGCGGTCACGGTGCTCGCCCTGGTCGCCCTGATGAACGCGGTCAACTTCCTCGACAACATGAACGGCATGGTCGCCGGGTTGGCCGCCATCGCCATGGTGGGCTTCGCCTGGGGATCGATCCAGCGCGGCGCCTACGGCGTCGCCGCCGCCCAGCTGGCGCTGGCCGGCGCCTGCGCCGGGTTCCTGCGCTACAACTTCCCCCAGGCTCGGATCTTCCTCGGCGACGCGGGCAGCCTGTTTCTGGGCTATAGTCTCGGCGCTTCGGCCGTCCTGGCGTTCGTGGGTCTGCCGCGGGGATGGGGCCAGGCCGGTCCGATCCTGGCGCTGGCCTATCCGATGTTCGACATCGTGTTCGTCGTCATCAATCGAATCCGCGAAGGCCGACCGGTCTCCCAGGGTGGGAAAGACCACAGCAACCATCGACTCGCGAGAATCATTCAATGTCAGAAGCGAACCGTGATCCTGACCTGGCTCGTTGGGGCCGCCCTCTCCGCAAGCGCTCTCGTGGTCCAAAGCCTCAACTCGGCGGTTCCGACGCTCCTGCTGTCGGGCCTGTGGGCGACGTTCTTCCTGATCATGGGGCTGCGGCTTTCATCGGTCGATCACCGAGCCCCATGACCGAGTCGCGGCCGGCCCCGCCGCCGCCGCGTGACCCCGACGACTCCGACCGCTTCCTGCGCGACCTGGTGGTCCACATGGCCCGCGGGATCGTGGATCATCCGGAGGACGTCAGCGTCGAGATCCTGCGCGCCGGAGAGGACGCCGAATTCGAGCTGCGGGTCAACCCCGACGACCTGGGCCACGTCATCGGCAAGCAGGGACGCACGGCGCGCTCGCTGCGCCTGACGCTGGGAGCGGCCGCAGCTCATCGCGGCCGCGACGCGGGGCTGGAAATCGCCGATTGACGGGCGGCGGGCGCCGCCGGCAATGACCCCGGGCCTGGTCCGTGTCGGGCAGCTAGGACGCCCCCATGGCGTCCATGGCGAGATCGCTCTCGACGGCGTGTCGTTGACCGCGAGCGAGCTCGAGCGCATGCGGTCCTTCACCTGGAGCAAGTCCGGCGCCTCGCGGTCGCTGGTCCTGGAAGCGGCGCGGCCCACCCATGGCCGGTTGCTGGTCCGGTTCGCCGGTGTCTCGAGTCGCGAGCAGGCCGCCGCGCTGACTCTGGGCGAGCTGATGGCCGAGGCCGCGGCGCTTCCCGCCCCAGGCCCTGACGAGGCCTACACCTTCCAGCTGGTGGGCCTGCGCGTCGTCGATGCCACAGGCCGGGAGCTTGGAATCCTGAGCGAAGTCATGAGCACCGGGGCGCACCCGATCTGGGTGGTGCGCGGCGAGCGCGAGCTGTTGATTCCGGCCGCGCCCCCGATCGTCCAGAGTGTCGACCTCGAAGCCGGCGTGGCGGTGGTGCGGCTTCCGGCCGGGCTCGACCAACTGTGAACGTCTCGATCCTCACCATCTTTCCGGATTTCTTCGGGCCCGCGCTGGCCGAGGGCATGATTCGCGCCGCCCGCGAAAAGGGACGGCTCGAGATCGAGGTCGTGGGGCTGCGCGAGTTCACCGACGACACCCATCGCACCACCGACGACTATCCGTTCGGCGGTGGTCCCGGCATGATCATGAAGGTCGAGCCGCTCGACCGGGCCCTGCAGTCGCTCGGACTCGGAGAGCGGAGCTCGCGCCCCGCCGACACACGGGTCGTCCTGCTGTCTCCTCAGGGGCGGTCTCTCACCCAGCGCAGCGCGCTGGAATACGCAGGTCTCGACCGCCTGGTCTTGCTGTGCGGCCGCTACAAAGGCGTCGACGAGCGGGTCGCCGAGCACCTCGTCGACGAGGAGGTCTCGATCGGGGACTTCGTGCTCTCGGGCGGCGAGCCGGCGGCGCTGTGCTTGGTGGACGCCGTAGCGCGGCTGCTGCCGGGCGTGGTCGGGACCTTCGACTCGGTCGAGAGCGACTCGTTCCATTCCGGGTTGCTCGATGCGCCCTACTACACGCGGCCCGCGGACTACCGTGGATGGAAGGTGCCCGATGTCCTGCTGTCGGGGAACCACGCCGCCATCGCCCGGCACCGGCGGCAGGAGGCGCTGCGCCGCACCTTCGAGCGCCGGCCCGACCTGCTGGGCCAGGCCGAGCTGAGCGCAGAGGACCGAAGCTTCCTCGCCAAGCTCGAGCGCGAGCGGCGGGCGTGAGTCGCGGCGCGATCGACGTCCCCGCTCCCTCGACCACGGCCGGCCACGTCGCGGCCGCCACCTTCCTGCTGTTCGTCGCCTGTCTGCCGTGGTCGATCGCCGCCATGTCGATCGGAATCGGAATCTGCGCCGCGGCGACCCTCGTGGCGTGGGGGGTGGAGCGCCGGCCATGGCCGGCGTGGGGGCGCACGCCGGTCGATCGAGCCGCGCTGGGCTGGATGGCCGCGCTGGTGATCGCCGCCTTGTTCGCGGTCGATCGCGCCGGCAGCCTGCCTCGCATCAACAAGGGCCTGATGCCGGCCCTGGTCGGGCTGGCGGCGTACCACGCCGCCGACCGGCGGCGGGGCGTGCGCGCATTGGGTCTCTACCTCGCCGTCGCGAGCCTGGTGTCGCTCCTGGGCTTCGCGATCTGGGTCGCCCAGGGCCACACCTTCGCGGCCCGCGCACGCGGCTTCGTCGGCCACTACATGACCTTCGGTGGCCAGCTGCTGCTCGAGATCCCGGTCGCGCTCGGGGTGGCGCTCACTGCGCGCTCCGCGCGCTGGCGGCTGGGAGGGAGCGTCGCCGCCGCGCTCGGGTTCCTGGCCCTGGCGGTGACCTTCACGCGCAGCGCCTGGGTCGGCGTGCTGGTGTCGTGCACGGTGCTGTTCGGAGCCCTGGTCCCGTGGGGGCTGGCGGCGCTGGCGTTGGCGGCGGCGGCGGCGTGGTGGCTCGCGCCCGGCGCCTGGCACGCGCGCCTCCACAGCATCGGCGACATCCACAACCCATGGAATCGCGAGCGCGTCATCATGTGGCACGCTGGCTATCACATGTTTCGAGACCACCCGCTGACCGGAGTGGGTCTCCAGGACCTGCGGCCGCTCTATCTCGTCTATCGGACCTCGGGCTCCACCGAGGACGTCGGCCATCTGCACAACGTCTACGTCCAGATCGCCGCGACCATGGGCGTGATCGGTCTGGCCGCCTTCGCCTGGCTCTATGCGTCGCTGCTGCGCACCGCCTCGGCGGGGCTGGCCGGGTGGCATGGGGCCGCGGCGCGCTGGCGCGCCGAAGGATTGGGGGCCGGTCTGCGACTCGGAGTCACCGCGGCGCTGATCGGATTCCTGGTGGCCGGGCTGTTCGAGTGGAATTTCGGCGACGAAGAGCTGCTCTATCTGCTCTACACCCTGGTCGGCCTGGCCTGGGCATCGCGGCGCTGGGCGGCCGACGATGCGACAACCGGTTCGCGCTGAGCCCGCGGCGCGCTGCGCTTCGAGGTCAAGGCGGCGAGGACGGCAGCCGAGCGCGGATGGCCTCGCCGTTGGCCGCGCAGGTACGTAGGATCCCGCACACCAGGTCGACGTCCTCTTCGCTCACCGCGGTCCCGGTGGGGAGCGTCATGACGCGCAAGCACAGCCGCTCGGTCTCGGGCAACAGCAAGCGGGCGTGGGGGAAGTAGGAGCGATAAGGCTCCATCGAGTGGCACCCGGGATAGAAGTACCGCCGGGCCAGGACGTTCTCGGCGTGCAGCACGCGCACCAGCTGATCGCGATTCAACCCGGCGCGCTCGTCGTCGACCTCCACGACCACGTATTGGTAGTTCGATCGCTCGGCCGGATCGTAGGCGAGCAGCGTCAGTCCGGGGACCTCGCGCAGCCCGCGCCGGTAGGCCAGGTAGTTGCGGCGGTTCACGGCGATCAATTCCTCGAGCCTCTCGAGCGAAGACAGGCCCATCGCGGCGCATACCTCGGGCATCTTCCCGTTGGTCCCGACGTAGATCACGTTGTCGTAGCCCGAGAAGCCGAAGTTCTTCATCAGCCGGATCCGGGCCGCGAGCCCTTCGTCGTGGGTCGTGATTGCGCCGCCCTCGAAGCTGTTGATGAACTTGGTGGCGTGGAAGCTGAAGACCTCGGCGTCGCCGAAGCCGCCGATCATCGTGCCGCGGTGGGTGCAGGCGAAGGCGTGGGCGGCGTCGAAGATCAGCTTCAGGCCGCGCGCCTCGGCGATCTCGGTGAGCCGCTCGATGCTGCAGGCCCGCCCCCAGACGTGCACCCCGATGATGCCCGTCGTGCGCGGCGTGATCAGCTCCTCGACCCGATCCGAATCGAGGTTGTGAGTGGAGGGGTCGACGTCGCAGAACACCGGCGTGATGCCCTGCCACTGCAGGGAGTGCGCGGTGGCGACGAAGGTGAAGGAGGGCACGATCACCTCGCCCGTCATTCCCAGGCCGCGGATCGCGAGTTCGAGCGCGATGGTCGCGTTGCACACCGCGATGCAGTGAGGGACTCCCAGGCGCTCGGCCAGGCGCCGCTCGAACTCCTGGACGTACTTGCCGTTGTTGGTGAACCAGCGCCGATCGAGGATGTCGCCGACCCGCGCCAGGAAGCGCTCGCGATCGCCCAGATTGGGGCGGCCCACGTGCAGAGGCTCGGGGAACGCGGGCGCGCCGCCGAACACCGCCAGCTGCTGGAGGGTGGCCTTGTCCATGATCAGACCGGGCGCACGGCTCTCGCCGGCACGCCGTAGGCCACGACGCCTTCAGGAAGATCGTCGAGCACCACCGCACCGGCGCCGACTACGGTTCCTCGTCCGATCCTGACCCGGTCGCGGACCGTGGCCCCGATCCCGACCCAGGCCAATTCCTCGACCACGACCCAGCCGCCCAGGCTCGTGCCGGGGCACAGATGAGCGCCGGCTCCCACCGTCCCATCGTGGGCGACGCCAGCCAGGGTGTTGACGATCACGTTCTCGCCCACCGTGGTGCCGGGTCCGACCACGGCGCCCGCCGCGACCACCGAGCCCGGTCCGAGCCGAACGTCGCTCGCCACCACGGCGCCCGGATGGATCGCGGTCGCCAGCTGGTATCCGAGGTCGCGGGCCCGGGCCGCGAGGCGCAATCGGGCCGCGCCGTCGCCGAACCCGAGCACGAGATGCGTGACGCCTTCGGCGCGCAGGTCGCGCAGGCGGTCGCCGCCGCCCAGCACCCGCGCAGCGCAGAAGTCGCGCGGCGTCGGGTCGTGGTCGTCCAGGAATCCGCAGATTTCATGCTCGCCCTGCAATCGAACGATGTCGGCGACCACCTTCGCGTGCCCGGCCGCGCCCCAGATGACCAGCCGCGGCATCCCTACGCCAGACCGCTCACCGCGGCGAACAGGTTCTTCCAGCCCGCGACGGCGTTCTCCTCGGACAGCTGCGCGCGCAGCGTCGCGGCGTTGCGGGCGCCCGTCGGGCCGTCGAAGGCGACGATCTCCTGCAGCGTGAGATCGGGAAGGCGCCGCGTGTCCGCGACGCAGATGCCGAGGTCGAGGAAGTAGCGATAGGGAGTCGCGTCGCTCCTGACGAACACCTTCTTGCCCATCAGGAGCATGGCGATGATGTTCCCGAGCGCCTGCTGATGACCGTGGTTCATGATGGCGGCGTCCGTTCCCCGAATGAGGCGCGCATACTGCTCCGGCGGCAGGAACTCCGTCAATGCGACGAAGCGCTCACCGAAGAGCTCCTGCCCCAGCGCCCGGACCGCGCTCACGTAGCGGGACTTGCCGTAGGAGAGCGGCGCCAGGATTCGAACCTGGCCGCGAAAGCGCGCCAACGAGCGCAGCACTTCGGCATGGGCGTTGGAAGGGTCGCCCGAATTGCCCACCAGGATGGCGACCTCACTCCCTCCCGCGGCCCGTGTTCCGTCCACCAGGCTGGCGTAGTCCATCGGGATCGGATAGAAGGCACTGACGTAGCGCGCACGGCTGCCGTAGACGGAGCGCACCGTTTCGTAGTCCCCCGGGATCATGCTCGAGATCACCGGAATCGAGGGGATGACGGCCCGCCGCAACGACTCGCGCAGGTCGTGATCGAGGGTGCGCGGTCGGGTCTTGAAGTAGTAGACGTCGCCGCCCCAGATCGACCACGCGCAGCGCCGCGCCGATTCGCGATTGGCGCGCAGGTAGAGCAGCAGGCGCGGATTGCTGAGCTGGTGGATCACCACGCCGTCACCACGCGACAGACCACGAAAAGCCCTCAGGAATCCCCACGGGCCGACCGCGACGCGGCGCAGCTCGCCCACACGGTCGACCTGGAACACCGAGTGGCGGGTCGACTCGATCCAGAAGGAGTGGTCATGGGGAGGGAACTCGCGCGGGTGATCGTGAATGAGTCGCAGGAAGCGCCCCGTGTAGGGGGACGAGGCGATCAGGTGGTGGATCATCGCCCGGGCGCTGCCCGCATCAGGCCGGAACCGTCCGCGGGCGACCCGCGATCCGCAGCATCCACCCGATGTAGGCCACGAAGTACAGCGCCTGCACGACCGAGAGCGCGGCGAATCCGGTCTCGGGCTTTGCGACTCGGCCGCCCACGACGAGGCACGCCAGGAACAGCAAGTTGCCGGTGGCGCTGAGCAGGAACGACGGCAGCTGCTGGTTGAGGACGAAGGGGACGAAGGCGAGGGGCGCCGCCAGGAAGTAGAAGAACATGTAGGGAGAGAGCAGTTGTGCGTACCTCCCAGCGGTGGCCCAGTTCGGTCCGAAGACCATGGGAAACAAGGTCGGCGCGCCCAGCAAAATCACCAAGGCGGCCGGCAGCGCGATCCACACCGAACGCCTCAGCAGCGACCGAATCAGCCCGCTCAGCACCTGGCCCCGATTGTGGATCTCCGCGGCGCGCTGGTAGAAGACCTGCGTGATGGCGGCCCCGATCAACGTGACCGGCGCGGTGAGCACCCGCATGACCATCGAATAGTGGCCGACCACCACCGAGCCAAAGTCGTGCGACAGCACGATCACCGCCGCCGACGTGCTGAGGTTGTCGAACAACGCGTGAAAGGCGTTGACCCGCGGGAAGTCCTTGTAACGCGCGGCCTGGCGCTTCATTCCGGCCGGTGTCCAGCGCAGCCCGCTGCCGCGCAGGCCGTTCCACACCGACAGTGCCAGCAGCAACGTCGCGGCGGCCTGTCCCGCCACCGCGCTCAGGATCAGCCCGCCCGCGCCCCAACCCTCGCGCGCCAGGCCCAGCGCCAGCGACGCGGTGATCGCGGCCTGGAGGATCCGGCTCTGCGCGATGCGCGGATAGTCGCGCTTGCGGTTGAGCCAATAGGTGAGGGTCTGCGTCGATGCGACCAGCAAGACGCCCAGCGGCAAGAGCGCCAACCATTTCGAGAGGCCGGGGGCGCGCAACAGCTCCAACAGGGGAGCGCGGAACAAGAAGACCGCGATCGAGGTCGCCGCGATGGCGGCGGCCGCGATCGTCAAGGAGACGCCCAGGAGGTGGAAAGCCTCTTCGTCTGCGGCGGGCAACACGATCGCCATTTCGTAGCGGCCGGTCGCAGGGACCGACAGCAGCCCCGCGATCCCGGTGTAGAGCGCGAACAGGCCGAAGTCGGAAGGGGAGTAGAGCCGGGTCAGGAAAGGAGAGATGGCGACCGGGATCAGGTTGGCCAGCGTGGTGCCGGTCATCAGCGTGAGCACGCTGCGCGCGAACGAGCCGGGCAGGAAGAGACGCTCCAGCCTCACTTTGAGCCCGGCGAGTCCCGCCCGTGCCTTGGGCGGGGCCGACCATCGTTGCTCAGGCGAGTGCATCGAATGCGGACGGCAGAGGGCGGGCGATCATGGCTCGGGCAGGCTACCCCGGAGCGGATCGGAATGGAACCGCCGGCCCCGGCCGGACCGGCATGGGGAATTCACCAAGGCCGGATACGATGTCGGTCACGATCGGCCAAGTTCTGCGCCGGTCTCGGAGGGTCGCATGATGTCATCGGTCGTCGAGCGAGCCGGCGGAGCCGTGTGATGTGCGGTCTCGCCGGAGTCGTGGGCCGGGTGGAATCGAGTCTCAACCCGGTGCGCGGCTGGGGCCGGAGGCTCCTGCATCGCGGACCCGACGACGGGGGCATCGGCGTGCTGTCGCCGAGCGGCTTCGAGGTCAGTCGCCAACAAGATCGGATCCGGCCTGACGCCACGGTGGTGCTGATCTCGCGCCGGCTCGCGATCCTCGACCTCTCCACGGCGGGCTGGCAGCCGATGACCAGCGCCGACGGCCGCCACGTCATCGTCTACAACGGGGAGATCTACAACTACCGCGAGCTGCGCGCGGAGCTCGCGGCGCGGGGCGTCGAGTTCCGGTCGCACAGCGACACCGAAGTTCTGCTCGAGGCCTATCGCCACTGGGGCCGGGATGTCTGGGCCCGGCTGACCGGAATGTTCGCGGTGGCCATCCTCGACCTGCAGACGCGGACGCTGGTGCTGGCCCGCGACCCGTTCGGGATCAAGCCCCTCTACGTCGCGCAGTGGAAGGGCGGCATGGCGTTCGCTTCCGAGCAGAAGCTGCTGCTCGACCTGCCGCAGATCTCGCGCCGCGTGGACCCGCAACGCCTCTACGAGTACCTACGTTTTGGGATGACCGACCAGGGCGTCGAGACGCTGCTCGAGGGCATTCACGTCTGCCCGCCCGCCCACTGGATGGAGGTCGCGGTCGATCGCGGGTGCTTGTCCGAGCCACAGCGCTATTGGAGCCTCCAGCTCGAGCCGCGCTTCGAGGGCAGCTTCGAGCAGGCGGCCGAGCAGCTGCGGTCGATGTTCCTCGACAGCGTGCGCCTGCACTTGCGCAGCGACGTTCCGGTCGGCGCCGCGCTGTCGGGGGGCATCGACTCGAGCGCCATCCTGCTCGCCATGCGCGCGCTCGAGCCCCAAGCCGAGCTGCACGCCTTCAGCTATCTGGCCGACGATCCCGCGCTCGACGAGGAGCGCTGGGTGGACCTGGCCGGTGGCGCGGCGGGCGCCCTGCTCCACAAGACGCGGGCTCGTTCCAGCGAGCTGATCGCCGACCTCGATGCGTTGCTCGACGCGCAGGACGAGCCCTTCGGCAGCACCAGCATTTACGCCCAGCATCGCGTCTTTCGACTCGCCCACGAGACCGGCATCAAGGTCATGCTCGACGGCCAGGGCGCGGACGAGCTGCTGGGCGGCTATCACGGCCTGGTGGCGGCGCGGCTGGCGTCGCTGGTGCGGCAGGGTCGGCTGGGCGAGGCGGCGCGCTTCGCGCGCCACGCTTCGCGTGCGCCAGGCCGGCAGGCGCTGGGGTTGTGGGCCGGCGCGTATCTGCTGCCACCCGCGTTCCAGGGTCCGTTTCGCCGGCTGGTGGGCGAGGAGCTGGTGCCGGCCTGGCTGGATGGTGAATGGTTCGCGGCGCGCGGCGTGCGAACAGAGGCGGCACGCTACAGCTTCGGCGATTCGCGCGAGGTCCTGCGGGAGCACTTACACCAGGCGCTGACCCGCACCAGTCTGCCGATGCTGCTTCGCTACGAGGACCGCAACTCGATGGCGCATTCGATCGAAAGTCGCGTGCCGTTCCTGACTCCGGCGCTGGCCCAGTTCCTGATTGCGCTGCCCGAGGATTACGTGGTGGACCGGGACGGACGCTCGAAGGCGGTGTTTCGGCGCGCCATGCGCGGCCTGGTGCCTGATCCCATCCTCGATCGTCAGGACAAGATCGGCTTCGCTACTCCGGAGCGCGATTGGCTGCTCGAGCTTGCACCCTGGGTGGAGCGGCGACTCGACGGCGAAGGCGCCGCCCGCATTCCGGCGCTGCGCGCCGCAGGCCTACGGGCCGCCTGGCGAGCCTTCCGGGTGCGTGGGGCGTCGCGCGACTTTCGCGTCTGGCGCTGGGTCAACCTGATCGAATGGGCCGAGCGGACCCAGGCGGAATTCGCGTGAAGGACCCGGGCGAGATCACGCGGTGAGGGTCGTTCACCTCACGTCGGTTCACGACGCGCTCGACGTCCGCATCTTCCACAAGGAGTGCCGCGCGCTGGCGGCGGCGGGCTACGACGTCGTGCTGGTCGCGCCCCACGATCGCGACGAGATTCGGGACGGAGTCACGATCCGCGCGGTGCCGCGGCCGCGCGGGCGTCTGACGCGCGCGACGCGCACCGCGTATCGGGTGTGGCGCGCGGCGCGTGCTGAGCGCGGCGACCTCTACCACCTCCACGATCCGGAGCTGCTGGTGGTCGGTGTGCTGCTCAAGCTCGAGGGTCGGCGGGTGGTCTACGACGCGCACGAGCACGTCCCCAAGGACATCCGCTCCAAGCACTATCTGCCGGCGCCGCTGCGCGGCGTGGTGGCGGCGCTCGCCGATCTCCTCGAACGCGCCGCGGCAGCAAGGTTGGACGCGGTGGTCGCGGTCACGCCCGGGATCGCGGCCCGCTTCGCGCGCACCCGAACCGCCGTGGTCCGAAACTATCCTCGACTCGACGAGTTCGCGCCGCCCGAGGCGAAGCCGTACGCGGCCAGGCCCGCCGCCGCGCTCTACGTGGGCGGGCTGAGCGCGATTCGCGGCGCGCGCGAGATGGTGCGCGCCATCGGCAAGGTCGACCCCGCGCTGGAGGCCGAGCTGTGGCTGGCGGGGCGCTTCGACCCGGAGCGTCTCGCGCTCGATCTAGCCGGCGAGCCCGGCTGGGCCCGCACGTCGCGCCTGGGCTGGCGGAGCCGCCCCCAGGTCAGTGCCCTGCTCCAGTCGGCGCGGTTGGGCCTGCTGGTGCTCCATCCCGCCCCCAACCATCTCGAGGCGCTGCCGCTCAAGCTGTTCGAGTACATGGGCGCGGGGCTCCCGGTCGTGGCATCGAACTTCCCGGCCTGGCGCGCGATCGTGGGCGAAGCGGGCCTGCTCGTCGATCCCCTCGATCCCGACGCGATCGCCGAGGCGATCCGCTGGCTGCTCGCTCACCCCGACGCGGCCCAGCAAATGGGGCGCCGCGGGCGGGCGGCGGTCGAGGGCGGCCTCCATTGGGACTCCGAGGCGGCGACGCTGCGGGCACTGTACGAGCAGGTCCTGGCGCCGCCGTCGCCGCGAGGCGCGCCGTGAACGTCGTGCTGGTCTCGCAGCTCTTTCCCCCCGAGACGGCGGCGGGCGCCAACCGCGTCGGCGCGATGGCGCGGGCGCTGGCCGCGGCCTTCGAGCTCGAGGTCGTCACGATCGAGCCCAGCTACCCCGACCCGAGGCTGTTCCGCCGCGCGACCTGGGAGCGCGAAGACGTCGAGCGCGGGATCGCGATCCGCCGCGCCCCGGCGTTCAAGCCGCACGAAGCCTCGCTGATCCGGCGCGCACTGCGCGAGATCGGCCTCAGCGTGCGCCTGGTCCGGGACGCGCGGCCGCGGCGCGGCGACGTGCTACTGGTGAGCACGCCCAGCATGTTCCTGGCGCCCCTCGCGTGGTGGCGGGCGCGCGCCTCCAAGGCGCGCTTCGCCTGGGACGTGCGCGACCTGACCTGGCGCTACGCGCGCGAGAGCGTCGCGACCTCCGGCTCGACCCGCGCCCTGCTGGCCCTGGTGGAGCGCCTCATGCTCGCCGTCCTGCGCCGCACCGACCTGGTGGTCGCGGCCACCCCCGGGCTGGGCGAGGTGCTGCTCGAGCAAGGCGTCTCGAGGGATCGCATGATCACCGTCTCGAACGGCGTGTCGCGTGAGTGGCTGGAGCGTTTCGCGGCCCCGGGCGCCGGGCCGAGGTCGGGACGGCCGCGCGTCACCTACGTGGGGCTGATGGGCTACAACCACGGGATCGGCGTGCTGCTCGACGTCGCGCGCCGCTTGCCCGAGGTCGACCTGGCGCTCGTCGGCGACGGTCCGGAAAGGCCCGCGATCGAAGCTCGGCTCGCGCGCGAGCCGCTCGCCAACGTGACCCTGCACGGCTACGTCACCGACCCCCAAGAGCTGGTGCGGCTCTACCAGGCCAGCGACGTGCTCGTGAACCACACCCAGGACGCCGCGATCCTCAATCGCATCGTCAACCCGGCGAAGCTGTTCGAGTACTTCGCCACGGGCCGGCCGGTGGTCTACGCCGGCGCCGGATTCGCGGCGCGCTTCCTCACCCAGCGCGATCTCGCGCGGGTCGTGCCGCCCCAGGATCCCGACGCGCTGGCGGCGGGGATCCGTGAGGTGCTCGCCGATCCCGCCCGCGCGCGCGAGCGCAGCGCCCGGGCGCGCGCGACCGTCGAGCGCGAATTCTGCCGCGAGTCCCAGATGGAGGCGCTGGTCGAGGCGTTTCGTGCGCGGTTCGCGGCGCCGGCTGCCGCGCCGCCGGCTCAGTAGGCGCTGCCGTCGCGAAACACGCGCGTGAAGGTCAGCAGGATGATGCGCACGTCGAGCGCCAGCGACCAGTTCTTCACGTAGTAGAGGTCGTACTCGATGCGGCGCTCGAGCGGGGTGTCGCCGCGCAGGCCATTGACCTGAGCCCAGCCGGTCAATCCGGCGCGCACGTGATGGCGCAGCATGTAGCGCGGGATCGAGGCGCGGAACTGATCGACGTAGACCGGTCGCTCGGGGCGCGGCCCGACCAGGCTCATGTCGCCGACCAGGACGTTCCACAGCTGCGGCAGCTCGTCGAGCGACAGCCGGCGCAGCACCTCGCCGAGGCGCGTGCGGCGCGGATCGTCCTTGGTGGTCCAGCCCGCGCCGCGCGACTCGGCATCGGCGCGCATGCTCCGGAACTTGATCATGCGGAAGCGGCGGCCGTTGAGGCCGACCCGCTCCTGCGAGTAGAAGACCGGCCCAGGCGAATCGAGCTTGATCAGGATCGCGATCACGAGCAGGAGCGGCGCCAGCACGACCAGCCCCAGCGTCGAAAGGACCAGGTCGAAGCCGCGCTTGAGCACTGCGTTCCAGCCTTGTTCCGGGCTGTCGGTGACCAGCACCACCGGCATGCCGTCGAAGTCCTCGACGCTGGGATTGAGGCGGAAGGCGTGCCGCAGGTCGGGCACCAGCCGCACCGCGGCCGTGCTGTCGGCCAGCAGACGCAGCGCCTCTTCCTCGGCTTGCCACTCTTGCCGCGGCAGCGCCAGGTAGACGAAGTCGGCGCCGGCGTCCTCGACGATGCGCGGCAGATCCGCGATCACGCCCAGCACGGGATGGCCCTCGATCACGGCGCCGACCTGGCTCGGATCGGTGGCCACGAGCCCGTGCAGATCGAGCCCGAAGTCGGCGTGGCGGTGGATCTTCTCGATCACGAAGCGGGCCACGTCGCCGGTGCCTACGATGAGCGTGTGGCGGAGGTTGCGCCCGCGCCGGCGCAACCCGCGCAGCACGGAACGAATCAAGATCCGGCTGCCGCACAGGGCGAGCGTGGCGAGAGATGAGAACACGGCCAGGAATCCGCGCGACAGCTCGCCCTTGGTGAAATAGGAGGCCAGGCCCGTGAGCGCGGTGACGATGATCATGCCCTGCACCAGCGACCACAGCTCCTGCGAGAGTCGCGCGGTGCGTGCCGAGCGATAGATCTTGAAGGTGCGCAGCACCAGCAGGGCGACCGGCGTCGACACCGCCCCGAACCACAGATAGAAGGAGAACGGCGGCACGCCGAGCGGGGCCGGGAGCATCATGAAGCGCAGCGCGTAGGCGCCGATCCAGCTCGAGGCGATGAGCAACGCATCGAGCGCGAACACGCCCGAAGCGAAGATCTGACGATGGCGGGCGAGCATCGGAGGCCGAGGCTAAGCTCCGCGTGGCGGGCGGGCAAGCGTGAGGCGAACCGCGGGGGGAGCGCCTCGCAGGGCCTTCCGCGTGACCTCGACGCCGCTCGAATTCCCGTCTTTCCCCGCAACGGCTGCTCCCCTATACTGCCTCGCCGCTTTGGACCCGCCGGCGCTCGGCCGGAGGGTGAGTTCGGAAAGGAACCCCGCATGGGCTTGATCGAGAAGGTGGAGGCCGCGCACCTCAAGAGCGGCCGTCCCGATCTGCGTCCCGGCGACACCGTCGAGGTGTCGGTCCGCGTGATCGAAGGCGACAAGGAACGCCAGCAGAAGTTTCGGGGCGAGATCATCAACGTGCGCGGCTCCGGCATGCGCAAGACGTTCACGGTGCGCAAGGTGACCGAAGGCGTGGGGGTCGAGCGCACCTTCCCGATGCACGGTCCCTCGGTGGCCGACGTGAAGGTGATGAAGCACGCCAAGGTGCGCCGCGCGAAGCTGTTCTATCTGCGTCGCAGGGCCGGCAAGGCCGCCCGGCTGGTCGATTCCCGCCAGCAAGAGGAGGCCGGGACGTCGTGACCCGCAGGCCCGCCTGGCGGCGCCTCGCGCGCACGGAAGCGCGGCTGGTTGGAGAGGCCGTCGCGGCGGGTGTGGACGAAGCGGGTCGCGGTCCATTGGCGGGTCCGGTGGTGGCGGCGGCGGTCATCCTCGACCGCTCGACGCGCTGGGACGGCGTCGACGACAGCAAGCTGGTGCCGCCCGAGCGGCGCCGCGAGATCTTCGCCCGAGTGCTCTCCCAGGCTCGGGCTTTTTCATGGTCGGTGGTGGGGCCGCGCGCGGTCGATCGCTTCAACATCCGCGGCGCCAGTCTCGAGGCGATGCGGCGCGCCGTCCACCGCCTCGGAACCTCGCCCCAGGTGGTGCTGGTCGATGGCCGCGATCCGGTGCCGGGCGTGCCGCTGCCCCAGCACGCGGTGATCGACGGCGACGCCAAGCTGCTCTCGGTGGCGGCGGCGTCGATCGTGGCCAAGGTGGTCCGCGACCGCATCATGGAGCGGCTGGATCGGGTCTGGCCCGAATACGGCTTCGCGCAGCACAAAGGCTACGGCACCCCGGAGCATCTCGACGTGCTGCAGCGCCTCGGGCCGTGCCCGATCCACCGTTACTCCTTCACTCCAGTGTGCGTGCTGGAGCTGCCGCTCGAAGTGTAGTCTCGCGCCATGCGAGGAGAGTCCACTCAGCCACGCCCCCGCGGAGTCGGGTCATGGGCATCACGGGAACACGAGGCCGCGCGGCCGAGAGCTTGGCCGCGTCCTATCTCGAGCTGGCGGGGCTCCAGGTGCTGGAGCGCAATCTGCGCCTGGGCGGGGTCGAGATCGACGTGCTCGCCGCCGAGCGCGAGTTCCAGGTGCTGGTCGAGGTGAAATTCCGCTCGCGCTCGGACTACGGCGGGGCGCTCGAGGCGGTCGATCGCACCCAGTGCCGGCGGCTGCTGCGCGCGGCATCGGTGTTGGCGGCGCGCGGCCACCCCGCGGTGCGCATCGATCTGGTCGCCGTGGATCTGGCGCCCGACGGCGCGACGCTGCGCCACGTGCGCGGCGCGGTCAGTTCCTGATGGCGCGCGAGCTCCGCATCGGGCGACTGCGGGTGCGCTGGCGCGCGCGGCTGCGAGC
>JACXTT010001127.1_pt1 | contig 45326 bp, 36 predicted proteins | sample 9270951 | NCBI WGS metagenome assembly JACXTT01 (sample SAMN15532306, study PRJNA645909) | rock metagenome | isolation source: weathered quartz diorite | place: Puerto Rico | collected 2017-06-21 | reverse complement strand
TCGGCGGGCAAGCGCTGATCCACAATAACCAGGCTTAACGGTAAATTGGGCCGAAGGGGGATTGACGCCTCAATCATTGACTTACTACAAGGGGACGTATGCCGATCACCGCATTCAACAGCTTTACCGCCGGCCTCGATCCGAAGCGCAGGAACCGCGAACACTTCATTACCAACATTAACCTCGACGATGACCATTTCTGGGTTCCTTACGCGAACGGTGTCTGGTTCCAGCCTTGCTGCTTTAATGTCACGGCTGGTGGATTCAGCGTCGTCCTGAAAGGTCTTCCGGGCTCTATGGTTGGAACGCACTACCACGTTGGGACCGTGCATGGCTATACATTGCGTGGTTACTGGCGATACCTGGAGCACGACTGGATTGCAAAGCCGGGAACTTATATTTACGAACCTGCGGGCGAGGCTCACACGCTGGTGATCACCGAGGATTCGCCAGAGCCGATGATAACACTGTTCGTGGTTGGAGGCGGCCTAATCTATTTGGACAAACCCCTCAACGGTGGCTTTGCTGCCTACGAGGATGGATTCACTCTTCTTGAGTTAACTCGGAAGTATTATCGCGACGCCGGTCTGGATGCGCGCCAGCTGGACCTGCTCGTGCGCTAATTAAGAAGAACAGTTGTCGGGCAACAGCTGCGGTTGCCTTCGTAGGGCGTGTCAGGCGATCCGCCTTCGTTCCACTACGGCGCGACAGGTACGCCTGCCCTACAATTGCCGATTCGCCATGGTGAATTCTGGATTGAAATCGCGTTAATCCGGTAAATCCTGTCTAATTCCTGCATTCCTGGTTTCCTGATTACATTCTCCTGCCACCATGACTGACAAGAAACGTTTCCGTGTTTTTGCCACGTCGCGCATCGGCGACCCAGCCGAGAACCGTCTGCGCGAGCGCGGCTGTGAGCTCGAGGTTTACGAAGGGCCGGACGCGCCACCGAAGAAATTGATCATCGAAAAAGTAAAGAGCGGCATCGACGCATTGATTACCACGCTGCGTGATCCGATCGACGCCGAAGTTTTCGAAGCAGGTAAGGGTTCGCTCAAGGTCGTGGCCCAGATCGCCGTGGGATTCGACAACATCAACCGCGCCGACGCCAACACATACAAGGTGCCATTCACGAACACGGCCGACGTTCTCACCGAAGCGACGGCCGAGTTCGCCTTTTTCATGATGGGGATGCTGGCGCGCAAAATGTGGCAGAGCGAGCTGCTGGTGCGGGAACAGAGGTGGCCGTCGTGGCATCCATTCCTGCCGTTCCTTGGCGACGAGGTCACGGGCAAAACCATCGCAATCATCGGCACCGGACGGATTGGCTTGGCCATGATCAAGAAGTGCTCGGGGTTCGACATGAACATACTTTGCTACGACCCGGCGTATCATAACGACAAGTACATCACCGCGATCCAGGAGGTGATGGATTTGCGTCATGCCAAAGGGATCCAGAACGAGAAGACCTGGATCAAGTACGTGGAGTTCGAGGACGCACTTCGCGGTGCCGACTACGTGAGTATCCACGTGCCGTTATTGCGCGAAGGCGAAACCGACAAGCCGACCTACCATCTTATCAACGAGAAGACACTCAAGCTGATGAAGCCGACGGCGTACCTGGTGAATACCTCACGCGGTCCGGTCGTGGACGAGAAGGCCTTGGCTCAAGCGCTGAAAGATAAAGTGATCGCGGGCGCGGCGCTCGACGTGTTTGAAAAAGAGCCGCTGCCGCCGGATTCGCCGCTCCTCGATCCTGAAATCGCCGATCGCACCCGGCTGTTTCATCACTTTGCCAGTGGCGCGCAGTTGACTCGACTTTCGGTCGATCCTGAGAAAGGCATGGCTGGGCGCACCGCTCAGGCGGTGATCGACGTGCTGGAAGGGAACTACGGCGGCGACCCGACAAAAATGCCATACGTGGTGAATAAGGAGGCATTCGCCTCAAGTTGAGAGTTGATAGTGGAGGGTTGAGAGACGGCCGATCTCAAGATCGTTTCAATGTTAATTCACAAGGTGAAGCCTGCGGCGGGGTGAATCGTTGAAACGTTAAATCGTTACGTCGGACAAAGGCGGCGCAGTGGATAGAAGCAAACGCCCAACGCTCAACGCCCAACACCCAACACCGAATGAGAGACAGCAAGAGGGGAAAGTACAACAAAGCGGAGCGGAGCGTCGAATCGTTGAACCGTTGAATCGTTAAAGCGTCCGCTCGATTGGTCTTGCCCGAGTATCAGCGCGCGTTAACCTCGGGGCATGTACGCTTGTCGTTCCCCCAACAAAATTCCAGCCGTTACCGGGCGCTTTCTTTTTGTTTGCGGTGCGCTGCTGCTGAGCGCAAGCGGCGTGTTCGCTGATAGCGAATATCAGCGCACGAAAGACGGTAAGACAATGGTCTGGAACAATGACCCAAAGCCTGGCGACGAAGCGACCTGGTTGGGTGATCGAGATCGTGAGGGGTACGCAACCGGGTTTGGCACGCTGACCTGGTACACAACAGCGCCCAAAGGCGAGAGTGGCTTTGCCAAGCCGGTAGTTTACGCGCGCTACTGGGGCAACATGGTGCGAGGCAAGTTTGATGGACCGGTCAACGCCCATTCCAAGGGAAAAACAGACTACGCCATTTTCGTTGATGGCAAACGAACGACACGCTGGGCGACCGGTACCGCGCCGTCGTGGCGAGTGGCATACGCGCGAGTCGAGCGAACGGTTAAACCGGCGGCTGCCGCGGAGGCACCTGCAAAAGAACCGCCGACTGTCAGGGAAACAGAAAACGTCCAACGCTCAATCGAAGAAGCATCAGCAGAGAGATCGCCGGCTGTCGGACAAGCGGAAAACGTCCAACGTCGAACGTCCAACGTCCAACGCTCAATGGAAGAAACAGTCACGGAGCGATCGTTGTCTGCTAGAAAAACAGAAAACGCCCAACCTGCCTTCGCTGTGTCGGCTCGCCGGGCGGACTCGTCCGGTGGAGAACGGTCAATTCGCCTTCGTACCGGCGCGTCGGAGAAGGCGCCCACCTGGGAAAGCCTTCGCGAGCAGGCAGCCCAAAGTCCAGTCGAAGACTCCCGAGCAAACGAACTCTCACTCCGGCAAGCCACGCCTGTTGAACCGCCGATTATAGCGGAGCCCCCCTCCGTCGAACCTTCACCGGTGGCAGAGCCGGAAGCGCCAGCAGAGGGACCGCGAGTCGCTCGAGCGGAAAGCTCAAGCCGCCTTCCTAACGATCCGTCACAGCACACTCCCAGTTCCGAAAGCTTTCCCGACCAGAGACCTCCGACCTCAAAGCAAGATACCCCATCAGTGTCGATTCAATTGTCGAAAGAATCTGTTAGTCCACCACCGACCAGGACGAAGTCGCAAGCTGGAGATGAAGATACCATGCAATCGTTTGTCCTATCGCCGTCGTCTCTCGTCCCAATTCCTGGGATAGCGAGTTTGCCGGAGGCTTACCCGCATCGCCTAACGAAGGAACAAGTTATCGAGATCGCAAATGCAGTAGCGCGCGGGAACGGATACAATCGCCTCGATTATGACAGGGCCGAACCTCAGTATAACGCGGTTCATAAAGTATGGTCGGTCTCGTACGATCAGAGCGAAGCCGAAGAAGTGGAGGGGGCGGTTAAGCATTTCAATGTCATCGTCGATGATAATACGAAAGGGACAGTGCTCGTGCCACGGAGGTAAACCCCAAAGGGCGGAGGACAGACGACAGCGGACGGAGGACAGAAGACGCGGGACACCGGTGGTGAACGCAAGCTACGGAATGAAATCCTGGTCTTTATCGAGGCTGGCGCAGAAGGCAGCGAGCAGACCCGCCGTGTCCTCCAGATCGGAAAGCGATAACAACTCGTTAGGCGTGTGCATGTAACGAAGAGGAACCGATAATAACCCGGTCGCCATGCCACCGCGAGCAAGCTGCATCGGGTTCGCATCGGTCCCGGTACCACGCGCGGCGGATGCGACCTGGTAGGGAATTTTATGTTTCCTGGCGACGGCGACGAGCAGGTCGAACACGCGGGGATTGATGTTGGCCCCGCGAAAGATCATCGGTCCTTTTCCGACATGAAAGTCGCCCGCTTTCGTTTTTTCGACCCCAGGCGTGTCGGTCCCGTGGGCAACATCCAGCGCGATACCGACCTCCGCCTCACTGGAGAACGCGCTCGCAGTCGCACCGCGCAATCCGATTTCCTCCTGAACAGTGGAAACACCGATGACACAAGCGTTGAGCTTACGGCGGTGGAGCAGTCGTAACGTCTCGGTCACGATCCAGGTGCCCATCTTGTTGTCGAATGCCATCGAAACGGCGCGTTCGTTGGCCAGTTCCACGTAAGGTTGAAGAAAAATTCCGGCGTCCCCGATGGAAACCAGTTTGCGTGCGTCCGTTTTGCTCTTGGCGCCAATGTCGACGTAAAGCTCGTGAATCCTGGGCACTTTCTTGCGGTCTTCTTCGTCCATCAGATGAATCGCCTTGCGTCCGACGACACCGGGGACAAGACCGTCACGCGTCATGATGGAGACACGCTGCGAGGTTGCGACTACCGGGTCGACTCCGCCGATCGGCTCAAGATGAAGAAACCCTTCGTCGGTTATGTATTGCACGATGAAACCGATCTGATCGCAATGTCCGGCGAGCATGACGCGCGGTTTGCCCTTCGGATTTTGAATGCCGAAGACGTTACCCATGACGTCCGTGCGAACACTGTCGCACCATGGACGGATGCGCTCGCGGACGAGCCTCTGCACGTCGTGCTCGTAACCGGAGGGGCTTGGTGTCTCGACTAGTTGCTTGAGAAAATCTTTGCCGTCAACGTTCATGATTTGTGGCCAAAGCTTGCCTCGGTGGGGCGCACCCGACAAGCTCAGAAGTCACGTCTGGAGACATGAGTGGCAAGATTGAGACTCGTAAATTCTTAATCGACGATTACGCCGAGGTGGTCGAGTTGTGGAAACGGGTCGATGGACTCGAGATTGCTGAGGGCGATGACAGAAAGAGTGTGGCCGAGTTTCTCTCACGCAATTCGAGACTGAGTTGCGTGGCGACGGATGGATCGAGAATCGTCGGCGCTGCGTTGTGCGGTCATGATGGCCGGCGCGGGCATATTTACCATCTGGTAGTCGATCCAAAGTATCAAAGGCTCGGACTCGGGAAACGTATGGTCGACGAATGCCTCGACGGTTTACGCTCCGCGGGAATTCAGCGCGCGATCATTTTAGTTGCACACGACAATCCGCAAGGCCGCGAGTTCTGGAAGCGATCCGGCTGGGAAGAACTTCCCGGAGCGCTGGCGATGGGAAAGGACGCATAGCGGCAAGGCGCCGCCTTGCAAGCGCGTAAACCACGTAGGAACAGCAGGGCTGTTCAAAACCTAACCAGCCTTCGCCAGGCTACGGCTTGGCAGGCGCTCAACTCGAAAAGCTTTCGCGAGCAGGCAGTCCAACGTCGAACGTCCAACGTCGGATCGGACAGCTGACGTCAGAGGAAGCGTCATAACACCGCGTTCACGGACAACAATCTTCATCATCTCATGCCAGCGTGGGTACGTCTTAAGCTTCCGCTTCATGAATTATGTCACGAAAACAGTTGCGATTGATTGTCGTCGAAGACCACGCTGACACCGCAGAAGGATTAAAGAAATTCTTAAAAGCAGTCGGGTACCAAGTTTTTGTTGCGACGGACATGGCTTCGGCTCTGAGTCTGTCCTCCGCCGTCGAGTTCGATCTTTTGCTTAGTGACCTTGCCTTGCCTGACGGCAACGGATGGGAGTTGATGAAGCAATTAAGTGCCAAGCGGCCGATTCGCGCTCTCGCATTTAGCGCCCACAATTCTCCTGACGACCTGCAAAGAAGCGCGGAGGCCGGCTTCGTCGAACATCTGCCCAAACCGCTCTCCCCGGAAAAACTCTGCGCTGCGATCGAACGAGCTGCCATGCCGGTGTAAGCAGCTTCGCTGGGCGTCGGAAGCGTTCCGCCTTCAGTCGAGCCTGGTGGCGTGACGTGTAAAACGTTAAATCGTAGCCAGGCCAGCCAGCGGGCGCACACAAATGCCCATTATGTTTTGTCTGATAGGGCCAACGCGTCGGCCTAAGCTTGGTTAGGTCTTGTTATTTTGTTGCTGACTTTTTCGAGTAGGATAAAACGGCTGATGAGCAATTGGCGAGAGCGATGAAGAAAAGGACCATGCGATCCAAGAGAGCCAAAACCAAAAACGCTCGGGCAAAAGGGCGGGATCTTGTTCCACGGAAAGACGTTCAAGGCGGCGTCTGCAAAACGCCGAGCCCGGCAGGGCCTATACCAATTCCGTATCCGAACATAGCGAAGCCGTGAGGTTGGTCTCGTTAGACCTAGTCTACGCCATCAGTTACCAACTCCAATTGGCGAAAGATCACTCAATCAGAGGTGATGCGGCATTTTCTTGACCTTCGGATTTTTTCCCGGAGGCGGGCCGTGCCCGTGTTTCGGCGGCGTGGGTGTTGTGCCCTGGATATTATTGAACGGCACAGTTGCCGCGAACGTCGGCAGGTTGTGCGCGCGGGCGTGAGTCGCTGCCTCGAAACCCGACGCAAGCTTGATCAAGGTTGGCTCGCTGAACGCCGTCCCAAAGAAACTAATACCGATCGGCGCGCCGAAAACGACGCCTGCCGGCACTTGCACGATCGGGTAGCCGGGACCTGCGGCCAAGCCCGACGTTCCGAAGATGAAGTGGTCGCCATACAGCAGGTCAGTAGCCCAGGCAGGGTTATCGGTTGCCGTCACCACCGCGTCGAGTTGGAACTGGCTGAGCGCGGCGTCCATGCTGACACCGGCGGCCTGATCAAGGTCGAGCGCGATGTTGTAGGAAGACTGGCCCGGGCTGTTGCTTCCAAACAGGCTGGGGTCCTGCGGCGCATTCGGATCGGTGGTATTGAGCGAGTTAGCCAAATCGAATATGTCCTGGTTGAAAAACGGCATCTCGACATCGGCGTGGGCATTGTTGAAATCGATGGCCGTCTGCAGCGTCCCGCCTGCCACCGGCACGCCGACGCGGGTAGCGAAGTACGCTTGCACGTCGTTTTTGAAATCGTAGAGCAAGATGCCGAACTCGCCGCTGGCGGGTGCAAAAGTAAATCCGGCAGCGTCGAGGTCAATGACCGTGGCGCCGGCGTCGCTCAGTGCCTGGAACATCGCTTCGATGGCATCGAGGACGGGCACGGGCGTCGGAACCAGGGGATCGAATCCATTCAGCCCAACCCGGGTGATTCCAATGCGCGCGCCCTTCAGGCCGTGCGGGTTGACAAACTTGGTGTAGTCGGAGGGGATTTTGGTCGGCCGTGGAAAGCGGTTGCGCCAGCCGAGCGGGACGCCGCCCGTCGCTGGATCGCGTCCGTCGAAAGTGCGGCTTTGAATCACACCAAGGGCTGCTGCCGCATCGGCCACAGTCCGTCCATGAGGACCGACCGTGTCCTGAGTGTGCGAGATGGGCACTACACCGGCGCGGCTGACCAAACCAACTGTCGGCTTGATCGCGGCAACCCCATTGGCGTTACCCGGACAAACTATGCTGCCGTCGGTCTCACTACCGAACGATACCGCGGCGAAATTCGCAGAGGCGGCTGCGCCGGAGCCGGAACTGGAGCCGCAAGGGTTGCGGTCGATACCATATGGGTTGTTGGTTTGTCCACCGCGACCCGACCAGCCACTGATCGATTCGAACGAGCGAAAGTTCGCCCACTCCGACAAGTTAGTTTTGCCGAGGATGACCGCACCACCTTTGCGCAGGTTCGCGGCGACAGTCGAATCCCGCTTCGCCGGTTGACCGACAAGCGCGAATGATCCAGCGCTGGTTTGCATCTTGTCGCCGGTATCGATGTTGTCCTTGAGTAGCACAGGGATGCCATGCAGAGGCCCGAGCACTTTGCCCTGTTTGCGCAACTTGTCCGCATTTCTAGCCAGGTCCAACGCGTCGGGGTTGAGCTCGATCACCGAATTGACCCCAGGCCCGCTCTGGTCCAGCGCAGCGATGCGGGCGAGATATTCCCTGGTCAGCTCCTCTGAGCTTAGCTTTCCGGAAGCCATCTCCGCCTGGAGCTGGGCGACGGTTGCTTCGTTGTGCTCCGTTGGAACAGGGTGGTCCGCTCGCACAGTGAACGCTAAGACAGTACCGATAAGAACGGGAAGAATCGTGTTGATGGTTTTCATAGTTTTGGTCTCCAGGGCGAAAATCACCGTTTACCAAATTGGGCCAGCCCTAACAAGCCTGCATTCATCCGTGATAAGATGAATCGCACGTCAGAATTCGCCCTACATACCACGCCCGCCAGTGGCACGAATCACGAATCACGATGTAACGTTTCAACGCTTCAACTTAACGCTACCGCGCGGCAAACAGACGACGTGACAGGGGTGAAACCGTTGAAGCGGATAGCTGAAGCGCTAAGGCTCTAAAAACCTGAAAGGCTCAGACAGACGCAGTCAGGCGATGAACGGCGGAGCGGATGTCTTGGACATTGAAAGGCTTCGAGAACATCACGTCTACACCCAGTAGCTCGTAGGCTTCGCGAACTTTCGATGTAAGGTTCGCAGATACGACGATGATTTTCAGACTGCTGCCACGTCCTCTGATGGCATCGACCAGCTGTACGCCTGTAAGACCCGGCATTTTTTGATCCACAATAACTACATCGTAAGGATTCGAATTGGCATCGACTCTGGTTAAAGCGGAGATGCCGCTATCAACGCAGGTTACTTCATAGCGAGGACCGGAGAAGACGTATCTAAGGGAGAGTGTGACCGACGGCTCGTCATCCACGACCAGGATTCTGAGGGGGGCTTCCATGGTTTCATTCTAAAAACAGCAACGTTTGTACCGATGTTGGGGTCGTTCTGCCGAATTTCAGAGGTCAAAAGTCGGAAGTCTGAAGTCAGAAAATCACAACTCAAACTCAGAGAACTTGCCAGCGCTTTAGCGTGCAGTAACGTGCCCGCGAGGCTTCCGGCAACGGGTCGGAGAAAATGTCGGGGTTGATTACACGGTTTTTTTTCGTCTGCGGCGCGCTGTTTTTGTTGGTCGTCGGTGCGGCGTTTGGGGGCGGTACCTATCAACGGACCAGGGACGGTAAGACGATGGTTTGGAATGATCGCGCCAAACCTGGGGATAAAGCGAGCTGGTCGGGTAGCCGCGATCGCGAAGGATACGCCACTGGTTTTGGCACGCTAACCTGGTATACAGCAGAACACAGAAACGACGCCGGCTCCACCAGGCTCGTGGTTGATGTGCGTTACTGGGGCAACATGGTGCGAGGCAAGTTTGACGGACCGGTAAACGCCCATTCCAAGGGGAAAACCGATTACGCCGTTTTTGCTGACGGAACACGAACAACTCGATGGACCGTCGGAACCGCGCCGTCCCGAGTAGGTGCGCAGCGTCGGCTCAGGTCGCTGAAAGAGAAGCGCGAAATTGCAGAGAACAATCAACATCCAGCTTCCAAACCTTTCGCGAGCAGGGCGTCCAATCCCGAAAGGACTCGCGAACGTAGCCCTCAACCTCCAAGCCCGGACACACCCGCCGAAGGACCGGTGCCGGCGGAGAGATCGGAGATCAGCGGTCAGAAATCGGAGGTCGGAGTTCAGATGTCAGAGGACAGAAGTCAGAGCTCGGTTCCTGCGGCGACTCCGTCTGTTCGCGAAGAAATCGGAAAACAGAAGCCAGAAGTGGGACCGGAGAAATCGGAGATTTTGGAGGGAACGCCGGCGACGAAGGAGGCAGTCGCCGGGGTGGGTCCTGGTAAAGTTGGTTCCAAGCGACACTTGACGAAGAGGTCTCGTGCCAAAGCGGACGCAGCCTTGCGAGAGTTGGTTGTACCGCCAGCCTCGTTGCGGGCAGACACAGTTAATGCTCCGTCGACGAATGCGCAGTCGGAGGCTGCATCGCTAGGAAGTATCGCGGCGCGTCTGACGAGAGAGGAAGTGGTCGATTCTGCTGATGCAGAAGCGCGCAGGCGCGGTTACGATCTGGCTGAATATCTCCGCGGCGAGCCGGAGTATCAAGCAGCCGACGAGATCTGGTCAATTTCCTATAAGGAGCTGGTCGATGATAAGACGGCGGAGACGGCCAAGACCTTCAGCGTCACGATCGACGATAAGACCAAGGGCATAGTGTTTGTGCCAGGCAAATAGCGCTCCAGGAGAAGTATAGCCGACTGGTGGTAATAGAGTCGGAAGAGGCTCTACGCGGCGGCATTTCATGTGCTGTCGCTGATAACTACGCCGCGGTTGACGGATACGGAGTCTGATGAATCTCAACCGTGGTCGAGGGAATGACTACACATTTACGGGGGATTATCGGCGTTTTTCGGATCGTGGCGATCGTGGTAGCGGCGTCGACTATTCTCACTTTTTGGGTGGGTCAGCAGGTCATCAACACCCACGCGCTGGCCGTTTTTCACCGCGATTTGATCGCGCAATCGGCGCAACTCCTCTCCACCCTGAAAGACGCCGAAACTGGTCAGCGCGGGTTCGTCATCACGGGAGACGAAAAATATCTCGAGCCTTACAACACTGCGCTCTCGCGGCTATCACTAGAGCTCGATCACCTGAAGAGTATGAAAAAAGTAGCGGTTCCGGCCGAAGACCTGGCGGCAATCGGTCGGCTGGCGAAAGAAAAGTTGGGTGAACTAAAAGAGACAATTGACCTTCGCCGAAACAGCGGGTTGGACGCAGCGGTCGCGTTGATCAAGACCGACGTGGGCAAGGAAACGATGGACAAACTGCGCGCGGAGATCGCGCGATTACAAGATCGGCAGGAAGTTGCGATGCGGACAGAGACTGGCATTGCTGAAACGGCGACTCATGTGCGTACAATCACCTTTGCCGCCACCGGACTTATTAATCTTTTCTTCATCATGTGGGCATATCGGCGAATTCGTTCAGCGATCGAAGAACAAAGAATTGCTCTTGCGGAAACCGAAGCGACTCGAGGCGAGATCCAGCGTCAGAAAGACCTACTAAGTGTGACGCTGGCGAGTATCGGCGACTGCGTGATCGTGAGCGATAAACGAGGGCACATTACTTTCATGAACCAGATGGCCGAAAGGCTAACCGGTTGGAGTTTAGCCGAGGCCCAGGTGCAGCCGACCGCACACGTCTTCAAGATTATTAATGAGCATACCCGCCAACCGGTCGAAAATCCGCTCGAAAAGGTAATAAAAACTGGAGCGATTGTCGCGTTGGCGAACCAGACGATGCTGATACGGAAGGACGGCAGCGAAGTGCCGATCGAACACACCGGTGCTCCGATCAAGGGCGGGGACGGAACAATTCACGGTGCGGTGCTGGTGTTTCGCGATTTCTTTCAGCATAACGAAGCGGAGCGAAATCTCCAGGAAGCCAAGGAAGCAGCCGAAAATGCGAACAAGGCCAAGGACCAATTTTTGGCCATGCTTTCGCACGAGCTACGCACGCCGTTGACGCCGGTGCTGGCGACATTGAACCTATGGGAGACAAGCGATGATCTTCCTCCTTCGATGCAGGGAGATGTCCAAATGTTGCGACGGAGCGTGGAATCGGAAGCGAGAATCATAGACGATCTTCTCGATCTGAACCGAATCGCGAAGGGAATGCTTTCGTTTTCGCCCGAAGACGCCGACGTCCATGAAGTACTCCAGCTTTTGGAAGGAATGTGTCACAACGAGTTCCACCAGAAACAGCTGGCTTTTTCCATGCAACTGAAGGCGTCGCGTCATTACGTGCACACCGACGCGGGACGGCTGCAGCAGGTGCTCTGGAATGTTATTAGAAATGCTGCCAAATTCACCGAGACAGGCGGTGCGATCACGATCTCAACCTCGAATGACGCACTCGGCAATATAAGAATAGAGGTAAGCGACACTGGCATCGGAATGACTCGGGAGACTATTGGCCGCCTTTTTCGGCCGTTTGAACAAGGGGACGAACGGTTAAGCCGGCGTTACGGCGGACTCGGTCTCGGGATGGCGATCTCGCATGCGCTGGCGGAGCTGTTGGGCGGCGCCATCACCGCCGAAAGCGCCGGGCTTGGGAAAGGCTCGCTCTTCACCGTGACCTTTCCAGTATTGCAATCTCTTGCACAGCCTAGGAACGGAAAAAAGGTGCTCGAAACTGAAAGCGCTGATCGCGCGCGCGCGAAAATTTTACTGGTCGAAGATCATGACGACACCGCCCGTTCCCTGGTGCGACTCTTGACGACTCGAGGATATCAGGTGCAAACTGCCGGCACCGTTGCAGCTGGAATTGAAGCGGCCGAACGCCGCAATTTCGACCTGCTCGTATGCGACATCGGATTGCCAGATGGCACAGGGTTTCAATTGTTAGAGCGCGTGCGGAAAAGTTGCAACACGCCGGCTCTTGCTCTTTCCGGTTTTGGAATGGAAGAGGACGTGAGGCAATGCCAAGAGGCGGGGTTCGAAGCGCATCTGACAAAGCCAGTAAATTTCCAGAAACTGGAAGCAGCGATTTTGCAACTGACAAGTCAGTAGGGCGGGCAAAATCAGGGAGAACTAAATCGTTCTTTTGTTACGCGGCTTCTGGTGCCTTCCCACGCAAACGGGAAGCCACCAGGTTTTCGGCTCCGCCGGCCACGATCAATTCTTGAGCCGCCGGACTTAGCGTCGGAAAAGCGAATGATTTTCCGTCGATGGCCAGGATGGATTTGGCATAATCGATCGTCATCTCCGACGACACGGTAGTGGGCTTGCGATTGGTGAGTGTGGCGCGCAAATGCGTCACCAAATCCGGGCACTCAAAGACCACGAAGCCATTGTTGAACGCGTTGCGTTTGTAGGTCTCGGAAAAGCTGGCGGCGATAACGCACGGAATACCTTTGAATTTCAGCGCCGTCGCGGCCTGCTCACGACTGGAGCCGCTGCCAAAGTTCAGGCCGCCTACCACGATGTCGCCCTTGCGGTAGAGAGTATTGAAGTTTGGATCGTAATTTTCAAACGTTACCGCCGCCATCTCCTTAGGCGTCATGTCGTCGCGGTAGGTGTGCTTGCTGCCGTAAATGCCATCCGTGTTCAAATTGTCCTTATCAAGAAAGAGCGCGCGACCGCGCACATTTGACGGAAACCCGGCAATGATTTTCACCAACGCGGGCGGCTTGGGTTTTCTTTCGACGCGTCGAATCCCGATCTTTGTCGGGACGGCCCGCTCGGCGAATGTTTGTGGCCCGCAAATAAATCCAGCCAGTGCGCTCGCTGCAACGACGGCGGGCGATCCCAAATACACCAGCGCGTCACGATCACCCATGCGACCCTTGAAATTTCGATTGGTTGCGCTAATCGCGGTTTCGCCTTTCTGGACCAGCCCGCGACCCAGACCGATGCACGCTCCGCAACCCGGCGGCAGCGGAATGGCGCCCGCATCCAGGAGAGTTTGCCAATCACCGTTGGACTCCGATTTGGCCTGCACCTCGGCACTGGCGGGCGCCAGATAAAATTCCACACCTGCGGCAACATGGCCTCCGCGCGTGCGGATCACTTCTGCGGCGTCGTGCAAATCTTCGAAACGCGCATTCACGCACGACAACAAATATGCTTTCTGAATTAGCACACGTTTCCGCTCCATATCCGGCAGCGAAACCATGGTCTTCACTTCGTTGGGGCCGGATACATGTGGAACTACCGTCGCGAGATCAAGTTCGAGTTCGATGGCGTACTCCGCGTCCGCGTCAGCGCTGAGCTCCACTCGATTTTCCCGCCACGCATCGATGTCGGCATTGGTATAGCCGGAGCGACTTTTGAGACCGCGTCTGCCTGGGCGGTTCGGATTGCTGAACTCACCGACGCGGGAGCGCAAATAGTTCACCGTCACTTCATCAAATGGAAACACACCCGCGAGCGCGCCCCACTCAGTTGTCATGTTGGCGATGGTCAGACGCGCCGACATGGGAAGAGTCGCCACTGCATCGCCCATAAATTCAACGGCGTGATTGAGCACCTCGTCCTTATTGAAGAGCCCGCACAGAGCGATGATGACATCTTTCCCGACAACCCCTGGTGAAAGTCTTCCCCTAAGCACGACTTTAGCGACCTTGGGGACTTGCCACCATGTGACTCCAGTAGCCCAAATACTAGCCGCGTCGGTTCGCACCACCGGCGTACCCAGGGCCGCCGTGCCGCCATACAAATTGGAGTGGGAGTCACTCGCTACCACCAATGCGCCCGGAACAACGTAACCCTGCTCCACCATCACCTGGTGCGAAATACCGGTGCCTGCTGGATAAAAGTCGATCCCGTGCTCGTGAGCGAACGCTTCGATCTTGGCGTACTTCTCCAGATTTTTCGGCGTGACGTTTTGAATATCATGATCAATGGCGAAGACTGGTTGCGCCGGATCCGCGATTGTGGTCGCGCCGATCTGTTTGAATTTCGGAATCACCGCTCCGGTATTGTCGTGCGTCATCACATGGCGCGGCCGAATCGAAATGAAATCGCCAGCGCGCACCACGCTGTCGGGAGCGAGTCCATCGGCGTGACGTGCAGCAATCTTTTCAACGAGCGTAAGCCCCATATCAACTCTCCGGATTCCAGACTCTCAACAATCAACTCTCAACAATCAACTGCTTGAGATTTACTTCTTCGCGGCGCGCTTGCCCAGAAGCTTGGCGATATCGAAGTCCACAAAGTCGGCGTGATGAAAAATGATCGACTCGATCGATCGCTCGACCTTATCGCCCTCGTGACTGTGGGTGGCGATAATGTGCATGATTTCGCCGGGAATGCCGTGCTTGTAGGCCAGTGCAACGCCGCTGAAAGGATGCCGTACTTGTTGCCCGAACGTGCCTTGAACCACCCTGCCTGATGCGTCCTTGTCGTACTCCAGCGGTTTGCCAACATCGGCCAGGAGCGCGCCCGAGATGAGATAATCGCGCTGAATCGGGATCTCGCAGCGGAACGAACTCTCGAGCACATCCGCGATGGCGATGCATTGTCGCGCGCAGGAATTGAGATGCTCGACAAAAGTCATTTCGATATCGCCAGCCAGGAGCGTGAACTTCACCGCGCGAAGTTCGTCGAACGTCCAGCCCTTCCCGCCGCAGCCCGTTGTAATCGCTTCGTTCCACGCCGCCGCAACTTTTTCGCGCAGCGATTCATCCTTGATCTTCATCAAGCTGGGAAAAAGCTCCGCGATTTCTTTAACACCGTAGTTGGGTCGTTGGGTCGTTGTCATGATGTTATTATCTTTTCGTGCTCGTAATCGTGCTCGTGCTCATGATCGATTGTTTCGATTATGACTACGAGTATGAGCATGAGGGAAGACTGAAACATTCTTGTCGCTTCTAATTCATGATTAACCACTAATGAACACCAATAGACACGAGTGACGGAAAGTCGTGAGCTAAAGAACGAATTGTCTTATGGATTAGTGTCTATTCGTGTTCCTTCGTGGTTAGAGATCGAGCTCCGGGGCCGTCGTAGCCGTGATTGACCGGATCGATTCGACGCATCGGTTTCTCGCGGGTTTGTTCTTCGAGCACATGAGCCGCCAGCCCGGGCGTTCGGGCGATCATGAAAATGCCGTTGAACGCTGCGGGGTTCATTCCTAGATCGGCCAGAATAGCTCCGATGGCGCCGTCGACATTAATCGGCAGCGCTGTCCCGGCCTCAGCGAAGGATTTTTCAACCGCTCGGGCCGCTTTCATGTGGACGCCGTCCACGCCGGCTTCGCGCGCCAGCTCGAACAGGCGTGCCGTACGTGGATCCTTGGTGTGATACCGATGACCAAATCCCGGCATTCGCTCGCCTGTTTCTTTCATGGCCGCGAGGGTGCGCCTGGCGGCTTCATCGATTGAGATGAACTCGCTCACGGCGCGATCCGCGATCACTTTCAGATGCCGGGCGCAATCTTCAATCGCGCCGCCGTGATGGCGATTGATCGACATGATCCCGGCGGCGACCGACGCGCTCAACGACGCGCCCGTAGATGCCGTGGTTCGCGCGGCCAACGCGCTCGGAGGCGTAGCGCCATGATCGATCGATGACACCAGCACCGCATCCATTAAACGCGCGACGGGCTTTGTCGGCAGTTCGCCAGTCAAAATCAAATGGACGGCTGCGCCGAAGGAGACGCGCCCCATCAATTCAGCGATGTCGTATCCGCGCACTGCGACCCGGTTGGGCTCGATCCGTGTGATCGCAGTGTTCCACACGGCATTTTTGTCGGCCTCACTCATGAGACTTTGGCCTTTAATCCGCCTGAGAATTTCAACCACCGCACTCGGCAATTCACCAAACGCATCGACTACGGTCGCGCCGGCTTCACGCAGCGCCTTCACCTTACCGGCGTGCGTGCCTCGGCCACCTTCGATAATTGCTCCAGCGTGACTGAACCGCGTCCCTTCGCGTGCCGCCTTACCGCCGATGTATGCGATCACCGGTTTGATGACTTTTTGATCGCGAATCAATTGCGCCAGTTCTTCTTCTTGCGACGAACCAATTTCACCAAAGATGACTATGGCTTCGGTAAACGGATCGGTTTCAAACATCAACGCCGCATCGGGAATACGAATGCCAAGAACCGCATCCCCGCCAATATGCACGATGGTTGAAATGCGGACGCCGGCCCTGCCCAGGTAGTAGCCGGTGCTTGAAGCCATGCCGCCCGAGCGGCTGATTACTCCAACACCCTTTGGGAGGCCGGGTTTGAACCAACTTTTCGCGCTTTCAGCGCGACCACCGATCATGCCCACCACGCCTTTGCCCGCGCTTAATACTCCGAGCGTGTTGGGTCCAAGAAACATGGCGCCATTTGCTTTGGCCGCCGCCGCTATCTGCATTGCGTCCCATACTGGCACGCGATCGGGCACCAGCACCGTGAGTTTAATGCCTGCCCCGATGGCGGAAAGGGCCGCATCCTTTACTCCAGCAGCAGGCACAAAAAGCACCGAAATGTCGATGTCCCCGAGGGCGTAGACAGCTTCCTGCGGCGTGTCGAACACGGGCACTCCGAGCACGTTCTGTCCAGCTTTCCCCGGGGTAACGCCTGCGACCACATTGGTTCCGTACTCGCGCATCAAACGCGTTCGTGCCCGACCTTCGCGGCCAGTGATGCCTTGCACCAGCACGCGCTTTGTTTCGTCGATTAGAATTGCCATTTAGCGCGCGCCTCCAATCAATTCGTCCAGTCCAGGAATATCAAGTTCGAGATGGAAACCTTCAATTCCGCTGAGGCGGCATTCGACATCACACGCGAGCAACTCGGAATCCTTGGTGGCGAACTCATCGCTGGGCAACGCCGGTACCGGTGCACCGGAGCGATCCACGATCAATCCGCCGCAGTGCGTCTCGATGGCCTGGCGCAGCCCGCCGTTGCGGGACCACTCCGCCGTGTCAATCCACACGCGTCCACCTTTTACCGGAAGCACAGTGTCAGACGAATCCGTAACGAACTTCCGTCCGCGCGGAGCCCGCGGTTTCCATTTCGCGCCACCGGCGCCCGCGACAAGTTCGGCAAAGCGTCCCGCGATCATGGCGGGTGTGTCAGTTTTGCGATAGCCCTCGACTGGCGCGCGAAGTAGCTTGGACATTCGTTGTAAAATGTCCACGGCGCGATCTTCGGTGTTACCGCCCAAACGAATCACCCCGGGAATATCCAGATCGAGTTCCCAAAACGCCTTGGTCAATCCATAAGCGGACCAATATTGTTCCTGGCTCGCGACGCCTGAACCTGAGCCAAAATATCCAACCAGGTCGGGCTGGACCAAAATAATCCGAGCGGCGCGATACACTTTTGACGCGGACGGATTACCGCTGGTGTCGGTAAAGTTGGCGATGGTGAATCCCGCATTGACGATCGCGTCCATCGACATCATCGATCCGCCGCCCCCGGCGCCGTGAAAACCAACCAGACCCTTGGAGCCTTTGGCGGCGACAGTCGCCAACTGCGCAAAATAAAATGTGCCGCGATGATCGCTTTGTTCGACGGCGTAGGCCACGCGTTCAAGAGGCGTGGGTGGATGATCGAACTCGCGCGCAATCTCGATACCCAGTTCCGGATGCCGTGTCACGGCATAATCATCAATCGTGATGCGGCAATCGGCTGCGACGAACTGACCATCTTTGGTCAGCACGAGCGGATTAATTTCAAGCGTCCGGGCTTCAACGTTACGCGCGGCGGCGAATAATTTTCTAATCGACTCAGCGAGTTGCATTGCATCCTTCGATTCAAGCCCGGATGAAGTAACCGCTTCCGCTACGCTCGAATCCAGCGGTCCGCGATTTACGTCGCAAGCGATGCGCCGGGTGGAGGCAGCGCGCTCTTCGATCCCAGTCCCGCCCCCAGCAGCAAAGATAATCACCGGCGCGCGCTCGGCGTCATCAATGGCGAACGAAAGAAAAAACTCCCGGTCGACCGGGAGCTTCTCTTCCACCAGCACGGCTTGGATTGGAAACTGTCCAACTTTCATCGCCAGCATCCGAGCCGCGTGACCGCGAACATCAGCCGGCCTCTTGGTGAAGGCGATCCCACCCATGCCGGCGCGACCAGTCGTCCAGGCTTGAATTTTGATGGCGACTTCGCTGCCTTTCTTGCCGGCGCCGAGAAGTTCCTTCGCCACTGTGACGGCGTCATCCGCGGTCGAGACGGCGCGGCCACGCGGAATGTTGAATCCGTTCGTGGCGAGAATGGCTTTGCCCTGATGCTCGTGGAGTCGTGCCATTGTTCGATGCTATTTCGGATGAAAACGCCCAACGTTCAACGTCCAACATCCAACTCTGAAAGCTTTCGCGAGCAGGCATCGAACTCAGAAGTGCTGAATTGAGCGTTCCGCGTTGGGCTGCCTGCTCGCGAAAGCTTTCGAAGTTCGACGTTTGCTTTTGTTATTGTGTCCAACGTCGGCGCAGCGACGGAACATTGTCTTCGCGTCGCGTCGCCGTTAGACTTTACGCGTCACCGACCAGACCACATGACCTCACTGGATTACTATGCCATCGAAGAACTCCTCACCGACGATGAGCGCGCGGCGCGCGATCGGGCGCGGCGTTTTGTCCGGGAAGAAGTCGAGCGTGAGGTCGTGCCCTGTCATCGCGCCGGCAAATTTCCCGAACATCTTACCCGGCGTATGGGCGCGTTACGCTTCTATGCGCCTTATCTGAAGGAGCACGGCTGTGCAGGGCTGAGCTACACCGCATATGGACTCATCATGCAAGAGCTTGAACGGGCCGACTCTGGCCTCCGTTCACTGGCGTCGGTTCAAGGCCCGCTTGCGATTCATGCGATTCATTCTTTCGGCACACCCGAGCAGCACGCGCACTGGCTTCCGGGTTTAGTAACGGGCGAGCTTGTCGGCTGTTTCGCGCTTACGGAACATGGGCACGGCTCGGACCCTGGCGGTATGGAAACACGCGCGGCCCGCGATGGCGATCATTATGTCTTGAACGGCAGCAAATGCTGGATCGGCAACGCGTCCATCGCCGACGTGAAGGTGGTTTGGGCGAAGGATGAGAATGGAACTGTGGGCGGTTTCGTGGTTGAGAAAGACGCCCATGGATTTCGCGCTCAGGATATTGAGGGAAAGTTCAGCCTGCGCATGTCGCGAACGTCGGAGTGCTGGTTCGAAAATTGCCGGATACCGGTGGAGAATTGCCTGCCTAACGCATCGGGGTTAGGCGCACCGCTGTCGTGTCTTTCGCAGGCGCGCGTGGGTATTGCCTGGGGTGTGATTGGCGCGGCCATCGATTGCTACGAAACCGCGCTCGCCCACGCCAAATCACGCGAACAATTTGGACGGCCGATTGCTGGTTTCCAACTGGTGCAGGAAAAACTCGTTTGGATGGTGCAGGAGATTACCAAGGCGCAATTACTGACGTTGCGTCTTACCCGCATGATGGAAACGGGCAGCGCGTTGCCGACCCAGATTTCGCTGGCGAAACGAAACAACGTGTGGATGGCGCTCGAATGTGCCCGCAAAGCGCGCGACATCCTCGGCGCGGTGGGCATCACCGATCGGTATTCCGTGATCCGGCATCTCCTGAATCTCGAGGCTGTCTCCACTTATGAAGGCACGCACGATATCCACACCCTGGCGGTCGGACGCGACATTACGGGGATCAGCGCCTTCGCCAGCTGACTGAGATGTCATTCCGAGCAAAGTCGAGGAATCCCGTTGCGACACGTGGGGTAATGTCACGGGATCCTTCGACTGCGCTCAGGATGACTCGCTCGAAAAATGGAGTAGGCTAAAAATATGAGCGAGTCAGTTTACATTCTCGGCGGCGGGCGGACAGACTTTAAGCGCAATCTCAAAAAGGAAGGCAAAACCATCCGGCACGTGGTCACTGAGGCCGGAAAAAAGGCGATCGACGACGCGAAGATCGATCCGGCGGAGATTCAGGCGGGCGCGGTCGGTAATTTCAACTCCGGACAATTCACCAAGCAATTGCAGCTTGGCGCATTTATTCCGGAGATCGATCCAAAATTGCGCGGCATTCCCACCATGCACACCGAAGCAGCCTGCGCTTCAGGCGCCCTTTCGGTATTGCTCGGTGCGCAATGGATCATGGGCGGATTATACGACGTCGTGCTGGTGGTCGGCGCGGAACAACAGAAAACGATGTCGTCACTCGACGGTGCCGATGTGCTCGGCGCAGCCGCCGATTATCACAATGAAAAACCTGAATACGGCGATTTCATGTTCCCGAAATTGTTCGGACGGATTGCGCAAATTTACATCGACAAATACGGCGCAACCGAGCAGGACCTCGCCGCCGTAGCGTGGAAAAACTACGCGCATGCAAAATTGAATCCACTGGCGCAGATGCGCGATGCCGATCTCACGCTCGATTACGCCTCGCAAGTGTCCGAGAAAAATCCGAGCGTGGCTGCGCCGCTAAAAGTTTCCGATTGTTCGCAGATTACCGATGGCGCTGCTTCGGTCGTGCTCGTATCGGGAAAATATTTGGAAAAGATTGGCCGCGACAAAACGAAGACTCCGCGGTTGCTGGGGTATGGTCATACGACCGATTACCTGCCTCTGGACAAAAAGGATGCGCCCACGTTTTCGATTGCGCGCAAAGCGGCCGAGAAAGCATTTGGCATGGCAAACTTGAAACCGAGCGACGTACATGGCGCGGACGTGCATGATTGTTTCTCGATCACGGAAATTTTGGTTTACGAGATTCTCGGGCTGGCTGAGCCGGGCAAAGGCGCGGCGCTGGCCAAGAGCGGCGCGACCGCGCTCCCTCAGGTGCGCAACGAAAAAACGCGTGGTCCGTTCCCCTTTCAAATTCCGGTCAACCCAGGCGGCGGATTGATCGGGGACGGCCACCCAGTCGGCGCAACCGGAGTACGTCAGGTGTTTGAGGCTTATCAACAGCTCAGCCAGCAAGCAGGCGCGCGCCAGATCGAGAACGCGAAACGTTTTCTCACCTTCAACATGGGCGGCAGCCTGACGACTTCAGTCGCCATGGTGTGGGGCCGCGACTAAGATCGAAGATCAGCTGTAGCCATGGTCGCTGAACGCGGCTAGCGCGTTGCAGGATCTTAGGCGATCTGAGTCCGCAGCTCTGCGATACGCTTTCTCACGGCTGCGCAACGCTTGCGTTCGCGCAAGGCATTGACTTCTGGCAAGCACTGCGATTGGTACGGCGGGCGCGCCGGTTGCAGACAACTCTGCACAAAGTCATTGGCGACTGTAACGCTATCGAGTTTGGCACGCGTCTTCAGCTCTTCGGCTTCGGCGAGCAGGTCGTCCCGAATCGCGATATAGGCCTTGATCTCAGCAACGAGATTGAATGCGTCTATCCACTTAACCGGCTTTGATTTGCGAGGCCTGGCTCTGGGAGTGAATTTGGTCGGGCTGCTCGCAAGAGGCATGCCCAGAAAGAGAGCAATTGCCGTGCTGGATTTCGGCCCAAAGCGCGCTCTATCACTGTTCCGGGAATCGAGAATAGAGATTCGTGAATCGTAACCCGATTTAACGATTCACGATTCACGATGTAACGATTCAACGTGGTGAAAACCAAATCTCCCTTTACCCTTGGAGTTGTTGGCCATTTCGGCCTGGCCGTGCGCAATCCAAAGAAAAGCGCGCTCTGGTTTCAGCGCGTTTTGGGATTACGCCGGGAGTTTGAATTCGAAAACGGCGTCGCGGTCGGCAACGACAATGTCACGATCGCCTTGTTCAAAGGTAAACCGTCGCCCGAGACGCTCAATCACATATCATTCCATCTGCCCAACATGTCGACCTTGCGGAAAGCGCTGGCTCATCTCAAGAAGCACAAGGTCGAGATCGAAGATCCCGGTCACGAAATTGGGCCGGAAGCGCGCGATTCGAAAAACATGGGCCTCTGGTTTCACGACCGGGACGGCTATCGCTGGGAGTTCAGCGTGCTCGAAGGCCGGCGCTAATTCCGGATCGATCCCGGCCTGATGACGAACGACCGGAACATAGGCATGTTGCCTGTGCGCCCAGCGGAGATGTTCTCGGCTGCACTCCGAGCAGCGGGTTGCAAACCCGCTGGGCGCACAGACTGGAAGTCTATGTTCCAGACAAGGCGAGTCCGAGAATCGAGATCCGTGAATCGTACTCCGATCTAACGATTCACGATTTAACGATGTTACTATTCCGATCGGGAATGCCGATATGCGGCATATTCGCAGGATTCCGATTTGGAAACGGCGGGACCGGCGGGATATTGTATCGCTTAGTCTTTAGCTCATCCTTGATTTGCTGGATCGCTCGGTCGAGTTGCTGATCTTCCCCGTGGAATTCTTTCGCCGGATCGTTATCGACCACGATGTCGGGATCGACTCCGTGGCTCTCGATGATCCACCCTTTGCCCTCCTTCGAATACGGGGCAAACTCTGGTTTGAAGAGCTGACCGCCGTCCATGAGCGGAAGCGAGTCTCGAATGCCGATCACGCCGCCCCAGGTCCGTTTGCCGATTAATTTACCGAGGCCAAGCGTTTTGAAGCGATATGGAAAGATATCGCCATCAGACGCGGAGAATTCATCGATCAATGCGACCATTGGACCCATGAACGCGTCCGGCGGATCGGGCTGCGGCATGCCGTTGCGCGCCATCACGATCATGACAAATGCGCGCCGAAGTCTCTCGATCACCAAAGGAGAAACAAAGCCTCCGCCATTGCCTCGAACGTCGACGATGAGTGCTTTCTTACGGATCTGCGGGAAGTAAAGTTTGGTAAATTGGTTCAACCCGGGTTTGCCCATATCAGGAATGTGGACATAGCCGACTTCATCGCCGGTTTTCTTGTTTACGTCCTTAATATTCTTCTGCACCCAGGCTTGGTAATAAGGCGGCGCCTCGTCGCTGGTCGGAACAACGGTGACGTCGCGCGCTCCGTCATCGGATGGCTTGGAATTGATCCGTAAAATGAGTTGTTTGTCGGCAGTGCCGATGAGCGCGTCGTAAAGGTTTGGCAGCGTGGAAACGGATGTCCCGTTAATCGCCAGTAAATAATCGCCCGGTTTTACGTTCAACCCAATGTCATTGAGCGGCGAGCGGGTGTGTTTATCCCAGTTCTCACCGGGCAGGATCCTATCGATCCGATAAGTGCGTGTCGCCGGGTCGCGGGAAAATTCAGCGCCGAGCAAACCGAGCTTAATTCGCGGCGTTTCGGGGCGTTCGCCGCCGCCGACATAGGTGTGACCATTGTTCAACTCACCAATTAACTCGCCCAGCAGATAAGTGAGATCGTTACGATGATTTACAAAAGGAAGCAAAGCTCCGTACTTGTCCCGCTGTGCTTTCCAGTCGATCCCGTTCATGGTGGGGGCGTAGAAGAAATCGCGCATTTGCCGCCAGGCCTCGAAATAGATTTGGCGCCACTCGGCATGGCGATCGAGTTGCAGATCCAGGCCTTCAATCTTGAGTTTGTAATCTTTTCCGGTCTTTTCGTCTTTCGTCTCGATCTTATCTTTCGGGAGATCGATGATGGCGTAATCCTTTTTGATTTTGACCAGCATCTTTTTGCCGTCTTCGGTGATCTGATAGGCGTTCACGTCGCCGACAACCGTTTCTTTCCGGTCTTCCAGACTGTAGGCACAGAGATGCGATTTCTTGTCTTTCTCGGCGAATAGATCTTCATCTTCCTCGCCCGTCTCATCGCCGATCGTTCGGCGGAGATAGAAGACCCGGTCGTCAACCATTCTGATATCGCGGTAATTGCCCGGCGTGATATCCAGAGCAACGATGCGATCGTGAATTCCATCCGTGTCCACCTTAACCACGACCGGCTTTTTTGGTTTCACCTCCTTGCTCTCGGCTTTCTTCTCTTCCTTTTCCTTTTCTTTCTTTTTCTCTTTGCCGACCTCGTCACTGCGTGGGGCGAGCGGCGATTCTGTCTCCTTGGCGAGCGTCACCAGATAGACGCGTTGCATATCGACATAGACGTTTGCGAATTCCTCTTCGCCAAAGGTTGGCTTGAAGTCGCGCGCGGATGAGAGGAGCAGATATTTCCCATCATCGCTGAAGACAGCTTCCCTCGCAGCGTACCAGCTATCGGTCACTGCGGTTTGCTGTTTCGTTGCAATGGAGAAGAGATAAACCTTCGTCAGCCCGTTCTCTTCCGGTCGCGCCCATGTGATCCACTGACTGTCCGGCGACCAGTTGTAACCTGCGATCTCGCCGTACTTATCCTGATCGACCTGCGTGATCGCCTTGCTGGCAACATCGACATAGCGCAATCGCTGCAATCGATCGCTCCAAAGTAGCTTCTTGCTGTCAGGAGACCAGATCGGCCCGTAGTAGTAAGTGTCGGCTCCGCTCGTGATCCGTTGTGGCTGGCCCTTGCCATCCTGTGGCCGAATGTAGAGCTCGTTCTCACCCGTTGCGTCCGAATCATAAGCGATCCATTTGCCATCGGGCGACCAGACTGCGTCGCGCTCATGCGCGTTTGAAGTCCTGGTCAGGTTTCGAGGCGTGCCCTCCCTCGCAGGAACGGAAAAAAGATCGCCGCGGGCGACGACGATTGCGCGCTGGCCATCCGGCGCCAGACTAACTGATTCGAGCTGTTTCGATGCATCGACCAAAGCGGACCGGCCCGAGACAAAGTCTTCCTTGATGTCGATCGGGACCGGCGCCGCCTTTCCGCTGTCGAGATCGTAGCGCCAGATGTAACCGGCTTGTTCGAAGACAATCGAATTTTTCCCAATAGTTGGAAATTTGATGTCGAAATCCTTGAACCTCGTCAGCTGTTTCGTTTCCTTACTCGTCACGTCGGTCGAGAAAAGGTTCATCCGGCCGTCGCGATCCGAAATAAAATAGACCTTGTTGTCAGGGCCCCACATCGGGCAGATGTCTTGCGCGGGATTATTGGTCAGGTTTTCCGTTGTGCCGGTCTTGAAATCATAGATCCAGATGTCGTCCGCCATGCCGCCGCGGTAGTGTTTCCAGGTGCGGAATTCGCGGAAAACGCGATTGAACGCCATTTTGGAATCGTCCGGCGAGAATGAAGCAAAGCCTCCACGCGGCACGGGTAATTGCTGTGGCAGCTCGGCATCGAGCCCGACGCTGTAGAGCTGGCCGATGAAATCGTTGAAGGATTTCATGCGCGAACGGAACACGATCCGCGGCTTGGTATTCTCCCACGTCATCACGATGTTATTTGGCCCCATCCGGTCCGAAATATCGTCGCGACTTAACGTTGACGTAGTCGTTAGGCGTTTGGGCACGCCTCCGTCTGCCGGCATGGCGTAAACTTCGGTATTGCCGTCGTATTGCGAAGTGAACGCGATTTGCGAGCCGTCGGACGAGAACCGTGGGAAAGAACTATAGCCTGGGGCACTGGTTAGCCGGCGGGCGACGCCACCGTCCTTACCGCACGTGTAAAGTTCGCCCGCGTAACAGAAAACAATCTCCTTGTCATTCGTTGTCGGAAAACGAAGCAACCGGGTTGTGTCCGGAAGCCCTTGCGCCGACGCGGACAAGATCGACAACAACCAGAAAGCGAAGAGTGAAAAAGCAATCTGAACTTGTGAAGAGAGGTGCATATTGAATCTTCGGGAAACTACCAAGCTGGGTATTCGTCGCCGGAACGCAACTTCAATTCGTACGAGCGTGGACGAAGATGAGTCATGACAAGCTCAGGGCTAGGAATTTGGATGTTCCAACCGGTACAGCCGGATTAATTTAATAGACGCTACAGATGTGAGTTTTTGTCTGAGAAACGCATTAAGGCACAGCGGTTTGTCAATTATTTCGCGTGTGAGAACGTAAGGACAGATGACAGAACGGAAATCAAATTCATCAGCGGTTGAGACCTCTCCTGTGAGAGATCCCATCTCTATGGAGCAGTTTTTGGAGGAGCACCCGTTGCACTCTGCCCAGATAGTGTCGTCACCCTCTATTAACGCGCAACACGGTTACATCGGTTTTCCGGACGAGTTACGAATTCAATGTGCTCATAAGGATTGCGATGGGGTGCGACGGCACACGAAAACCGGGTACTCTAGGTCGTTCATGTGTGATGGGCACGTATATCAATTCGTGACTTACATCTGCACGAATTGCACGCGCAGCAGCAAGATTTTTGGAATCAAAGCTCATTTATCGAACAATGATCTCGGGCTGTGCACCAAGATCTATGAGGAGCCCGCGTTTGGCCATCCTATACCCAAACGACTGTTCCAAATAATTGGCGAGGCAAACCGAGAAACATTTTTGCAAGCTCGACGGGCCATCGCGCGTGGTCTCGGCATCGGTGCGTATGCGTACTACCGCAGGATCGTCGAGAACACGAAATTTGAATTAGTTGATTCAGTTCTGCACGTGGCTCGGGCTACCAATGCTTCAGCTGATCGAATCGGGGCGTTAGAAAAAGCCGAGCGCGAACGCCAGTTCAGCAAGGCGATCGAAAAGCTGCGTGACGCGTCGGCGATACCACCTGTCCTTTTAATTGACGGCCACAATCCACTCACAGTTCTACACGATTTGTTTAGCGAAGGAATTCATGAACTGTCGGACGGAGAATGTTTAAAACGTGCTCAAGATGCCGAGGTGATCTTATGCGAAATAGCGGATCGAATGCAGATGGCGCTAACCGAGCGGAAAAGCGTCAAGGCCGCCATCGCCAACGTTATGAATCGCAAGCAACAGAACGCAGTGGCCCCACCGAAGTCATAACGCGCTGCAAGCTCGATTGTTCTGTCAATAGCGTGTGACAACATTGGCGTCTTGGGCTGGAATCGATTCTCGTGGTGTCGCCTCTCTATACGTAGTCAGTGATAGCCGATTTACATACGCTGCGAGCGGTAAAATTCAGACGGATCAGGGACAGAAGATTTACACGTGTATCGATCAGCCGCATATCTTTGGATACTGCGGTTGGGTCGATTTTCCTGCTAAGGCACTTCAAAAATTGACGACGGAAATCGACGCCGGTGCTGTTTTTGATTCGAGTGACAACATTGAAGTGCGCCAAGGAAAACTAGCGGCAAGTATGAAGGAAAGAATGAATACGATGCTCGCTACTGTGAAGCTCCCACCGAATTTGTCTTTCAGCGTATTGCACGCGGCTCGAGAGGGTACAGGTCTCGATTCGTGCTTCGGACTGTGGTTAAACAGGTGGGCAAAGTCTTCTGGTTGGACGACAGAACGGCTTACCCTACGCACGTATTCGGACCTGATTTATCAAGACGGAAGTGGCGCCGCAGCCCTTCTTATTGAGCACGGACGGTGGCAAAAATCGGACGTCTGTGAGACAAGCCGTGCCGTATTCAGTGCATTCTGCGATGCCTTAACCGGCGGCAAGGACCCTTATACGGGTGGCGCACCTCAGTTAACCGGCCTCTTCCGGAACTCATCAGGAAGGGATTTTGGCATCGTCTATGGCGGCAAGCTCTATTTTCGAGGCAAACAAATTAAGTCGACGTCCTTCCCGCCAGCGCTGGAGTCGTTCAATGAAGCTTTTGAGCGATGCGATCCAAGTACGACGAAGCGGCTGCCAAATGCGCAGCGGCAGGCAAGACCTTGGCGATCGCCATCAAAGCAGCGCCATCTGCCTTAATTTCCGCCCTGTCGGTTGTGGTCGTTTGCAATTGTTAGTCTAGGCATCAGCCCATATAGAATCCGCCGTTTACGTTGAGGACATGACCCGTGATATAGCTCGCCATCGGCGATGCCAGAAAGAGAGCTGCATCGACAATCTCGTGGACATCGCCGAGGCGACCGAGCGGAATTTGCTTTTTAAAATTCTCGGTCACCTCGTCCGGCATTCCTTTGCTCATACCGACGTCGATGAAGCCGGGAGCGATCGCATTCACGGTGACGTTCTGTCGCGCCAGCTCGCGCGCCGAAACCTTGGTTAGCGCGATAATCGCCGCTTTGCTTGATGAATAATTCGCCTGGCCGAACAAACCCATTTGGCCGCTGACGGACGACATGTTGATGACGCGCCCGCTGTTTCGCAGGATCGGCATGGCTTTTTGCGTCACGATGAATGTGCCCGTCAGATTCACACGCACGATGTTCTCAAATTCTTCGAGCGACATCTTCTTGATCGTCCGATCGCGAATGATGCCCGAATTGTTCACCACGATATCCAGCCCGCCGTGTCGATCCTGGATCTGTTTCATCATCGCTTCGACCTCTTCCGGCTTCGTGACGTCGCAATCGATCAGCAACGGCTCCTTTAGTTCCTTCGCCACGGCTTCGGCATCAGCTTTGTTTTGGCCTTGCGGATCGGTGAAATAATTGACCACGCACTTCGCGCCGCGGGCGCCGAATGCCTTGATCATTTCCGCTCCGATACCGCGCGAACTGCCGGTCACGAGTACCACTTTTCCGGTGAAATTCAACGCATCAGACATTTGACGATTTAACGCTTTAACGATTTACGCTAAACTCTTTACAGAGAAACTATCTCTCCTTTGAGTTTGCGACGGTCATAGACCGCCGCTACAAAAATAGCAAATGGCTTCGCCCATTCGAATTTTAACAGCGGTCCCAATTTGTGACGGCCACGACAGCGCCATTAACACAATCAATCTTGAGTTCATTCGCCACGGAATCGAAGTTGTTTATCTCGGTTATCATCGCTCAGTCAGTGATATCGTCCGCGCGGCGATCCAGGAAGACGTCCGCGCAATCGGTATCTCCAGTTACAATGGAGGCCACGTGGAGTTTTTTGCCGAGGTGGTGAACCTTTTGCGCAAGCTGGGCGCGAACGAGATCAAGGTTTTTGGCGGCGGCGGAGGAACCATCACGCATGACGACGTGGTTCAAATGAAACGAAAAGGTGTGGACGAAATTTTTTTTGCTGGCACATCGCTGGACGAGATGGTCGATTACGTTCGGAAAAATTATGGCAAACAGCCTAAGAAGCGGACTTCTTCAAAAAATCCTGATCTCGCCCTTGCCCGAAGACTCACCGAAATTGAAGAGCGATTTGCGAGGGGAAAACGCCCAACGCCCAACGCCCAACGCCCAACGCCCAATTGGAAACTCCGCAATCCGCAATCCGCAATCCGAAATTGTAAAGTCATCGGTTTCACCGGGCCCGGTGGTGCGGGGAAGACAACGCTGATTGATGAGCTGGTGCTTCGATTCTTAACACGTGGCGCGGGCTTCCAGCCCATGAACATCGGCCAGAGGCCGATGCCACCGGCACGTATCGCGATTTTGTCGCATGATCCCAGCGTAGTTGGTGAAGGCGCGCTGCTGGGCGATCGTGCCACCATGATTAATTCGCAAAACGACCGCGTGTTCATGCGGAGCATGGCCACCCGTGGGCAAGCGGGTGGCCTTTCGCCCGCGACGCGCGATTGCCTGGCGCTGCTGGCGCGCGCTGGATTCGATTACCTGATTATCGAAACGGTCGGCACCGGCCAGGAAGCGATGCCGTTCCAGAAAAATGGAATTGTCGATCAAACGGTGCTGGTGATGAACCCCGACTACGGCAGCCGGTTGCAATTGCAAAAGATCGTCATGCTCGATCTCGCTGACGTTGTTGTGGTGAACAAGAGCGATCTCCAGCGCGCACGCACCGCGCACACCGAAATCGAGCAGCGTCTCGACCGAAATCGACGGTCACAGCAGCTGGTCGACACCGTCGCAAAACGCCATCGCGACCCTGGCGTCGACAAGCTATTTAGCTTAATTTCTGGCGGTAGGGACGCCGCGCTGCGGCGTCCGGTCGGCGCGGCGCGCCGACCCTACCAGACAAAACGGAGGAAGAAATGAGCAAGCTTGGACAGGTCGTTGAGTCGGTGGAGAAATATAATCGGTTCGTTGTTGATCAGGTGAAGCGCGCCCGGGCGGATGAAAAATTCGGACGCGATTTACTTGGTCGCTGGAACGATATCAGGGCGAAGATTCCGGTGACGCGTACTCCGACCGGTGTGCCGTTACCGCGCCTGGCTTTGCCCGACGTGGACGAACCGGGCGAAATCGCACGCTATCTCTTCGGCGAGGGCTTGCCCGGTGAATTTCCTTTTCTCAACGGCGCCTATCGCGAGATGTATTTGGAGCCGGTTCGCGAGGTCGAAAGTTTTGATAAAAACGGCGGTCCGAGCCGGACTGGCACTAAAATCGACAAGAAAATTCCACAAGCCGAAGAACCGACGCGGTTGTTCTCGGGACTGATGCTGGCTGAGGACACAAACGAGCGGTTTCATTATCTCACACGTCACCAGCGGACGCACCGGCTGAGCACGGCGTTCGACGGCCCAACACTCTATGGGATCGACAGCGATGCGGATGGCGTTTTCGGGAAGATTGGCGAAGGCGGCGTTGCCATCGACACGGTAGAAGACATGGTCCGGCTTTACGACGGGTTCGATCTCGGATCGCCGGATTTCTCGGCCTCAATGACCATCAGTGGTCCCGCGCCGATCATCATGGCCATGTATATCGCGGCCGCGAAGCGGCGGTTTGGACCAAGCGTTGTTCCGAAACTGCGCGGCACGGTTCAGGCCGACATTTTCAAGGAAGTTCAGGCGCAGAACGAAACCATTTTTCCAATCGAGCCCTCACTGCGATTTCTGACCGACATGGTCGAGTTCACGACTCGCGAAATGCCACGTTGGTATCCGATCTCGATTAGCGGTTATCACATCGGCGAGGCGGGTTCGACGCCGGTCCAACAGGCCGCTTACACGCTGTCGAACGGATTCGCTTACGTCGAAATGTTCGCCGCGCGCGGCATTCCGGTCGATCAATTCGGTCCGCGTCTCTCGTTCTTTCTCGATTGCGGTCTCGATGTCGAATACATCGCGCTCGCCCGCGTGTCGCGCCGGATCTGGGCAATCGGCATGCGCGACGTGTTTGGAGCGGGTCCGAGGGCTCAACTTTACAAGTTACATACTCAGACGAGCGGGCGATCGCTTATCGCGGCGGAATTCAAAAACAATCTGACACGCACCGCGGTGGAACTGATGCTGGCTTATATGAACGCAACAAATTCGTGTCATTCGAACAGTGCCGACGAGCCGTTCACTACGCCGAGCGAGGAATGGATCCGACTCGCAGCGCACGGCCAGGCGATTTTGCTCGAAGAATCCGGCATTTTTAAACACACCATGAACATGTTGAGCGGCTCGCCCGGAATGAAAGCGGTCGAGCGCGCGGTGGAGGCCGCCATTCTCGAAGAGTTTCGCGAGATCGAACGCCTCGGAGGAGTTCTGGCCGCGGTGGAGGATCGTTACCAGCGTAGCCAGATTCAAAATGCCGCCCACCGCTACGAGCAGCAGATTTACGAAGGCACGCGTCCAATTATTGGACTGAACAAGTATCGTGACGGCGCTGAAGATGTTCCAGAAGTGAAACTGGTGCGCACGCCACGAAAGAAGCAACAGTTGCAGGTGGACCGGCTAGCGAAGTTCAAAAAGAAGAACGCCGAAAAGGCGAAACGCGCACTCGATAAACTTGCCCAGACTGTCGAGAGCGGCAAAAATTGCTTTCCCGCATTGCTCGAAGCAGCCGAAGTCTGCTCGTTAGGCCAGATCACGGGACGGTTGCAGGACGTCGTCGGGCGGTTTCGCCCCATGGTATGATTTAGCAACCAATACGGGACGGGCCTTAGTGCCTCGACTGCCTTGAGATCAGACACTCACTCATGCAACCTGCGTCTGCATCGACTCAGCGACACGCCTGCGACTTGCGCAATGGGCAAGGTGAAACGTTTTGTCCCCTGGCAAGCCGTAGCCTTGCGCGAAGGCTGCTCAACGCGTTGCTAAATCAATGCGGCGTTGCCGCCTAATCCTCGACATGTGTGTCCAAGCTAAATGAGAGTCATCTTGCGCCTTCGGCGATTGGTTTAGCATCGGTGCGAGCCGCACTGGCATATTCAGAGAAGCCGATCCACCTCGCACTGACATTCTTTATCACAAAATCTCTTCAGTTGGGCGTTGGATGTTGGACGTTGAGAGTTGGGCGTTTCTTTGGTGTCTCGCTCCGCAAAGCCCATTCTGCCTGTAAGGCCAGAGGGCCATGCCACATTACTTCTTCACGCGCTGCAGCCGCATGTTTTGTTTGTAAAAGACCAGACAGCGTGGGTCTGCCACGCGGGTTGTCTTGATCGACACAATCACATCTTGGCCCGCTCGCGAGATCGTGCCAGAGCCGGCATTTTTGTTGCCATCTTCCCATGTGAATTCCAAAGTGCCTCTGGCAGTAACTTTCCCTTTTCCATCCGCTTCGGGTGCGGCGCCATGGCCGTCGTTGAAGCCTGCGCTGAAGAAAATCGAAACATTGTTTCCGCTCTGTTCCAAACTCAGTTCAAACACGCCTTGACCGTTCAGAAATTTTTTGTCGCTGTATTCGCCGGCGAAATTTGCAGCACTGGCCGCGATTGAAAATAACGAGGCGGCAATGAGGAATAACAGACGTAGATCTTTCATAGATTGGTTGTAACGGCGCTCGCGCGAGATAGCGATATCAAAACGATTCGCATTGTGAGCGTTGCGGACGGCGTTATGCTGCGCGCGGTCATGGGTTCTCCGCAATCAGACTCCGGTGAAACTGTGCGCGCTCGGGTCGCGTGGCGGCTGCTACCGTTTCTTTTTCTCCTTTACGTCGCGAACTATCTTGACCGTACCAACATCGCTTACGCGACGCTGGGGATGAAAGGCGACCTGGGCCTAACCGATTCGATTTTCGGCACCGCGAGCGGGATTTTCTTCATCGGCTACTTTGCGCTGCAGGTTCCCGGTGCGCTGCTGGTCGAACGCTGGAGCGCGCGCTGGCTGCTGTCGCTAACGTTGATCACATGGGGTCTCCTCACAACGCTGACCGCGTTCGTCCACACTCCTCACCAACTTTACGCCGCCCGGTTTTTGTTAGGCGCGGCCGAAGCGGGGTTTTTCCCAGGCGTAATTGTTTACTTGTCGCACTGGTTCACCGCTGAAGATCGCGGCAAAGCCGTCGCCCGCTTCATGTCCGCCATTCCGATCGGTTTCATGATCGGCGGTCCGGTAGCCGGCAGCATTCTTGCGGTGCATTGGCTGAATCTTGCCGGCTGGCGTTGGCTTTTTTTGATGGAAGGAGCGCCGGCGATCATCCTCGGAATTGCGACGATCTTTTACCTGCCGGATCGGCCCGATCATGCACACTGGCTCGCGCCGGAGGAACGCGATTGGATCAAGTCACGTCTCGCCGGTGAACGCGCGGCAAAAGCGCACGTTGAGCGGATGTCGGTCGGGCAGGCACTGCGTCATCCGACCGTGCTCATTCTGACGGCAGCGTTGTTCTGCACCTACATTGGTGGTTACGCCTTTTGGTTTTGGTTTCCGACAATTTTGCAACGGCTCACAGGCTGGACGGACGTGCGATTGATCGGCTGGGTGGGCGCAATTCCATTCGCTGTCGCCACGGTTGCACTGTTGTTTGCCGGTTGGAGTTCCGATCGCATGCGCGAACGCCGATGGCATTTTGCGGTTCCACAGCTCACCGCCGCTGCAGCGCTCGCCGCGTGGTTTGTTCTGCCGCATTCAAACGCGCTGCTCGTGGTGTTGTGTAGCATTATTGCTGGCGGCACGATTGCTTACTTTCCAGCCTTCTTCACGCTACCTTCCGAAATCCTGACCAGCGCAGCGGCTGCCGCGGCGGTGGGTTTTATTAATTGCACCGCTAGCATTGGCGGATTTTTCGGACCGAAGTTTTTTGGAAATCTCAGCCAGCAGAGCGGTTCATTCGTTAGCGGATTTCTAATGATGATCGCGTGTTGGATCGTCGGGTCGGCGCTTGTGCTGATCTGTCCGCGAGAACGTAGACCAGCGTGACGCGAACAATTCACGGTCTCGAGATTAACGGCGTCGATGTCGATCCGGAAACGCGCTGCGCGCATTATCACAGCGCAAACGACATCGTTGCGCTGAAGTTCAGATGTTGTGGCCGGTGGTTTTCGTGTCACCGCTGCCATGATGAAATTGCACAACACGTGGCCGCGGTTTGGACGGAAAACGAATTCGACGAGCGAGTTGCCCTCTGCGGCGGATGTGGGCGTCGCATGAGCGCGCGCGATTACTTGCAATGCGTGTCCACCTGTCCGAGCTGCGGCCGGTCGTTCAATCCCGGTTGCGCGAAGCACGCGCACTACTATTTTGCGGTCTCGCGCTAACTTTTCAGCGCGACTTCAAAGGGCGCGCCCGTCTTAGCGCGAATGTCGTCCACCGTCGCATTGGAATGAATCTCGGTGAGGACGAGGCCGCCACCTTCTTTCACTTCGAACACGCACAGGTCGGTGATGATGAGATTGACCACCCCCAAACCTGTGATCGGAAGCGTGCACTTTTTCAAAATCTTTGGGCTTCCGTCCTTTGACGTATGTTCCATCACCGCGACCACGCGCTTCACCCCGGCGACGAGATCCATCGCGCCACCCGGCCCCTTGATCATCTTGCCCGGAATCATCCAGTTCGCGATGTCGCCGCTGTCGGTCACTTCGAATGCGCCCAGGATTGCGAGATCGATGTGACCGCCGCGAATTTGCCCGAACGAATCGGCGCTCGAGAAAAAAGCCGATCCCGGCATCGTGGTGATCGTTTGTTTGCCGGCGTTGATCAGATCGGCATCTTCTTCGCCCTGCTTCGGAAACGGTCCGATGCCGAGCAATCCATTCTCCGACTGTAGCGTGACGTGAATTCCTTCGGGGATGTAGTTAGCGACCAGCGTTGGAATACCGATGCCGAGATTGACGTAATAGCCGTCGCGCAATTCTTGGGCAGCGCGTTTTGCCATTAAATCGCGAACCGGTGAGGAAGTTTTCTTGTTTGGGTCGGCGCCTTGTACGGTGCGGAATTCAATGCGCTTTTCGTACTTTGAACCTTGAATGATTCGATTAACAAAAATCCCGGGCGTGTGGACCTGGTCGGGATCTAGTTCGCCGATTTCGACCAGTTGCTCGACCTCGGCGACGCAAATTTTGCCACAGGTGGCGATCATTGGATTGAAATTCCGTGACGTCTTTCGATAAATGAGGTTGCCGGACTTATCGCCTTTCCACGCTTTCACGATCGACAACTCTGCGGTGATTCCCGGTTCGAGCACGTACTCGGTGTCCCTAAATATTTTCGTTTCCTTGCCCTCGGTGAGTTTCGTTCCGAAACCGGTGCGCGTGTAAAATCCGGGAATTCCGGCGCCGCCGGCGCGCAATCGCTCGGCCAGGGTACCTTGCGGAATAAGCTCCAGCTCCAATTCGCCAGCGAGAACCTGCCGTTCGAACTCCTTGTTTTCGCCGACATAGGAGGCCATCACTTTTCTCACCTGACGCGCTGGCAGCAAAATTCCCATTCCAAAATCGTCAACGCCCGCGTTGTTGCCGACGATAGTCAGTCCTTTCACCCCGCTCTCGTGCACGGCAGCGATCAGGTTTTCGGGAATACCGCACAATCCGAACCCGCCGGCGGCAATTGTCATGTTGTCGTGAAGCAGGCCGTCCAGCGCCGCCTTCGCATCGGAGTAAACCTTTTTCATGTAAGGAGAAAGTTAATTACGAGAAGAAGTGTGTGGTTTTCGGTGAAGGATCGCAAGTGTGGGGAGCGCCCGCATCCTGCGGGCGGCGTTTGGCATCCTGCCGAACGCGGAAATGTTCGCCGCAGGATGCGGCTCACTGCCCGCAAGGATGCGAGCGCTCCCCAGAACGGGGCTTGCCGCTACTCGATTCATCGGCAGATTGGAAGCTCGATTCAAAAATGACAAAGACACTCGCTCACCAACTCGCTGATTACGCGTGCTCGCTGAAATTTGAAGATCTTTCGAAGGAAGTCGTCCACGAAGTGAAGCGACGCCTGGTCGATTCATTCGGCTGCGCAATCGGGGCTTGGAACGAGGAGCCATGCAGAATCGCGCGGAAAGTGGCGTCGGAGTTTTCGGCCCGAAATGGATCCACAATCATCGGGACCAACCATCTAGCGCCACCGGATTGGGCCGCGTTCGCGACCGGCTGTTGTATTCGTTATTTCGATTACAACGATACTTACCTTTCCAAAGAACCGGCCCATCCGAGTGACAACATCTCGGCTGCGCTGGCAATCGCCGAAAGCGTCGGCGCGACTGGCAAGGAACTCATAACTGCGATCGCGCTGGCCTACGAAGTGCAATGTCGATTTTGCGATGCGGCGAGCATTCGAGCGCGCGGATGGGATCATCCAACCTACGGCGATTTTTCCACTGCGCTCGCCTGCGCCAGTTTGATGAAACTTGATCCGGAAAAAACGCGGCATGCGGTCAACATCGTTGGCGTCGGGTGCGCGGCGATGCGGCAGGCGCGAGTCGGGGAGCTTTCGCACTGGAAAGGCGTCGCGTTTGCGGATGCGGCTCGACGTGGCGTTTACTCAGTCTTGCTCGCTCGCGCGGGGATGACCGGACCGGCGCCGATTTTCGAAGGCCAAATGGGCTTCGAAAAACAGCTCGGTGTTTCATTAGGCGACGTTGGTGAAAAATTTGTGAAGCGGCCGGATGCTACAGCGCCGGAAGAAGGAACAGCGGCGATGATTTTGAAGACAAGCATTAAATACTGGCCGGCCGAATATCACAGCCAGAGCGCGATTGAGGCCGCGCTGTTGTTGCGCGAGCAAATTAGCGATCCGGCCCAGGTGAAAGCGATGACGATCGAAAGTCATGATGCTTCGGTGGACATCATCGGGAGCGAGGCGGAGAAATGGAAACCCGAGACGCGGGAAACCGCCGACCACAGTTTACCCTACATTACCGCCATCGCGTTAATTGATGGAGAGGTGACGGAGAGGCAATTTCACGCCGAGCGATTCACCGATGCGAAGGTTTGGAAATTTTTGGAAAATGTGAGAGTCGAGCGTAATGCCGAACTGAGCGCGCTTTATCCGGGAGCGGTTGCAAACATTGTGCATATCGATCTGGCCGATGGTCGCAGACTAACCAAGCGTGTCGATTATCCGCTCGGACATGCGAAGAACCGGCTGAGCGACCCGGAGGTCGAGGCAAAATTCATGTTGCTGGTAGAGCCGGCACTCGGCGCGCAACGGGCAAAAAGAATCGTCGACCTGGTGTGGAATCTGGAAGAAGCGGCGAAAGTGGATGAGTTGATGCGTGCAGTGATAATGACGAATGGCGAATGACGAATTAAGGTGGAAGATAGGCCTGTGGCCTGTGCGCCCCAGCAGAGTTGGACTCTGCTGTCGGGGCTTCAGTCGCATGGGCTGCCTACTGTCGGCGGGTTGCAACCCCCGCTGGCATGTTCTCCGCTGCATCCGGACCAGCGGGGTGCAAACCCGCTAGGCGCACAGACTGCAAGTCTATGTTCCGATCGCGTTTTAGCCGAGCATGAACAAGAGCAAAAGGCTGCGCGAATTGATCGCCAAAGAGGGAGTCATGATGCCCGGCGTTCCGAACGCATTGATCGCGCGGCAGGCTGAGAGGGCTGGGTTCGACGCGGTTTACATCAGCGGTGCTGGAATGGCGAACGCGACTGCGGGCTTACCGGATATCGGGTTGCTTGGCATGACCGAGGTGGTTCGGCTTGCCGGCTACATTGCAAACGCGGTCAAAATTCCCGCGATTGTCGATGCTGATACCGGTTTTGGAGGGACGGAGAACGTAGCGCGAACAATTCGAGAGTTGGAAGCGGCTGGTCTCGCTGGTTGTCATATCGAAGACCAGGAGTTTCCAAAACGTTGCGGACATCTTCCGAGCAAGTCGATTGTCGATCTAGAAGAGATGGTCGGAAAGATCAAAGCGGCCGTGGCGGCCCGACGAAACCCCGATTTCTTCATCATCGCCCGGACGGACGCGCGTGCGGTGGAAGGGTTTGATCGTGCAGTCGAGCGAGCTGGCGAATATCTGGCAGCCGGCGCGGACGGAATTTTTCCCGAAGCGCTGCAGACGGTGGACGAGTTTCGCGATTTCGCGAAGGAAATCGATCTGCCGCTACTGGCGAATATGACGGAGTTTGGCAAAAGTCCGCTGCTTTCGTTTCAGGAATTGGGGGACTTTGGTTATCGCTTCGTCATTTTCCCGCAGAGCGCATTTCGGGTATCGATGAAGGCGAGCGACGAATTTTTGCATGCGCTCAAAAAGGCCGGCACCCAATCCGACTGGCTCGACCGGATGCAAACCCGTGAAGAGCTTTACCAGCTGCTCGAGTACGACCCGGCCGCCGAAGATCGGCCAGGTTTTTGCGACCATTGATTTGTCGAAGTGCGTATCACAGCTAAGGTGAACAAAACACCATGAGCACGGAAACCACACCAGCTTACAGTCCGGGTTTGGCCGGAGTGATCGCGGGCGAGACTAAGATTTGCTCGGTCGACCCGAATGCCGGGCTGCTGTATCGCGGCTACGACATTCACGAAATGGCGTCACAGGCCAGCTTCGAAGAGGTTGCCTATCTACTGATCAATGGTGAGTTGCCGGACGGGAAGCAATTGGGCCAGTTCGCCCGCCAGATCGCGATGGAACGCGAATTGCCCGCGCCGGTGGTGAGAATGTTGCGGCTCCTGCCGCACGATTCGCACCCGATGGATGTGCTCCGTACGGGTGTCTCGATGTTGAGCATGTTCGATCGGGAGTTAAGCGACAACTCGCACGCGGCGAACGTTCGCAAATCGATCCGGCTGATTGCGCGCGTGTCGACCTTGATTACGGGCGGCTGGCGCATCCTGCACGGAGAGGAAGCGTTGCCGGAAAGACCCGATCTCACTCAGGCCGGCAATTTTTTCTACAAGCTGACGGGGGAAGTTCCGCAGGCTTGGAAAATTCGCATTCTGGATACCGTTTTCATTTTGTATGCCGACCACGAGTTTAATGCCTCCACTTTTGCCGCGCGCGTGACCGCTTCCACGCTGGCGGGAATCTATGCTGCAGTTACTTCTGCGTGCGCTGCGCTCAAGGGGGCGTTGCATGGCGGAGCCAATGAAGAATCGATGAAGATGCTCGAGGAGATCAAAACTCCGGACCGAGCGGAAGCCTGGTTGATGAAAAAGCTTGCGACCAAGGAAAAGATCATGGGTTTCGGGCATCGCGTTTACAAAAAAGGGGACTCGCGCGTGCCGGCCATGCGGGAGATCGGGCGCGACCTCGGCAAACGGACCGGTAAAGAACAGTGGGTTCCGATTTGTGAAAAACTCGAGGAAGTGATGGAGCGCGAAAAAGGACTTTGCGCGAATGTCGATCTCTATGCGGCGCCCGTGTTCTGGATGTTAGGGTTCCCGCCCGAACTCAACACGCCGCTTTTTGCGGCTTCGCGGGTGGCGGGATGGTGCGCGCACGTGGTTGAGCAACACGATAACAATCGCTTGATCCGGCCGCGCTCACTTTACACCGGTCCGGCAGCGCGACCGTATCATGGTGTCTCGTCAGACGGCGCCGCCAGCAAACAGCGCTGACGCACGACCTTCGAAATCCTTCGCGTGGCGGCACGGTCTGAGTAAGGGCTGCGGGCTCGCCTTGTCTGGAACATAGACTTCCAGTGTGTGTGCCCAGCGGGTTTGCAACCCGCTGCCCGGGATGCAGCGGAGAATATCTCCGCTTGGCGCACAGGCAAAATGCCTATGTTCCGGTCGACAGCAGGTTTTGCGGATCATTAGGGCGTTTGGCGACCCGGAAAGTTTTCCGGCAGATGCCGTAAACGATCAAAGTCCGCTGCGGCGGCCCCGAAAGCAGTCGGGCCGCAAATTCCGGCTATTCCCGGGTTATAAGTTTGCCCGCCAACCTTTCCCGGCCATTCTTACTGTGCATATCCCATCCATTATGAACAACCAGTCGCTGCAAGAGAAATACGCTCCAAACAACGTTTGCTGGGGATGTGGTCCGGCCAATCCCAAAGGTCTGCGCATTCGTAGTTTTCCAAAAAACGACGAGGTAGTTGCAGAGTGGAAGCCGGAAGGAAAATATGAGGCCTTTCATGGCGTTCTGAACGGTGGAGTGATCGGGACCCTGCTTGACTGCCATTGCAATTGGACAGCGGCTTATCATTTGATGGAACATGGGGGTGCGGACCACCCGCCCTGCACAGTTACCGCCGAATACGCGATCAAGTTGCTGCGGCCGACGCCGACTAATGGATCTGTCTCGCTATCCGCGCGCGTGGTCGAACTCACAGAAGATCGCGCGACCATCGACGGGAGTCTGAGCGCCGGTGGAAAAGTTTGCGCCACCTGTCGCGGCGTCTTCGTCGCCGTGAAAGAAGGGCATCCTGCATATCATCGTTGGTGAGTGAAGCGGCGCTCTGTGAGCGTCGCCTCCTTTTGAAACGAGTTTGCGACGGTCATAGACCGCCGCTACAACCTTGAGGCGCTTACGCCGATTCACGATTTCAACGCTTAAACGATTCGATCTTGTAACCATTTAACCGTTCCCGGGCGCTTGCGCCGAATTCCCTGCCCGAATTTCGCCGATGCGGGATTCAGGGGAGTGCATTTAGGTTTTGGTCATGAAAACAAGATTCCGAATTGTTCCTCTTGGGACCAACGTGGCGGATGCTGCGCGGGAGTCGGCCGCTGCAGGCGCGCCTGATCACACCATCATCGTCGCGGACTCACCCCGTGGTTATCCGTGTCGCCATTGTTTGCGGTTCGCGCAACCGGGCGAACGCGTCATTCTTTTTCCATACGCGGCAGTGCCGTCGGATCATCCCTACTCCGAAAGTGGACCGATTTTTGTGCATGCCGAGCCGTGCCAGCGTTATGCTGCGACGAATGAGTTCCCCGTCGAGCTTCGAAGCGGCCGCGCGCTGCGAGCTTACAACTCGAACTTCGACATGGTCGACGCTGAAGTTGTAAACGGAGATGAACCCAAAGCAGTAATTGAAAAGCTGCTGCAAAACCCGGAGGTTGCATTCGTGGATGCTCGCAGCGTCACTCGCGCTTGTTATACATTCCGAATCGAACGCTCATGAGAACACCCGAACTTCTCCCGCCCCGCACGACGATGTATCGCGCTCTCTTGAAACGAGATCCCAGTTTCGAGGGAATCTTCTTCGTCGGTGTACGGACCACTGGAATTTTTTGCCGGCCAACCTGCTCCGCGAAAAAACCTGCGCCTGAAAATGTTGATTTTTTTGCGACGTCGGGGGAAGCGCTGCGCGATGGATACCGGCCGTGCCTGCGTTGTAACCCATTGGAGCCGCAAGCGCGTCCGCCGAAATTGATCGAACGTTTGCGCAAAGAAGTGGAGCGCGCGCCGGATGGCCGCCTGACCGATAAGGAATTAGCGGCGATGTCGATCGATCCCTCGACGGCTCGAAGGCAATTCAAGCGGCATTATGGGATGACTTTCCAGGCATATCATCGCGCCCAGCGAATCGGTCTGGCCCTGGATCAAGTGCGGCAGGGCGGTCGCGTAGACGAGGCGCGAAATGGAAGCGGCTTTGCTTCCGAGAGCGGTTTTCGTGACGCGTTTGCCCGGATCTTTGGCGAGCCGCCAACTGACGCGAAAACCAAGCCGGGTCTATTTGCTCAACGCGTCGACACGCCTCTGGGCGCGATGCTGGCAATCGCCGACGATGAGGGATTGCGTTTGCTTGAGTTCATCGATCGGCCAGCGATGGAACACGAATTGGCGTTTTTGCGAAAACGGCTGCGGACAAACGTAGTCCCTGGAGAACATGGGCATTTGGACGCGCTGCGCACTCAGCTCAGGGATTATTTCTCCGGCAAAAGTCTTGAGTTCGATCTTCCGCTAGCGCCAGTTGGCTCTGAGTTCCAGCTCCGTGCCTGGAAAATTTTGTGTTCCATTCCGGTCAGCGAAACACGCTCTTATTCCTGGATGGCTGGGCGCCTCGGCGACAGCAATGCGCGTCGTGCTGTTGGTCGTGCCAACGGCACAAACATGATCTGCATTGTTATTCCATGTCATCGCGTCATCCGCGCCGATGGTTCCCTTTGCGGCTACGGAGGCGGTTTGTGGCGTAAGAAATGGCTGCTAGATCACGAGCGGCGCTTCACGCCGGGCAAGTGAGAGGTGAGAAGTGAGAAGTGAGAGGTAGAAATCGACACTAATTACTTCTCACCAATCACCTCTCACATTCCGAAAAGCGCGCCCGGGGTGACTCGAACACCCGACCGACGGATTAGAAATCCGTTGCTCTATCCGGCTGAGCTACGGGCGCAGACAGGCGCAATATTCCGTCGCGGATGTTACAAAATCCAGCGAATCGTTACGCTCGGATGAATGAAATTCAGCGAAGGGTTCAACAGGAGAAGCTGAAGTCCATCAGCACTGCCTGTAGTTTTTGGGCCAGCGACAGGTCGTCGGTGGGGAGTTCCTTGACTTTTCCATGGTCCACTTGGCCCGGATCATCGGACTCGCAGATCAACTTTTGAATCTCTCGGATTTGATTCTGAACTTCTGAACGGACACTGCCCGGCACGATTTGCTGAGACGTTGTCTCGGCAGCGCTGTAGTTGGCCTCATTGTGGCGCATAAACATATGGCAGCGGGGATAGATTTTTTGGTCGCCTCGGAAGAAGTGACGGTTTAGTCGCTGATGCGATGCTTCAATTCCCAAACACGTAGTGCGGCCAGTAGAAGCGCCTTGGTCCGAGTCAGGGTGCCCGCGGCGGCCATTTCTCGCTCACCAGTGGCCCGCGTGGCGGAGGTGGCAGTCCCATTGCGACCGCGACCGCGTTTTTGGCTCTTGGATTTGCCGGCGCGCTTGGCCTTGGGAGCACTCGCTGTAGTACTATTCATAATAACAACTATATCTGGAATTATATGCTTTAGCAACTTTGAGGCCATTTTTCTATAACCTAATTAGTCTGCCATGTTTATTGCGATATTCCAGTGCCGCCGCCCACCCTGCTCCCGGCAATTAAACCGTCGCTCCATCCTCTCGTTGCGCAGTGAAAAGCGCTTGTGCGTCGGCCCGTTCTCCGGCAGCTTCAAGCTGCCATGGCAGATCGTAAGCTCGGTTGTCTCAGCATCTTTTTATTTGTCGCGCTCTGCGCCAGTCTATTCATCAATTTCCTTCTGACCATTGCTGCATTGCGCGGTTTTGGTGGCGTAGCACGTCCCGAAGATCGCCTCCCTCGCTTTCGTGAGATCGTGGTCCAACCCGGCGCGCGCACCAGTACGGACCGCGTCGCGCTCATCATGTTGCGCGGTCTGATTAGCTCCAGCATCCCGGGAACCGTCAGTGATTCCATGGTGGACGATTTCCGGACCGCGCTCGTTCAGGCGCGGGAAGACGGCCGGGTGAAGGCGATCGTTTTGGAGATTGATTCGCCAGGCGGCGAGGTGACTGCTTCGGATCAAATTTACCACGCTGTCATCCAGGCCCGCGCAAAGAAACCGGTGGTCGTTTACATGGATTCACTGGCTGCTTCCGGCGGCTATTATGTTTCGTGCGGCGGTAAGTTCTTGATGGCGAATGACACAACCATTACCGGGAGCATCGGCGTCATCATCCAGACGCTCAATTATGAGCAGTTGTTCAACAAGCTGGGACTGGCAGCGGTCGTGTTCAAAAGTGGCAAGTTCAAAGACATTCTAAACGGCGCGCGGCCGATGACTCCGGAGGAACGTGAGCTCATCCAGAGCTTTGTCATGCAAACCTACGACAAGTTTCTCGGTATTGTGGCGAGAGAACGTGGCGTTCCGGCCGAGACACTCCGAAACACCATCGCCGACGGCCGTATCCTTTCTGGGAAAGATGCTTTGAATAACAAGCTGGTTGACGCCCTCGGACAACTCGAAGATGCCTTCAACAAGGCGAGACAGCTTGGTAACGCGCAGGGGGCTACCGTCATTAAGTACGCGCCACCGTTCAGTCTGAGCCGATTCTTTCGAGCTTTTGGGCAGACGGGTAATTCGACCCTTCAGCTCCAGCTCCCGAAGCAGCTCGTCCCGCAACTGGAAAGCGGGCGCGCCTATTTTCTGCCGAGCTTTTACGCTCCTTAGGAGACTGTTAAAAAACTCAGCCATGCCGCGTTGCTGCCGATTTTTTGACTCTCCAAGGCGCGAGGAGGGCGCATACCGGGAACGGTCTGTAACTGACGAGCAACGCCGTAGAGGCGAAAAAGCAGCGCAACCCGGAGGGCGAGAAGACTGCGGGCTGTCTGGCGGCGTTGCTCGCTTGTCCCAGGTCACTGCGGACATGCTCCTCGCTCGCGTCTTGCCATCCAGCCCACAGCCTTCTCGCGCGACATGGCTGGGTTTTTCAACAGTCTCCTAGACGCACCGGCGAATGTCCGACTTCAGCAGCGGCCTCGGCAGCCTGGTGAGCGGGCTGCTTCTTTTCGTCAGCATCTTCATTTACGTCACGCTTAGTCGCCAAATCGCTGCCCGAAGATCAACCGGCGCGGGTGAGGCCGCTCGAACCTTCGGCCTGCCGGAAGCAATTTTGGCGACAGCTCTTGTCTGGTTTCTGTTGCTGAACGTTCTGGCGGGACCAACGCAAAGACCGGTGCGTGTAGACGATCTCAAGATCAATTTTCTCTTTACTGCCTTGATTGTTTTTTTCGTGGCCGCCTTTTTGAAGCTTCGGCGCCTGGATCTCAATTCGTTGGGGGGGGTCTCGGCCATGAGCTTTCGCCGTGCTCTCAGCACCGGCACCGTTCTTTTGTTTGCAGCCTATCCGTTGATCGCTCTGGCCGATTGGATCGAACAGCGCATCTTCGGCACCGGCTCGAGCAAACAGGGGATTGTCGATCTCTTTAATGAATCGCGCACACTCGAGCAGCGCATCCTGATTATAATTCTGGCCGTAGCTGTCGCACCCGTCACCGAGGAATTCATCTTCCGTTTTTTTCTTTACGGGGTGCTCAAGCGTTATTTCGGGAGGGCGGTTGGGCTTGTTGCCAATGCTTTGCTGTTCGCTGCGGTGCATGCCCACTTGCCATCATTCACGCCGCTGCTCGTTCTCGGGACTTGTTTCACTCTGGCCTCCGAATGGAGTGGGTCCTTTCGGGTTTCCATTACGATTCATCCTTCCTTTATTTC
>JACXTT010001126.1_pt1 | contig 45335 bp, 48 predicted proteins | sample 9270951 | NCBI WGS metagenome assembly JACXTT01 (sample SAMN15532306, study PRJNA645909) | rock metagenome | isolation source: weathered quartz diorite | place: Puerto Rico | collected 2017-06-21 | reverse complement strand
GCGACAAAGACAGGCTGGCAGGGATAAGGATCAAAGGGGCTGCAACCATATCTTTATTATAGTCGACCCATTGCAGCGTAACGGCGCAGTCATCTTTGAGCACCAGATGGTAGGGCGCCAGGTCGACTTGCGTCCAGCCTGTTTTATGATTATTAAGGCTTACTAATATATCTTTATTAAATAGCAAGGTATCGGGCATATTATGCTTTATGGAATACAGATTCACCCGAAATCTGACGTATTTAAAATTATTTCGCGATACATAAAAATTCAAATTTTGCAGCCGCGCTGGGTAACGGTCGATATGCACCTTTCCCGACTCCGCGCCGATAATAGCGGCCTTGTCGCCTTTGGGCACAATAGATGCCTGAAGAAAACCGCCGGTTGACTGCCGCCCGACGATGACGGTGGTCCGGAATTGGTTTGTAACAACCACTTCGATAAGCTGGGTCACCTTTTTAATAAGGTTAATCGTGATGGGGCCGTTTACTTTGGTTAGTTCGCTGATCGTGCTCCTTTTCGGATAATAGCCGACCATGCTCACCTGCAAGGTATCGCCGGCGTATTGGTTATCAATAGCGAGTTCAAAATGGCCAAGCGAATCTGAAACGGTGCCGGCCGGCTTGTCAACAATACCGATACTGGCATAGGCTATAGGTTGTTTGGTATCCCGGTCCATAATAATACCGCGTATGCGGGTATAGTTTCGCGGGGTCGATTTCTGCCCGAAGGTGGCGAACGGAACGATTAATATGACCGAAACGATCGGGATGAAAATAAGCTTCATGCGACTGAGTTGACGCTCAAATGTAGGTATTGCCGAACACGAAACTTATTGATTGTTAAATATTTAACACTGTTTAACACTTGTGCGGATCGTTGGAGATGCCTGCAGCAATAGCCACGGAGGAGGCTTGCATTTTAATTTTTAATATTTATATTGTGTTCAAATTATTATTACTAAACCCTTCGCCTTACCTGTATGAATCCGGATGATCAACCTATTTACGAAGCTCAAGCGGTACCAAAAATTTATAAATCAAACGCCATCAGGGTGGGCACATTTTTGGGCGGCCCGCTGGTAGCCGGCTATTTAATTGCAGAAAACTATAGAACCTTTAATGAGGACGACAAAGCAAAAAGAACATGGCTGATCACGGCTATTGCGACTGTTCTGATACTTGGCGCGGTGTTTTTGATTCCCGATTCGGTTAAAATTCCTAATGTTGTTTTTCCACTCATCTATTCCTGGATAGCTTCTTACCTGGTTCAGCACTACCAGGGCGGGCAGATAGATGGCTATATTACCAGTGGCGGGGAAACCTACAATTGGTAGCGGGTTATCGGCATCGGGTTAATTGGGACGGCGATAACCTTTATTTTAATATTTGCTATTGTGTGGCTTATTTCTAATTAGTACGTACACTCCGGCGATTGGCGTGATCTCATAAAAATCAGATAAAACCAAACTTTATCATAAAATGACCAGCAAACTTTTATTACGCATTGCAGCGACTATGATGTTACTGCATACAATCGGGCATACTTTTGGCGCCCTGACCTGGAAAAATCCACCTAACACGGCTGTGGGGCAGGTGATTAAAGGAATGGTGGACAATCATTTTGATTTTATGGGAAGGTCGGTCAGCCTGGCGGCTTTTTTTGACGGCTATGGCCTTATGATGATTTTGGTACTCATTTCCATAAGCACTATTTTATGGTTTCTTTCTGCCGAAGCCAAAACCCCTTTTACAACCAGGCTGCTGACCTTATTAACTGTTTTTTTGCTTGCAATGGGAATTATTGAATTTTTTTACTTTTTCCCCCTGCCGGCTATATTTTCTTCAGTCGCTGGTGTTTGCACGCTTTTCGCCATGTTTCGGATAAAAGTCGGGACAGATTCTTAGGCATAATTTCAGATTGCTGGAGGCAACAGCAGCAATAGTAACAATTTTTTTAAATAGGGATTCGCTCGAAGCTATCCGGGGAAATGCCCCGATTTATGGGAATAATAAAGGGTCATAAAAATTAAAAAATTAGTTTGTTTTAATTAAAGTATTCGTTAAATTTGTTTCTTATATATAAAATAAATTTCAATGAGTACATTAGCTTGGATAGGAATAATTGTACAGGTAGTGCCTGTAGCTTTTATCGTTAAAACCGCAATAGCAATGGCCAGGCGCCAGTCATTGTAGTCTGAATATTAGTATTTGTTTTTCTTTTCCAGCAATCGTGTTGCCGGTAATCTCACGCTGGATTTAGGTTGATGCTAATGAACCCTTTCGGGAATGGCTCCGTTCGTAAGAGGGAGTTTAGGTGTAATTATCCCAATGTTTTTTATTTTTTTATCCTCACGCACACAAATACCTGCTTTAACACGTTACATTTGAATTTAACCATTCAAATTGCTACCGGACCTTTCAATTTTTTGCAATCAACTGAACAAACTGACTAAGCTTTACTGCTACCTGTTTATTTTGCTCCCGCTTTATGGGACAGCGCAGGGTACAGATACCGTTAAAATAAAAAGCGACAGTTTAAAAAGCATAACAGATACAAGCCGGTCGGTTACCCAGGTTACCGGGCAGGTTATAGATGCCGTTTCGGGCAAGCCGGTTCCTTTCGTTAATATAAAGATTGCAGGTAGCCCCCGGGGCGCCAGTTCGGATAAAACGGGTAGGTTTGACTTTAATGTGCCGCCCGGATTTAGCCGCGTTACATTCTCGCACGTCGCATACAACTCGCTTACTTATTCGGTGAAACCGGGGCGGGTGAATGAACTGCAGGTTCGCCTTATTCCCAACCAGACGTTGTTGAGGGAGGTATCAGTTACATCGCAAAAAAATACACGTTACCGAAACAAGGGCAATCCGGCGGTCGAACTGATTCAGCAGGTGATTGACCACAAGGAGCAGAACCGCATGGAAAGCGCGGATTACCTGCAATACGACCAATATGAGCGCACTGGGCTTTCACTTTTCAACCTGTCGCCCAGGGTGGCGAAAAGCAAGTTGAACTTCATGCTGGATACCACGCAAAAGGTGAACGGTAAGGCCCAGGCCATGTTCCCGGTTTTTTTTAGCGAAAGAGAGTTCGAAAACTATTACCGGAAAAACCCGCCAAAGTCTGTTCAAATTTTAAAGGCACAAAAGGAAATCAATGTAATTAAGTTTATTGACACGGCCGGGGTGGGCATTTATTTGAACCGCCTGTATGGTAATACGATAGATATTTATCTCAACAATATTTTTATCCTGAATAACCAATTCCTGAGTCCTATTGCCGACCATGCGAAAGATTTTTATAAATTTTATATTGTCGACACCGTTCAATCCGGCAACCAAAAATTAGTGGAGTTGCGGTTTACGCCGCGTAGCAAAGGCGACCTGCTTTTTGAAGGGAAGCTGCGCGTCACCCTTGATGGAAATTACGCTGTTGTGTGGTGCGAGATGAATGTGAATAAACGCATCAACGTCAATTTTTTGAATGGCTTGCAAATTGACCTCGACTTTAAGCAATATCCCGGCGGCCGTTATTACCTGGTTAAAAGTAATGTGCGGGCTGATTTTGGATTGATGAGAAACCGGGGCACCAGCGTTTTAGGTGAGCGGGCGATATTTTACTCAAACTACAAACTAAACGCCGCACTGGCCGACGAGTTTTACCAGGGTAAAAGTACACGTACGCTTGCAGATTATGACCAGCCTGATACTGCTTACTGGGCGCATCACCGGCCCGATACGCTTTCGCCACAGCGCGCGAGGGTTTATACAAATATCAATCGCCTTTCGAATATGCCATCCTATAAAGGTGCGTCTTGGCTGGCCGCGGCCATTTCAACAGATTACGCCGAAGCTGGCCCGCTTCAGGTTGGCCCAATTTCTGCCATGTATTCATTTAATGACCTGGAGGGTTCCCGCTTCCAGGCCGGAGGGAGAACGACGCCGCAATTCAACAAATCGTTTTACCTGGAAGGCTATGCTGCTTATGGTACCAAAGACACGAAATTAAAATATCAGCTGGCAACCTACTTCTCTTTAAACCAACTGCCCTATTACCGGTTCCCGAATGATTATTTTAAGGTGAGTTATGTTTACGATATGAATGTGCCGGGTCAAAGCTTTGGCAGTCAGCAATCGGCCGTGGCATCGTTTCATAATGGAAAAACAACTTACTTTTTATACAACAGGATATTGGCAGCAAGTTACGTAAAGGACCTTGAAAGTCATTTTTCCTATAATATTACCGTAAGAAACTGGGACCAGCAAGCCGCCGGGAACCTGGTATACCAGCTTAACGATGCAAATAACAGTATTGTAAAAAATTTAAATACCCACGAGGCCAGCGTTGGGTTACGGTACGCGCCACATGAACAGATATTGCAAGGCAGCACCTCGCGCAGAACCATTGTAAGTAAATACCCGATTTTTAGTTTGATGGTAAGCTACGGTTCGACAAAAATTTTTAACACCGCTTACACTTATACCAACGTTGCCGCTAACATCCGCAAACGCGTTTATTTATCGCAGTTGGGTTATTCGGATGTTATGCTGCTGGGTGGTGTGGTTGCGGGGAAGGTGCCATTTCCGCTGCTGAATATCAGCCCGGCAAATCAATCCATTGCCATTGCATACAACTCGTACAACGCCATGGACTACCTGGAGTTTGTGAGCGATCATTACGTTGGCCTTAACATCAATCAAAGCTTTAATGGTTTTTTACTGAACAAAATACCGCTGGTCGAACGGCTTAGATGGCGGGAATATCTCTCATTTAAAGTGTTATATGGCGGTTTACGAAACGAAAATAACCCGCTGTATTCGAAGAATCTGTTTCAGTTTCCGGTTACTTCAAACGGTACCTATGCGCTCGGCAGTACCCCGTACACGGAGGCCGGGGTGGGTATCGGAAATATTTTGAGGCTTTTCCGCGTCGATGTCATTAGACGGTTTAACTATCTCGACCACCCTAATATAACGCCATATGTGGTGAAGTTTACTTTAACGCCAGATTTTTAATATTTATCGACATAAAGTTATAGCAATCTTTGCACTGAATTATCCATCTGGCCGACCTTTCTTCAAAGGGTTGACAACGACTTTTTAAGATAATGTATTGCTATAAATACAGCACCTCTATCTGGTGTGCTGGGTGATGTCATAATTAATCAATACCGTTGGCAACAAGGTCGTCATACCCAGCGGTACCTGGTTGTCGGTTATAACGGGTTTGCGGTTGCGGCTGTAGTTATATACAGCCATTTGCAATAGTCGGGTCGTCGGCGGGCTATTAAAACCAAACGAGAACGGTATGATAAAATCATGATGCTTTTCGTGATCGGGTATTATCCATTTGTGGTCAGATCGTTTTAACGCCTCAATCACCGGCGCTACCAGGATGGCATCGTCAGCATAATAAATAATGATTTTGGATATGCCGCCTGATTCGTCGGCTGTGAATTTGAATACAACGGAACCAAATGCTTTTTTCTGGATAATATTAGGCGAAACGATCAGGCTGTCTTTAAAAAAACGCGTCATAACATCTCTACCACCCTGGAAAGGAAACGAAAGTTGTTCCTGTGCGAGGCAATGGAGCGATAAGGTTATAGCAACTACAAATAGAAATATCTTTTTCATGGGTTAAATATAAATGCCAGGCATCGAATTTTGTGAAAGCTCAAGCACTGTATTTATTTGACAGATTAACGATGGAAAGTGGAATTTGTGTTAGATATTAGATAAAAGTAAGGGATTTGTGAAAATTATTTCCGGCACATAGCACATCATCCCCTCCATTGGAATCCATAAAGGGGACAACGCTAAAAGACGGCAACAAAAATACCGAAGTATTCGCTGATCATTTCGCCAAAAAAAATCAATACGAGCGATGTTATTCTATTGGTTTTGGCTCACGCTTACTGCCTTCATACAATTCGTACTCTAAAAGGCGGCAATCAAGTTTGCCATTGTAAAATTCAATTTTGCGCGAAGCGGCCAGGCCAACCTTCTTAGCAAGGTCGGGATTGCCGGTAAATACGTAGCCACGATAACCACGGCAATCTTTTTTCAAAAAGTCACCAATTCGTTTATACGTAATTTCAAGTTTAGTGTGCACGCCCAGGCGTTCGCCATATTCGGGGTTAAACATTACGATGCCAGGTTCTTCAGGTACCGGCGTATCTGCAAAATCGCAAACGCTGAATTCGATCAAATGATCAACGCCGGCGGTTTTTGCATTCTTTTGTGATATATCTACAGCATCTTCGGAAATATCAGTGGCGATGATCCTGAAATTGATATCTTTTTTGGCTTTGTCTTTTAATTTTCTCCGCTCGGTAAAAAACACGGTCTCATCGTACCCGATGATGTGCATAAAAGCGTAGTTCATCCGGAACAAGCCCGGGCATTTGTCGGTTGCCAGCAGTGCTGCTTCGATAGCCAGGGTGCCCGAGCCGCACATAGGATTGATAAATGTGCTGTTTTTATCCCACTTAGTAGCCATAATGGTTGACGCTGCCAAAGCCTCGAGCATAGGGGCCTTGCCGGGGATTTTACGGTAGCTGTGTTTAGCCAGGGTTTCGCCGGAAGTATCTAAAAATATATCGGCCTCTGTATCCTGCCAGTATAGGTGTACCAAAGTTTTATTGACTTCGGCGCCGGAGTTTGGCCGGATGCCTTTTTGCGATTTTATACGGTCGGCAATAGCATCTTTCACTTTTACATTGGCAAAAAGCGGTGTGCGGATATGCTCGTTGTTAACATTTGAGGAAACAGAAAAATAACCCGAGAAATCGATCAGCTTTTCCCATTCAATCTGAACCAGGTTGTCGTAAAGTTGCTGCGGGTCGGCGGCGGTAAAGCTTTTTAAAAGGTACAATACCTGGCTGGCACAGCGCAGGTTTAAATTTAGTGCTATACAATCGGTAACAGTACCCAACAGTTCAACGCCTGTTTGGAAAACCCGTGTTGGCTTAAAGCCTAAGGCCTCAACCTCTGTTTGAAGGTATGGTGAAAGCCTTTTATTACAGGTAATGATGATTTTACTTTCGGTGTGGAAAACTTGCATGATTTTGTGCGAATTTATGAATTAATTGCACCCGATTTTATTTCTTAACTATTAACTTAGCACTTTAAATTTTTTACAATGGAAATTAAGGGCAAGGTACATGAAGTGTCTCCAACCGTACAGGTTACTGATTCACTAAAAAAAAGGGAACTGATACTCGAATATGTCGAGAATCCGCAGTATCCCGAATATTTAAAGTTTGAAGCGATACAAGATCGTTGTAACTTATTAGACAATGTTAAAGTTGGTGACGATATTGAGGTTTTCTTCAATTTAAAAGGCCGCCCCTGGACAGATAAAACAGGCAAAAAAACGTATTTTAACTCACTGCAGTTATGGAAAGTTAATGTACTGGCCGGCGCAGGAACCAGCGCAACGCCTGAATATGCTCCTCCGGCAGATATTAGCTCGGCACCCGAGGATGATGATCTGCCATTTTAATCAGTTGGCGATTGCAGCCTGAAACAAAAGCGGCCCTTTACATTTTGGTAAAGGGCCGCTTTTTTGTGAATAATTTTCAAGTCGGATTTATTCCTCTTTAAGTATTCTTTTCACTAAAACGTTTTTCCCTTGTTTTACCTGCAGGAAATAAATGCCGTTCAACCCCAGGCTAAATGTTTTGCTGAAACTGCCGCCGGTTGATTTTTCACTCCATATCAATTTCCCTTCGCTATCGCTTAGCTTAACCTCTGCCGGCGCTTTTGCAGGTAAGTTAAACATCAGCAGTGTTTTTCCGCTCGTAAATTCAGGTGCCAGGGTTAGGTTTTCTATCGCAAATTTGGAACCCTCAACATGAGGTATTCGCTTCAGGTCGTCGTTTGAGGCGTCGGATACATGGAAGCTAACGCGTGTGCTTATTCCGTCATTGTTGGTGTTTACGTAATTGAAATTTTGACTATTTCTGCGCTCGAATCCCATTGCCGGTCCTCTTAGCGGTCTTTCAAGGTTATCGCCAAGCAACTCCATCCGGCCCGGGTTGTCATTATTCATCCGGTAGCGGAATGTAAACCGGCGGTTTGGATTTTTCATGTTGTCGCGAGTAACATCCGTTAGGCTGCCCATACTGTCGGTAGTTATCACATCGCTGGTAATCGTAGCAGAACGATCGCCATTTATCGTGCTTCTTCTTCTTAATTCAATACGGCCGGGCTTGCCATTCAATGAATCCCTCCGTTGAAACATATATACCCGTTCGCCCTTGCCATTATTTTGACCCTCGATGTGCCTGATATCAGTTAACGCTTCCTGTCGTTCTTGCGCGGAAAGTTCTTTTATATTTTTGCCGTTGATGGTTGTGTCGCCATTTTTGATTTTAATTTCCCGTTCTTTTTGATTTTGTGCCATCAGCATAGGCGGAAGCGCCAGTATGGCAATTAAGCTGATTGAAAATATTAGCTCAAATCCCGGTTTTAAAAAATGTGTTTTCATGTTGTGGTTTATTAGTTGTGTCAAAATTAGCAAACTCTTATCTTTCAAGTTGTTAAATGGTTTATTATATTTTGTTAAAAAGTGTTAAATATGAGATTGACCGGCTTTTTTAAAATATTTTTGTTTCACTGATGAAAAAGAAAAGTATTGCCCTTATCATCTGCTTAATGAGCTTCGCACTTTTGGGTGTGATGGGCATGCAATTTTATTTTTTACGGCAATCGTTTCAATTGAAATCGCAGCTGTTTGACCGCTCGGTAAACGAGGCTTTAAATAATGTGGTAACCAAGATTTCCAAGCACGACGCGCTTAATTTTTTAAATATTAAGGCACGCCAGGCAACATCTGGCTCGGGCTCGTTGAGGTATGCGCACTCAAAAAGTAAAAAGGATATTGCGACAACAGTCAACACAACAAGACGCCGGTCAACAAAATTGTTAACCGACCGCGAAAGGAAAATAGCGTTGCTGCGGGACAGCTTGAGGCGCATGATCCTGCATAAACGTATGGACGATGAAATGGCCAGGTTGATGCAGGGCAGTTCCGTCGACCTGCAATTGCATTACGAAGAGTTTACCGATGATTTTGGCATCGTTCATGGCCGTATTACACCCGTATTGGTACGAAATACCATTCCTATTCGTAAAAATCAAAAACTGCATAAGTACGATACCATAAGATATATTTATAGTGATCCTGAATTTGGTAAACAAATAATTTCGCAGCCGCGGCTAAATGCCCAGTGGCAGCACGAGCAGGACCGGAAACAAAAGGAACGGCAATTCAGAGAAGTAAAGAAATTGCTTGACGCCGATTCGTTGAAAAATTCCCCTCCGGGGAAATCAACGGTTATCGAAAACCTGGCGGAAGAATATGGGAAATATGGAGAACCATTAAGAACACGGATAAATCCTTTTTGGATTGATACGTTACTTCGGTTTGAGTTGCATAACGAAGGGATTTTCCTGCCTTTTAGCTATGAAGTAACCACAGCAAATAGCGACTCGCTTATTTTTTCAAAAGCCAGTGATATGGTGGGTGAAAAACCCACCTTCACCAACGGTACCAGCTATCAGACGCCTATATTCAGTAAGGAAGTGATAAATGATCCGGGGATGATTAAACTTGCCTTCCCGCAGAAAAACACCTTAATATTAAACAGGATGATGGCCACGGTGGCTACCACCGGCGGGTTGCTGTTGGTTTTGGTGTTCTGTTTCGTTTATACCATTTTCTCAATCCTGAAACAAAAGAAGGTTTCGGAAATGAAAACGGATTTTATTAATAACATGACCCACGAGTTTAAAACACCGGTGTCGACCATTATGATTGCCAGCGAAGCTTTAAGAGATAGTGAAATAACACAGGATCAGAGCCGGGTTTCGCGGTTGGCAAATATCATTTACGAGGAGAATGAACGGCTGGGCAGCCATATCGAACGGGTATTAAATATTGCACGTATTGATAAGAATGATTTTAAACTGGAAAAAAAGCCGCTGGATGTTAACGAAATGATTTCGGTAGTTGTAGATAGCATGAACCTCAAATTACAAAAGTGCAATGCGGTTACCACGCTCCAGCTTGACGCGGGAAATGCCATTATCAGTGCTGACGAGCTGCATTTTTCAAATGTTATTTATAACCTGATTGATAATGCGATCAAATACAGTATCGGGCCGCCGGATATTACAATTAGCACACTGAATAAAAATGGGCAAGTGGTTATTCGCGTCGCCGATAGGGGGGTAGGCATGAGCCGCGACCAGCAGACAAAAATATTTGAACAGTTTTACCGTATACCAACCGGAAACCTGCACGATGTTAAAGGATTCGGATTGGGATTGAGCTACGTAAATACAGTTGTAAAGCGGCTTAACGGAATTATCAGTGTCCGGTCCGAAAAGGAAAAGGGATCAGAGTTTGAATTGAAATTTCAAGTGGCTTAAGACGCCTGGGAAGTCGGAAAAGATTGAAAAGTCAGTAAAGAAGCGCAACAGCCGAAAGGTAAAAAGTTGCTACTGGTTGAGCGGAAACTTAAATAAATAAGACAAAACAATCTTTCCGGACTATAAAAATATGAAGAAAATATTACTCGTAGAGGACGACCCTAACCTGGGTATGCTGTTACAGGATTACCTGCAGTTAAAGGGAAAGTTCGATGTTGTTTTGTGCAAGGACGGCGAGGAAGGTTTACGTGCTTTTACAAAGCAAAACTTTGATTTGCTGATACTGGACGTGATGATGCCAAAAAAGGATGGATTCACACTTGGTAAGGATGTCAGGAAAATCAATGCCCAGGTGCCTATTATTTTCGCTACCGCAAAAGGGATGATCGAGGATAAAACACAGGCGTTTAATTTGGGAGGGGATGATTACATAACAAAACCCTTTCGTATTGAAGAGCTCCTTCTTCGAATAAACGCATTATTAAAGCGAATGAGCAATTCCGACAAGCATGAGGAAGAAAAGCAAACAACGTTTAAAATCGGCCGGTACACTTTTGAATATGGTTTGCAAATGATTGCCATTGATGGGCAGCAGCAAAAATTGTCGACAAAAGAAGCCGAGCTGCTTCGTTTATTATGTTTACGAAAAAATGAGGTACTCACCCGCGAGGAAGCCCTGTTGAACATTTGGCACGATGATAATTATTTTAACGGGCGCAGTATGGACGTTTTTCTGAGCAAGCTTAGAAAATATCTGAAAGACGACCCCACGGTTGAAATAATTAATGTTCACGGCCGGGGTTATAAACTGCTCGTCAATTAATCATCACCCATATCTTCACCGAAGTGAATGATGTTCCCGTTGTTATCTAGTATACTGAACTGTTTCATTCGCCAGGGTTTTTCTTCTAATTTACCGTTTGGATGGATTACGCCAAGCGGTTCATATTTAGCATATAGCTCATCTATACCCGTTACGTTTATATAGCAGCCCGTAGCTTTCGGTATCTCTACGTCAGTGCATGGCCATAGATGGAGTTGCACTTCATCCTTACTCAAAATAAGGTATCCCTCCCAACTGGAGTGGAAAGTGAAACCCAGTTTTTCGGTATAGAATTGAATTGACTCCTGCTCGTTAAGCGAGGCTAATATAGGTACGGCTGATTTAAGCATAGTTAAGGGTTTAAATTTTCTAAATCGTCCCAATCTTTTGAACGGCCTGAAGCTTTTTTCGCATTTATGAGGTCGTTAATATATATAGTTCGAACTTTTAACCCGTCAACGTCAAAATAGATGGCGTTTTGAAAACAATCACCAAAATCTAACCCTTTAACTGCAACCATTATATCAATTGAGGATGGTGGTTTTCCAAATGTAAAAACGTCAAAAGTTTTATTATTTAAAAAAGAGCTTTCCGTCATATCAAAAACCGGCATACCAAATTGTAGAAATGCAGTTTTAATATTTTTATAATTTTCAGATGTTCTGTCAACCCATAAGTCCATGTCACCTGTAGTCCTCGAATATCCGTGAAGAATAACTGAGTACCCTCCAACAAGTATATATCTTACTTTATTGTTGTTAAAACAAGTTATAAAATCTACAAAGTCTTCATTAAAGATGTTCCCCATGTTAATCGCGCGACCGAATTTTAAAAATAGCTCGGTCCAATCGTGGCGGCTCGTTTTCCGGATAATTATATGCTACGCTATTTAAATAATTAGCAATACGAAGTCGTTCTTCAACCGTGAGCGTTTTGTAATAAGCTGCGTGATTTGAAGCTTCCTGTGCAGTTTGCACTTTAAAGGCAGTTCTGTCTAATCTGAATGAACTCATACTCAAATATACTTTAAAATAAAACCTGTAACAACTTTGTTAACCGGGCTTCCTGATTTTTGCTGTTATTATTAATAAGTTTGTTTACAACTGACAAATTATTATGAAATCAAAACTACTTTACTCGTGCCTGCTTCTCGCAGGTATGGCCGGCCCGGCATTTGCGCAAGAACGCGTTGACCCTGCGATGGTCCAGAAAATTCGTGATGAAGGTTTAAACCATTCAAAGGTAATGGAAACGGCCTTTTATCTCACGGATGTTTCAGGTCCGCGCTTATCGGGTTCTCCATCATTAAAGCACGCGCAGGAATGGGCCGTTAACCAGTTGAAAACCTGGGGAATGGTAAATGCCAAACGCGAGCCTTGGGGCAAGTTTGGCAAAGGCTGGGAAGTTGAAAAAAATTATGCAGCTATAACCGTTCCATACTATCATGCAATTGTTGCTATCCCTAAAGCCTGGACGCCCGGAACGAACGGGACCGTGAGGGGAGACGTGGTTTTAATTAAAGCCGATACGGTTACCGACCTTGAAAAGTATAAAGGCAAGTTAAATGGCAAAATTGTAATATTTGATGCCAAAGCAGGCGCGGAAAGAACTTTTAAGGCCGATGCCGGACGTTACACAGACGAAGAATTGGATGCAATGGCGAAAGCAACAAGTCAGCCCACTGCACAACGGAGGGCACCTGACCGCAATTCGCCGCAGTTCGCGGCAGCTATTCGCGCACGTGCATTTCGCGCGGCCGTAAGCACATTTTTATCGGGCGAAAATGTCGGGCTTGTTTTAAGCCAGTCGCGTGGAAGTGACGGAACGGTATTTACCACCAACGGCGCTTCGTACGCCGATACGGCGAAGGCTGTGGCGCCCGAACTGGAAACCAGCGGCGAAGATTATCAGCGTATTCTGCGGTTGGTAAAGGCAGGGGTTAAGGTAAACATGGAAGCTGATATAAAAACACGCTTTTTTACTGATGACTTGCAAGGGTACGATGTTGTAGGTGAAATACCCGGCACCGATAGGAAATTGAAAGAACAGGTAGTAATGATTGGCGGGCACCTCGATTCGTGGCATGGCGCAACCGGTGCTACAGATAATGCAGCCGGAAGCGCGGTGATGATGGAAGCGATGCGCATTTTAAAGGCGGTAAACTTTAAGCCGCGCCGCACCATCCGCATAGCATTGTGGAGTTCGGAAGAGCAGGGGCTATTTGGATCACGCGGCTATGTGTTCAATCATTTTGGCGACCCAAAAACGATGGAACTAAAGCCGGAACAAGCTAAACTTTCTGCTTACTATAATCTTGATAATGGAACAGGTAAAATACGCGGTATTTATTTACAGGGCGACTCGGCAGCAGCGCCAATTTTTAAAGCGTGGCTTGAGCCCTTTAAAGATTTGGGTGCAAATACGATAACCATCCGTAACACCGGCAGTACCGACCATGTTTCGTTTGATGCCGTTGGCATACCGGGCTTCCAGTTTATACAGGATGGGCTTGATTATGGCACACGTACCCACCACAGCAACCAGGATACTTACGATAAGTTAAGCGAGGACGACCTGAAACAAGCCGCGACTATTGTTGCGTCATTTGTATATAATACCTCGCAACGGGATGAAATGATACCCCGGAAAGAATTGCCGAAAGCTCAACCGGCTATGGCGAGGAATTAAGTTGTTTATTTAATAAAACGCCGAATGATCAGGTATTAAACTTCATCATTTGGCGTTCATTATTAAACGTTTGATATTTTCAATTCCTGTTCAAGCTCGACCTTCTCATGCTGATATGGTATCTCAACTACCGGAAAGCCTTTTGCCAGAATGATTTCCCTGAAATGCTGCTGAACTTCGTACTCGCCATGCACCAGGAACACCTTTTTTACTTTATGCGGGTCCTGGCATGAAAGGAAGTGTAACAGATCCTCATAATCTCCATGCGCGCTCATCGATTTAATTGAACGAACCTCCGTCTTTACATCATAATGCTCGCCAAATATCATTACTTGCTGGTCGCCGCGTATTAAATGGCCGCCTAATGAATTCGGTTCACAATAACCAACCATTAAAATGGTTGCTTTTGGGTTGCCGATGTTGTTTTTAATATGATGTTTTACCCGTCCTGCTTCCGCCATGCCCGACGATGAAATAATCACACAAGGCGTCGGGTCGTCATTTAACGCGATTGATTCTTCAGTCGATTGCACAAACCTCAGGCCTTTAAATCCAAACGGATTGTCGTCTACCTTTAACACTTCGTTTACCTGTTTGTTGTAAACCTCGGGATGGTCCATTAAAACCTGGGTAGCTTTTTCTGAAAGGGGACTGTCAACATAATAACGTAAATCGGGTAATACGCCCTTTAATTCTAATGCGTTTAGTGCATACAGCAACTCCTGTGTACGCCCCACGCTAAATGCGGGAATAATTACTTTTCCTTTCTTTATTTCACAGGTTTGCTTTATCACGTCGAGCAAAGCGTCTTCAATAGGCCCTATGCTCTTGTGCAATGAATCGCCATAGGTCGATTCCAACAAAATATAATCAGCCTGCGGGAAAGTTTGGGGGCTCTTTAACAGCATATCGCCATAACGGCCTATATCTCCGCTAAAGGTTATATAAGTTGTTTTACCATCTTCGGTAACCGCTAAGTGTACCGCGGCGCTGCCTACCACGTGCCCTGCGTCAGTAAATTTAAATTTAACCGACGGCGTTATTTCATATTCCTGGTGATAATCTACAATTTTAAACAACCGCAATGCCTCCATCGCTTGTTCCTCGCTGTATAAAGGCTCAAGCAACGGCAGACCTTTTCTTAAACGGTGCTTGTTGCTGTAAGCGATATCCTGCTCTTGTATCTTAGCCGAGTCCATCAACAGGATACGCGCCAGGTCCATCGTTGGCGATGTGCAAAAGATTTGCCCGTTAAACCCCTGTGCAACCAGTCGGGGTATCAAGCCGCAATGGTCGATATGTGCGTGGGATAATATCAGGTAATCAATTTTTTTAGGATTAAAGCCAAAGTGTTCATTCAAGTCTTCGGTATGCTCACCCATCCCCTGGAACATGCCGCAATCCAAAAGGATGCCGGTCCCGTCCTGTAATTGAAGTAAATGTTTACTGCCTGTAACTGTACGGGCGGCACCATGAAATAATATATTCATTCGTTAGGTTAAGAATTTGTTAAACTACAAAAATGCAGCGCAAAAGTTTCTCTAAAAATAAACTAAAAATTTAGTTGTAAGTTCCATTTATATCATTTAACTTCGATTAATGATAGCGAGCAAAGTACAAGTTGCTATAATAGTGTGAACATGAAGGTTGTTGCCAGCCTTCTCTGAAAATTAAAATATTATGGAAATAAAAGAATTAACCCGCGCCGAAGAACAAATAATGCAGGTGCTTTGGCAATTAAAAAAGGGTTACGTAAAAGAGGTGATTGAAGTGCTGCCCGAGCCCAAACCAGCTTACAACACCGTTTCGACAATTATCCGGATACTGGAGACAAAGGGTTTTGTCGGGCACACGGCATTTGGCAAAAGCCACGAATATTATCCGGTCGTTAGCAAAGAAGAGTATCAAAACTTTGCGACTGATAAACTAATGACCGGTTATTTTGATAACTCAGTAAAGCACATGTTTTCTTACTTCGTAAAAAAGGAAAAAATTGACTTGAAAGAGGCAGATGAGATCATGAAACTGATTGAAAAACTTAAACAAAAGTAGTTATGAACTGGTGGCATTATTTATTGCTGGTAAATATTTACCTGCCGTTATTTTATGGGTTTTATATTTTGCTGTTGCGTAAGGAAACCTTTTTTCAGCTTAACCGCATTTACCTGGTTGCAGCTGCATTGCTATCGTTTTTTATCCCGCTAATTCAGTCCGACTGGGTTAAAAACCTGTTTATTACGCAACGGGTGCAATACACCATTTACAGCAGCCCGGTTATGTTTTATCACTTTAAACCCATCCAGCATACGCAAATTACTTTAGGACAGGTGGGAGCTGCAATTTACCTTGCCGGGATTCTTTTTCTTGCGGCGCGGTTTACCTGGCAGCTTTTGGTTTTAAACAAGGAAATAAGCAGCCCCCAGGCAAGTGCTCCATTTTCTTTTTTTAAAAAGATAAAGCTTGGCGATAATATCATAAATCAACAGGCGATAGCAGCACACGAACAGGCCCATGCCGGGCAGTGGCATTCGGTTGATATTTTAATGATGGAATTGGTAATGATCATTAACTGGTTTAACCCGGTTGTATACCTGTATCGGCTGGCTATTAAGCATATCCACGAATTTATTGCCGACCGGCAGGCGGTTAATTGTGGCACAGATAAGGCCGACTACGCTTTATTGCTATTAAGCCAAACCTTTGACACCCCGGCACACCAGCTGGTTAACCCCTTTTTTAATCACAGCTTATTAAAACAACGAATCATGATGCTTCAAAAAACCAGGTCACATCGTGTGGCACTTATCAAATACGGATTTTCGGCACCGCTGTTTATACTTATGTTAATATTATCATCAGCCACAGTGACTAAAAGCAGGACAGTTCGCCTTTTTGACACTAAAGCCGGGCAGGTTTTTTCAATTCCGGCAACACCCATCAGCGCTCACAGTGATATGACACCCTCGGTTGTTTCATATAAGCAAAAACTTGCAATGGCTGACACCGTGCCATCAAAAGATAGCAAAGTTTTTACAGTTGTTGAACGCTTTCCCGAATTCCCCGGTGGCATGAAAGCATTTATGGAATATCTGGCGAAAAATATAAAGTACCCGGCCGAAGCTCGTAAAAATAAAGCGCAGGGGAAGGTAGTTGTTTCGTTTGTTGTTGAAGAGGACGGAACTTTAACAGGGATCAACATAGCTCGCGGTGTTGAAAAAGATATTGACGAGGAAGCGATGCGCGTAATCGAACAATCGCCAAAATGGAGGGCCGGCGTTCAAAATGGACAGCCGGTTCGGGTAGCTTATTCGGTGCCGATTACTTTCGCACTTGACGATGTAGGTAACGGCAATACAGAAAATAACGATGGTGCAGTATTAGAAAAAGAGGCAAGCGGTACCATTTCTACAACAATCAATTTGGCTGCCAGCGTTGATACGGGCAAAAATGTTCAGTCACTTCGTCTGAGCCGTACATCATCCAGCCCGATTTATATTGTTGATGGCAAACAAGTGAGTGGTTTAGATAAATTAAATGCGAATGATATAGAAAGCATCAACGTTTTGAAAGATAAAACAGCCACTGCTTTTTACGGACCTAAAGCAGTAAATGGGGTAATTGTGGTTACAACAAAAAGAACTATGTTAAAGCTTAAGCCGCTTTAGCCCCGGCGGCAGAAAGTAACACTAAATGATAGGCCAGGTTTGATGCAATAATTTGTTTTTGCTGAGTTTTTTTTACATTTATAAAAAAAACCTTACCACATGAACTGGAAAATCATCTTTCAATTATCAATTTTCGGATTGATAATGGCGTTTGCTACCGTTTCCCTGATCCCCGAAAAAGTTGAGCCCGCCTTTTGGTTAGTGATATTTATTTTTTGCGCTTATGTCATCGCCAAAGTTTGCAGTAGAATGTACTTTTGGAATGGCTTTTTTGTAAGCATGGTCAATTGTATATGGATTACCGCGGTGCACATCTATTTCAGGCAAACCTATGAGGCCCATCACGCCGATATGGCTTCAATGGGTACACACTTACCTGCTTCGCTTTCTGCTCATCCAAGGCTGTCCATGGCTATAGTGGGGCCTGTTTTTGGAGCAATATTTGGGCTTATCCTTGGCGTGTTTTCTCTGATAGCTTCGAAGTTTGTAAAGAAAAAAAGGTAGAAGCAAGATGCTTACCTGTGAAGTTTCGGATTAAACGCTATAATGTGTCTTACATTTTTATGATCGGCTGACTTGCCATCAAAGCTATGTTCGGAATTGTTCAACGGTAATAATAACTTTCCTTTAACCAGTTTAAGCATTTCAAACAATGATTCGGGCTCGGGATGTGCCGAAACTGTTGGATAATAGTCTTTTTCAATTTTAGTTTTTTCGACATCCGTCACCAAACTAAACTCCCAACCTTCAAGGGTGTTTTGACCGTACTCACTTGCACAATTCTTCAGGTCGTAAACATACTCCCTGGCTTGTGACTCCACTGATCTTTGCGTCATTACTTCTTTTTTTTGCTTGAGTCAACTATTGGTTTTACGGCATCGCCTTTTCCGGACTGATAATCGGATGGTGCCTTTTTGCCCAGCGGGTTCGCGGGCTTTTTCTTTTCTTTTACTGCTTGTCTGTCTTTGCTCATGACCGTGCTGATTTTGTTTTTGGTTTAATTGTGCCGAAAGATTGCCAATGTGTTTACTGGATATCAGAAATGGGCCGGCATTTTTAATGAAATTTTATAGAAAGATGTAAATTCTTAAAAAAGAATTTATAATGGAATTTATTAAAGGTAACTTTTTTTAATGACTTAGGCGAATAAAACCGATATTATATCATCCCCGAGGGTATCATACTATCAATTGTAAAAAAGCTCGCTCATATAATTCCAAAATTTATACCTTTGAAAACAAATAGCGCAAATGGCTATTGTTAAAGAAAACGATCAAATAATATAAAAATGAAACCATTCGTTCCAACAGCAGTATACGGTGTTATAAATTATCTGTTAAGCTTCACACTTATCGCATCACCCTGGTTATTTGGGTTGGTTAATGTATCAAGTGCAGCATTGCTTATCCCTATGTACATCGGGTGGCTGCAGTTTATCATGGCTGTTTTTGTTGATAACGAAACCGGCTTTGTAAAACAATTCCCGATGCAGATACACCTGGTTATTGACGCTTTAATGGGCTTTATCTTACTGGTTTCACCATGGTTATATACTTTCTCGTCAAAAGCATTTTGGCCCGAGCTGCTTTTCGGTGCCCTTTTGTTATTCCTGGCTATATTCACAAAGAAATCGCCTTTCCTGACAAAACCACATCATTCAGTTCCTGAAGGTCAGTTAACTTCAACCGACTCAACCGAAGGCAGGCTGAGTATCTAAGCATTAATCTACTTCAGAATCATAAGTTAAGAGAGGCATTGACGAGTTACAAATACTCCGTCAATGCCTCTTTCAATATTTCTTTCAGTTCAGGGTCGTTAAACTGGTAGTTATCTTCAATATTTAATACTACGATGTTTTGGGTATAAGCCACGTGGGAGAATCGGCGGTTGATCACATTCTTATGCTTTCGCTCCATAACGAAAATTACATCGGCCCAATCCATTAATTTGAGGTTTACCTTAATCCTGGCTTTATCACTTGTTCCGGCCGACCGGGCTGAATGGAGCGGGTGGTTTTTAAACAACATCTCGGCCGTAGGGCTTCGCCACCGATTTTTACTGCAGATAAAGAGAAGCTTCCACAAAATAAATACAGGGATTTTTTACTTAATATCAGGCTACATAGCCTTTTTTGGCATCCATGCCTGGCTTTTTATCAGCCATTTGCCATTGGCCCATCGCAAAACAAATGTAAAGGCGCCTTTCACCTTAAATTGTGCTTTTTCAGGTAATACACCGATATAAGTAACAGGTACTACCACGTAAATGTTATCTTTTGATTTCTGAAAAACATTTACACTTTCAATTGATCCCTTCAGTTTTGATAGATGATTGTCCTTGCACGCCTGCTCAACCGCGTTTACCCACTGTATGCCCGCTGTTGGCCCGTTCCACGAGTAGGGTGGTTCGTCGTCAGCAATTACGGCATTCGGTGTATATAAATTGGCCACGGCATCTATGTTGAATTTATTGAGCGAATAAACAACCTTGGTAATAACATCCATTACATCGGCAGGCGGTGTGGTATCTGTTAAAAATACAGTACGGGTTTCAAATTTATAGCTATTGCAGGTTGGGCCTTTTAAGTTTTTTGCCTCGGAATTTTCAATGACAAGATTCGTCATAAATAGGAGAACTGCATAAATGAGCAGGCGATTCTTCATGCTATTTTATTAAATACCGATTTAAATATAGTTTTATTAATTGTTAAAGCGCGAAACTATCGGTTTGTACCTTAAAATAAATAATAATGAGGGCGTCATTTAACCTTCATCGAAAACGTCATCCAAATTTAGTTGGAAAAGCCCAGTAGATCAATAGTGAATACTAAAACCGCATTTGCCGGAATGCCGGCTCCTGGCGAACTATTGCCATAGCCCAGGGCTGACGGAATGATCAGCAATATCCTTCCTCCGGCGTTGATATGTGGTATGCCAATTTGCCAGCCTTGAATTAAAGCGGTCAGCGAAGACGAAAGGTTTGCTGTCGGCGCAAATACCGAACCGTCGAGCAGCTTGCCGGTATAGTTTACATTTACGTTTGAACTGGCAGTTGGATACGCGCCGGTACCCGGTGTAATTATTTGGTAGTATACACCCGAAGGGTCGCGTGTGGCCGTAATATGATTGGCCGAGATGTAGGATTGGATCAAGCCGTCGTCAATGGTTGCCTGTTGTGCCGCGTTAAAAGTGGCCGTGCTTTTTTTGCAGGAAGAAAAGACAATAGTCAGTAAGCAAATAAGTAAAAGATATTTCTTCATATTTTTTGTATGTCCTTTATAACTTGTTTTATAGCTAAAAATTATAAGTGGGATTATTTTTACAAATATGCTAAATGCTTCGTTAGGTTTCACTTGCTAAATAAAATCTTCAACGGCTGGTAATTGCGCCATGTTTATAACTTTGCAGGATGGACAGCATTACCTGGGACGACTTTGAAAAGGTAGAACTGCGCGCAGGAACTATACTTGAAGTAACTGATTTTCCTGAAGCCCGTAAGCCGGCCTATAAAGTTAAGGTCGACTTTGGCCCGCTTGGTGTAAAATGGACCAGCGCTCAAATCACAAAGCATTATTCAAAGGAACAATTACCTGGCAGACAGGTTATCGGGATGGTAAATTTCCCCAAAAAGCAAATCGCGAATTTTTTCTCGGAGTTTTTGCTTACTGGATTTGCCGATGAAAATGGAGATATTATTTTAGCGGCTATTGAAAAGCCGGTGCCGAATGGCAGTAAACTGATATAATGAGGTATATAAATTTTGGCGATGAGCCTACTATTTCGCCTGACGATTTTTTTATGAATGAAGCCATTCGGGAAGCAAAGCTGGCCCTGGCAGAGGATGAAATACCAATAGGGGCCATTGTTGTTTGCAAAGGGCAGATCATAGGGCGGGGCCACAACCTAACCGAACGGCTAAATGATGTTTCGGCACATGCCGAAATGCAGGCATTAACAGCGGCAGCCAATTTTATGGGCGGTAAATACCTGCAGGATTGTACGCTTTATGTAACGCTTGAACCTTGCGTGATGTGCGCGGGGGCGTCTTACTGGTTCCAACTCAGCAGAATTGTTTTTGGCGCCTATGACGCTAAACTGGGCTTCGGCAGGTTAAATCAAAAAATCACGCATCCCAAAACTGTTATTACAGGCGGCATCTACGAAAATGAATGCGGCCAACTGGTGCGCGAGTTTTTTAGGAGTAAGAGGGGCAAATAGTTACTGGTTCATAGCGCATGCAACCATGGGCCATTAACTAAAGAAAACATGACATTTATTTAGAACAAAAAGTACATTCAGCACTTATATTTGCTACATTCTTTCATTAAACTTTAAACTTACCATTATGGCATTCACACTACCGGCGTTACCTTACGCTACCGACGCATTGGAACCGCACATTGATAAAATGACCATGGAAATTCACCATGGAAAACATCATCAGGCCTATGTTACCAATTTAAATAAGGCCCTTGAGGGAAAGCCTGAAGCGAATAACAGCATCGAGGATATCATTAAAAATATTTCAAAATACCCGATGGCTGTGCGTAATAACGGCGGCGGACATTATAATCACAGCATGTTTTGGACGCTGCTTTCGCCAAGCGGCGGAGGCGAGCCATCAGGCGAATTGGGCAGTGCAATAACCAGCACATTCGGCTCATTCGCTGACTTTAAAACCAAAGTTAATGAAGCCGGAGCAACCCGTTTCGGATCGGGCTGGGCTTGGTTGATTGTTACACCTGATAAAAAGCTGGCAGTATGTTCAACCCCTAACCAGGATAACCCATTAATGGATATTGCCGAAGTAAAGGGAACTCCGATTTTTGGTATCGACGTTTGGGAGCATGCCTATTACCTGAAATATCAAAATCGCCGCCCTGATTACCTGGCTGCGATATGGAATGTGATCAACTGGAAACACGTTGCCGAACTGTACGCCAAAGCGGTATAGTTTATATTTCATTGCATTATAGCGGGGCAACATGCACATTCAGGATGGTATGTGTCCCGCTATAATATTTTATAACCCTCTCTATGAAAGCGATCGTTCTGGAAGCTGCCGACAAGCCACTTGTGCTAAAGGAAATTGACGAACCTGGATTACAGCCCGGGGAAGTTTTGGTGAAAATTAAAGCAGCCGCGCTTAACCGGCGCGACTACTGGATAACTGTCGGTCAGTACGCAGGTATTAAATATCCGTCGATTTTAGGCTCTGATGGTTCTGGCGTAGTGTCGAAAGCAGGCAGCGATCAAGAAAATGGATGGGTCGGACGTGAAGTAATCATCAATCCCAGCCATGACTGGGGCGTTCATCCTGAATACCAATCAAAAGAGTTTAAAATTTTAGGTTTGCCTGACGAAGGCACTTTTGCAGAATATGTAAAAGTAAAGGCAGCATATTTGCATCCCAAGCCGTCGCACCTAACCTGGGAACAGGCTGCGGCACTCCCCTTGGCCGGGTTAACCGCTTTCCGGGCCTTATTTACTAAAGGACGAGCGGCGAAAGGCCAAAAGGTATTGATAACCGGTGTGGGTAGCGGTACCGGTTCCATGGCATTACAATTTGCGCATGCTGCCGGCTGCCACGTATTTGTAACCTCGGGATCCGGTACAAAAATTGAACAAGCGAAACAACTTGGAGCAGAGGCTGGGGTCAATTATAAGGCCCAGGATTGGGCCGAGCAATTGCTGCACTTATCGGGCGGCTTTGATGTGGTTATCGATAGCGCCCTGGGTGAAGGTTTTGCTAAATTGCCTGACATTTGTAATCCCGGAGCCCGTATTGTGATTTTTGGCGGCACAGCAGGAAATATTCCCCCGCTTAACGGCCGCAAAATATTCTGGAAACAGCTGCAGATTTTAGGCACAACAATGGGTACTTCGGATGAATTTAGCGCAATGGTTGATTTCGTGGAAAAAAACAAAATTATTCCTGCTATTGATGAGGTGTTTCCGCTGGCTGATGCACAGCACGCCGTTCATAAAATGAAGCATTCGTCGCAGTTTGGAAAGATAGTACTCCGGGCCTGACTATGCTTCGGTTAAAAGTTGAATCGATAAAGTGGGAATTGCCTGATGCGGCAACTTTCTTTTTCAAAGAAGAATCAGGCAAAAAAATAACCTATCGCCCCGGCCAGTTTATAACATTGGTTTTCATTCACCACAAGGAAGAGATCAGGCGCTCATATTCACTTAGCTCATCACCGGATGAAGATTTGCTGGCCATTACCGTTAAACGGGTCGAAAACGGAGAGATATCACGGTTTCTTTTAACCAGGATAAAACCTGGTGATATTTTAAATGCTGTTGAACCTGCCGGAAGGTTTTCAATCAAAGACTTCGAAACTGAAAAAGACATATTTCTATTTGCCGCCGGAAGCGGCATTGTTCCAATATATTCTCAGCTTAAATATATATTAAACCGCCCGGGCAATTGCCGTTTTTTACTTGTTTACAGCAACCAGCATCAGCACTCCGTTTTATTCAAACACGAACTTGAGTCCCTGCAATTGAAAAACCCTGAGCGCTTAAATATCATTCATTTGTTGAGCAGCGAAGGAAACAGGCTAAATAATTTAATGGTTGAACAGATGGTACCTCAGCATGTGAAATACGGTTTAGCTAATGCTGAATTTTACACTTGCGGCCCGTCAGTTTATATGCGCATGATCAGGCTGACACTAATCTATATGGGTATAGCACCTGAACAAGTACGTAAAGAAAACTTTGTACTTGAAACGATCCCGGTAGCGGCCAGTTTAAAAACCTTTCCGCCAAAAAGAATAAGAATCATTTTTGCCAATGAAACTTACGATGTTGTAGTCGGCGAAAATCAGAGCATTTTGCAAGCAGCTTTGCAAAACAATATCCGGTTGCCATACAGTTGCCGCGTGGGCGACTGCTCAACCTGCGCAGCATTGTGCACAGGTGGCCACGTAGAAATGGTAAAAAATGACGTGCTGACAAACGCTGATTTGGCTGCGGGTTGGATACTTACCTGTACCGGGCACCCGATAACAGATGACGGAATAATCCGATACCATGATGAGGTGAAAGCCGGGTAAAGCTATTCTGGTTCGTAAATCCGCACATAGTCCACGTACATGGCTGCGGGTAGTTTGCTCTCATCAATAGCGGTCCCGGGCAGGTCTCCACCGACAGCCATACCCAGGATAATAAAAAAAGGAAGATGAAATACCCCGGTACTATTTAAACCGTTGGCAATATTTTGGGTGAAGTATAATTTACTGTCGATAAACCATTTAATTGAGTTGGTATCCCATTCAATGGCATAGAGGTGGTACTCATCAGCGGTGGTTGCGGTGGTAAAGCCATTTACCATAGGTTTGTCAATAACCCAACGAACGCCTCCCTGAACAAAACTGTCACTATTAACATGTTGCGCAATATCGATTTCGCCACAAGCGGGCCATCCCACCGAATTCAGATCAGAACCCAGGCACCAAAATGCAGGCCATAAGCCTTGTCCGAGCGGCATTTTTATACGTGCTTCAACCTTGCCATAGGTGCCATTAACTTTTCCCATTGAATTAATTTGGGCCGATGTATACTGGAATCCGGCGACAGATTCCTTTTTCGCTGTTATAACAAGGTTGCCATCGGTCACTACAGCGTTGGCACTTTGATAATATTGTTTTTCGTGATTGATGCCGGGATTTCCTGAATCAATGTTCCAGGAAGTCGAATCGACTTTTACTTCATTAAATTCATCCGACCACACTAATGTATATTTTACAGGAGGTTCGGGTGTGGTAGGGATAATTGTTGATGGAGTTTTTTTGCACGAAAAAAATGCAAATCCAACTATAGGTAATATAAGTCTATATACCGTGTATTTAATAGTTGTATAGCGCTTGCGTGTCAAAATATCAGGCTTTATAATCCATCCGGTTTATCATGCACATTTTCAGCCACTGCGGGAATATCAGCTTTAGCTGAATAATCTTTACACAAATGTACGTAAACTTCCAGAGGGAAGGTTCCATATGATTGTACAATCTAAAATTGTTATAAGGTCGGAATTATTAGAGGCAGGCAATTTTATGGCGAATATTATTTTGCATTATAAATCCTTACATAATCTACGTACATGCTCACCGGAAATACACTGGTGTCAACATATGTGCCCGGGAAATCGCCACCCACGGCCAGGTTTAAAAGAATAAAAAACGGATGATGAAATGCGCCGGTATTATTGATATTGCCTGCTATATTCCCGCTTACATACTGTACACCATCCACGTACCAGTTAATTGAGTTTTGGTCCCAGGCGATCGCGTAAATATGATAATCATCCGGCTTAACTACGGTTGTTTTGCCGCCATATTGGACATGGCCGCCATCATTCCAGTGCATAGTGCCGTAGATAGTATTATCGGTATTCACATGCTCCATGATATCTATTTCACCACATTGCGGCCATAAAACAGTATTAATATTTGAACCTAACATCCAGAAAGCAGGCCACAAACCGGCTCCTACGGGGATTTTAATCCGTGCCTCGATAAGTCCTGATGATGCAGTCATTTTATTTTGCGTAGTCATTCTTGATGATGTATAAGACTGATTTCCGTTTTGCTCACGTTTTGCTGTAATTACCAGGTTGCCATTGGCAACGGTCGCATTTTCAGCTTTATAATATTCTTGTTCATGATTGACATTCGGATTGCCGAGTTCAAAGTTCCATTTTGAAGTGTCCACAGTAGTGCCGTTAAACTCATCCGACCAAAAGAGTGTATATTTTGTAGTATCCAGTGTTGGCGGAGTCGTTGTCGTTGATGTGGTTGTATTATTGGTAAATACGGCTGGGGTGGCGGGGCTCTTTTTGCATGAACAAGCGAACAAGGCAAGCGCCAGCAAAATACAGGCATTTGCAGTAAAAGTTGAAAAATGTCTTGTCATAACAAATGGGTTTACTAATATAACGATCTATTACCTAAACTGTTGATAATTATTAATTTACGCTCATTGATTTACAACTTTAGCCTCGTTTTTAGGCGGTAAAAGTAACCCGTATAGTTATTTGTTGGATCATAAAAAGGCTGATGTTTCTTTTCCGTTACAAAAGCCTCTCGCCTTTTCATTAATTACGGGATCCTAAATCCGAGCGCTTCCATATATCCTTTATTGGGTTTGCAATTTTCGAACTTGCTGTTAATTAAAAAATCGTAAAGCGCCTTTTTAATTTGTTCACGGTCTTCGGGAGTTGCTTTCCGGATAGCGGCAAAATCAGCCCGGGGTTTTTCGGTGTACTCAATTAACTTATCATATCCGGGAGGTACATCGAATGTTACTATCCCCTTAGTGTTATCCAGCTTTTTATAAGGCCAGTAATGCCAGCCAATATTATTTTTTTCGAGCGTGTTTTTAAAGTCGCCAACCCACTGGTCTGTATTTTCGCCGGTTTCGCCGCAATAAATAGGCACATTATATTTATCCCGGAAATTGATGTAATCCTGTATAACTTCAGCTCCTGTTGTTTTAGTCCAGTATTTGTGAAAAGTGTATACCAGCTTCGAATCAAATGGCGGCCCGAACGGTTTAAAATTACTATCCCATTGTGCGCCGCCAAGAAACAAAATATGATTTTTATCCACTTCTCTTATCGCTTTCGTAATTTGCTTATAAACGGGTTCAAGGTATGGATTTAACTCGGTTGTATTAAAATAATGCGCAATTGGCTCGTTAAGCAGGTCATAACCTATTACAATGGTTTCGTTTTTATACCGGGCAGCAATCTTACGCCAAATATCGGCAGTCAGCTGCTGCATGCCTTTGCTTTTAAACAAAAACGGGTATCCATAACCGTCGTCAATATTATCTCCGGTTTGGCCGCCCGGTGCACAATGCATATCTAAAATAACATATAACCCCTCTGTTTTACACCAGCCGATAACCCGGTCCAAAAGTTCGAAACCGCGGTTCGGATTATTTTGGCCACAATAATTTTCGCCGGTAAAAAGCCGGTAGTTAAACGGAATACGTATTGAATTCATGCCGGATGCTTTCAGGAAATGGATATCAGCGGCTGTAATGTAGGTGTCCTGGTATTTTTTCCAGAAAAGCGAGGTCTCCTCCGGGCCAAACAACTCAACCAGCGCCTCATTGATTAGCCGTGGAGAGTTTACGCTTTTGAATTTGAACATATAACCCTCGGGCACCAGCCAGTTACCGAGGTTGGTTCCCCTTAGTAAAAAAGGTTTATTATCAGGTCCTATAAGTTCTTTTCCACGTACGTTAATAAATTTGTTTGTTTGGGCGAACGTTAAAAATGGAATAAAAAGCAGGAGTAAAAATACCGCGCGGTTAAGTAAGTTCTTCATCATAAAGCGTAAATTGCAAAGGATACAACAGGTTTAAAAAGCTAATATATGAATTCTGTTGTCGTATAGAAAGTGTAAATTTAACACCGGCGTTGCATCATTATTCATAACCAAAACCAACAGGCATGAAACACATTAAAGGTTTATTAGCGGCATGCTTGATTTTAACTTCGGCGGCCGCCTTTAGTCAGAACCCCAAAGTTGCCGTGGCGGCAAACCTGCAAACGGTAATTAAAGTGCTGCAAAAGGATTTTAAGCAAAAAACAAGTATTGAAATAGAGCCAATCGTAGGTTCGTCGGGCAGCCTGGCTGCACAAATACGTAATGGAGCGCCGTACGATCTGTTTTTATCCGCCGATATGGCCTTCCCCGAAGGTTTATATCGGGAGGGGTTGAGTTTAAAAAAGCCGGTGGTATATGCACGGGGCAGCTTAATAATATGCAGTAACCAGGATATCGGCTTTGAGAACTGGGAGCGGGTGCTAATGACGGCCAGGATAAAGAAAATAGCGATTGCGAACCCGGGTATCGCGCCATATGGCAAGGCGGCGGAGGAAGCCTTGCGGAAAAAAGGTATACTGGACGAGGTGAAATCCAAAATTGTTTTTGGTGAAAGCATATCGCAGGTGAATACCTACATCATAACAGGCGTAACTGACGTGGGCTTTACAACACGGGCAATGTTAAAAGACGCTAAAACAAAACTGTACTGGCTGGCTATAGATCCTAAAATTTATTCACCCATTGAGCAGGGAATGATCGTTTTAAAAAGGGCTGCCGAAAATTCCGCCGCCGAAAAGTTTTACCAATACCTGTTAACTCCCGCCGCTAAAGCCATTTTTAAGGAATACGGATACGGTGTAAATCAAAAGTAAAAATTCAAAAATGCCTTCTTTATTTTTGAATTTTTACTTTTGAATTTTGACTTGATTCCACACATGGACCTGACCCCTATTTTTCTTACGCTTAAACTGGCCGGCTTAACCACGCTACTGTTGCTGGCAGTTGGTTTGCCTGTTGCGTGGTGGTTGTCAAGGGGGAGGTCGATTTTTAAAACCATACTGGAGGCTATCATTACCATGCCGCTGGTGTTGCCGCCCTCGGTTTTGGGATTTTACTTGTTGATGGCATTCAGTCCGCAACATGGAGTGGGCAAATGGCTTCAACAATCTTTCAATGTACAATTTGTTTTTTCTTTCCAGGGATTGATTTTGGCGTCGGTTATTTACAGCATGCCCTTTATGATAGGCCCTATTAGATCGGCATTACAGCAATTACCTGTTTCGCTTTCGCAAGCATCGTGGTCCCTTGGCAAAACAAGGTGGCAAACGTTTATTCATGTTTTATTGCCCAATATAAAGCCGTCATTGCTAACGGCAATAGTGCTGACATTTGCCCATACCCTGGGCGAGTTTGGCGTAGTGCTGATGATAGGCGGCAATATTCCCGGAGTTACCCGCGTGGCGTCAATAGCCGTGTACGATTCAGTGGAACAAATGGATTATTCGGCGGCCAACGCTTATTCGCTTATACTGTTTTCAATTACATTCGTTATGGTGATAGCGGTTTTTGTATTTAATAAATATCAAGCTAAAAGTCCATTAGGGTAATGATAAAGATCGCCATAGAAACTAAACTTAAGACCTACCACGGGCAACAAACACTGCGCGTGGAGAAGAAGTTCCAAACAGGCAGCATTACCAAAATTTTCGGCCCTTCGGGTGCCGGAAAAACTACGCTTTTAAAAATAATAGCCGGGTTTGTACAGCCGGCAAAGGGGTGTATCACCGCTAACGGGATGATATGGCTCGATACAGGTTCAAATATTTGTTTATCGCCCCAAAAAAGGCTTACAGGTTTTGTTTTCCAGGATTATGCGTTGTTCCCAAACATGACTGTGAGGCAGCACCTGGAATACGCCGCTGAAGACCAATTATGGATTTCGAGATTATTAAAACTGGCAAAGCTGGAATCTTTTGCAGACCATAAACCGGAATACCTTTCCGGAGGGCAGCAGCAGCGACTAGCGATTTTACGCGCACTTGCCATCAAACCTAAATTGCTGTTAATGGATGAACCCTTTTCGGCACTTGATCCCGATATGCGAGCAGAGCTGATAGGCGAATTAAAGCTTCTTTTCGCCGAACTTGGAACAACCGTGTTGATCGTTAGCCATTACCCGCAGGAGTTGGAAGGATTAACAAAGGATGAATTGATAATAAGTCAATAGTCGTGAGTCTTACGTCAGGAGTCAGTTTACCTGTTCAACAATAATTTTTTCCAGGTTATGCAGGTAGCGGCGGCCGGTTTTAAAATCAGTTGCCGACGTCATTTGGATGCTTTCGGGCATTTTGTCGATCCTGGTCCCGTTTTTTTCAATGATGATGAATACATGGTTGCCGGTTTCGGTGTTGAACAGTTCATTCCACGAGTAAACTACTTTGTAACCATCCGCGCCCACGCAAACAAAATAAAACCTGCTATATAACTTTGGGCTGCTGGCCGATAGCTCTGTGTGGCTTAAAATATCCTTTAATAAAACGCCCTTCAACTGGTCGTCCTTGTGCTTAAATTCTCCTGAATGATTGGTCACGTTGATATCGCCAATGGCTTTGACCGGATAGTGGTTCAGCGAATCAATGGTTATAACCGACTCCGTTTTAATCCGTCCGCTGATGATGAAGCTGTGCGTTTGTTTTAAATTTTCCTGCGCGAATACTGCGGAGGAATACGTGATAAGTAATAGCGCGATGTATTTCATCTTAGTGTAAACTAAATAAATCATCCAATCCGTGTAAAAAGGCAGTCCGTAAATTGGATTGGACCCGATAAAGATTTAAATTTATTAAATAAACCATGAAACCATTTAAATCATTTTTTTTAACCGTTTTCATTACTGCGGCGGCTCTTGCTACCACAGCTTTTATACGTAATAAAACAGGCAGCCCAGGTAAAGGATTTGCTGTAATTGAGTTGTTTACGTCCGAAGGCTGCTCAAGCTGTCCGCCTGCTGACGCGCTGGTTGCAAAAATTGAAAAGGAAAGCGGGGGTAAGCCGGTTTATATCCTGGCCTACCACGTAGATTATTGGAACCACCTCGGCTGGAAAGACCAATTCAGCAGTGCTGATTTTTCAAAAAGACAGCGTGATTACGCTAATTATCTGCATCTGCAATCTGTTTATACGCCCCAAATAATAGTTAACGGGAAAACTGAATTTGTAGGTTCGGAGGAGAATACTTTGCGGAATACTATTGGCAGTGCTCTTCAAAATACGCCTCAATCCCATTTGGAGCTGAACGTGATAAAATCTGGTAAAGGCCAGCTGAGTTTAAAATATACTACCAAAGGGGCGGGGGAAAATGCCGTGTTAATGATAGCGGTGCTGCAAAAAAATGCACAAACCAAAGTGGTGCGCGGCGAAAACGCCGGGCGTGTGTTATCACATGTGCAAATTGTACGTAAATTACTGCGCTTGCCCTTAAATGGAAACAGCGGGATTGAAAATATACCTTTGCCGCAGGGGTTCGATTCGCGGAGTTGGGAAATAATAGGCTTTTTACAAAATGCCAGTAATGGTGCAATTACAGATGCATCAAAAGCGACATTTGCCAATGAGCCTACGGCGGGTATCACAGGGACGAAAACGAATTTGAACGATTAATTATATACGTTGAAAACGATAAAAGAAAAACATTCACTTGCCATGCGCTGGTGCCACTGGGTTAATTTTCCGTTACTCACCATCATGATATGGAGTGGGATGCTTATATATTGGGCGAATGATGAGTATTCTATAACGTTGTTCGGCCATACCTTTTTTCGTTTTTTTCCTGATTGGTTTTACAATACTTTAAAAATTCCGCACAGGTTAGCTGAGGGTATGGCCTTCCATTTTCTGTTCATGTGGTTTTTTACCCTTAACGGGATCTTTTACATCGCGTACACGCTGATATCCGGCGAATGGCGGGAATTAGTGCCCAAAAGAAATTCGTTTAAAGAAGCCTGGCTGGTGTTGCTGCACGATCTGCACATCCGCAAAACAGTTCCGCCGCAAAATAAATACAACGCTGCCCAGCGTATAGCCTACACGGCTATTATCCTGATGGGTATTGGCTCGGTAATTACCGGCCTGGCCATCTATAAACCGGTTCAATTTTACTATTTAACCTGGCTGTGCGGCGGGTATCACTTTGCACGAATACTTCATTTTGCATTCACGCTGGGTTACGTTTTCTTTTTTGTGGTCCACGTAATACAAGTTATACTGGCCGGCTGGAATAATTTCAAGCCTGTAATTTCCGGCTTCGAGGTAGTTAATGAAAAATCGAAAACAGCAAAAACAAAATGAGCAAGCAAAAGCCTAAAAAAGAGCGTACCGTTGAGCAAAAGATAAGCAGGCGAAACTTTATATCTTTTGCCAGTTTTGCTGTTTTAACTGCCGGTGTTTATGAAGGCTGGCGTTGGCTCTATAAATCTCCGCAGGAGGTAGCCGGTGTTACTGCGGGCGCCCATAAGCCTCTGCGCAAAGCGCTAAACAAAACCGAACTTTTTTTCAGGCGTGTATTTAGCGATAATCACCTCGTGAAAACTTACCCTAAGTCAATGGCTGCAAAACGGGTTAGGGTAAACAGCGACATCGGCATCGAAGCCGAAAAGAAATTTGATCTCGCCGGCTGGAAATTAAAGATTATTAAAAAAGGCGGCGAAGTTTTACAAGTGAGTTTAGATGAACTGAAAACACTGCCCAAAACAGAAATTGTTTATGATTTTAAATGTGTAGAAGGGTGGGACCAGATACAGCATTGGGCCGGCGTAAAATTCAGCGACTTTATCACTCACTATAAACTGGATGATTTAGCCAAAATGCAATATGTGGGCATGGAAACGCCGGATAAAGGTTATTACGTAGGTATTGATATGCCCAGTGCCATGCATCCGCAAACCTTGCTGGCGTACGAGGTGAATGATAAACCGCTTCCTTTGGAGCACGGCGCTCCCTTACGGTTGATCATCCCGGTTAAATACGGCATTAAAAACCTGAAGCGGATTGGTACCATATCGTTCAGCAATAACCGCCCGCGTGATTACTGGGCCGAGCAAGGGTATGATTATTATTCGGGATTGTAATTGAGCCTGTAGGCTGGTGTCGAAAGTACGGAGCCGATTGCGGCTATCTAGCATGGGAAACTAAATTTCCCCATTAAAGTTGCGGGGTTATTGCCAATTTGAATAGGTTCACCACATAGAGCTTCATTTCCCAATAGCGCGAATAATATGGCCTCTTTTGCATCGGGGTTGATGCCGAGGCTGCTTGTATCTTTAATGGATATGCCGGGCAGCGCTTTCTCCAGGTATTCAATGATATACTTGTTTTTTGCGCCGCCGCCACTGGTAAATAGCCTAAGGTTATCAGCCTTTAAATTTCCTAAAATAAACCTGGCTATGGATTTGGCCGTAAACGCGCTCAGCGTACAAATCAGGTCTTCGGGGCTTATCGCTAATGTCGCCGACTTTTGTTGCGCCTTTTCAACGTAAGATAAATTAAATAACTCCGGCCCGGTAGTTTTGGGTGCTAACTCATTGAAAAACGGGTGGCTGAATAATTCGGTTAGCAACCCTTCATTTACATTTCCCGAAAAAGCGATTTTTGAATCCTGGTCAAACGGCTTGTTAAAATATTTACTGCAGGCTGCATCAATCAATGTATTACCCGGGCCAATGTCTGTGCATAAAATATTGTTGTAATTACTATTAGCGGGCAAAAAAGTAAGGTTGGTTATGCCGCCGATATTGAGCAATATCCTGTTTTCTCCGGCTTTGCTGCCCATTAAAACATCGCCGTACAAAGCAAGCGGAGCACCCTCGCCGCCTGCTGCAATATGTTTTTGCCTGAAATCGCTGATCGTTAAGATGCCGGTTTTTACTGACAGATGGTCGCCGTCGCCAATTTGCAATGTTGCATTGGGATAACCGGGTAAGCCATGCAACCTTTTTGGCGCGTGGTAAATCGTTTGGCCATGGCTTGCAATAAAATCAACTTCCCGGGCTTTTAGTCCCCACCCGCTAAGCGCTTGTAAAACCAACTCGCCATGAAAAGTACCTATTTGGGCATTTAGCAGGCAAACTTTCTCGAGGTTAGCATCCTTACGGGCAAATACGGATTGTATGTAGTTTTTAAATTCTTGTGTATAGGGTATCGTAGTAAAATTTAATAGCTGGAATTGTGTTTCAGGACCGTTTCCTTTAAAACGGCACAAGGCAATGTCAAGCCCGTCGAGCGACGTTCCCGACATCAAACCAATTCCAATTTTCTCTGTCTTTTGGGTAATATCAAAAAGCCGTTGCAGGTTTTTATTCAAAGCTAACATGGGCATAATTTAGGTATTTGAATCGGATACACAAAAAGGCCATGGCAGAAACGTTGCTTTAGATACAACTGGCCGACAGCACTGAAAATGCCGTAAAACTGCGCAATTAAATACAATTTGTATCTAAGGTATCCGTTTAGCATCTTAGCAAAATATATCCCCTGGTAAAATGTATTTAAACAAAAAGATTTCTGCAGCGCTGCTAGCTTTTATTTTTTCAATCACGGCAGTATCTGCGCAGGTTAAAAGAAAACCCGTCCCATCGCACAAAAGCAAGCCGGTTGCGGCATCAGAACAGTTAAGAGGCGATATTTTGCCTGTAGATCCAAACGTAATTGTCGGGAAGCTGCCCAATGGACTTACCTATTACATCCGCAAAAATATTGAACCCAAAAACAGGGCTGAATTATACCTGGTTAGTAAAGCCGGCTCGGTGCTGGAGGCCGAAGATCAGCAAGGCCTTGCGCATTTTACCGAGCACATGGCCTTTAATGGCACACGCGACTATCCTAAAAATCAGCTGGTAGATTATCTTCAAAAATCAGGTATTAAATTCGGCGCCGACCTGAATGCATTCACTTCGTTTGATGAAACAGTTTACCAATTACCTATTCCAACGGATAGTATAAAAACGTTTGAAAAGGGGTTTAACATATTAGCTAACTGGGCCGGTTACCAGGCATTTGATCCAAAAGAAATTGATGCTGAACGCGGCGTAGTACTGGAAGAAGCCCGCCTTCGCGGGAAAAACGCGCAGGAGCGGTTAAGCCTGCAAACCCTTCCGGTATTGCTTAATAATTCAAGATACGCGCAGCGATTGCCAATTGGGAATGAAAGTATATTAAAAACCTTTAAACCCGAAGCGATCAAAGCATTTTACCACGATTGGTACCGGCCAGACCTCGAAGCTGTAATAGCCGTTGGGGATTTTGACCCGAAGCAGGTTGAGCAACTCATAAAGCAGAATTTCTCATCACTCACAAATTCTGCAGGCGAAAAGCCACGGACCGCATATAACGTGCCGGCCACACCAGGCACCGTCGTAAAAATTGCTACCGACAAAGAATTCCCTTATACGGTTGCCGAAATCATTGTAAAACATCCCGGGACGACGGATAAAACGACGTCTGATTATTTGCAAAGCATCCGCGTTCAGCTATTTAACCAAATGCTGAATGCCCGGTTGGGAGAATTGCTTCAAAAAGCAAATCCACCCTATTTGTTCGGACAAGCAAGTTACGGTGGCTTTGTAGGGCATCAGAATGCGTTTACGACTTTGGCCGTAGCAAAACCAGGCGAACTGGAAAAAGCGCTGAAAGCTGTTGTAGCCGAAACCGAAAGGGTACGGTTATATGGGTTTACGTTAACTGAACTTGAGCGTGCGAAACAAACCGCCCTGCTGGGAATTGATAATGCCTACCGGGAGCGCGACAAAACGGCGTCGGTAAACTTTGTAAATGAGTATGAGCGAAATTTTTTGACAGGTGAAGCTATGCCTGGTATATCTTATGAATATAATTTCTTTGTAAACAATATCGGGCGGATAAGCGTAGCTGAAATGAATGCGATGGCCGGCAAATTTATCACCGATCAAAACCGCGTGGTAATTGTTGAGGCGCCCGACAAAGAAAAGGATAAGCTCCCCAACGAAAGAACCTTGTTGGACTGGATAAGCGCCGGAGGGAAAAATATAAAGCCATATATTGATAACACGGTGGATAAGTCACTGATAGACAAGCTGCCTGCCCCAGGTAAAATTATAAGCGAGCAGGCCGATAGCGCCATTGCAACTACAACAGTTGTACTTAGTAACGGCATAAAAGTAATATTAAAGCCCACCGAATTTAAAAACGACCAGATACTAATAAATGGCTACCGGTTTGGCGGCACCTCGCTTGCAAACGACCAGGATTTTACTTCTGCTGAAATGGCAGGAAATATTATTGGCAGCAGTGGTATTGCTGATTTTACGCAGGCACAGCTTGATAAATTGCTAAGCGGAAAAAACGTAAACGTATCGCCTTACATCAGTGATATCACCGAAGGTATATCGGCCAGTTCAACACCCCGCGATTTTGAGACAGCGATGCAACTCATCCATTTGTATTTTACACGCCCGCGCAAGGATGCCGATATCTGGCAATCAAATATCAGCCAAACCAGATCGCTGCTGGCTAACCGGAGCCTTGATCCCGGAAGTGTTTTTCAGGACACTATTTCAGCCATCTTGAGCAACCATAATTTCCGCAAGATGGTTGTAAACACTGCAAGGTTAAATGCAGCCAGTCTGGATAAGGCTTACTCTTTTTACAAAGATTGTTTTGCCGACGCCAATGGATTTGTTTTTACTGTTGTAGGTAGTTTTAAGACGGAATCAATAAAACCATATCTCGAAGCCTACCTCGGCAGCCTGCCATCATCAAACGGTAACGCGGCATTTAAGGATTTACACATTGCCCCCCCAGCCGGGCAGATAACCAAAATAGTGAGTAAGGGTATAGGCGATAAAAGTAGTGTACAATTGATATTTAGCGGCACTTATGATTACAATGAAGCCAATAACATGCAACTCGATGCGCTGGAAGAAATATTGCAGATTAAGCTGACGGAACGCCTCCGCGAACAGGAAAGCGGTACATATTCGCCGGGTGCGAGGGCGAGTTATAAAAAAATCCCGAGTGGACGATTCAGTTTTACCGTTGCCTTTGAATGTGCGCCGGCAAATGTAGATAAGTTAGTTGGTGCGGCGTTGGACGAAATAAACAAAATCAAACAGGCCGGTGCGGCACAAACTGACATTGATAAATTTAAAGCACAGGAAGCGCGTTCAACACAGGTGCAGATGAAGGAGAATATTTTTTGGGCGGGCTATTTAGGGGCGGCATCGCAAAACCAGGAAAATCCGGACGTTGTATTGAGTCACGTTAAAAACCTGAATGAGGTCACCGCATCAAGTACAAAAGACGCGGCGAATAAATACCTGAGCGGAACCAACCTGATAAAGTTCATTTTGATGCCCGAGAAAAAATAATTTATAAGATTCGACAACTTTTAAAAGTTGTCGAATCTTAATTGTACCAAATTATTTCAGTTTCGCCAGCGCGTCTTTTATTTTGGGTATTAATTGTTCAATATCCTGCAAAGTGCTTGCACCTACCGATGCCCTGAACCAATTCATATTGTCATCCGTGCCAAACGCCGAGAATGGCACAAATGCAACCTTTGCCTCTTTAATAAGATAAAAGTTGATATCGGTTGATGTTTTCAATAGGGTACCATCAGGAGTGGTCTTGCCAGCGTAATCTATTTTTATGGTAAGATAAATGGCACCCATAGGCTCGATCGCATCCACGTTAAAGCCTTCTGCTTTAAGTTGCTTGAATCCCTTATAAAGCGTATTTAAACTGTTTTGGATATTTGACTTAAGCTCGCCTAAATAACCATTCACTTTATCATCCTCTTTCAGGAATTTTGCCATAGCCATTTGTTCGGGCTTGGGCGACCAGGCACCCATGTGGCCTACGATAGCTTTCATGTGGCTAATCACATTTGCAGGGCCGAAACCCCATCCAACACGCACGCCGGTAGCGGCAAAGCATTTGGAAGCGCCGTCGATAAATATCACCACATCCTTTAACTCAGGCCGCAGGCTTACCGGGTCAAAATGCTGGTGGCTGCCAAAGGTGAGTTGTGAATATATCTGGTCGTATAAAAGATAAAGTGGTTTTTCACCGGCATTACGGGTTTTGTTTTCGGCAATAACCAGGTCGCAAATTTCTTCCAGGTCCTTTTTAGTGAACATGGTGCCGGTTGGGTTAAGCGGCGAACAAAGCGCCAGCAATGTAGCGCCTTTTAAATGCGGGCGAATCTCATCGGCGGTAGGCATAAAATTATGCTCGGGCCGGGTTTGGATGATGATGGCTTCCGCGCCTGTCAGGTCGCAATAGTGATTATTATTCCACGACGGCGCCGGGAACACGACTTTATCACCCGGATCAACCAGCGCTAAAAACGTAGAATATATCAGCGGCCGCGAACCGCCTGAAATTAATATCTGGTTTGACGCATAATTCAAATTATACCTGCTTTGTAAAAATGCCGAAACGCTTTCACGCAGCTCAAGCATCCCGTCGGCTGCTGGGTAGTTGGTTAAGTTGCTGTTGTATGCTTCAATAATCCCCTGTTTTAACGCAGCGGGAATAGGGTAAATGTTTGAATCAAAATCGCCAATGGTTAAGTTGGCGATGTTTTGTCCCTGTCGTTTTAACTCATTTATTTCACCTGCTATTTTGATGATTTCGGACCCATGCAGGTTTTGGGATAATACTGATACGCTCATAGTTAGATGCAAAATTTGAATGTGCAAAGGTGCGGAATTTAGGTGAAAGCAGAAAGACCAAAGCGATGGCCTTTAAATATCGAATAATGAATGTCGAATATCCAACGCCGAAGTACTTCATTTTCATCATTCGAAATCCGATGTTCGATATACCCAATCACTAATTCCCCCTCTTGTTTCTTTCTCCATAAGTGCCTAAGTTTGCGCCTCAATAATTAGCGTTATGTCAAAAGCATCCGAAATAAAGAATGGCAATATCATTCGCTTCAATGGCGAGTTATTACAGGTTGAAGAATTTTTACACCGTACACCGGGCAATTTGCGTGCATTTTACCAGGCACGCATGCGTAACGTAAAATCCGGCAAGCTGGTTGAATACCGTTTTCGCACAGATGAGGATGTAACCATAGCAAGGGTTGAAACAAACGACTACCAGTATTTATATGAAGATGGCGATGCCCTGGTGGTAATGGATAACACCACTTTCGACCAGCATAACGTGCCAAAAACATTATTCGGAAACGCTGTAAAATTCCTTAAGGAAGGCATGAACGTAATTGTAGCTTTCGAAAGCGATGAGCCCATTATGGGCCAGATCCCAGGCTCGGCTGAATTGGAAATCACTTACACCGAACCTGCGGTTAAAGGCGATACTTCGAGCGGCGCGTTAAAAAATGCCACCGTTGAAACAGGCGCCGAAATAAAAGTGCCGCTGTTTATCAATATTGGCGATAAAGTAAAGGTGGATACAGCTACCGGCGCGTACGTTGAGCGGGTGAAGGGGTAATTATTCCAAACCATACTCTTTTAGCTTACGATATAAAGTAGCGATACCTATATTCAACAACCGCGCGGTTTCGGCACGGTTTCCGCGGGTATGGTTAAGTACCCATTGGATGTGCAGTTTCTCAACGGTCGACAGATCAAAGGCAGAGGGCACTATACCTGGTTTTAAAATCTGGGGCTTTTGCAATTCGTAAGGCAGCAGGCTTTCATCTACGCTGTAGTCATCGGCCAGTATCACGGCACGCTCAATAATATTTTTTAATTCGCGGATGTTGCCCGGCCAGTTGTAAACTTCCAGTTTTGCAATAAAAGTTTCGCTTAACGCACTGAATTGTTTCTTCACTTTCAGACCAAAATAATTCATAAAATATTCGGTCAGCGGTCTGATATCTTTTTTGCGATCGCGTAACGCAGGCAGTGTAATCTGGAATACGGATAAACGATAATACAGATCGGAACGGAAGCTTCCATTATTTACTTCCTCAAGCAGGTTGCGGTTGGTGGCGGCCAAAATGCGCACGTTTACTTGCGTTGGTTTAGTATCGCCTACTTTTAAAAATTGCTGCGACTCGAGCACTCTTAGCAGTTTGGCTTGTAAGTCGTGGTCCAGCTCACCTATTTCATCCAAAAAAATAGTGCCGCCGCTTGCTTCCTCAAAAAGGCCTTTTTTATCCTTTACAGCGCCGGTGAACGACCCTGCTTTATGGCCGAATAACTCGCTCTCCAGTAATTCCTTAGTAAACGCGCTGCAATTAACAGCAACGAAAGCTCTGGCTTTGCGCGGGCTCGCCTGGTGAATCGCCTCGGCAAATAACTCTTTGCCGGTACCTGTTTCGCCCAGCAGCAAAACCGTGGTGTCGGTAAGGGCTACTTTTTGTGCCAGCTTTATCACATCAGTGATGGCAGGCGAATTGCCGATGAGGCGGTCGAACCCGAAACGGCTGTTGAGCTTTTGCTCCAGTTCAAAAACGCGCTGTTGCAGCAATGCCTTGTCCATAGCCTTGCTCACAAGGGGGATTATTTTTTCGTTATCGTCGCCTTTGGTAATGTAATCAAACGCGCCCGATTTAATTGCCCTTACCCCATCGTTAATAGTACCGAATGCTGTCAGTACAATAATCTCGGTAGCAGGGCGAAATGCTTTTATTTGTGATGTGAGTTCGATGCCGTTTATATCGGGTAATTTAACATCACTTATAACAACCGGTATCGGTTCATGCTGCAATTTTTTTATGCCCTCTTTCGCGGTTGAAGCAACCAGTACTTCATAACCCTCAAGTTCAAGGATGCGGGCCAGCAGGCTGCGCAGCCGTTCTTCGTCGTCAATAATTAACAGCTTGGCCCTTTGCATGGTATAAGCAAAAATGGGCATTATTTCGGAATTTATCACGCTCGTGTGTTTTCAGAGTTTTCAATAACCCGGTTTAGCCGCTATTATAATTTATACCGGCTCAATCCGCTTAAGCACAATATTCCCCACCGGTTTAACCACCAATGGTATTTTCTCAACATAAGTTTCGCTGGTGTCGAGGCCAAATGCCTTGGCTTCTGTTTGGGCGATTTTTTTAATGGCGAAATAGCTGTTCAAAATAAACCCTTCCTTTGTGCTGAATGAGTTGTTGTACGAAAGGAATTTTTCCATGATAACGAACCGGAAATCGGCGGCAATTTTAAATTTGTTCAGCGATTCGTAGTGGCTGGTAATATCGATCTCTTTCCGCGAAACCATATCTTCAATAACCTTGCGGTACAATACATTTACGCGCGGCTGTATCCGGAAGCCGAGCCTGAACTCAACCCGGATCACTTTGCCGGGTTCAATCTGATCTACGCTGTACTCCATGGTATAGGGTTCGTTGGTGGTCTCAATATGGATAAACCAATAGGTATCTGCCCGTTTGGGCTTCCGGCTCATGATGGAGTAAATAATCTTTTCTTCGATCTGCCTGGAATTGTTGGCCTTAGTAAGATAAATCAAATGCGTTGAATATTTGCTGATGGATTCATCCGCGCTAAGCGCAACCAATAACGGTATCTGGTCCTTTAAATCGATAAAGTGCAAAAACCGATTGTTTATTTTACGTGCTTTGAACCAGATATACATGGTGAATATCAACCCGATCTCAAACACAACAAAGAATATCCGTTTCAGCAGCTTGGCTGCGTTTGTTATGAAGAATGACGACTCAACGGTTAAAAACACGCAAAGAATAATGATCACCAGCCAAAAAGGCCAGTGCTTTACATACCGCATAAAGTAGGACATCAGTATCGTAGTCATTAGCATGGCGATGGTGATCGAAAAGCCATAAGCGGCCGTCATATGTTCGGATGTGCGGAAATATAACGATACTAGTATACATCCGATACATAGTACCCAATTGATACTTGGAATATAAATTTGACCACGAATATTGGAAGGGTATTTAATGGTTATGCGCGGCCAGAAATTCATGCTTACCGCTTCGCTGATTAACGTAAATGACCCGCTGATCAAAGCCTGGCTGGCTATTATGGTTGCGATGGTAGCCAGCGCCACACAGGGTATCATCAGCAAATGCGGGTTAGGCACAATGGCGTAGAATGGGTTTACCCCGTCGAAATTTGTCCCTTTGGGCTGCAGTAATACCCATGCGCCCTGGCCGCAATAACTTAGTAAAAGCGCGATCTTTACAAAAATCCAGCTGGCCTGTATGTTTTTACGGCCGCAGTGCCCCAGGTCCGAGTATAAAGCTTCAGCTCCTGTAGTACACAAAAATACCGCCCCCAACAGCCAGAAACCTCCGGGGTGGTCAACCAGCAACCTAAATCCGTAATACGGATTAAACGCCTTGAATATGGTAGGATAATGCATTACCTGCATGAAACCCAGGGTGCCGATCATCAAAAACCAAAGCAGCATAATTGGCCCGAACGCCGAACCCACTACTTTTGTTCCAAATTGCTGGAAGAAAAACAGGGCCACCATAATACCGATCACTAGGCCCAAAATAAGCGGGCTGCCGGGAATAAATTCGGGATGCAATTTGGGATTGCTAAGTGCAGGGACATTGTTTAGCCCTTCAATGGCCGACGTTACCGAAATAGGAGGTGTGATAATCCCGTCGGCAAGCAAGGTTCCGGCCCCTATTATTGCAGGGATAGCCAGCCATTTGCCATAACGGCGTACCAAAGCATACAGTGAGAATATCCCACCCTCTCCATGGTTATCAGCCTGTAGTGTAATAAGAATATACTTAAAAGTGGTTTGCAACGTAAGTGTCCAGAAAATACAGGAAATAGAACCAAGCACCAGCCCTTCGTTAATTTTGCCGCCTTCAACCAGCAGCGTTTGAAATACATAAAGCGGCGAAGTACCAATGTCGCCAAAAATAATTCCGAGGGTAACAAGTGCCCCCGCGAAGGAGAGTCGTTTAATATGCGAATCCATAGATAGTTGATAAAAATGAGCCGTGCCGGCTTAATTGATTGAGCGCGTACGAAGAAATAACCATTCGATCTAATTAATCGGATAGCGGAGGTCAATACCTATGCCACCCAACAGGATTTTGGCTATCGGGCAAGTATCAGGTTAGGAAACAGAAGGTTAGCTAATTGGTGTAAACCTTACACTATTACCGATCGCTCTCATTTTGATAGGTGATTATCATTTTGATAGGGGTTGCGATTTCCGAGCCAGCGAGAACAGAAGGGAGTGTCATGTTGAGGCACTCGAAGCATGGGCACAAAGGCCTACGCCCAATTCATCAGTGCTAATTGCATATCGTTTAGGCCACCACGCTATGGTTCGACGCGGCTCACCATGACCACCTTTTTTGATGGGCATCACGCAACGCGGGAGACCGAGAATTAATCGTTCACCGCTTTGGGGAATTGCAGTATCAGTTGCGGGTCGGGAATGTTTTTTAGATATTTTTCCTTTTCGGAAAAGCGGCATACGCCCGGGTAATCGCCATGCATGCCTTCCATATCAAACATAAGCTGGAAATGCAGGTGCGGCGGCCAGTGGCCGTTTTCTTCTTGGTTGCCGAAAATGGCTATTTGCTCGTCCTGGGCAACGGGCTTTCCGATAAACAGGGTTTGCAAGCTGCCGCGGTTGAGATGGCCGTACAGGCTGTATAATGTTAACCCATTGAGGTTGTGTTCTAAAATAATGGTCGGCCCGTAGTCGCCGAAGTTGGCGTTATCGTTAAAACTATGCACTTTTCCCGGCAAGGGCGAATAAACAGGCGTGCCAGCCTTTCCCCATATATCAACGCCCAAATGAAGCCTGCGGGGTTCATCGGCTGTGTCGAATAAGGGGCTGCGGGCATACAGGGTGCGGTGTTCCATATAACCGCCTATCCCGTAAAGGCAATTGTTCGAAGAAAGTTTGTTATTTACCCACTCGCTGAAACGGCCGGTTTCCGAAACGATGTCAGCATTGAGGTCGGTATTGTTTTTGGTAAGATCAAAATGATACAGCCGGTCGGTTTGGTTATTGAAGCCGACTACTTTGCCAATGCTACCCGGATGCGCATTTAAATAAGCTGATAACTGAGCTGACAGATCCATCGCGCAAAATAATAAATCCTACCGACTTAGTGACTTCAGACTTAGGACTCCAGGCTTACGACTACTCCGGCTGCTTATCTTCCTTGCTTATTTTGTCGAATATTTTATCCATACGCTCAACGTATTCGCTGGTATCGTCAACAAAAAACTCAAGCTGCGGGATGATCCTTACCTGGTCTTTTATACGGGCACCCAGCTTATACCGTATTTCGGAAGCGTGGGATTTGATGGTTTGCAGGGCGGTTTGGGTATTGGTGTTGTTAAAAAAACTTAAAAATACCCGGGCAATGGCAAGGTCTGGTGTAACCCTAACTTTGGTAATGGTAATCAATGTATTGGGCAAATAGTTAATGCCCTCGCGCTGAAATATTGCGGCAAGGTCCTGTTGTATTACTCCGGCAAATTTTTGCTGACGTTTTGATTCCATGTTTTTTAAGCTTTAACGTGAAAGCAGAAGCTCGAGGCTTATGCATTTCTATAATAATATTCTTTTCTTTTGGCTTTCAGCTTTTCGCTTTAAGCTCAATTACACATATCCTGTGGAATTTCTTTTGTTATTTTTACCACTTTTTTTACTACCAGCGTACTGTCGTACTCCGAGCCCATACCTTCCTTGCCTGAATGTACTTTGAGCCCTTCTACTTCAACATACACAGGCACGTAAGGTTTTTCAAAGTTCATTTGTGAATATTTCAGTTCCAGTTGCGCCGAACTGTCGGTCACCCAAAATTCGCTTCCGGTTTCACAATCCTTAAATGACTTTACCTCCGGGCCAAAACTATAAACACCCTTATAAACTACCTTCTTTCCGTTTTTGACAGAGTTATTGCATGAGCATATGCTAATTGCAGTTAAGCAGGTCAAACAGAAGGCAAGGTTTAGTTTCATTTGAAAAGTTTATAGTTCCTGTTTAATATCATCCAACCCCTTGATGCTTAACCGGGAACTTATACCCGATGCTATTACCGCGATAATGCTCACTGTTATGAAAACCAGTACAAAATCGGTGAACCTTAACGATACCGGGTAAGCGTCGATCAACGAGATTTTACTTCCCATTTTTACCAGGCCGAAACGTTGTTGCAATATACAAAATACCAATCCTAAAATTATACCTGCCATGCAGCCTATTTCGGATATCATCATCCCTTCAACAAAGAAAATGCCTTTGATCAATTTTTTATCGGCCCCTAAACTGGTTAAAATAGCTATATCTTTCCGTTTATCAATCACCAGCATAGTCAATGAACCAATGATGTTGAAAATGGCAATGATAAGAACGAATGTTAAAATCATAAAAATAAACCATCTTTCGTAGTTTAA
>JACXTT010001125.1_pt1 | contig 45355 bp, 40 predicted proteins | sample 9270951 | NCBI WGS metagenome assembly JACXTT01 (sample SAMN15532306, study PRJNA645909) | rock metagenome | isolation source: weathered quartz diorite | place: Puerto Rico | collected 2017-06-21 | reverse complement strand
CCTGATTCATAGAAGAAAGCCGAATCATCATCTTGTAATGTATTAATGTCGGAGTAACCGACCCGCTTGAGGAATTTTAGTTGTGCCATGGATTGGTTGTGTAGGTTGATTCGTTAGGTCTGTTTGATGTAGCCTTGCAAAGAAATCAGGTTCATTTGGATGAGGAGATTGCTGAGCGTCCGGTTGCACTCAATAAACGATCCTTGCCGCCCCAGGCTTCCAACAGCCGTCTTCCTTCGACGTTAATTTCGTCAGGACTTACCGGCCATCCTTTTCCTGAACCGGGGAATATCTTGTAGATTATACCATAGCCGATACCCCCCGTCTTTGGGCTAGATGGGATTCCCAGCGAAGAAAGCAGCGCGATCGAACCTTCGCCAATGCGGTTGTGTGGGCCGATATCAGCTACAATTGCGTAAGAAAGGTTTTGATTCGCGGTATTCAATACCGCCGCCAAATCTCCTAACTTCACCCCTGGGGTCCCGAGCAATTGCGGGGGAATGGCAATGTATGAAATAGTTTGTGAATCCACATAACGTTTGGGATCGCGTGTGTTCTTACTTACATCTTGCAACGACGTGGTAGATATGTAGAAACCTAGCGCGGGATCAGAACCGCTTTGGATCACCGGGTTGCCGCTTGGCCGGCCATTGTCGGTCACCAATCCCCACCAGTTCCCGGGCTTGCCTACGGCGCTGAGATCATCGACCCCCGATCTGCCGTCGGGATGGTAACCGTGATAAGCACCGCTAGCGTCCGGCACTAACCCTGCCTCAAATAGGGTGCCGTTGTCTAACAGATCAGAGTAGCCAATTCTCAAAAAAGAGGATGCTTGCGGCTGTATAATCGCCTTGTTGACCTCCAACTTCGTTTGGCGATCGGCGATTGCTGATACCAATCCAGCCACTTCCGGGTTCGACGGGTCTTGCTTAGCAAGCTTAGAAAGCTTAGCCGAATCATCGTTGTTTTGCTTTTGCAGCTCTGCTGATTCCTTGTGCTTGTCCAAGATAAATCTGGCCCAGCCATCCCATCGTTCCCTAGCATGGCTATCTTGTACCAGGTGGCTAAAGTAAGATGCAAATAAATATTGCTTGTTCCAATCGTCGACCAAGGCCTTCTCCGTGAACTTCTCAAGATTGGCAGTCTCGGCAATCTGAATATCGCTTTCCTGTTGCAACTTCCTCAGGTCCAGTTCTCGCTCCTTCACCATGTTGCTGAGTAACGTCGTGATGAGAACAAGCGCGAAGGATACGAGAAAATATTTCCAAAAGTTGCTCCACACCCTCAAACGCTCCAGCGAGTCCTGCCGTTGCGAATCAGTTGCAGTGGCGTCTGGAGGTGATGAATGTCTGTAAGTTAACAATGCCGCGGCCAGACCTATGCCGCACCCTACCGCCGAAACAAACAGGATAGTCAGCCGGCTTTGTGCAACGCCGCCAATTCCCAGGGCTAAAGTGATCACGGCAGCGTCACGCTCGCCTCCGCACTTTTGGCGCTTTCGCCAGTAGTCACTTGGAAATTAAAAGTAATATTATACTGCCGCTTTTTTCGTTCTTTGCCTAGCGGCGACCGCGTTTCACGGCCCAGATTACTTCTTTGTTCCGATGTCCTTTTCATCGGGAGAACGCCCGTTATTGCGAATATTGACAAACCGCTGGAGTGTGTCGAACCAGAACGGCGCGCCGAGCGAGGCTGCCAACCCGGTCACAACCCAGCCGAGTAGCGCACTAATCAGGTGCCCAGGGTCGCAAAGGTATTCCCTTTGTGGTTTGCTCCATCCGATTGGCACGCTCGCGCTGGTTAGATTGGTCATCGCGTCGCTCGCTTTGCTAAACAGCTGATTCATCACATCCGTTGTGCCTTGACTAGAAGTCGTGCTCGGCTGTGGCGGCTGAGACTTCGTAGTCGTTAATGCCTGATCGACCATTGCTGCAAGAAGCTTGGGATCCGTGGACAGCGCTTGAATGATATGAACCGTGTCCACATTACAGGCGACTGCGAGGATCAGCGAAAGTCCAAGGAGCCATTTTTGCGCATAGCGCTTATACCAGCCGGTCACCCGATCCATGCTGCGATCGTACCAATCAGCAATACCTTTCTTGAAACTGGCGAGGTCATTTCCGGCGGCGTCCAGAATCGCGCTCAAGCTCTGCTTAAACTTGCTGTCTGGCAGTACCGCAATACTCGTCTGAAAGTCGGAAATCTCGCGGACCGTCTTGGCGTCGGCGGCTTTAATTATGTCCAACACGGCAGCCGTGAATGGCTCTGCACCGATATAAGAAGGATTGCCGTTTGTCGCGCGGGACAGGGCATCTACCAGCCCATGTCCAAGGACTTGCTCCACCTTTTGGGGATCCTGCAAAAGTTGCTGCAATCCCTCTTTTAAAAAGTCAGCTCGCTTGTCTAAGTACGAGAGCCAGAACTCGTTCAGCGTCGAGACAACCAGACTAAATACGAGATAGATGAAAGTAAGACCGATCGCTAAGTTTAGAACAGTTAACATGTGTCGAATCCTAAGGATTCACGCTACTGGCATCTGAAATGGGTACTCATTGAGCAGCGGCCCCGGCGTTGGTGTGACCGATGAAACAGGCAGTGAAGCTGTCTTAAAATCGGCGGCAAAGTAACGCATTTCATGGAATGGCACTAAGTGCTGCCGTAACCATGATTCCGATTATGCCGTTTACGAAATTATCAAACGCGGCGTGTGCCAGGCCCGCTTCCTTTAGCGCATCCATTTTGGCCAGGTCGCCCTCGTCCTGCATTAAATCCCTGAACTCATCGAGCGTTATCTGGCCACCGGCTAATTGCTGGGTGTACTTCTCCAAGTCGGCCTTCGCAGCGTTGAGGAAAGCTTTTCCGTCAGCGATCGCCTGACTCTTGTAGGTCGTGAATGTGGTTTCAGCTAAATGGATGATCCCCTGCTCAGCAGCTGTCACAATTTTATTTATATCTACCAAAGTAATGTCCTTTCATTGGGCCTGTGCCGACTTAATCTTTCCGCTTTCGAGCTGGATGATGTCATCAAACGCTCTGGCCATGTGCTCCTTCTTGTCGTAGATAAAATCCGAGCTAAGAGTTCCTCTTTTCTTCCAACTCATTAGGAAGCGCTTTAAGATTCCGTCATCGCTGCGCAACGTTTTCCACAAATCAATCGTGTACCGGTTGAGTGGCCGGCCATTGTCGTATTCAGCCGCCTTGGCCAGCTCCAGTTGGACCGTTTCGATGTCCTTAACGTGATCGTCATAAGAAGTTGTCGCTTTATCCATTAAAGCGAGGGTATCTACCTTGGCATTGGTTGCGTGTTCGTATGCCACCTGATCGTAGCGGGAGATCGTATTACATGCGGTCAGCAGAGCGATTGCAACTCCGAGAATATACTTCGCGACGATGGTTCGTTTCACGTATGGCCTCCTGGAAATATGATGTTTTCGCGATCCTTGCCCTGCGCTCGCGGGCCCTGCCTTGGGGATGTTTATTAAAACGGGATGGGCTTTGTAAAGGAAAATACAAAGAAATACAGCGCCTCGTCCACCATCTGCTCGCCGAGGTGTACCTTGCTCATTTCTAACTTCCGCGGGAAGCCCCCGATCGAAAATTCTCGAAAATCATTAACATTTCTAATTTTTAAAACGGCCAGCGGTTACCTCGGATCCATGGTTAGGTGAGGCACTATTTCGCTCGAGCACTTGATTGAGAGCAATAAGATATTCGGCGGCGATCCACGGGTGAGTAGTCGCGAGGGCATCTGCCCTTTCCATTTGAGGGGCTATCATTCGTAGCCATCGCAAAGCGCGAGCGCGATCTAGCAGCGAACAGGAATGATACGCAACCGCGATTCCCGAAAGCTCGGCAGGCCTTACAAAGACGCGAACATGGTCAATGCGGCCACCGGGAATCATCATACCAGACAGTTCCGCGTAACCCGCCGGAAGTTCTTCAATACGCAGGTGCGAAATGAATTGCTTGTCAAAGTCCACAAGCTCCTGACTCGGAGAATCTCCAGAGTCCATGAAATGGAGCGCAAAGACCACAAATCCCGAGAGCCCTGGCCGCAAATTCCCAAACAGCTTGTTCAGCGGATAATCGCGCCAAACGCCATTTTCCGAATATGTGGACAGCCACGCTCGGCCACGGTCAATGGCGTTGCGACACCTTTGGCCAAGATCGGGAGGACAATCTGAAGCAGTGCAGGCTGACTTGAGCGCAATCAGAGCCATCGCCGTCGCATATGTAGATGCATAAGCGGAATCTTTCGTACCTGCATAAACGCCCCACCATCCGTCTCCAAGGTCTTGCTGATTGCAAAGGAACTCACACGCGGGGACATTGAGATGCGAGTGAACTGCTCTCTCAGCCCAGATACCGCACGCGGTTATTGGTATCTTTCGGCTGTTGTCGTCGGGAAATTCACGCCAAGTTACGCCATCCGCATTCTTCCAGCAATCCATTCGGGCGAGTATTGCAGCGGTATGTTTGGCAGCCTCTGCTGGTAGGGCCAAACTGGCTTCTGATAATGTCCACGAGTTAAAGAAGCCGTCTTTTAGTGCCTCATTGCACTCCTTTGCCAACTGCGTATCAAGTTGGGCATTCAGCTCACGAGCTAGAGTGTCTCGAAGCTGAGTAAGACGCTCTTTCGTGTTGCGGTCCAATGCCAAGTGTTCGCGGTCGCGGAATGCTCGAAAATAATGGCCAATTAGCTGAAAGCGCGAGGTAGCCGCATCTGGATAGAGGATGCTCGCAACGGCGAGATAACTGAATCCGACAAGAAAGAGAAAACCAAGCTTTGCCTTGAAGGATAGCTTCTTAAAATCATCCGTAAAGAGCTTAAGCAGGTCGATGATCGTCATATTAAGATGTGCGAAGTGTCGCCTAACGAGAATCAGACGAAAGCTTGTAATTAAAGGCAAACATTCTTCCGATTCAGGGTTGGGGTTGCACTTGGAGGGTCACCTGCTGATCGCGAACTCTGACAGAACTTGCCAGCCGCGCCAAGCTCTTTCAAAACAAAACCGCCCGCTGGTTCCAAGCAGCGGGCGATTTCGGATTGTGACTGATAACTTTTAACGGATAACCGATAACGGATCGGCGGCGGGACGCCGTCGATCACACCACCATCATGGTCGCCGGGTCGCTCCAACCGCCGGGACCGTCGGGACCGACCGCGCGGACGCGAGCCCAATAGTCTTTGCCCCGCTGTAAGCCGGCGAGTTTCATTCCGCGGGTGTTGCCGAAGATCCCGCCATCGGTCCACCCACCTGTGTTGGGATCAAGCGTGTACTGTACCTGATAACTCTTGGCGCGATTGACCGAATCACAGAGCACCTGCATTTCGCCGCTTGTACCGGTCGTCTTTAGTCGCACGTTGCCGGGAGCCACCACTGCCTCGCTGGTGCGCCCCTTCTCCCTGGGCAGGTCGAATCCTGTCGTGGCCAACTGCTCTTCGGTTATGCCGGCGGTCAATTCGAGATTACTCGCGAGTTGACGGAGAAGATCCTCCAGCGGCGCGCGCGTAGCGGTGACCTTCGCCGTTCGAGCTACCCCCTCCGGCATTGCCAAAGCACTCTGATACGCGGTGAGAGCGCTTTGGACAGTCTCCAGTTTTGGCGCCGGCGATGGGAATGCTGCGTTACCCGTCAACGCGGCAATGACCGTCTGCGCCTTATTACCCAGCTCATTTTCCCCGAGCCGGGAGAATCCCCTGTTTAGTTTAAGCATAACGGGCAATGGCAGCATGATGTAGGCCAATATCCTACAGCATTTGTAGGACTCGACTGGCGATACGGCTCAATTGGCCTGTCCGCAGTCTTGATTGCTTTTCGAGACACCTCTATCGCCAAGCGATTTGGGTTACAGGCAAATCTTGTAGCCTGAATTAAGGAACGATCCAGATTACGGGCCCGGATCGCAGGGTGAACGCCGCTCTTCCCAACGCGAATCGGTTTCCTTGCAGGCTGTACGGCTGAGGCCGCAGGCTGTATCGTCTGGCGCCCAAGGCTGCTCCCCGTCAGAGCAGGGCTTAACGCAAAGCGAGCAAACCTAAATGCCTAACGAACCAGCCCGATTGTCGGCCAATTACGGTTGAGGGTCTGTCGCTACGCCCTGAAGATTTCGTGCTATGCCTTGTTTGATTCGTCGTCAGCCCTCATCGAAAGGCCGACAAGTATAATCGTCACACATGTAAGGCTGCACGCCCGGCGATTCATATTACAAGCTGCGCGATTCATACTACAAGGCGGTTACAAGGCGGTCGTTTCATGCCACGAAGCCGGCGCTTCAAACGAAAAACCACACATTTCGCCACGCTGTAGCCACGCTCCTGTGGGGCGTTATGCACTGAGCATGGTCGGTGCTTCTCGATGGCACCGTTTTGAATTCCACAGCTCAGTCGATCACGATGATAATCATCGCAGGCTTGGTGTCGCCGCTCTTCGGCGCGGAAATCTCGCCAACGAAGGGTCAACCCACGGCCATCTTCACCTCGCCATACACGTGCCAAGGCGCCTTTGGCCATTCCCGATGGGCTGTGAAAACAGAAACTGCACAGCCGCCATTGTTCGGGATAGGTGTCAGGAAAGTAACGCCCGCGGACGTGTTTGCCTGGCGAGGGCCTGAGGTCGAAATCACGCGTTCATCGCCGCGAATCCCGGCGGAGCGGAAATGGTATGCGGTAACCGGCCGGGTCCTGGTCGTGTATGCGGAGGACGACGGCGACCTTCACATCGTCCTACAAAACACCGATGGCCGGCGCGGCCGAATCGTGGTCGAAGTCCCGCTCGGCCGTCCGTGGCGCAAACTTCGGGCGACGGTGTTCTCGTGGACCAACGCCAAATTCCCGCTTCTTCCGCGCGACAGAGATTCAATGCACGCCACTCAACATCCAATCGTCACCGTAATCGGAAGAGCCTTTTACGACATCGATCACAGCGTAACAAACGCGCGCCTCAACCGCCGCGATTACGACCGGCACATCGCCGTCTGGGAAATCCACCCAGTCATGAGATTGGCTCAACCCACCCTCGCACCGCAATATGGGCGCTCGCCGTAAGCCAGGGAGAAATGATCCCCGACACCATGCGAGCTCATTGCAATCGCTCAGCCTTTGCTGCAGCTAGGACTTCCTCGCGAAAGGCATACCGAGACCATTCTTCGTCGCTTGTGATTCGGAGGAGGAACTTCGCAAACCCGGTGAGCGTAACAAAGTGCAGATGTGAAAGCACATATGGGTCATTGGAATCTCCGGGCTCTGCCGGAAGTGAGGCCTTATGAGCAACGAAGAATTCGATCTCTGTTGCGGGTTGTGGTTCCTCGATGATTTTTCCGTTGATATCGTACTCGATCTTCCACAAGGTGCCGTCTGGTAACACGACCACTGGCAGAACGAATGTAAACAGGTGTTGAGATGTAGCTAGCGCTGCCTTGCGTCCCGCTGCATCTATAAGGTCTACAGACGAAGCCAGAGCTTGAGACCATTTCTCGTAAAGTTCGCTGTCACGCGCTCGGGTATATTCGCCGTCCTTCTTCTTTAATTGAAGCAAGCTTTTCCCTACGAACGCTTCTGGAGAATAAACCGAATCATTGCCGGCCAGGCGGCGAACAGCTCGCGCCGCCGAGACATCGAGAAAGATGTCTCGGTTATTGACTCGAAAACGGCCCCCTTTACGAGACTCCACCAATTCGTGGAACGCTTCCGACGCAGTTCGCTTGCGTCCTGATATCACGACGGGTGAATCGGGATTGACGTTTTTGCATTCAGCGGCCACGTGTAATCCAAGCTCCGCTGAGCGGTAGCACCAACGGAAGTCAAACTGTCGCGTTCTGGCGAAAACGGGATCGACGTAGGTGCCGCCTTGTGACGTCTGGCCGCCCAGATATCCGCGCAATACGCGTCCAACTCGCATTTCGTGTCCAAAATCATCTTCGGTTGCGATGACTTCCTTAATGTCGCTCGACGTAATTGCCATTAAAGTGAGGGAGGTTCGATGCAATCGTCCGTGACGAATTTCTTTTGTTCGTTAGGCGGCAAGGGCAATCCCGGCGGCGTGATTTTCTCGCCTGCTTTTTCTTTGGCAGCGCAGACGAGATTGAGTTCGAGCAGGAAGGCGAGCGGATCGACGTTGTCGGCCATGCCGTAGGCGGCACGAACCGCAACGTCGAGCCGCGCGTGCGCGTCGCGCAACGGATTGTCGCCGGGTTGTTCAAGCGTGCGGTAAAGATCGCGGAGTGAATAGCCCAGCTTGCGCATCGTCTCGCGCCGCAACGCGCGCAACGTGACCGCCGCTTCCGCCACCGCTTTGATCTGTTTCCGCGTCGGCTCCTGCGGCCACGGAAAGGTGTCGAAGACGGTTTCTATTGTATAACGAAACCGTTCAGTGAGCGTAGAACACCGGGCTGTGAACCACGACCAATGGATGTGAGATTGAAGGACTCCGAAGCTGTAATCGTCCGGCAGCGGAAACGCGATTAACGCCGCGTTCGGTCGAATTCGCGATGAAACGAACTCAAAAATCGGACGTTTGGTGACTTGGCCGCATACGATGTACCGTGAGATTCCCGCTAATTGCGCGAGCAAGTCAGGGCGACCTCTCCAAAACTTCCACCATCTTCGGAAATGCGTTTGCCGCGGACCAACATCACGCCCTGTCTGTTTGCGTTCTGCCTCTGCATTCGCACGAATTGTGGGCAGAACCCTTTGCTCGAGATGTGTGAATGCTCCGGAGAATTTCCTCGCTTCGAGCAAGTCATTGCACGCATTCAAATCGATCACAAACCTCCGCGGCTGCGTTGAATCATCGGACAGCAGCTCGTCGATTGTCAGATAAGGAAAGACCACATCCGCGCTGTTGCGGTCCTGTCTTATTAGCAACGCGGCATCCGCTTCGGTGAGAAGAAAACCTTCGTGACCGTGAGTCTGTCCCTGAAAGCATGCTTTCGAATCAATATTTGTGCGCAGGCGAACCGCTGACGTGACATCAGTTTCCACTGACAACGCCGGGCCGATGCGATTCAAGCGCCATGATTGAACCGGCCCTTGTGGGTCGTTGCCTATTTGAACGCTCAGCATTTTTTCTTGTTCAGTATGGCCCTTGAGCCAATTCACAATCGATACGTGAACGTTCGCCTCTCCTGACCATGGTTGGCTCGATACAGCGTCGATGATCGTGCCACCGTTCGTTACGATATAGTCCAATCCACCTTCGCGTGAGTAGTTTTGTCGAACAGTGTTAGTTCCAACGAGACCTGCACGCTTGTCGGACTCGAGATGATCGTGCGCTTTGCGAAACCAGTACACGCAATAATCGGCGCGACCGGACACGTCTGGAAAGGAAGCGCGAACTTTGTCCACGTATTCAGCGCCGAGATCGCGGCGGATTTTATTCTTCGACTGAAATGGTGGATTGCCGATGATCGCGTCAGCTTTCGGCCATTCGGTGAAGAGCGCGTCGGCGCAGATGATGTTTTTGTCGAGGTTGTCGAGCGGGAGGGGTTTTTCTTCGATGAGCAGTTGATCGGTCTCGGCCAGTTTTTGCGCTTCGATCAGTTCCAGTTCCTTCGCGAGCATGAGCGTGACTTTCGCCAGCTCGACCGCGAACGGGATTATGTCGATGCCGAAGAACTGATGCAGTGAGATCGCGCTTTCGAGCGGCTCGCGTTTGCTCACTTCGCGGAGGCGCAAAAGGATGTCGCGCTCCAGCCGCTTCATCTCGCGATAAGCGATGAATAGAAAATTTCCCGAGCCGCAGGCCGGATCGAGCACCCGAAACGCGCGAAGATCGGCGAGTGCTTTGCGCAATTCGCCTACATTTTTGCCCGCGGCATCGATGCGTTCGCGCCATGGCCTGACGATTGTTGGCCCGACCACTTTGCGGATATCGAATTCGCTGGTGAAGTGGCCGCCGTAGGCATGCCGCTCCTTTTTGTCCATGCTGTCCTGGAAGAGCGTGCCAAAGATTTCCGGACGAACTTTGCTCCAGTCTTCGGCCGCTGATTCACAAAGGCGGTACGCTTCCGGGCGTTTCAATTCGATTAGACCCAAAATGGCAAACAAACCGCCGTTGAAGTACTGCACGCCTGTATACCGACCCCCCGGCGCCTGTTGTTCAGTCGCCATTTGCCGAAATAAGCCGCCGATCAAATCATACGAACTGCCGCTTTGTTCGGCGCACTCGTGCAGCAACTCGGTAACGAGTTGCCCCGGTAGCAAACCAATGTCTTCGGCGACGAGCGCCACGAGCAATTGGAGGATGAAGCGCTGCGCCTGCTCCCGATCTTCGCCGCGGGAGACGATTTCGCGAAAAACAGTCACCATTTGATCTGCGGCGCGACGGGTGACTTCCACCCAGTTGCTGGCGAAGATAGGCTTCTTCCAAACCGGCAGAAGGAAGTTAAATGATGAAATGTTTTCTGGCAGCTCGGCGGTCTTGACCCGATCGACCGGGTCGAAGAGCTGCGTGTTAAAATCGTAAATCCAGAACTCGTCGAAGTTGCAAAGAATAACGAACGGCGGGCGCTTCGGGACGATGTGCGTCCAATAATCAAATGCCTGGTCGTAGTGCCTCTCCAAATTTTCACCGCGTGATTTCATCTCGATAAGCACGCGGTCGGGCCAGAGAAGATCAGCGAACTTCTTGCCGCCTTTTGCACGCGGCGTCGCGCCGTTGCCTTGGATCAATTCGAGCTGCGGTGATCCCGGCTTCTTTGCGACCCGAAATTCGAATGTCGCGCCGGCTTCAATGACACCCTGATGCCCAAGCGCACGGAAGAAATGATCAAGGAAGGTCTGTGCCTCACTCTTCTCGTCACCCTTTAGTGCTTGTGCGAACCGAACGAACTCGCTCAGCGCCGTCTTTAGCTCATCGGCCATTGGTCGGAGAGAAAATTAACCGACTTTTCCCGGGTGAAAAGCTCGCACGGTGGCTAAGCGAATATTACTCATTCTCCTGCCGGGTCCGCGCCGGTTACAAGCGGATCCGTCAAGCGGTAAAGGCGCGGCATTTCGATTATCTGCCCTAACTCACAATCCCCAATTTCTTCTGATCTCTTTCGAGAGATGCTCGAGGTCGTGGTAGATCGAAAACTGATTAATATTCAGCCGACGCAGTTCTTCGCGAATGGTCTTTTTCTTTGCCGCTGGAATCTTGATTCGCGCAAGGGTCGGATTGTTCTTCGGGGCACATTGATGCATATGCAGCGTAAAAAGAGAGCTTTGCTGTCCGATGCGTCCAGCTTGATTATCCGGGCGGATCGGAAGGATCACCGGTTTTCGTTCTTCCGTAGGGTCATGCCAGAAAGACATGCCGATCGCATCCTCCACGTAGGGATGACGCATTGTGCGCACGTGCTGTAACGGCTCACCTTTTATATTCGGCTGGGGCCTGGGGATAACCTGAGTAGGCTCCATGACGAACACGTCTCCGTCTTCCGTCTCATGCTCGCGGACGGCAAAAAAGAGAGCTGCAAGCGGATTCGCTGTCCAATCGAGAAGACGCGTCGGCATTCCAAAATGTTGCGCGATAAAGTATAGCGGGACAATCCTATTTGGATCCAACATGGTCGCTCCGGTCGTCCGAAACTCGCTCAGCATTTCCCGCTCGAGGTTTAGGCGTTTCGATTCGAGATCTTTCCCGTAGATCGTCTGCGCTTGCTTAGTGAATCCCTCGCGATACACACCTGGTTCAAGCTTGTATGTTCGCTTGTCATGTCCGCGAAACCACGCATGGCTGTGATAACCTCGCTTGGGAATTTTATGTTGATCATTCCATTTTGTGATCTGTGTTAGCAGATCACTTACGCATGTTACTTCGCCGAAGTTGCTGTTTGGTATCTCAATCCACGGCATAAACGAATCGCAGCATTAAGAAGCGCGAAGCTTCGAAGAATCTTCAATCTTGTCGCGCGCAAGTTCTTCCGGGGACGGCATGAGGCGCGAAAAATAGCAGAAATTCAGCTTTCTGAGGAGGGGAAAAGAACGTCGCATAGCGACGCGGTTATCGGTTATCAGAAAAGGTTGATTGTTGAGAGTTGAGGCGTTGAGTGTCGATTCAGAAAACGCTGAACATCGAACGCGAAAACGGGAACACTGAAATTCCGAACCGCCAGGCATGAAACCATGCATCATAAGCGGCTTACGATGGAGCGATGATGTAGACTGAACGCCGAACTCCGAGAGCTTTCGCGAGCAGGCAGCCCAACGTCGAATTCAGAGGTCGGAGGTCAGAAGTCGGCGGTCGGAAGTCGGAGATCAGCAAAGAAAACAAGCGCAGTCAGAACATCGGTAACACTTTTGGGTCAGAACATAGGTAACACTCTTCTGTTTACTGGTTACACATTTTTGGTTCATCTGCAGTTTTATTCGGGCGGATATCCGCCTGAATAAAACTGCTCGTCGTCAGATCCAGCTGGCCCAGCAGCAGGCGTCCAAACCAAACTTCGAGCAAATCTTCGGCGACTGGCTTGAGCCCCACCGACCAGCCGGCCAGACTGGTGGTCAAAAAAAATCTCGCGCCCTCCATTCGGATCATTCCGTGTTGGCAAACACGCCGCTTGCACATCTCCGGGTATTCCAAATCTTCGGGCGTGCCTTCATACTTTCGCTCAGAAGCCACATAGACTTCCCCCGGGCAACGCATCCCTAGTGTCTCATGCGGCCGCTCGTAGTTAAAGCTTTGCCGCCACACATCCAGGGCTGCTTGGTCGGTTTGCCCGACGGCTTCAATCTCATGACTGATGTCTTTATGCATCCGCTCATGAGCTGCATTGTCCTGGGGATGAGCAGGCCGACCTCGTTCCAGATCGATCCCCAGAGCCACCCACCACGCCGACAGACGACTCAGTCCAAAGAGGCCCCGCACGCTGGCAAAGGGGCACCCATTATCACTGCGGATGGCTTGTGGTAAACCGTAGCGCTCGAACAGTCGCTCGAAATTGGCCCGCACCGTTTCGCTGCGCGCATCGGCCAGTGCCCGCACCTCCAAGATATAACGACTGTGCTCGTCGCGCACCGTCAATGGCTCACAGCGTTTGCCAGCGCTCCTCCACCATCCCTTAAAATCCGCTGTCCACACCTCATTGGGCGCTGCCGCCCGCCGCCCACTACTCAAACGCCCCGCCCCGCTCGAGCGGCGCAGACGCCGCTTTTGAGTGAGCCCAGCTCGCTCCAGCACCCGCTTCAATGTGCTCTCGCTGGCCACTTCTCCATGCCGGCGCAAATACAATTCTCGTATCTTACGCGGCCCCCAGCTCCAATGCGCCAGCTTTAAACGCACAATCTCGCACACTTCTTCCTCAGGGAGCTGTTGCGGATTACTCTTGGGCCGGCGTGACTCTTCGGCCATCCCTTCCCACCCCCAACGGAAAAAACGTTCCCTCCATTTGTAGCCCGTCTTGGTGCTGATCCCGTATTCCTGACAGAGCGCTCGAAAATTGAGCGTCCCCATCGCTTTTAGCGCAAACTCGATTCGCTGTTCCATAGGTTCACTTTTCTTCCACGGCATAGGGCGCTCTTTTTAGCGCCCCACACCACAAAAGTGTTACCTATGTCTTGAACCATTTGTGTTACCTATGTCCTGAACCTGCACCGCACGGCGAATCCGTCCAATGGCGAATCGCAGTCGAAGGTCAGCTTGCTTTCTTCGGTCGTACAGGCAATCCTAGCGCCGGAGGCGCCCCGTCACATTGACTATTGAAATCTCGCTCGATCCCTCGACAGACCCCCGAGAACTTCCTGCCTATGGTATTGGTGAAGCGTCTCATTACTTAGGAATTCCGCTCGCAACCCTTCGTTCCTGGGTTCGCGGGCGACATTATCCAACGGAAGCCGGTCGAAGATATTTTAAACCAGTCATTTCGCTGCCAGACCCCCGCTTCGGCTCGCTCTCCTTCATCAATCTTGTAGAGGCGCATGTGCTTGAGGCAATCCGAAGGAAGCATCGCATTCCATTGCCGAAGGTCCGATCTGCAATGGATTACGTGCAGAGGCGCTTTGGTTCAGAGCATCCTCTGGCGAAGCAGAAATTCGAGACCGATGGCGTAGATTTGTTTGTATCGCGCTTTGAGGACCTCATTGCAGCGTCCGAAGGTGGCCAACTTGCGATGCGAGAATTGATCAAGGTGCGCTTGCGCCGCATTGAACATGACGCTTCAGGGCTTGCTGCTCGGCTCTATCCATTCACGCGACAGAACGGAGCAGATCAGCCGAAGTTTGTGGTGATCGATCCGTTAATTTCCTTCGGTCGGCCAACAATAACAGGCACTGGAATTACGACCAGCATTCTCGCCGAGCGCTACAAAGCGGGTGATTCGATGGACGCGTTGGCGGAAGATTATGGTTGCGAACGCGCGCAAGTCGAAGAAGCGGTCCGTTGCGAACTCGCCCTTGCCGCCTAGTCCGCTCGTTTTTTTCACCGACGAGAACTTGGGCCGACACATCGTACCAGAAGCGCTGCGAGGCGCGGGAGAGCAAGTCATTGCTTTTCATGACCGCTTCCCGGGCGGAACCAAGGATCCTGAATGGCTAGGGGAAGTTGGCAGCAATAGTTGGGTATTATTAACGAAAGATTCCAAGATTCGATACCGTCGCAATGAAATGCAGGCATTACTTTCGTCCGGAACGCGGAGCTTCGTCCTAGTGAGCAGTAATCTCCCAGGCATTGAAATGGCAGACATTTTTGTTCGAGCTTTACGGCCGATCAAGAGGATGTGTGCCCGGCAACCAGCTCCGTTCATTGCGCACCTGCACCGCGACGGAAAAGTAGTGCTTATGGCAACGGCCGCGGGGAAATGACGGTTCTTAGGGCGTTGTCGGGCGTATCAAGTATGGTTTCTGAGCCGAATATCGCGTGAAACGAAGTTCACACGCTCTGCGCATTCGTGTGATCAGCGTGATCCGCGGTTTAGCGGGTTAGCCTAATGCCTTAGTGGCCAGAGAAATTCGTCTCGATATTGTGGAGTTTCTTCCGGGGCGAAGCCGTGGCGCGTGATGTTTTCGGTGACCACGCGCGGTAGCATGAATTGGAGCAGATAATCGGCGCCCCCGGCCTTGGTTCCACCGCCGCTCATTTTGAATCCACCGAAGGGATGACGACCGACCACCGCACCGGTGCAGGAGCGATTGATGTAAACATTGCCGGCGACGATTTCGGCTTTGGCGCGTTCGATGTTTCCCGGACTCCGTGAAAAAAAGCCAGCTGTTAGCGCGTAATCGGTTCCGTTGGCAACTTCGATTGCCTCATCGAGATCGCGCACTTTAATCACGCTCAACACCGGACCAAAAATTTCTTCGCGTGCAATTCGCATGTCCGGTGTGACGTCGACGAAAATCGTCGGCGGAACGAAGTAACCTTCCGGCGGCACATCCCCGCGTTGAAAGGCGAGTGTGGCTTCGTTCTTGCCGATGGCGATGTACTCTTGGATGCGTTGGTAGGCGGCTTCATCAATTACCGGACCGACCGTAATGCCGGGTTCTTCCGGATTGCCAACGCGCAAGCTCGCCGCCGCGGAAAGCAACCGTTGCATGACACGACGGTAATTTTCTTCGAGCACAATCAAACGTGAAAGCGCGGAACATTTCTGCCCTTGATACCCGAAAGCCGAATAGATGCAGTCGACAATCGCTTCGTCGAGATCGGCGTCGGAATCGATGATCACCGCATTTTTGCCGCCCATCTCGCAAACCACATGTTTCAACTGCCGCTGGCCAGGCCGGGTCTGGCCGGCGCTTTCCCAAATTCTCAAGCCGACTTCGCGCGAACCAGTAAAGGCGATAAGATCGACCTCTTTATGATCGACCAGGTGCGCACCCATGACTGAACCCTTGCCCGGCAGAAAATTCAAAACGCCTGGCGGCACGCCGGCTTCCTCAAAAATTTCCATGAGCATCGCGCCGAGGACGGCCGATTGTTCAGCCGGTTTTATGATGGCAGTATTGCCGGTTACGAGTGCGGCTGAAGTCATACCGCACAAGATTGCCATCGGAAAATTCCACGGCGCGATGATGAGTGCGACACCGCGCGGCCAGTAATGCTGATAACTTTCTTCGCCGGAAACGTGCTGGGTCAGCCGGGGACGGCCGATCAGGCGCATTTGTTGCGCGTAGAACAGACAAAAATCCATCGCTTCGCGAATGTCGCCATCTGCTTCGGCCCATGGTTTGCCGACTTCGAAAACTTCGAGCGCGGAAAGTTCGTAGCGCCGGCGGTCCATGATCGCGGCGGCGCGCTCAAGCAAACATGCGCGCTCTTCAAATGATGTGCGACGCCATTTCTCAAAGGCGACACGCGCAGCTTCCGCGGCGCGGTCGGCCTCGTGAATTCCGGCTTCGGTTACGTGACCAACAACGTCTTTGGGTGAGCTTGGATTGATTGAGGCGATTGTTTTCCCGGTCCAAATTTTTTCACCGTTGATGACAAGCGGGTATTTTTTCCCGAGTTGCGTCCGCATTTGGCGCAGCGCGTCGCGCATTTGTTCCTGGCTTTCCTTGTAAACAAAATTCACGAGCGAGGCATTTTGATAAGTATCTCCGGGCGACCCGTCGGGTGAAGCGCCATCACTCAGATATCCATCGTCCACTTTTGCCGCTTGTCGTCGCTTCTCCCTTTCGAAGGGAGAGGGTGGGGTGAGGGTTTGATCTTCGCGAGCATGTCGTGTCCGACCCCTCACCTTCATCCTCTCCCCTTCACTAAGGGGAGAGGCGGATCGATCGCGATCAACCAGCTCGCGCGGATCGCGCAGCAGTTGCTCTTCGGAAACGTTGTCGGAAAATTTCGCGCGCAAGAATCCCTCGTTAGACGTGTTCTCCAGCAACCGCCTAACCAGATAGGACATCCCGGGGAGCAACTCGCCTACCGGAGAATATTCGCGCACGCGGTAGCCCGTCTCGACCAGCGCGCGTTTGATCGGACCGGCCATGCCATAAAGCAGTTGGAATTCGAAGCGGCTGCGATCAATGCCTAACTGATCGGCCAGCGCCTGCGCATGCGCGATGCTGCGGACGTTATGTGAACCGAATGCAGAAGTGACGATTTTTTCGTTCTCCAGCAAAATGCGGCTGAGCAGTTCAAAATTTACATCACTCTCGGATTTTTGGAGAAAAACCGGGATATTCCAGCCATTCTGGCTCGACTTGATTTTCTCATAATCCCAGTAGGCCCCCTTGACCAGACGAACTGTAAAGCGCGTGCCGCGTGCACGACCCCAGTCAATCAGATCAAAAAGATCTTCTTCCGCATCACGCAAGTAGGCTTGGACGACAATGCCGGCGTGCGGCCAGTCGTGAAATTCGGTTTCGGTAAAAAGCGTTTTGAAAAGCTCGAGCGTAGTATTTTTGTGCGCGTAACTTTCCATATCGAAGTTGACGAACGCGCCAAGCTCACGGGCCCGGCGCAAGATGGGCCGTAACTTCGGCGCAAGGTGCGCGATCGCGTCGGCGGGATCAGCCGGGTTCATCTGCGAATAGAGCGCCGAAATTTTAACCGAAAGATTTACCACCGGGAATAGCTCCGAGTTTTGGCCGAGCGGATCGGTCCAGCCCTGCGTTTCGTGGGCGAGATATTCGAGCAAATCGAAGCAGCGCGCTGCGTATTCGGTTGCTTCCCTTTCACTTACGACCGCTTCTCCCAAAAGATCGACAGTGAACCCAATGTTTTTGGCGCGCCGTTTCCGCAGCGTCCTCATTACATCCTGCGGAGTTTTACCGGCGATGAACTGACGCGCCATGCCTGATACATTCCAGCGTAATAACTGGCCGCTGATCCAGGGGACAATCTTGGCTGCCAGCACCCCGGTCCGCACCAGTGGGGCGAAGCCGTTGCGCATATCGCTGAAATACTCATCAAGATGACGCACGATCTCGCCGCCGCGATGAAGCGACGCCAGCACATCGACAAAGCGGAACATCTGCGCTTTGAAATCCTCGTCCCGCATCGAGAACTCCATCATCCGCTGGTAGAGGCCAGCTTTGCTGAAAAGCGGCTCGGGATATCGATCGACCAAGTCAAAAATCTGGGCGCCGCGCCGCTCGATCTCTGGCTGGAGAGAAATCACTTTTAAAGCTTAATCTTGCGATTTCGGTTAAGCAAAGCCGAACGCTGCCATTTTCGGGTCAAAAAAATATTTGCCGGAGATACGGTCACTTTGCCTCCGGTTTTCGATTTGGGAAGTGAAAGCCGCTTTCATAGAGTGGTTTCATAGATCAGGAGCAAACTAGAGTTGATCTGCCTGGCGGGCTCTGGAGGCCCCGGGGCTCGGGTTCGCCAGGCGATCTTCTAGTGTTCTGTCTCTGAAATAGCTGGCCGATTTGCAGGAAGCAGTTTGGCGATTGTCCAAGGCGCGCGCGCCGTGCCGATATCCGCAGCAATCTCGGCCAGGCGAACAACGCCGGAGAATCGCCAAGGTGCCACAGCCCTGAGGGTTGCGTTGAAAATGGGCTGGCGGCGGCGTTGCGGCTCGGTTAGAGCCCGACTTGGGGGATGCGCCCTCGCCGCGCCTTGCCGGCAACCCATTTTCAACGCAACAAATGACCAGTTAGTTCAGAGACAGGACACTAGTTTAGCTGGGTTCATGGTTGCTCGAAAGGCTGATGTCGGTTAGCAACCCCCGTGCAGGAGCGAGTGGAGCATGACCAATTTGCCAGTGACAACACGGCGGCTATTTGCCCTGAGGCACTGGCAGCTTTGCAGGAAGCAAGCGTCGGCGCAGCGCCATCCTATGGCGCCGACCGCTGGACGGCCCGCCTTCGTGAACGCCTGCGCGAGATTTTCGAGACGGATTGCGCCGTCTTTCCTGTCTTCAGCGGCACGGCCGCAAATGCGCTGGCCCTGGCCCAGGTTTGCCAGTCGTTTCAAAGCATCATCTGCCACAAAAACGCCCATATCCAAACTGACGAGTGCGGCGCGCCGGAGTTTTTTACAAAGGGATCGAAGCTGCTCCTCGTCGGCGGCGCCAACGGTAAGATTGACCTGGAGGAAGCGGCAGAAGTTATCGCGCATCAGCCCGAGTTACATGCACACAAACCGCGCGTTATAAGCGTCACGCAATCAACCGAACTCGGTACCGTTTACACGCGCGAGGAGCTGGGCGTGATTGGCGAATTTGCGCGAGGTCGCCAAGCGCTTGTGCATATGGACGGCGCGCGTTTTGCCAATGCAATCGCAACGCTTGATTGTGCGCCGAAGGAAATTACCTGGGAAGTGAATGTCAGTGTTCTTTGCCTAGGCGGTACCAAAAATGGATTGGCCGCGGGTGAGGTGGTGATCTTTTTTGAAAAAGAGCTCGCCCGCGAATTTGATTATCGACTCAAGCAAGGCGGCCAGCTCGGTTCCAAAATGCGTTTTCTGGCTGCGCCGTGGCTCGGGCTGTTGACTGGCGATGTTTGGTTACGAAATGCGCGTCACGCGAATGAGATGGCGCGCCGTTTGGCGGAAGGCTTGCGAAAGAGGGCGCGAATCGAGGTGATTCTTCCGATCGAAGCGAACGCGGTTTTCGCGCGACTGAATGAACAACTCATGCGTGAGCTGCAGGCGCGTGGGCGGGAGTTTTATCAATTCATAGATCCGGATATTTACCGGCTTATGTGCTCGTGGTCTACGACTGCTGCTGAGGTTGATGCGTTCGTTGGTGAAGTCGTTTGCATTCAAACGAAGTCATCGTTATAAGAGCAAAATGAAGCCGGCGGCGGGGGTGCTCATGTTGTTCGCGCTGGCCGCTGTTGGTTGTGGAGCGGCCCGTGGCGTCGCCCATGTTGTTACCGCTCCGGCCCGGCTTATTGAGGGTAAACCGGCGCGAAAGATTCCCCCATCCGACGTCGATGTACCGGGGGCGCCTGTGACCGCCACTCCAACTCCGCCGCCGCGTCTTGCGACCAACAGGCCGATGCCAACGATGCCAAAGGCATCGCCATCAGTATCACCATCAGGTTCGCCCCGCACTGTTTCAAGTCAGCCTCAGTTTCCCGTGGCGAAAGCTGTCCCGGGCAAACCAGGTCTTGTCTATAATCCCTTCGATGCAAATGGTGGGCTGATTGACGTCAGCGGCTACGCACCCGGGAGCAAAGTCAAAGATCCGGATTCGCAGAAGATTTTCATAGTACCTTAGGAGACATTTAGTTGTCGATCGCCAAGCGATCTTTTTGTTGCCTTTGCGCATAGATGCTGCTTTATAGAAATTATATGACTCAACCCCGTCTGTTTCCCCCTATTTCGCGGACACTGCGGCGGCCCACCCGCCGTTTATTCGACAGAAGCGCGCGCCTCGCGATTCTGGTGGCTGGTTTCTTTGCAATTGATGCGCGCGCATATGTAGAAGAGGGCGCCAGCTGGCCAAATGGAAGCACAGTGACTTTCCAATTCGCACTGGGCAACGCGGGCCGCACGTTGCTCGATGGGAACACTTCGTGGGACGCGGCGGCGATTCCGGCGCCAGGAGCGTGGAATTCCAACGTGCAGGGTCTGCGGTTCGTTGGCGTAGTGAATGGGAACGCGCCGCTTAGTTCGGGTGATCACATCAACACGATCGCTTTCTCAAGCACAATCTTCGGTCAATCCTTTGGCTCCAGCACTCTGGCCGTGACCTATTATCGTTACTCTGGCGGCACGATGAGTGAGGCTGACGTTTTGTTTAATACTCACCAATCGTTTGATTCGTACCGCGGTCCGTTGCGGTTCGGATCAAACGGCTTTGCAATTGCCGACATCCGCCGCGTTTTGATTCACGAGCTTGGGCATGCGCTGGGTTTGGCGCACCCTGATCAGAACGGTCAGCACGTCGATGCCATCATGAATTCAGTCATTAGCAACCGGGAAACGGTTTCGCAGGACGATATTAACGGCGCGCACGCGCTTTATGGTGCACCGCAAGCGGCCCCAACTCCGACGCCGGTGCCCACCCCAATGCCCACACCAGCTCCGACGCCAACACCAGCCCCGACTCCGGTCGCGACACCGATGCCAACACCAACTCGAGGCCCAGCACGTCACCGTCCCAGGGGACGCCGGCGCCACCGACCTCGTCCGCCAAGGGCAGCCACGATGACTCTGACCCCTGAGAGCGGCTATACTGTGTCGCGGCCGAGCACCGCTACGGCTGGATATCCCGATAACCAATAAGTTGAACGTGCGAAAATCTGCCATGAAAACACATCTCTTCCTCATCACCGCAGTCGCAGCCATCCTTCCGGGCGTGCAAGCCACCACGGTCATTCCTCCCACTTTTGATGAACTGGTCGATCAAGCTGAAATCATCTTCCAAGGCGATGTCACCAAGGTGAGATCAGAATGGGTGGGCGAAGGCGCGCAACGCCATATCATGAGCTATGTCACCTTTCGGGTGGAAGAATCGCTAAAAGGCAATCCGGGGCAATCCTACACCATTCGCATGCTCGGCGGCACCGTTGCTGGCGAGACGATGGGTGTAAGCGACGCGCCAAAGTTTCGGGTCGGTGAGAAAGACGTCCTTTTCGTCCAAAACAACGGAACCCAATTCATTCCGCTGGTTGGAATCATGCATGGCCGGTTCCACGTGCGAACGAATGAAGGGGGCCAACAGGTTGTTGCCAGCAACGAGGACGAGCCAGTCAAAAACGTTGCGCATCTCGGCCGAATGGCGTCAGAGGTGTCGCCGGGCGAACCCGATTTGTCTGTCGCCGCTTTCAAAGATGCGGTAAGGAACAGGCTTCAGCGCCAGCCGTAGCGCCGACAAAACCTGCAGGCGTGTTTGGCCTGCGTAACCGCGCGCGCTTCACGTCGGGCTCATATTTGTTTCGCGAAGCTTTCAGAGTGCGAGGCGTTTTCGCATCGCTTTGACTGCGGGTGCCATTCCCAAAAGCGGCGCGGGGACGCGCACGCACTCCTAAAGCACTTCGTGCAAAAATAGGAACAGAAATTGGAGGCCAATCAACAAACGTCGCCGCTAGACCTTGTCTAAACTGTTCTACGGATCCTGGCTTTCTTTGGTGCGCGCGCGGGACTGTTCCGTGACATCACGCGCACGATCGAGGGAGCGTTTCATCCAATTGTATTCCGACGCCTGACCGCGTGGCGCTGGTGTAGGCTGTGCCGGCTGGGTAACGGCCACCTTCGGCGCTTTGACCGCATCGGGTGGCGCTTCATGGTGCTTCTGCCAAAGGTAAATTAAGCCCAGTCCGACAAGGACTGCGAAGACTAAAAACGAGCGCATGATTTGTTGGCAGCAGGTCACGAGCCACCCTGGCTTGCGCTCTGATTGCTGCGAACAATGGGCAATGTTAATTGTCTCTATGAAGGTGGGCAAAGTCTTCCGCATCACCTGTGCGCTCTCATTGTCGATTCTGGGGATAGTGGTGCCCCTTCGCGCTCAAACGTATCAGGGGCGCGAGTTGGTCAAACCGCAGCTTGTCGCTGATACCGATGCGGTCGTTCCCGGGAAATCATTCACAGTCGGGTTGCTCCTGCGCACGGCGCCGAACTGGCACACCTACTGGAAATATTCGGGGGATGCCGGATTACCTACTGAAATCGCGTGGCACCTGCCGCCGGGCTGGAAAGCTGGTGAAATTCAGTGGCCCATTCCGCTGAAGACGAACGATCCCGGAGACATCGAGACCTATGGCTACGAAAACGAAGTCATGCTCATGCAAGAGATTACGCCGCCGGCGAGCCTTGCTAATGACTCGGTAAAGCTATCCGCTGACGCGAACTGGCTGGTTTGCGAGAAAATTTGCATCCCGGGCAGCGCCAGCCTCACCTTAACGTTGCCAGGACCAACCAGCCATGCCGCCAATGCTGAGCTGTTTGATCGCTATCGCAAATTGCTGCCGCAAGATTGGCCAGCCGAAAATACCGCGAAATGGCGCCGCAGCGGTTCTGATCTGAATCTGGAAGTGACGGGCAAGGCGCCGGCCGGATATCCAGCAGTCGATTTCTTCCCAGCGCCACCGCCAAGTGTTCTGATTGGACATCCATCGGTTGAATCGCGAAGCGGAGATAAGATCACTTTCAAGATACCCCTGCAGAGTGCAGACAAGGAGTTATCGTCGCTATCTGGGCTGATTGTTTTCGCTTCGCGGCCGAATGCGGACGATCGCATGGCTTGGAAGGTTTCGAGCATGAGCGGCGTTACTTCCAGCCCTGAGCCAGTTGCTGCGCGCGGTCTCCTAACCTTTCTGTTATTTGGTGTGATCGGCGGTTTCATTTTGAATTTGATGCCGTGCGTTTTGCCAGTCATCTCGCTTAAGATCTTCGGTTTTATCCAGCAAGCCGGCCAAGATCGGCAAAAGATCTTGCGCAGCGGAATTGCCTTCACCGCCGGTATTTTCACGTGGTTCATGGCCCTGGCGCTGGTGTTAATCGGGCTGAAGGCGGCGGGCGGCGACGTCACCTGGGGAGGATTTCAATTTACAAATGCTTATTTCGTTCTGGCCTTGAGCGTCATCGTGCTCGTCTTCGCTCTTAATCTTTTTGGCGTCTTTGAAATATCCCTGCCACAAAGCTTAAGTCGCGGTTTGCTTTCCAGCGCCGAGCGCAAAGACAATCTCGGCTCGTTTTTCCAAGGTGTGTTTGCCACGGTACTGGCTACGCCGTGCACGGCTCCTTTTCTTGGAACCGCGCTCGGGTTTGCCTTCACCCAATCGTCTGCGGTGGTGCTGTCGATGTTCATTGCGATCGCTGTCGGAATGAGCTTGCCGTATCTGCTCCTCAGTGCAGAGCCGGCTTGGCTGCGGTTCCTGCCAAAGCCGGGACCGTGGATGCTGCATCTGAAACAGTTCATGGGCTTTTTGCTGCTCGCGACCTTGTTGTTCCTGATTTATGTCCTTGGCGCGCAACGCGGACTAGATGGCGCGATTTGGGCGAGCTGCTTTCTACTCGTGATGGCCATCGCGTGCTGGATGAAAGGCGCGTTCATTTTACCGACTGCTTCTGCGACCAAACGCGCCGTCGTGCTCCTGCTTATGCTCGTACTCGTAGTCGGTTCCGGCCTCTATTGCATCGGCGACAAGTTCCAATCAGCCAGGATCGACCTCGCAGAGTCAGGTTCGGTCGACGACTGGCAGCCGTTCACTCCCGAACGTTTGCAATCCGAACTCGGCCAGGGGCGCACTGTGTTTATCGATTTTACCGCGGCATGGTGTTTGACCTGTAAATTCAATGAGAAAACAGTACTTGAGAGCACTCGGGTGCGCGACGCGTTTCAACGACACGGCGTCGTCAAATTGAAGGCAGACTGGACCAACGGCGATCCGGCGATCACAAAAATTTTGCAACAATTTGGGCGTCCGGGTGTCCCACTTTACGTGCTTTACCCCGGCAACTCCGCAGAGCCGATTGTTTTTCCGGAATTGCTGACCCAACGAATTCTTCTCGATAAACTTGAAACAATAACTGTAGACCCCGGACGCGCTGACGTATTCCCGTACCAAGTCAACCGGAATCAGAGACCCGGCCTGCAACCTAAATAACCTGTGAATCCAAAATTACTTCTCACCGCAGTTGCCACCTTTGCCGCTGGCGTCATCTACGCCGCCGACGTTCCGCCAGTGGGCGCCACCGCACCGGAGTTCTCATTGCCTGATTCCAAAGGCGAGACGCACTCGCTTACGCAATACAAAGGCAAATATGTCGTTCTCGAATGGTTCAACCCAGAATGCCCGTTTGTGAAAAAACATTATGGCAGCGGCAACATGCAAAAGTTGCAGGAGGAATACACCAGCAAAGGTGTCGTCTGGCTAACCATCGACTCGAACGCACCCGGGACCGAGGGCAATATCACGCCAGAGCAGGCTCAGAAGATTATGCGCTCGTGGAAAACGCATCAGACCGCGCTGCTTCTCGATCCTGAGAGCAAGGTAGCCCGCAGTTACGGCGCAAAAAACACGCCCGACATGATCGTGATCAATCCGGAGGGCAAGATCGTTTATGAAGGCGCCATCGATAGCAAACCGACGCCGAACCCGAGCGACATTCCGAGCTCGACCAACTACGTCAAAGCCGCGCTCGATGAATCTCTCGCCGGCAAGCCGGTCTCAAATCCAAGCATCAAGCCATATGGCTGCTCGGTGAAATACAAGTCCTCCTGAAACTGTAGAGGTGGCTGCTGTAGAGGCGGCTGTCCTCAGCCGCAATGGCGCTTACTTTTAGTTGAGTTCAGGCGCGCTTTGCTCCAAGCCGCCATATCAACCGCAGGATCGGCATCGGCGTAATGCGGACGAGAAACATGCCGATTTTCATGAAGAAACCCGGAATAACGAGTGGGCGATCGGCTTCGACCGCGGCGAGGGCATCGCGCACGACTTTTTCGACTGAAACGTAAACGAACTCTGGCGCGGAATCCGGCTTTCCACTGGTCCGCTGCGCGATTTCCTGGAATTCCGTGTGGACTGGACCGGGGCAAAGCGCAGTTACGCTGACACCGGTGCCGTGCAGTTCAGCGTGCAACGCTTCGGAGAAACTGGTGACGTAGGCTTTAGTTGCGGCATAGACACTAAATTCGGGAATTGGTAAAAAACCGGCCGAAGAACTCACATTCACAATTGCCCCATTTTTCCGCAAAATCATCTGCGGCAATAATTTTCGCGTGAGTGACGTCAGCGCCACCACATTGACCAGAATCATTTGCTCGTTGCATTGTGGATCAGAAGTAGCGAACGGACCGATATCGCCAAGCCCTGCGTTATTAATCAAAATGCCGATGTTGATTTTGTTCTCTTCGAGCCAGCGAACGAGTTCATCGATTTGCGATCTTTCGGCAAGATCGACGGTGCGCAGGTGCACCTTTAGGGCCGGATCGTGATTCTGGAGTTCAGCACGCAGTTCTGCGAGTCGCTCGCGACGACGCGCGACGAGAACCAGCGGACAGCCGCGCCTCGCCAGTTGGTGGGCAAATTCACGTCCAATGCCGGCGGACGCGCCGGTGATAAGCGCGTTGCAATTGTCGAGGTTCATTGTACTGGCCGTCGTCGCGGCGGCTTGCCGCTGAGGACAGCGGCCTCTACAGAGTCGAGCTCATGTTTCGTCAGGAATCGCCAATGACCGCGCGGCAAATCGCCGAGACGAAGGTTTCCGATTCTCGTTCGGATAAGATTTTTGACGCGATAATCCACTGCTTCAAACATGCGCCGGATTTGGCGATTAATCCCCTGCCGCAGAACGACCCGCAATTTCGTTGGCGCGATTGAACGCAGGCGCGCAACCTGGGCGCGTTGACCATTAATAAAGAAGCCTTCCACCAGCTTCCGTGTGAGTACCGGATCCCACTGTCGGTCTAGCGTGACCTCATATTCTTTGTCGATCTTGAAACGCGGATGGGTCAGGCGTTGTGCGAGTTTGCCTTCGCTGGTCAGAAGAATGAGTCCCTCGCTTTGAGCATCGAGCCGGCCGACATTAAACAGCCGCATAAATTTCGAGGGAAGCAAATCGAAAATCGTGTCGCGCGCGCGTGGATCACTTCGCGTGCAGACAAACCCGGGTGGTTTATGCAGCATGATGGTAAGCGGCGGGTCGATATGAAGGAGCCGCCCATCGAACTTGACATGATCGTGGCCGGCTGGTTGCGCGCTGAAGTCGGTACAGACTTTTCCGTTAATGGTGACGCGTCCCGCGGCGATCAATTGGTCGCATTTTCGCCGCGAACCGATACCAGCAGCGGCCAGGTAGCGATTGAGACGCATTTTGAGAGTGAAAAGTTACAAAGTTAAATCGTCAAAAAGGAAGATTCCGTTTTAACGTTGTAACCCTTTTAACAAATCACTCTCTGCCCTACACATCCGGCTTGGTCTTGGGGAGACCGATCACTTTGCGGCCTTCTTTCCATAGGCCGCGCTTCTTGAGTAGTTCAACCCGCTCGAAGCGCTTTAAAACGTTACGTTTCGCAGCAATGGTGCTGGCCCCTTTGAGGCTTCGGTGTTGCGACATAGGATGAGGTTGCCAGAAATTTGAGCGGGCAAACTACGTGGTCACCGAGGTTTTTCAAATCAAGACTGCTTAGAACCCAATTCACAAATGGTTCTACATTTCGCTGCTTAAGACAACGTAAGTTCCACAGCTCGTGACCTGGTGATAAATATGGAAGCGTTCGGTGATCAATTGCTGCCAATGAGGCAGACGGCTTTGCTCGATGATAAGAAAGACGGGGTCGGTCTTCTTCCACCGCGCCAGAACCATCTCTTCGCTGGCTTGCAGTTCAAGCGAACCCGGCCGTGGGGGGAATGAATCGAGGGTCTGGTTCACTAGAAAAAACTTGCGGTTAAGATAAAAGAGCAGGCTGCTGCCGGCATGGAGCGACCCCTCGTAATAAACGTCTCCCCTTTCGCCGACGTGAGTGTTCAAGTAAGCCGCAGCATTCGCCAGCGAAAAGAACGGCGCCACCCGCGCTACGCCTTCGACTGAACTTAAGCCCAGCGGTACCGTGCCAGCCAGGACTATCGCAATGGCAATCCGCTCGCGGTTATTGACCAGGCAGTAGATAGCTAAAGCGGCGGCCAGGATCAGCGACACCGCCGCGAGCGCAAGCATCGGCCGGAAAGTAATCCAGGTTGATCCTGGAATGGTCGCCAGGACTCGCCAGGCCGTGGCGCGCAGTTCCAACTCTTCCCACTGCCCTGCCGCACTATTCACGATCTGCCGCAGGAAAAGCGCAGTCAGTCCGGCGATCACTCCGACGAGGGCGACGATGAAGGTCCCGCCGATCCGAAACGAATGCGGCATCCGGTCCCAAGCTGAAGCCGCGCAAAGAGCCAGGGCGCTCCACATTGTCATCGAATAATAATCCTGACGCTGCCCAATCAGCAGGATTGGGAGGAAAACCACAACCATCCAGGAAAGAGGTAACGCATCTGCAAATTCGATCTCGCGCGGGCGCAACACTTTGCGCCAGGCCAGGATTACGCCGGGCAGTACTGTTACGGAGACCGGGAACCACCAGGCGAGATGAAGGACAAGAAATTGCCACTGTGGCACGCCATATTCACTGGTTCGGGTGGCCGAAAAAGCATGCATGTGCCCCAGCCATTCGGTATCCAGAAGATATCGAAAAAATCCGGGGAACCGCCATTCAACCCAAATGTGCCACGGCGCCACGATCAGCAAGAACACTAACAAGTAGGACCAGCGTAGCATCGCGCGAAATCGAATACGTGCTTCCCGATAAAACAGTGCCAGCAGCAACAGAATGGCGACCGGATAGATGAGCCCGTGAATCCCTTTCGTCAGGCAGCCAAAGGCAGCACACACCCACGCGCCGAGCGGCCAGGCCCAACGAGGTCCTCGTCGTTGATAAACAGAGATGCCGCAAAAGATCGCGCCCGCAATAAAGACGCCAAACAGTTGTTCCGGCATGATCATGCGCCCGAGGAGAAAAGTGCCCCAGAAGCAGAGATGGATGAGTCCAGCAATAAAGCCCCGCCAATAACCCATCAACCGTTCGCCGATCAAAAACGTCAGCGCGACGGCTGAAATCGTCGCCACAGCGATTGGCAGACGCGCTGCCATCGCATTAATGCCGAACGCCTTGAATGACACAATGATCAGCCAGTAAAGCAGTGGCGGCTTTTGCAGGCGTGGAATGCCGTCATTTGTCGGAACGATCCATTCGTGAGCAACAATCATTTCACGCGCCGCGCCGGCATATTGTCCTTCGGTTTCTCCGTAAAGATCGCCCCAGCCAGCGGTTCCGATGTGAAGCACTGCCGCAAGGGCCACAAGTAGTGCCAGCAAGGCGTGGCGAGTCGGCGGTGGGCTAAGCGCCGGCGGCTCCAACAAAGTTTCTTCGATCGGGAAAGTGCGGGCGCCAGCGACCATCGTTCGTTAGAAGCTTCGCTTCATGGTGAATAGTCAATCGAGAATCGAGAATCGAGAATCGAGTTTTGGCTCTTCATGACCATTCCAATCACTGTTTACGTCTCCAGAACGGCTTCCGCGAGGCGGTACTTTTCCCAGTTTTCCGGTAACCGCAGCAATTTTCCGGCGGGCATCTTGATCAGCGCCAGCATCTGGCGGCATTCGACAATCACGGTCTCATCTTTAGGGCGCACAATCTTGAAGCCGCACCAAAATCGCACCCGCTCAAGTCGATCAAGCCAGCCTTCAATCACGAGGAGATCGCCGAGCCTGGCCGCGCGCCGATAATCGATTTCGGTTCGGACAACGACCGGATAGGTTTGTGTTGTCGCCATTTCGGCCAGGGCAAGCCCGAGTTCTTGGGCCACAAGGGTGCGCGCGATCTCAATAAAGCGCAGATAGGCAATGTTGTGCACCACTCCGCCGCAGTCCGTATCGAAAAACATGACTTGTATTTCAGTGCGAATCCGCGGCGGGTCGGCGTTCATTGCTTCCAGACTACCACGAAGTTTACAAAGGACGAACCTAACCGAGGCAGTTCATCTGCTGGTTCCCAATGCGGACGCTGGTAAGATCGACATCACCGCATTACAAACTTCCTCGACGCTGACGGCTTTCATGCAGCGAAAATCAATCGGGCATTCGCGCAGGAAACAGGGACTACACTCGACATGATGTCGCAGGATAATGTGACCCTCACCAAGCGGCGCGGTGAGTTGCGGCTCGGTCGAACCAAAGATGGCAACGACCGGCAAGCCAAGCAAAGCGGCCAGGTGCATCGTGCCGGTGTCGTTTGTTAAAACTAATCGGCAAGCCCGCAGCTCATCGATCAATTGTGCAAGGCTCGTTTGACCGATCCGGTTGATACAGCAATCACCCAGCGCGGCTGCGATCGTTTCGCCAATAGCCGCCTCGCTTTTTGTTCCAAACAAAATCCATTGCGCGCCGGTTTGCGCTGAGACCGCGGCCGCCACTTCCGCGAAGCGCTCCGGCAACCATTGTTTGGCCGGTCCATATTCCGCCCCGGGACAAAGACCGAGAAGAGGTTGATCCACCTTCGCGCTGCTACGGCGCGACAAGTAGTTGAGAGTTGATCCGCCTTCGCCTTGCTTCGGCGCGACGAGTGGTTGATCGACCTTCGGGCGTTGGGCGTTGGATGTTTTCTGTTCAGGAGTATTTGCGCCGGCATCGCGCGCGATGCACATGTAGCGCGCCGATTGATGCTCCGGCGGACCGGGTTTGCGAGGCTGACGCACGATCTGGTTTAATAACCAGCGTCGCCAATGACCACGATAGCCAACTCGCCGCGGAATTCCGCTGAACCATATTTCCAGCGCCGCGCGCAGCGAATTTGGAAAGATAATCGCAGCATCAAATCCCGATTCATTCCTAACTAAACGGAGTGCCGTCCGCAACGACCTCGTCGTCAGGCAAATAATCTTGTCCACGTCCGGAATCAATTTCCAGAGTGGGGCGAGGTTTGGCGGCGTCAGAATGGTGACGTGTGCGTCCGGACGACCGGCTTTGACGGCACGGATCGCCGGAATGCTCAGCACGGCATCACCCAGCCAGTTGCTGCCGCGAATCAACAGGCGAAATGGCTTCAGAGTTTGGCTCGGAATGTCCGGCGGCAGATACACGCCCCGCTTATAGCGAGCGAGCAGAAATTCTGGCTGAGGTGTCTTCCATCGGTTGTGCACCCAAAACCAGTCTTCCGGCGCGTGGCGAATTTGCTCGGCAATGAGTTTGTTTGCCTTGGCCGTGAGCGCTTCCACCGAATCACCTGGCGCATCGATCCGCTCAGTGAATACCATTCGCCAACGAGCGGGACCGTCGGTGTAAATGGCGGTGCCAAGAAGAGCTGCACCCGTGCGTTTAGCGAGGAGCCCTGGTAGGGGCGAAGTCGAGGCAAGTTTCCCAAAAAAAGGTACCCACACACCCTGGTCGCCAGCATGTTGATCGCTCAAGATACCTATGCCGCCGCCGCCGCGCAGGAGCTCAATCGCCTTTTGAAAACCTTCGCGGCGATTAAACAACTCCACTCCGGCACGACTGCGCAAATGGCTGACATGTTTGTCGATGAATGGATTGCGCAAGGGCTGGAAAACGGTGCTGTTGCGCACATAGCCGATTACGGCGGGGAACATTTGCGCCTGGAGTTCCCAATTGCCGAGATGGCTTAGCACAAATACAACCGCGTGCCCTTTGCCCAATTCAGCATGGGCAGCCTCCGCATTCTCGATTTTGACTCGGGCATGAACTTTGTCGAGCGGCATAGTCGCAAGCTTAAGACCGCAGAGAAGATTCGCGCCCAGACGTTGAAAGTGCCGGCGGACAAGCCGGCGCAATTCACCCGGCGATTCTTTATCAAAAGCAATCGCGATATTTTGTAAGGCGAGGCGCCGATACCTTCCGCAGAGCATCCAGGCGACCAAGCCAAGCGCATGCCCCAGGGCAAAGAGCGTTCGTACCGGCAATATTGTGATCAGGGCGAAGCCGGCGCGATAAAGCAGATAAACAAAATAATCGAACATTGAAGAATTTGGACGATGCGCGCAAAATGCGCAGTAGGGTAGGTTTGCCTGCGCGGTGCGGCAATTAATATCATGTGTGCCGCTGAGGCGCTTTTCGTTAGGCGGAAAAAGGACCGGCCTGTTTGGCGACTGAGACAGCTGTTGACTCCGTCGCCCCATCGCGGCGACCTCCTGCTTTACACCGAGGGCGAGCCGGCGGATTCTGCCTGGAAGGAGCTGCCCGCCGCGGCGGGTCCGACGACATGAAGAAAGGCGAAAAGGATTTGTGGTCTGGGATTGATAAACGGGCGCGGAAAACGCTTGAGGCCCGCGAGTATAATGTTGGCTCTTTCGCGGAGCGGCTCACCTCTTCCGGGGTCGAGGCGGGCGAACTGGCCGCAGCCGATCGTGGCAAGGCTGGGACAAAGAGATTTTGGATCCCGGGGGTGGAGATTTTCGCCAGGCAGGTTCATTCGCAACCTCATCGCGGATCGTTTGCTGAATTCGTTAGACGCGATGAAGGAGTGCTCGCCAAAATTGGATTGTGGCCGAAACAATGGTCGGCGGCACGCATGTTTGCGCCGAGCGTGAAGGGATTTCACGTGCATCCACCGAGCATTCGGCCCGAGGCGATACCGGAGCAATGGTTGCGACGCATGTTCGTTACTCAGATACGGAACTATTCATTGCGTCGCTACGAGGAAGAGCAGTGGGACGTCATCTTTTTTGTGCAAGGGCGAGTTGACATGATTTTACAGGATGTTCGTACCGGCCTGCCCTGGCGCATGATGCGCTTTTTTGTCGATGGCGATAATTATCGCAGTCGCAACAATGTTGGCATCGTTGTTCCGCCCGGCGTTGCCCACGCCATCCGCACGGAAGGCTCCGAAGATGTAATCATGGTTTACGGAACGAGCACGACTTTTCATCCCGACTTCGAAGGACGCATTGCGAGCGAGATAGAACTCGCGCCGCTGCCAAAATCCTGGCGGAGATTTTTGAAGTCGTGAATCGAAGAAGGCAGGAGGCAATCACGTAGTCAGTTGAATGAAGCGGCAATTTGATCCGGCCGTGCTGGAAATGATGGATCGGCCGCAGCCGGTTTCGTCCGAGTTGGAGCGCGACTTGCAGCGTATTCGGCAACTCAACCGTTATTTTGGCAGTTATTCCCTCATCCTGAAATTCATTAGCCGTTGGATCAAACCGAACGGTCGGGTGCGCGTGGTCGATCTTGCCACCGGCTCGGGTGATATTCCGCGAGTCATTGTCAATCACGCGCGAAAGACCGGTGCGAAAATCGAGATCGATGCGCTAGATCGGCAGCCAGCCACCCTCGAGATCGCGCGTAAATTGAGCGCCGATTATCCCGAGATTTCATATATCGAAGCGAACATTCTCGAATGGGAATCGGAGGAATATTACGACATTGTCCTTTGTTCGCTGGCGCTTCATCACTTCAGTGATCGCGATGCGGTGAGCGTCTTGCAACGTTGCCGTGAGCTTTCAGGCAAGTTCGTGCTCGTTTCGGATTTGTGCCGCGGTTGGACGGCAACCTTTGGCACCTATCTCTTAACATCACTGATTTTTCGGGAACCGATGACACGCTACGACGCGAGAATGTCAGCGGCGCGGGCATTTTCACGTGAGGAGTTAAGCCATCTCGCGAGACTGGCAGGCTGGGACAGATTTGGGCAGGCGAAGTTTGTCTTTGCACGGCAGGCGATTTGGCTGGAGAAGGTATCAGCTGACTGATCGTGATTGCGAGGTGGATCGGCTTCTCTTGAAGACGATGTTAAACCAGTCGCCGAAGGCGCAAGAAAGTGTCCGCGCGGCATCACATGCACTAAAATTTAGGCGGCAAAGCCGCATTATCTTAGCAAGGCGTTGAGGACAACGCGTTCAACCTTAGCGCTTATCGCGGAAATGACGCAGGGTTGGACTGGCAGAATTACGCGATCGAAGCCGGAATTGTCCCGGGCCGATCGGGTGCGCACGATTATTTGGGAGTCACCTGAATTTCCACCACATCCTTTTCCCGGGCGTTTATCAGCGTCGTCATTGGAGTGTCCAAACCTATCGCTCGAAAGCCGGCCTCCACCGTAGCGAAATGTGGTGGAGGGTTGACAATGTCTTCGCAACCGATCCTGACGCCGCTTGATGGCCGGGCAGTAGAAAAAAAATTGCTCGGAGCGCTTTCGATCACCTCAAAGCCACCCTCCTTTACCAGGTGTAGGATTTCCTGGCCGAACTCATGCGTTTCCTTGTTGTCGAAGAACGCGGAGACAAGCACCTTGCCAGTTGGCCGTCCCCGGACAGCGTTGAGAAACTGAGCTTGCTGCTCGGAAGTTATCTTTCGGGGACCGTGCTTTTGTTCGAGTTGCGTCGCCATTGCCTTAGCTTCGTCGGCCGAATGTCGCGCGCTCGCGAGTTCGGCCTCTACGTGAGCAAGGCGTAGCGCTTTTTCTTCGGCGAAACGTCGGGTTGCCGTAAGATCCTTCTCGGTTTTGGAAAGACGCGATGCCATCCATTCCTCCAAGCCCTTTGTCGTCTCCAGCTCCTTCTCGACTTCGGAAAGGTGTAAAGTTTTCGCTTCCTCGGATTGTAGGACCGCAGCGAGTTCAGCTTGTATCTGCTCCAGGTCTTTCGCTTGATCTGGTTGCGGCGATACAATTTTTCCTCGCCCTCTTTGAGCAAGCTCAGATCCAGTGAGGTAAATGAGCGCGATCGCGATCAAAACTACCGTGGCGGCGATGATGCCGACTATGTTGGCGGCGGCGTTGACGAGGTTAAGCGTGTGGCCCGACCAGGAATGCATATTCATTATTGCAAGCACTCCAGCTAAACGCATTCGGAGGAGACGTTATCCAGGGACGACGGCGATCTCAGTGGCAGATTTCACCTCGATCGTCAGCCAAGGTCAATCATCTAAATTGGGAAATGAAGATGGATCCCGCCCAAGACCGGCCACAGACCTGCGCAACCGCTCGGATTCTTGATTCGCGTGGCGGCCCGGACTGCATAATCGTTGCATCGTGCAAATCGTCACCAAAGTGACGGATCTTCAGTCAAGGCGACCCTCGGAACGTCGCGTGCTTGTGCCGACGATGGGAGCCTTGCACAACGCTCACGGAGAGTTGATTCGAGTCGCGCGCGAGCACGCCGGGCAGAACGGAGAGGTAGTAGTCAGTATTTTTGTGAATCCGCTCCAGTTTGAACCGGGAGGCGACTATGAAAGGTACCCGAGACCTGAAAAAGCCGACGAAAACTTCTGCGAAATTGCAGGTATCGATCTTTTGTTCCGGCCGACAGTTGAAGAAATGTACGCGGACAATCGTTCGGCCTTCGTGGAAGAGACCTCGTTGTCCCGGGTGCTCGAGGGGAGATCGCGACCTGGACATTTCCGCGGGGTTTGCACCGTTGTCGCGAAGTTGTTCAACCTTCTCGTGCCAGATACGGCCCTCTTTGGGACAAAAGATTTCCAGCAACTGGCGATCATTCGCCGGATGGTGCGGGACCTTAACTATGAGATCGATATCATCGCGGTTCCGACGGTGCGCGAAGAAGACGGATTGGCTTGCAGCTCGCGAAATCAGTGTCTCAATCCAGAGGAGCGGAAGCAGGCGCCGGTTTTTCGTAAAGCTTTGTTAGCCGCCGTCGAGAAAGCGGGGACAGAAAAGTCCGCAAAAGAGATTGTCGATCTTGCCCGGGCGATCATCAAAGAAGCGCCGCTGGCCCAAATTGATTACGTTGATCTGGTCGATGCGGAAAGTTTGCAGCCGATCGAGCTGGTCAGGCCAAATTCACTCCTCGCTTTGGCCGTCTCCTTTGGCAAGACTCGATTGATCGATAATGCTCTGCTCGGATGAAGAAATACGATTTCGTTGTAGTTGGCAGTGGTATCGCCGGTCTGAGCTTTGCCCTGAAAGCCGCCAAACACGGCTCGGTCGCGGTGGTTACGAAGCGCAAAGGCTCAGATACGAACACGGCTTGGGCCCAAGGGGGCATCGCGTGCGTAACCAGCGACGAAGATTCATTCGAGTTGCACGTGCGCGATACTCTCGAAGCTGGGGCCGGGCTTTGCGATGAGAATGTCGTGCGCACGATTGTGACCGAAGGCCCTGCCCGGATTCAGGAGCTTGTTAACCTTGGTTTGCAGTTCGATGAGCGTGAAGTCTCCGGTCATCGCGAGTTCGATCTTGGACGCGAAGGCGGTCATTCAAAGCGACGCGTCCTGCATGTCCAAGATGCGACCGGCAAGGAAATCGAGAACGCATTGCTGCGTGAGCTGGGCCGCCAATCCCATGTCGACCTTTTGGAGAACCATATGGCGGTGGACCTGATTACAGCGGCCAAGCTCGGTTTTGCCGCAGAAGATCGGTGCCTGGGCGCTTACGTCTTGGACGAGAAGACAGGCGAGGTTGAAACGGTCCGGTGTAGTCGGATCGTGCTGGCGACAGGCGGTTGCGGGAAGGTTTATCTTTATACGACGAATCCCGATATCGCGACTGGCGATGGGGTGGCCATGGCCTGGCGCGCCGGTGCAACGATCGCAAATATGGAGTTCGTCCAGTTTCACCCTACCTGTTTATTCAACCCCAAAGCGAAATCATTTTTGATTTCGGAAGCGCTGCGAGGCGAAGGCGGAATTTTGCGGAACAACCGAGGCGAAGATTTCATGAAAAACTACGACTTCCGTGGATCTTTGGCGCCACGGGACATCGTTGCCCGCGCAATCGACGCAGAAATCAAGCGTTCCGGTGCACAATGCGTCTTCCTCGATATCACAGACAAATCGCCTGAGTTTTTGCGTGAGCGTTTTCCGAACATTTACGAGAGGTGTTTGCGCTTCGGAATTGACCTGACAAAGCAGCCAATCCCAGTTGTTCCAGCGGCGCATTATCAGTGCGGGGGGATCAAGACCGACATGAACGGCGCAACCAGTCTGGCGGGTTTATATGCAATTGGTGAGGTCGCCTGCACCGGTTTACATGGCGCGAACCGCCTGGCGAGTAATTCGCTGCTTGAGGGTCTCGTGGTCGCGCACCGGGCCTGTGAAGCGATGATGCGCGAGCAATCACCGTTGGGTCAACAGCGAGAGACTGCGTTGCCGGAATGGCAATCGGGAGATGTGCACGATGTGGATGAGCTGGTGGTGATTTATCACAACTGGGACGAAATCCGGCGTTTGATGTGGGACTATGTTGGCATTGTCCGGACCGACAAGCGCCTGCAAAGAGCAAGTGCGCGGCTACGGAATCTGCAGCGCGAGATCCGGGAGTTTTACTGGAATTTCAAAATATCTGTAGATCTTTTGGAATTACGGAACCTCGCGACTGTGGCCGCCTTGATTGTTGACTCCGCCTTAAGCCGACAAGAAAGCCGGGGCCTGCATTTTACCCTCGATCATCCGGCAGTCGATGATCGACAATTCAGGCACGACACGCTTCTTAGCCGGGGGTAAACTGGAATGGATAGTGCTCTTACCATCAGTAACCTATTGGGCGACCTGTTTTTTCATTAGTAAAAAGCCTTGCCTATTAGGGAAATGTCGGATAAAAACAGGCCAATCATTGGCAAATGAGACGGGCGATTATTCTCGTGATTCTGGCCGGCGCAGTCAGCGTGCTTCGAGCAGAAGAACAATCGATCTCACCTTATGCAACCGCCGCAGATTTCGCCAAGTATGCGATGAAATTGCGGGAGCAAGCGCTCTTGAAAGTAGAGCCGATGGTCCAGATTCCAACGAGTTCGCGTGTCGCCACCACCCATTATCCTTGGAAGACCAGTATCGTGACGACGGTTTTCTGGGTGGGAGAGCAAGCGGGGCCAAATAATCCGGTGCCGAATGTTCGCAGCTCTTGGGATCTAAATTGGACCGGCAACTATGGTGGCTTCGATAATCCTGAGACGTCTGCCCGGCGCAATTTTCTACCGGTAGCATTCATTCCAAGACAGAATCCCTTTTACTGCGCGCTCCCTTACAACGACGTTACGCATGGGCAGTTCAAACCGGAGGCGCGCCTCGTGATTCCGTGGTTCAAGGACAATTATACGGGTCCGGGACAATCAGTTTGTTGGCATCACTGGGTTGCGATTCGAAAAGGCACCCGAACCTGTTATGCGCAATGGGAAGATTGCGGCCCGTTTCGCACCGACCATTTTCAGTATGTTTTTGGCAATGAGCGTCCGAAGCCGAACCTCAATCACGGCGCCGGGCTGGATGTTTCCCCGGCGATTCGCGACTATCTCGGTTTGCAGCCGACCGACGTGACCGATTGGCAATTTGTTGATGTGCGTGACGTTCCACCCGGCCCGTGGCGCAGCTATGGCGATAACAACAACTTCGTCCTGGCCCGGCGCCAGATGGAACAGAAACTGGTCCAGCAGCGCGCCGCCGCGAAGAAGTGATCTTCGTGTCTCAACCAAGTCGGGCTCGCAAGCTTCCGAACGTTTGTTGAAGTGCCTCCGCGCGACGCAGGAGCGGCGCGTAGGTCTTGCGTTGGGTCAAACAAAAGGCAGTGAGCGGTTCAAATGTGGCTGAGACATCCTTGTAAAACAGGGTGATCGCCTGTTGGAGTTGTCCCTCAATTGTTTTCACCAGTTCAGAACGCTTTATTTCCATTTGCTTTTCATAGGTCCGTAAGATTTTGCGCCGCTGGCGCAATACCAGAAAAGCTCCCACCGCCGCCGATGAGGCGGCAATGATGCCGGTGACGTCAGCGACGGCTGCGCTGCTTATTGCGGCGACGGCCGTTGCAATTCCCCCGGCAACCGCAACTCCCGCCGGGACACGCAATCGGGCCGAGGTTTCTTGAAACCTTTTAGCCAGCTCTTCCTCGATCGACCTTCCCGCTGCGCGCTCAGCCAGTCCGAGCTGGATCGACTGCAGCAATTCACCGCGCTGGCGCGTAAAATCGGGGCTGGCCTTTGGCAGCTGATCTCGTAATTCCTTTCCCAGTTGCTGGTCGATCATGTCGTTGAGTTGCGGCCACAGGCCGCGCAGGTCGGCTTCCAACAACCGCAATGCCTCTTCAATCTGCGGTTCCACGGTTTGCTTTAACCTGGATTCAATTTCAGTCTGGAAATCGCGCGGACTTTCGTGTCGCCGATTCCAGATTAATCCACAAGTCCGCCAGAAGGATAATCTTTCCTGGGGCAGCCTTGTTCCTGCGGCGGCCGCTTCGTGAGATGCTTGTTCGATTCCGCGCATGAAGCCGGCTATCTGGCGCAGTGTTTGGTCTTTGCGCGACTGAAGCAAAAGGTCAACCCGCGCCAGCCGCGCCTCATCGCGTCCGATTGTTTCGTAGGCCTGGCGAATCTCGTTGCTGGATTGCTCGAGCATCACGCGCGCAGTTTGGGATGTAGAACGCAGCTTTAGCATGCGTGCGCTCGATTCGCTCACGATCAAGTTAATCTGCTCCTCCAGCTGGCCGAAGTCGCTCTCTTTCCAGAGTTGTTCCTTGTCGGGGCCGCTGGTGCGTGCGAGCAATGCCTTTCGGGCCGAAACAGCAAAAATTGGCGGGACAAATCCAAGCTGTCGCAAAGCAGTGTCCTGAAGATGCTTTCGAATAGTTTCGATCTCAGCAGGCTCACGCAGGTCGATCTGTTGCAAAACGAATACCATGTTCTTCAGCCATTTAGTCTGAAGCAGGCCAAGGAAGTCCCATGCTGACTGTGTCCAGGGATTGGCTACCGACAAAACAAAGAGGACCAGGTCAGCACGCGGAACGAAATTTTCGGTGATCATTTGATGCCCTGGTACCATCGTGTTGGTGCCTGGCGTATCGACCACATTGAAATCGCGCAGGAATGGAATCGGCAAATACCGCTCAGTCAGTTGTGGGGAAACTTCGACTGACTTTTCCCCATCGCCGTATCGGAAAATATAGATCCGATCTGTAGCGGGAAGGACGTCAACCTTGGCAGACTCCTGCCCGAAAAGCGCGTTGAGAAGAGAGGATTTTCCCGACTTTACTTCGCCCATCGCGACGAACAGCAATGGCTCGCGGATATCGGTGAGCAGCCCACGCAGAGTGTCGAGTGCGCTTGTGGGCTGGTGCGTGTCGGAGGCCAGCTTGAGCAATTTGCCCAGCGCAGTTGCGAGCTCGCTTCGAAGCTGCAGATATTGGTCCGCGATCATCTCTGGGATCAGCCATTGGGCGGCGGCCGCGATTTTGGAGCCGACTCGCCGGTCGGGGCCAATCTTGGGTCCGGTTTTGGCGTCTCGGGCAATGCCATCGAGATCAATTCCGATACGGTGACGAATTTGAATCCTTTCGCTTCGAGTTGACTAATCGTCGCTGGCATCGCCTCGATCGTACCAGGATGGATATCATGCGACAAAATAATTGACCCGGCCCTCGTGTTTCGCACGATGCGATTGCAGATTGCGGCCGGACCAGGACGTTTCCAATCAAGCGGATCGACGTCCCACATGATGATTTTGTAGCCGAACTCGTGGTTGATCCACTTTTTCTGCCTTGCGGTAATCGATCCGTAAGGTGGTCGCATGAGGATCGGTCGATTTCCGATCGCGTTGCGAATACTGTCGTCTGTCTTTTGCAATTCACGTCGCACCGCCTCATCAGACATTTTGCTCAGGCTTGGATGAGACCAAGTGTGATTGCCGATTTCGTGGCCTTCACGCGCGGCCCGCGCGGCAATCTCAGGATTCTCAGCGACATTTTGACCAATCACAAAAAAGGTCGCCTTAATGTGATGGGCGCCCAGGAGGTCGAGAAGCTTCGGCGTTAGCCTGGAATTGGGGCCGTCGTCGAAAGTCAGGGCGACATAGTTTCCTTCGACGTGCACCCAGCTGAAGGTCAGAGGTGAATCGACCAGTCCAGAGTCCTTCTGTAACCCAGTCGCCGGATCGGCGCCCTGCAGCGGCCCCGATACGAGAATCGCCAGTGAGCCGATCAGGAAGAAAGGTAAGACTGACATCAACGCGCGGAAGCCCCTTTTTCGAATTTCGAATAGCCGAAACTTCCGCTGTATCTAGCAGAGCCGGATCGTAACGCAAGGCACCGTCCGCCGCTGGCTGCTGAAAGACAGTGCTACCCTTCGCAGACCGCGGCTTTTTCTGCACGGAACACACAAAAGTCCCTTGTTGGCAATTGTCTTGCTCCGAAAAGAAAAGGCGATCGGGCGGTGTTAACTGCACGCGACTGGAAGACCGACGCTCGGGTTTTTTGGACCGGGGTAACTCCAAAAAATGAGAATACTGCTAGTCGAGGATCACCAGGAAAGTCGCAAACACCTCCAGCGTTTACTGGAAGGCCGCGGGCATGAAGTAACTGCGGTCGAAAGCGCAGAGAAAGCCGAAGCGGCCATCGCTGGTCGGCAATTTCCGTTTTTGATTCTGGACTGGATGCTCCCCGGGAAGAGTGGGCTTGAGCTCTGCCGCGAATTGCGCACGCAACCGCACAATGACGACGTTTTCATCCTCTTGGTGACGGCGCGTGCCGAAGCCGAGGATCTTGAGCAAGCGCTTGAAGCAGGGGCCAATGATTACCTGACCAAACCGCTTGATCTGCGATTGTTGAGCATCCGCCTCTCGGTAGCGGAGGCACGCATCGAGGTGTTGGCCGAGCGTGCTCACGCGCGGGCCGAATTACAGGAAACCGTCAAGCGCATGGTCGACATACTGGAAAACACGAGCGATGGTTTTTTTGCTTTGGGTTGGGATTGGAAATTCACCTATCTCAACCGGCCGGCTGAGGTGATGCTCGGTCGCTCCCGTGAAGAATTGCTCGGTCAAGACGCGCGCGTGCAATATCCATCGTTCGTCGGTTCGGTTTTTGAAACCAAATACAGCAAGGTGATGGACGAACAGATCGCCATGGAATTTGAGGCCACCGATTCAAACGCCGGTAAAAATTGGTACGAGGTAAAAGCTTATCCCAGTCGCGGTGGAATCTCCGTTTTCTTTCGAAATATCACCGAGCGCAAACGGCTTGAGGAGGAGCGTCTTACGACTGGTAAGCTCGAATCGCTCGGCACTTTGGCGGGCGGCATCGCGCACGATCTCAACAATATTTTGACGGTTATCTCTGGCAACATTGGCCTTGCGCAAATCGAGGCGCCGACCGAAGCACGCCTTCTCCTGGGGGCTCTCTCGAAGGCCGGGCAGGCGGCACAGCACGCGGCTCGATTATCCGGGCAACTATTGACTTTCTCGAAAGGCGGTGCGCCGGTAAAACAGGTCGCCTCCCTGGGAGACCTACTCCAGCAATCGGTTGAGTTCTGTCTTTATGGCTCCAGTTTGCGCGCCCAGTTTGATCTTCCTGGCGATCTTTGGAAGGCGGAGATTGATCGAGGACAAATCGAGCAAGTTATTAACGCTCTGGTGGTGAACGCCCGCGAAGCCATGCCAGATGGCGGGACGGTTGCGGTCACTGCGTCCAACATTGAGATCGAGCCACAGGCAGGCCCGCTGCCACCACCGGGTCGATGTGTAAAGATCACCATCTCTGATGAAGGAACTGGCATCGATGAAACGCTCGCCAAAAAGATCTTTGATCCGTACTTTACTACCAAGCCTACCGGTAGCGGGCTTGGCCTTTCCATCGGCTATTCGATCATCAAGAAACATGGCGGCTTGCTGCATCTGGAGCATTCGTCATCCAAAGGATCGGCTTTCGCATTTTACCTTCCAGCATTCGATGGCCCAATCCTCGAGGCTGAACCTCCATCCGAGGAGCGGATCCCTCAGCCTGCCAACCAGCGTGTACTGGTAATGGATGACGAGGCGGCGATTCGCGATCTCACCTCTCAGTTGCTCGGCACACTTGGTTATCAGGCAACGGCGGTTCCGGATGGCCAATCGGCGGTCCAAACCTACGAACATGCGTTGCAAAGCGGAGAGAGTTTTCAGGCCGTCATCCTGGATGCCACTGTCCGCGGAGGAATGGGTGGGTTAGCGACAATCGAGCGCCTGCGCAGTCTCGATCCAGACGTCACGGCGATTATTTGCAGCGGATATTCTGATGAATCGGCTTTGGCCCAATTCCTTTCCTATGGATTTCGAGGCGCCTTGCCGAAACCATTCTCGCGCACCGAGCTCGCCGACGCGCTACAGCGTGCGTTTGAAGCGCCTGTCTCAAAATGAAAGAAGCGGTCGAAATGCCCGACAAGATTCAGGATCGACCAGCTGGTCGATCCGTCTAGCTATTGCGTAGTTTTTCGAGCTGCGCGATGAACGCCTCCGGGCCATCCGGAAAATAACCCTCGAAACGCCAGACCGGTTTGCCTTCGCCATTCAGTACGAGAATGGTGGGAAATGCTTCAATCTGGTAGTGTGCTGCCAGCTCCTGGTTCTGTCTCCTGGTCTCGCCTGTTTGCAGTTTCCTGCGCGGGAAATCTATTTCCAGCAGGACCAGATTTTTCTTCGCATAATCTCTGAATTGGGGTTGGGAAAGAATTTCCCTGTCCAGCATGATGCAATAGCCGCACCAATCTGAACCGGTAAAGTTGAGCAGGAGCAGTTTGTTGCTTGTTTTAGCCTCTGCCTGCGCCTTTTTATAATCGGCCTGCCACTGCGCAGAATCGGCCAAGGCCCAAGCCGTGCCTGAGACCGCAGCGATCGCTGCCACCGTAAGTATCAAGTTCCTCACGACGCAACTTCGCGCCACGCACAGAGAAGTGCAAGTACCGACCACCTTTTGTGGGGGCGGCAATCGTCGTGGCCGACCCCTTTTCTAGGCGCGCCCTCGGCCCGCAACTCAGTCTAGCAAGACACCCGGCTGTAACGCGCTAGCGAATATGTCCCGAGACGAGCTTTGTCATCTCGAACATGCTCACCTGGCTCTTGCCGTTGAATACCGGCCTGAGTGTGTCGTCGGCGTTGATCTGAGTTCTCTTCTTTTTGTCCTGCAACCCGTGCTTCTTGATGTAATTCCAGAGCTTTTTCGTCAGCTCAGAACGAGGCAGCGGCGAGGATCCGACAACCGCGGCGAGCTTGTCGTCAGGCTGTACTGGTCTCATGAAGGCGGGATTAGGCTTGCGTTTTGAAGGCTTTTTGGTTTTCGGCATAGACGGTTGATTAATGCTTCGCCTGCCAGAGGGCAATAATAAAGTTTCGCTAAACGAATTTTTTTTTGTCAGGTCATCCGACGGACCGCCAGCGCTGCGACATCATCCGACGGCCTGGAGTGCTCGTCGGTTCCGGCCTGTTTTAACATCCGTCGCAGTAATGTTTCCGCGTCGGTAGCAAATGGATTGAGCATTCCGGCCAGTTGCGTCGGCGTCAAGCGCGGCCGCTCCGCGCCTGCCCGCCCAAACAGGCCATCGGTATAGAGGACAAACGCATCGCCACGCTCAAGGTCAACGATTGTCTCGGCAAGATTTACCTGTTCCATCAAACCGAGTGGCGGTGCCGATGAGGGAATGGTTTCAGTGCCTCGACCAAATCGGCTGACCAGCAATGGCGGTTGGCCTGCACCCACTACGCTCGCGCGCCCACTTTCTGGGTCCAGCGCCACACACATCGCAGTCATGAACGAGCGTCCGGCGAAAATGCCGCGGAAATCATTGTTCACCGCCTCCATTATGGCTGTCGGTGTCTCGTGCTCGTCTGTGCCATGATGAAAGAGCAGTTTGGCCAAAGTGGTCAAAAGGGCAGCCGATGCGCCATGTCCCGCGGCGTCTGCGATCCAAAACAAAACACGCCGGTCCTTCATCCGAAGCCAGCCATAAATGTCTCCGCCAACTTCGATCACCGGTCGATAAGAAGCCGCCACTTCCCATCCTGGAATTGTCGGCGGTTTTTGTGGAATCAATGATTGCTGCGTCAGCCGCGCCGCCGCTAGGTCTTGTTCGAAATTGCGCCGCCACGCCTCTGCTTCTTCGCTTTGTTTCTGCAATTGCAAGCGCATCGAGCGCAAGCGCAACTGCGTTTCGATCCTGGCGCGCAAAGCGGCGATATTGATCGGCTTGGTGACAAAATCGTTCGCCCCTGCTTCGAGACAACGGACCTCGTGTCCCTGATGAGCAGTCATCATGATGACCGGAATTTGTGCGATTTCCGGATCGTGATCCGCGCGCAATTCCTCCAGCATTTGTGCCCCATCGACTTCCGGCATCTTGAAATCAACCAGCAGGAGGGCGGGCAGTTCCTGGTGAAGAAGTTCTAGCGCTTTGAGCGCGCTCTCCGCCTCACGACAAAGATAGCCACTGCTGGATAAAGCGCGGCCAAGTAACTCCCGGGACATGGCATCATCATCCACAATAAGAAGCCGCGACGGTTCCAGCATTTCTCCCTTGATTCGCGAATCAGAAGTCATCACAGCGTATCTTTATGCAGGTGTTTCTGGTTTCGATCCGGTCAGCACCGGCGGGCTGCTTCGGGGAAAACTGGTCGGTATCATTGATCATTTAATTTTTTGGTCCCCAGCGGCGAATTAACGTTTGTCACTCGGCTGGCAATGCATTAGAACCCATGTAAATTTGTCGAAGAATTTTTATGAAGCTTCCGTTGTCGTTCGTCCCGCTTGCGGCATTGGTTATTCCAGCATGCACTGATTATGAATACCAGGAGCCAAGACGAATTCGACATCCGGTGGCAAGCTATCCGGCCGAAGGTCGCGAGCCATCGTTGCCTCCCCAACAGCCCTTTAACCCGAACGCTCCCCCGCCCGAAAATACCGGGCGAGAGGAAGCTTCCAGTGCGCCACCGGCACCACCGCCCTCTAGCGGCAAGGTGGCGAAAGGAGATTTTCCATACGGCATTCCAGTTCCGGGCAAACCTCATCTGGTCGAGAGTCCATTTTCCCCAGGCAAATATATTGACGTTGAAGGATTCGCCCCCGGGACGGAGGTCAAGGATCCATACACGGGTAAGATCTTTCTGGTGCCGTAGCGTTCGCGCGCGACTCGGCCATCCGCCTGGATAAGCCTGTGCCATATTCGATTCTAAAACCTTTCGTGTGTAACTGTCGCATGGACTTTTAGGAAAAACTGCCCTTATGGAATTAAGGATCAAGCGAGCGCCACGAATTGAGGCCGAGATCACGGTCCCGGGTGACAAAAGTATTTCGCACCGTG
>JACXTT010001124.1_pt1 | contig 45358 bp, 42 predicted proteins | sample 9270951 | NCBI WGS metagenome assembly JACXTT01 (sample SAMN15532306, study PRJNA645909) | rock metagenome | isolation source: weathered quartz diorite | place: Puerto Rico | collected 2017-06-21 | reverse complement strand
GTTTTCCAGGTGTACGCTCCTTACCAGTCCCACATCCCGAGGGGTAATGGTTTCTACCCTTCTCCACCCGTAAAGATTCATGCCCGCCTCCAAACGCAATGTGTCGCGTGCGCCCAAACCGGTGGGCTTCACACCTTTACCGAGCAGCGCGCGCCACAGTGCGGTGGCGTCCTTGCCCGGCAGCAATATTTCAAAACCGTCCTCACCGGTGTAACCAGTGCGGCCGATAAAAATATCACCGCTGGTCGCTCCCGACGTCCTGCCTACCGCGACATTAGTACTTCCGTGTACGTCATACGCAGCGTAAAAAGGTTTAAGTTGCGCGGCCTGCTCGCGCAACGCCGTTTCCAGAACTTCATAGACACGCTCACGCGCCTTAGGCCCTTGCACGGCGATCATGGCGAGATCCGGGCGCTCGGTGACCGTGACCTCAAATGCCGTCACCTGCTTCATGATCCAGGCCAAATCTTTTTCGCGTGTCGCGGCGTTAACCACGATGCGGAACCAGTTCTCGGTCATGAAATAGACGATGAGATCGTCAACCACACCACCCTGTTCATTCAACATGCACGTGTACAGCGCCTGCTGCGTTTTGAGCTTGTCCACATTATTCGCGATCAGGTACTTCAGAAACGCGCGCACCCCCTTTCCGCGCAAGTCCACAATGGTCATGTGCGAGACATCGAACATGCCGGCGTCACGTCGCACCTGGTGATGCTCTTCGAGTTGCGAGCCGTAGTGGATGGGCATGTCCCAACCGGCGAAGTCCACCATCTTCGCAGCGGCGGCGAGGTGCTCGTTATAAAGCGGTGTGATGTATCCCATATATCTCCCAATAAAAAAGGGGCGATGCGTGTACGACTGCTCGCACACCCATCGCCCCTCTGTCCTGTTACCTGAGAGTTTTATCCCCTTCGGTGTCCCGCGGCGGCGCGCTATGCGCTCCGCCTGCGGAAGCTCTCCAGAATTCACTGCGGCCCTGTAGTCCTTTTGCCTGAGCGTTTCCGGGCGGTTTGCGCCTTCGGCGCCCCGCTGACTGTCACGGGGCCTCTCCCACAGGGCGTGATTGATTGACTACTACTATACTATGCCGCACCTATCCAGACCAGTGGGCTACTTATAAAAATCTAACGCAAAGACACCAAGCGGCAGGGTATTTACTCAGGAGTCACCTCATTAGCGGTGTAATCTTACTTTGTGACTCCTGAGTACGATATTGAAAAATTCAGCGAGCCGAGCGCCGCACCAGCAATATCACTGGAACCAATCCCACCAGCACCAGAGTCAAGGCCGGCAGGGCGGCACGCTGCCATTCACCCTCCGAGGTCAGCTCGAAGATGCGGATCGCGAGCGTATCCCAACCGAACGGACGTAATAACAGGGTGGCGGGCAGCTCCTTCATAACCTCCACAAACACCAGCAGGGTGGCGCTCAGCAAACCGGGGCGCAGCATGGGCAGGTACACGCGCCACAACAACTCCCTATGGCTCGCGCCCAGGCTGCGCGCGGCCTGTTGCAACGACGGCTTGATGCGCTCCAGGGCGCTCTCCACCGGGCCGTGGGCAACCGCCAGAAAACGCACTAGGTAGGCAAATAACAACGCCACCACGCTGCTGCTCAGCAGCAAGCCGCTGGAAATACCAAAGACAATTTGTGCGGTCGCGTCCATCTGCCGGTCCAGCCGGGTGAAGGCCAACATGATACCGACCGCCAGCACCGCGCCCGGCAGGGCGTAGCCCAGCGTCGCCAGCCGCGTGACCGCGCGCATCAGGCAGCCCGGCCATTGTTTACGCGCGTAGGCAAGCAGCACGGCCGCCACCACCGTGAACAGCGCGGCCAACAGACCGAGACTCACCGTGTGACCGACAAATTCGACATAGCCTGCATCCAGATCCTCAAGCCCCGCGCTCAGCAACCAGAAAATAAGTTGTCCGACCGGAATAAAAAAGGCCAGCGCCAGCACCAGCGAGGCGCCGCCGCACGCCGCGGCGGCGCGCAGCCCAGTTAGCCGCAGACGATGCGCCTGTAGCGGTTTGCCGGCCGCATAATAGCGCGACTGGCCGCGCCAGTGACGCTCGCCGTATAAGGCCAGCGCCACAAACAGCAGCAGCAGCGTGGACAACTGAGCGGCCGCACCCAGATTAAACAGGCCGAACCACGCCTTGTAGATCGCCGTGGTAAAGGTGTCGTAATTAAAGATCGTGACCGCGCCGAAATCGGCGAGCGTTTCCATCAACGCCAGAGCGACTCCGGCGGCGATCGCCGGCCGCGCCATCGGCAGGGCGATGCGCACAAACGCCGCGCGCGGACTTAAACCCAAAACCCGTCCAGCCTCCATCAGTGTGCGTCCCTGACTCAGGAAGGCGGTGCGCGCCAGCATATACACGTAAGGGTAGAGGGCGAGTATCATCACCGCGATCACACCGCCCTCTGAACGGATGCGCGGGAACACATGGGCGTCCGGCCCAAACAGCCCTCGCAACGCCGTTTGCAGCGGCCCGCTGAAATCCAGCAGACCCACCGCCACAAAGGCCAGCACATAGGCGGGGATGCCGAGCGGCAGCATCAAGGCCCACTCAAACACGCGCCGGCCCGGGAACTCATACATCACGGTCAGCCAGGCAAGCCCCACACCCACTACCAACACGCCCACACCCACACCCAACAGCAGCACCAAGGTGTTGCGCAGCAACTCACCCAGCACCGTATCCACCAGATGCCGCCACACCTCGCTGCTCGGGGTGAACCAGGCGGGCAGCAGCATCCACACCGGGATAGTCACCAGCACGGCCATCGTCAAGGCGGCGAGCCTCCACCAGCCGCCGTCCGAGACACGCCATGCCGGCCGCGCGGTCTGTGTCTCTAGGCTGGTGGGATAAAACATATTGGAGTCGTAACGTCTGCTACTTATATCCCGCCCTGTCCATCAACATCACCGCTTTGGCCTGTAACTTGCCGGCCTCGGAGACGTTGATGGTGTCATGCTTAAACTCGCCCCAGGCGGCCACCAGCGGATCAGGCTTCATCTTCGGGTTGGCGGGAAACTCCATATTGGAATCGGCAAACAGATTCTGCGCCTGCTCCGAGGACAGCCACTCTAGCAACTTCAGGGCCGCTTCGGGATGTTTGGCGTGACGGGTAATGCCCGCGCCGGAAATATTGACGTGCACCCCGTGATCGTTTTGATTAGGCCAAAAAACGGCAACCGGTAATTGTGGATGCTTACGCAGCTCACGCCCCACATAATAGCTGTTGACGATGCCCACATCGCACTGTCCCGCCGCCAGTGCGTCAATCAGATTCTCGTCATCGGAGAACACATCGGTGGCGAGATTGGGAATCCAGGATTTGACAATCGCTTCGGTCTTGGGCTCACCGTAGCGCGAGATCATCATCGCCACCAGCGACTGGTTATACACCTTCTTGGAACTGCGCAGACACAGACGACCCTTCCATTTCGGATTGCCGAGGTCTTCATACGTCGTCAGGTCGGCCGCTTGCACTTGCTTGGTGTTATACACGATGGTGCGGGCGCGCACCGACAGGCCGTACCATTGCCCGTCCGGGTCGCGCAGATGAGCCGGGATATTTTCCTCTAGCAGTTTGGAGCTGACCTTCGCCAACACACCACGCTCGGCGGCCTGCCACAGGTTGCCCGCGTCCACCGTGATCAGCATATCGGCCGGCGTCTTGTCGCCCTCGGCCTGCAGCCGCTCCAGCAGCGGACCTTCCCTGCCGGTGACAAACTTGATCTTGACACCGGTCTGCTTCGTGTAAGCGTCGAACAGCGGTTTGATTAATTGTTCATTACGTGCCGAATAGACCACTACAGTAGTCGCTCCCGGCATCCTGCCTCCGCTTCCCTGCACGTTGTCGGCAGCCTGAACCGGCGGGATAAGGGCGAGACCGCCCAACAAAAGTACGTCTAACGAAATACGGCGCAATAGCTTGAGGCTCATGAAACACTCTCCACAATTACTCATAAGTCAATAAGGGGACCTCTGATTTAATCAGAGGTCCCCGCGTGCAGGGACGCACTGCCATTTTTCAAACACGGTCGCTCCCGGCATCCTGCCTCCCACGACATTAGTAGAACCCTTCGCTGTCGCTCTTCCCTGTACGTCAAAAGTGTTTGAAAAATGAAAAAAAGAAAAAACCACGTTTTTGCTTTTTGCTGGACACGGATGCCCTAATGCCGCGAGCGCAGGGATGCGCAGGAGCGGCCGTGCTCTAGAGAAGTCCAGGGATGGACTTATTCAGAGCTTACTAAGTACAACTACAGTTCCCGCTATGTCCCCGCCCTCATGTAGGGGGCTGGATAGGTGGGGGTAGGCAAAACAGGGTTTTTACTCAGGAGTCAGATCATAAACGCTGTAGTCTTACTTTTTGACTCCTGAGTAAACCCCAAATCCGTGGGGCATACTAATATTAATGATAATTATTATCATTAATAAATTCAACAGTTTTGTAAGTTGGTGGTTAAAACATGAATACCCCGAGCTGTGACCGGGGAAACCTGCGGGCTTATAACGTTACAAAAAACAAAGGCCAGCGTACTCTGGCCTTTGGGTACAACTATCTAAGTTTTAATTACTTCGCCAGTGACAGGATAAATTCTGCCAGCTTGTCAATGTTCTCGTCGGAGACGCGGGGGGAATAGGCCGGCATCACGCCCAACTTCCAGCGACCGGTGCCGCCGGTGTGCACCCACTTCACCAGATTCGCCTTGGCGCCGGCATCACCCTTGTATTTGGCGGCCACGTCGTTCCAGGCCGGACCGACACGCTTCTGCTCGATAGAATGGCAAGCAAAGCAGCCGCTTTCCTTCGCCAAGGCCTTACCGGCTTCCATATCCAGTGCGGCATTCGCCTGACCGACCAATAACAGGGCGGCAGCGGCGCCACCCACTAACAAACTGTTTTTCATTACATTCTCCTCAATACTGTTTAGATTTAAATTAAAATCAGGGTATGCTTTTAGGCGGTGCCTGGAGCAACCGACTGATTCACTATTATCTCACGATCTTAACCCTAAAGATCAAGTGCCTGGTATTCCGGCACGGAGAATTTAAAAAGACGCACGATCTTTACCATTGGCACGGTATTCGACTGCTAAACCGTATGCAAGTTCGCATAGGCCACCATCAGCCATTTGCTCCCGCCGCGTCCGAAATTGATCTGCACCCGGGCTTGTTCGCCTTGCCCCTCGTAGTTCAGCACCACCCCCTCGCCGAATTTGGCATGGCGTACCTGCTGGCCGAGCCGCAGCGCCCGCTCCGAGGGGCTTGAGGCCGATAAATTTACGGAGCCGCGGGTTGAAATGGGCCCGCTGAGGCGCACCTCGTTTCTCAACTCCTCCGGAACCTCACGCAGAAAGCGCGACGGCCGCGGATAGGTCTCCGAACCATGCAGGCGGCGGGTCTCGGCATGAGTGAGGTAAAGATGGCGGCGGGCGCGGGTCATGCCGACATAACATAGCCGGCGCTCCTCTTCGAGACGGCCCGGCTCCTCCACCGACATCTGGTGGGGAAACAACCCCTCTTCCATGCCGGTCAGAAACACCAGCGGAAACTCCAGGCCCTTGGCCGAATGCAGGGTCATGAGCTGCACGCAGTCCTCCCAGGCTTGACCCTGACCTTCGCCGGCCTCGAGCGCGGCATGTGCCAGAAAGGCCGATAATGGATCGAGCCCCTGTTGCTCTTCGAAATTGAAATAGCGCGCGGCGTTGACCAGCTCTTCCAGGTTTTCCAGCCGCGCCTGGGCCTTCTCGCCTTTGTCCTTGGCGTGATGATCCAGCAGTCCGCTATGTTGCAGGATGTGTTCGGTCTGCTCGGCCAGCTTCAGTCCGCCGGTCTCCTGCGCCAGGCGCTCGATGAGGTTGAGAAAGCCCGCCACGGCACTGGTGGCGCGCGCCGGCAGGCGCGACTGTGAAGTAAGCGTTTGCGTGGCTTGCCACAGATTCACGCCGCGCGCGCGCGCCTCGGCGCGGATCGCTTCCAGGCTGCTGTCGCCGATGCCGCGGGTGGGCAGATTCACCACCCGCTCGAAGGAGGCGTCGTCGCTACGGTTGGCGATGAGCCGCAAATAGGCGAGCGCATCCTTGATCTCGGCGCGTTCGAAAAAGCGCAGGCCGCCGTAGACACGGTAAGGCATGGCGGCCTGTAGCAGAGCTTCTTCCAGCACCCGCGACTGGGCGTTGGAGCGGTACAAAACGGCGGCCTCCACGCGGCGTCCACCCTGCGCGACCCACTGGCGGATGCGTTCCACCACAAAGCGCGCCTCATCGAGATCGTTGAAGGCCGAATAAACAAGAATGGGCGAGCCCTGCTCGCCCGCGGTCCACAGGTTTTTGCCGAGCCGGCCGTTGTTGTGGGCGATCAGCGCGTTGGCGGCGTTGAGGATGGTGGCGGTGGAGCGGTAGTTTTGTTCCAGGCGCAAAACCCGGGTATCGGGATAGTCCTTGCTGAACTGCTGGATGTTCTCGATGCGCGCGCCGCGCCAGCCGTAAATGGATTGGTCGTCATCGCCGACCATGAACAGCTTGTTCTCCTTGCCCGCCAACAGCCTGAGCCAGTCATATTGAATGGCATTGGTGTCTTGAAACTCATCCACTAGTATGGCGTGGAAACGCTGTTGATAATGGGCCAGCAACACCGGGCTGTTGCGCCACAATTCATGGGCGCGCAACAACAGCTCCGCGAAATCCACCAGCCCCGAGCGCTCGCACATTTCTTCATAGGCGCGATAGATACGCAGCATCTGGCGCAGATGCGGATCGCCGTTGTCGTCCAACTGCTGCGGACGCCGGCCCTCGTCCTTGCGCGCGTTGATAAACCACTGCGCCTGGCGCGGCGCCCATTGCGCCTCGTCCAGATTCAGCGCCTTCAGCACCCGGCGCACCGCGCGGTATTGGTCTTCACTGTCCAGGATCTGAAAGGTCTGCGGCAGATTCGCCTCGCGCCAGTGGGCGCGCAGCAGGCGGTGCGCCAGGCCGTGGAAGGTGCCGACCCACATCCCGCCGACAGACACACCCAGTAATTGCTCGATGCGCCCGCGCATCTCGGCCGCCGCCTTGTTGGTAAAGGTCACCGCGAGGATACCGAACGGCGAAACCTGGCCGGTCTCGATCAACCAAGCGATGCGATGCACCAGCACCCGGGTCTTGCCGCTGCCCGCGCCGGCGAGAATCAGCAGCGAACCGGGCGGCGCGGTGACCGCTACACGCTGGGCGTCGTTGAGGGGATCGAGCAGGCGGGTGACATCCATCTGCTGATTTTAACACAGCGGGGGAAAGCGGCGGGCGGCGATAACCGGTACAATGACGCATGTTCACGCAACACGAGTTGCAGCAGTTTCGACAAGACGGCTGTTTGATCGCACGCGGACTCGCCGGGTCGGCACTGTGCAGCGAGATGAAACGGCTCGCTCAGCAACAACTCGCCGCGCAGCAACCACCGCTGGAGTATGAGGCCGACCTGCATTACCCCGGCGCTCCGGACTCGCGCGCAGCGCCCGGCGGAGGCACGCTGCGTCGCCTGCTGCATGCCTATGAGCGCGGCGCAGCATTCCGCGACTGGGCCAGCCACCCCGCGATCGTGGCGCGCCTGCGGCAATTGCTCGGCCCGCAGTTGATGCTGTCGCAGGCACATCACAACAGCATCATGACCAAGCAACCGCGCTACAGCAGCGATACCCTTTGGCACCAGGACATCCGCTACTGGGCTTTCGAACGGCCCGAACTCATCAGCGTGTGGCTGGCGCTGGGACATGAAGTCGAGGACAACGGCGCGCTCAAGCTTTTACCCGGCAGTCATAGCATGGATTTTTCGCCGCAGCGATTTGATGCGAAAACTTTTTTCCGCACCGATCTGTCCGAAAATCAGGCGCTCATTGCCACCCAGCGGCTGGCCCAATTGGAGGCAGGCGATGTGTTGTTCTTCCATTGCCGCACCCTGCACGCAGCCGGTCGCAATCGCAGCGCGGAAACCAAATTCTCGCTGGTTTACACCTATCACGCGCCCGATAACCATCCCCTGCCCGGCACCCGCTCCGCGAGCCTGCCCGGGATCGCCATTCCATGAGCTAAACTTGACGCAAGCCGCGCCAAACACGGTACAATACGCGCCTTTGCCGTTTTATAAGGCCTAGCAGGCTGTTGATAAACAGCCTGCGTGCGATGCATCCTGCATCGCACGGAAACGCTGATTAAATCAGCGTTTCCTTAGCGAGTTGAAAAGCCCATGGAGGGGCTTTTTCAACAATCTGCTAGCTTAGTTGGGTGAGCGGTGCAGGCCCTCATCTCCATCCCTCCTCCCAGGGGGAGTAGGAGGCGAGCCGAGGCGCTGCGTGCGCTTTGTAATATTGGGCCAGGTAGCTCAGTTGGTAGAGCAGGGGACTGAAAATCCCCGTGTCGGCGGTTCGATTCCGTCCCTGGCCACCACTCTCTGCACCATTCCCCGCCCTACCGCAAGGTCCCTGGCCCCCGCCCTTGAGCTTGTTCCTTACCGTGCTATTTGGTAAAACTCCTTATCCATTGGAAAATGAAAGGAGGCGGCGATGTCCACCCTATTGATCACCGGATCGAATCGTGGTTTGGGTCTGGAGTTTGTGCGCCAGTATGCGAAGGACGACTGGCGGGTGCATGCCTGCTGCAGGGAACCGGACCAGGCGCGCGAGCTGCGGCAGTTGGCGTCTCAATATAAAAACATCAGCGTGCATGAGTTGGATGTCGCGGATCATAAACACATCGAGTCGCTCGGCAAGGCGTTGCGCGACACACCTGTTGATGTAGTGCTCAACAACGCGGGTGTTTACGCGGGAAATAGTGACGAGAGTTTCGGCACGCTGAATTACCAGGCGTGGAATCATGCGTTTCGCATCAACACGATGGCAGCCGCCAAGCTGGCCGAGGTATTCGTGGATCACGTCGCGCGCAGCGACAAGCGCTTGATTGCGGCGTTATCCAGTCTGATGGGCAGCATGGCGGATAACGGCAGCGGCGGGAGCTATTTGTATCGTTCCAGTAAGGCGGCGCTGAATGCGGTGATGGTGAGTCTGGCGCACGATCTCAAGGCACGGCGCATCGGTACGCTGGTGTTGCACCCGGGCTGGGTGAAGACCGATATGGGCGGGCCGAATGCGGAGATTACTACAGAAACCAGTGTGCGCGGCATGCGCAAGGTGTTGGAGCAGTTTACGCTAAAAGACTCCGGCCGTTTTATCGCCTACGACGGCGCTGAGTTGCCGTGGTAAACCAATCCCTTAGGGAGGCTCTGAATAATTCCATCCTGGAATTCTCAGAGCACGGCCGCTCCTGCGCATCCCTGCGCTCGCGGCATTAGGGCATCCGTGTCCAGCAGGACCCTTCGCTCCGCTCTTCCCTGTACCACAGGAATCTCTGAATAAATCAGAGATTCCTCAGCGTCATTTGTAGCCCCACAAACGGTGCATGTCAATGTTGACGACCTTGTCGCGCGCAACGATTTCCCGTATTGCGTAATTTTCATTGGAGGTGTCGCGGCGTACCGGGGCCAGCAGCGGTGCGCCGCGCGGGCCGATGACGCTTTGCACCGTCGGGCAATTGGCGCTGGCACCGCGCCTGATGACGATAGCGATCTCGCCGTTCTGCAGGCGCACGAAGGCGCCGGGCGGGAATACGCCGAGCTCCTTGATGAATAATTGCGCCAGCTCCTCGTCCAGCTCTTTTCCCCGTTGCAGGAAAATATCGCGTAGCGCATCCTTGGCCAGCATCTGGTCTCGATACTCACGCGGGCTGATCATGGCGCTATACCTGTCGGCCAGCGCTATGATACGCACGCTGAGCGGTATGTGTTCGCCGCGCAGCGCCCCCGGGTAGCCGCTGCCGTCCAGCTTCTCATGATGGTGCAGTACCGTTTTGATCCACACCTGGTCTTGAACTCGCGACTCGGTGAGCAATTCGGTGGCTTGCAAGGGGTGCAGCCGAATTGCCTGCCTTTGTTCCTCGGTCAAGGGTGTTTGTTGTTTTTGCAGGATTTCTTGTAGATCTATCATCGCCACGTTGGCGGTCAACGCCGCGGCGAGTATCGGCAGCCGCTGCTCTTGAGCAACCCCGTTGCGCTTGGCGATGAGTTCGCTGAGGGTGGCGACCGCCAGCGGGTGGGTGAGGGTATAGCGCCCCTCGACGTCGGTATGCAGCGTGGCGAGCGCCGCATCGGCGTCCAGCTCGCAGAGGTCCTGTAGCTCCCTGCACAGTTTGAAGACGCGCTCTGGCAAATCGCCGTCTTGATGGGAAACAATGCCGTGAAAGATCCCCTTTAGCCGGATCTGAAAATCCTCGAGGATATGAAATGGGGAGGGTCGCTCCGGTTTGGTGGCGGGAGGTTCCTCTTGAGGTGTGTGGTCAATGAACAGGCCGCGCTCGACCAGACCCCGCACCTGTTTCTGGCTGTTCACCACTGCGCCCTTGCGCAACAGCAGCAAACCGTGTTGATCGAAGCAATCCCACGGCAGAGGGTGGCCAAGTTGTATATCGTCCTCTTTTATCCTCCGCATCAGCCCGCCCCCTAGTGATTACTCAAAAGCAGGATATTTACTCAGGACTCACCCATAGCCATTGTAGTCTTACTTTGTGACTCCTGAGTAAGCTCAGCGCAGGCGATTAGAAGACTACAGTACCGTCACATAAGTCAAGAGGCGGGATGGTTTTTGAGGTAACGTGACCAATCTTGTTCGGGATCGCCGGATACGAAAAAATGGGGATTAAGCAGTTCGGCTTTGCTGTTATAGCGCAGGATTTGCATGCGGGTATCGGTTACCCGGCCGCCGGCCTCTTCGACGATGCACTGTGCGGCGGCGGTGTCCCACTCGCAGGTGGGGCCGAGGCGCGGATAAACATCGGCGCGGCCCTCGGCCACCAGGCAGGACTTGAGCGAGCTGCCGAGGTTGAGGATTTCGTGCTCGCCGAGCCGGGCGAGAAAGCCGCGCAGACTATCGCCGCTGTGCGAGCGGCTGGCGGCCACCGTACAGCGGCCGCCGGCATAGCGCCGCGCTTGTATGGCCTGGGGTGCAGTGCCCGGCGCTTGTTTGTAGGCGCCGTGACCGCGGCCCGCGAAGTAGCAGAGGCCGCTGGCTGGCGCATACACCACGCCCAGCACGGGTTGTTGTTTATCAATGAGCGCGATGTTCACCGTGAACTCGCCGTTGCGTTTGACGAATTCGCGGGTGCCGTCGAGCGGATCTATCAACCAGTATTGCCGCCACGCGGCGCGCTCGCCGAACGGGATGTGGGCGGATTCCTCCGACAGCATGGGCAGATCGGGTGTGAGCCGCCTCAAGCCCTCGCAAATCGTCCGGTGCGCGGCGAGATCGGCGTGGGTGAGCGGCGAAAGATCGTCTTTGCGGGTCACGGCGAAATCGGTGCTGTAGACCTGCATGATCTTGCGCCCGGCCTCTGCGGCGATCTCTATCACGGTATTCAGAAACCGGCTGGGGTCGTCGTGTCGGCTGCTCATTTCAACAACATCTCACGCACGATGAACAACGCGGCGATGCTACGCGCCTCGGTGCACTCGTCCTGTGCCAACAGCGCGTTAAGTTGGCTCAGCTTCCACGGCACCACCTCGATCTCTTCCGGTTCATCGCCCGGTTGCTTATCGGGGTACAGGTCTTGCGCGAGCACGATGTGGGTGACGTGGCCCTGATAGCCCGGCGCCAGGGTGAGCGAGGTGATATGGCTCAGCGTGCGCGCGCCGTAACCGACCTCTTCCTTGATCTCGCGGTTAGCGGCGTCGAGCAGCGTCTCGTCCTTCTCGACCCGCCCCTTGGGCAAGGCGAGTTCGTAGCGCTCCACACCGGCGGCGTATTCACGAATCAGCAGCACGGTGTCGTTATCCAGCATGGGCACAATCAGCACCGCGCCGCGTGGCGAACTGCGCAGCCGTTCGTACTCGACCTCGACGCCGTTGGGAAAACGCAGGGCTACCTGCTCTACACGAAAGATGCGGGTCTTGGCGAGGGTTTGGGTGCGGAGGATTTGCGGGAGTTTGGGCATTACCGCGATCAGGGTTCTTTAGAACCTGTAGCGGGTGAGGGGGATTTGCCTACCTCCCGGCAGGGTGAGGGTAGCCTCGACGGCATTCGTGAATTGCAGTGTGACCGCACCCACATTGCTGGGATTCGAGGGTAGATGATGCGTACCGGTCAAGGTTTGGCCGTTGGCGAATTGCTGCCAGGTTCCCAGATAAAGCGTCGCAGTGCTCATCGTACCGCTGGTGCTATACCAGACGGGGTTGCCGCTCGCATCATACATGTAACCGGCCATGAACAGGGTATTGCCCTGAATCTCGATGGTAAACCCGCGGCCACTCTCCGCGGCGTTCCACCACCAGCCAGTCTCGGGCTGGAAGGCGGGCGTGCCCGAACCGTACATATAACGCTCTACGGGTATCGTCCCGCCGGGCCAGGTGAGCGTGGCATGACTGGGGTCGCTAAACTGGAGGCTGACCGCTCCCACGTTAGCATTGGTCAGCGAGGCCGGTTGGTAAACACCGGTCAAGGTTTGGCCGTTGCCGAACGATTGCAACACGCCGTTGTACTGGGTCGAGCTGCTCATCGCACCTGTCGAGGCAAGCCAGGTAGCGCGGCCGTCGTCGGCGTATAAATAACCGGCCATGAATAAATTATTGCCTTGTACCTCGATACTGAAGCCGCGGCCGCTCTCGGCCGGATTCCACCACCAGCCGTCCATGACCACAGGGGTGGTCATGGCCTGGGTGACGGCTGCGGCGGCATTGATGATGCCCGCGCCGCACAGTGCCGTGGTGCAACTCGATCCCGCGGGAAAGGCGCGTGCAGTGGATTGAATAATGGACAGTATCTGTGCCGGGCTTAAACCGGGGTTGACCGAGAGCATCAGCGACACGATACCCGTGACGTGCGGCGTGGCCATGCTGGTGCCGTTGTAATATTGGTAGTCATCACTCTGCGCCAGCACCTTGCCGTTGTTGAGCGTGGACAGCACACCGTTGGGATCGCTGAAATAGGCCTTCTCCCCACCCGGCGCGGCAATTTTTACTAATGAACCGAAGTTGCTATACGAAGCTCGGGAGCCAGAACGATTGGTGGCCGCGACGGCGATGACGCCGTTGCAATTCGCCGGGCTCGAGGTCGCCACATCGTCGTTCTCATTGCCGGCGGCGACCACCACCACCGCACCTGCCGCGACGATGTCGTTGATGGCGGTCTGTTCGATGATGCTACAGGGTCCGGCGCTACCCAGGCTAAGGTTCAATACCTTGGCGGGATTGGGGTTAGCAGGTACCCCCGCGACAGGCAGGCCCGCCGCCCAGCGCATGCCGTCGGTGATGTCCGAAATGTAGCCGCCGCACTTGCCCAACACGCGTACCGGCAGGACCTTTGATACCCAATTGATGCCCGCCACGCCGCGCCCATTATCCGTGGCGGCGCCGATGGTGCCTGCGACATGGGTGCCGTGCCAGGAACTGTCAGTGGGATTACAACCTGTAAAAAGCCCCAGCGAGGTGATGCCGAAGTATTCAAACTCGGAGACCCAGTCCCCCGGATCGGTCGGATCGCTGTCGCGGGCATTTCCGTCATTGGCGCTGAAAAAAATCCCCTCGGCGTCTTCGGAAATAAAGTCATAACCCGGTACGGTGCGGCCAATGAGATCCTCGTGCGGCAGGATGCCGGTATCAATCACCGCCACCACCACATTGGCGGAGCCGGTGGTGATGTCCCAAGCGGCGGGCAGGTTGACGGCGCCTGCCTCATCGCTGTTCGCCTTGTAGTGCCATTGATTGACGTACTGCGTATCGTTAGGCACTTTCATGTGATGCATGAGGCGGTCGGGTTCGACATATTCGACCTCCGGCAAGGTCCGCAGGCGGCGCACGATGGTTTGCATCTCGGCCTCGTTCATCGCCCGTGGCAACTTCAGTACCTGCGCCCCGCCGGACATGAGGCGCAAAGGAGTGAGCGGAACGCCGGCCTTGCGGCTCATCGCCTTTAGCTTGTCGCCGGACAGCGGCGCCGCCTGCGCGCTCTGCTTGCCGTCAGCCGCCGGACTGCGAAGCTTGACGATGATCCGGTCGGCGCTGCTGAGTTTGGGCGTCAGCCGCGGTTCGGTGAGATCATCAGCCGAAACCATCACCGGAAACAACGCAAGACAGACCGCGATGACAGCCAGCGTATGCTTAAGCATCTTGAAGTTCATATCTTCTAATCCCCTTTGAAATAGCTTTCAAAAGCTTTAGCAAGAACTATGCCTTTTCATTGCCGTTCCGGCTGTGGCAGACAGGGTGTTTTTCAACAGCCTGCTAAGGCTTGGGCTTTGCAGCCGCCGGTGAGCCGGCATAGACACCCGACCAAGCGACATTGATTGCGCCATTCGGGCCGGGCGTACCCAAAAATTTCAGGCCCTCTGCGAGTTGCGGATTGCGCGCGGCGAGCGTGCCGGTGAACTGATAAGCGCCATCCCGTTTCAGTAGCAGCGTGCCCTGGGCTTGCAACGGGCCGCCGGTGTCGTGCAGCACGCCCTTTACGCCGCTGGCTTCGCTGCTGAAATTAATTTCAAAGTCGCCGAGCGCAACCGGCTGCGGCGCTGCGAACCCGGCGCCCCGCCATAGTAGACGCCCGTCGCCGCCGGTGATGATACCGTTTTTCACGCTCACGTTGCGCAAATCCATATTCAACATGCCCTGCGTCTTGACCGGCCCGACGCTGGCGAGGCCGGGCAACTCTGCTACCGACAGTACGCCGTCCAACGCGTATATCTTGATGCCGCCGCCGAGGGTGCGCGCGACGGTCAGATTGATACGGTTGGTTTCGCTCTGGGTATGCACTACCAGCTCCAGCCGGCCCAACAGCAGCTTGCGCGCCAGTAATTCCCAACCCAACGTACCAAGCTGGCGCTGACGGAAATCGGCTTGGCTTGCCTGCCCCGACACGGGCGTGCCCTCGATGCCGTAAAGTTGCAACAAGCCGAGCCGGGGCTTGAAGAAATTGTAAACATGACTGGCGGGCAGTGTGCCGACTAGAAACACTAGGTAAGCGGCCAGCATCATCAAGACATAGCGGACCAGCGGCTTCATGCGCCCTCTTCTTCCAGTCCGACCCGTGCATTGACCTGGCCTGGCGTCTCTTGATGCTCCACCACCATGGTGGCGATATGCAGACCGTAGTCGCGCTCCAGCCGCTCCAGCCACTGCATCAGGTCATCGAAATTGGCCTGCTCGAACCACACCCGCACGCCGCTTTGCCCCTCCGGCTCCACGCGCTTCATGGCCGGTCCGAGGCGGCTGTTTTTGGCGGACTGATCCACCAGGGCGAGCAGCGACTGGCCGGCGGGAATCTTTCCGGCGGCGGGCCGGCCGGCGCGCAATTGCTCGACCTGGCGCGCCGCCTGCTGCATCCACTGCGCCGTAGCCCGCTGCTCCTTCACCGTTTCGCGTAGCGCCTGCTGACGGGCGACCAGCGGACTCCAGATCAGCGCGTAAAACAACAGCAGCACCAGCGCCACCGCGCCGGCCAGCACGATGCGTTGTTCGCGCACTTGTAATTGCAGATACCAGGTTTTGAGCTTGTCCATCGCCTAACGTCCCTTGGTGCGCAGTTGCAGGCGGCTTTCTACGTTGTCGTTACGCGAACTGGCCGACTGAATCTCTACCTCCACCCCAGGCTGCGCGGCTAGCCGCTGCTTGAGTTGATCCAGCTGTTGCAGATCATGAACCTTGAGATCCACACTCAACTGTCCCTCCTTGAAGGTGATGGTGCGCAGTTCCAGATTGGGCGTGTCCTTGAGCGGGCCGCCGGCCTGCGCCAGTAACTGTAAAAAGCCGCCGCCGGCGCCTTGGTTGCCGCGCAGCACATCCAGGCGGCGCTGCATTTGCACTTTGGGATTGACTACCTTGCGCGCATCAGGGAAGGCCTGCAGATAGCTTTGTTCGATCTCTTTTTGCAGCTTCGGCGCCTGCCGGCCGAGGCTCACCACCTCGCTCACGGTCATCCCGACATAGACGATCGTCCATAACGCCAACAGCGCCGCGGCGGGTTTCCACGGACGCCACAGCTTTTCGAGTTGCTCGCGGCGGCTGTAGTCGCCCTGCAAGAGATTGATGGCGAGATCGTCGTGATAGTTGCGGGCCAGCACCGCCAAGGCGTCTTCGGCGGAGGTTTCATGGCTCACCGCCACGCCCAGGCTCTGCAGCCCTGTCTCGCTATGCAACGCAGGCGCGCCCGGCGCGTCCAGGATGCGCAACCGCGCGGGGGTGTCGCCAGTCTCCGCGATGGTCAGGCTGAGCAGGGTTTCAAGATTGTCGTGATCGGCCGCAAAACCCGCCTGCCCGCCGCTGCGGCAGAGGGCGCCCGCGGCGTCGCGCAACACCGTCCAGGTGCCTTCCTCATAAGGCAGCGCGAGGAGCGCGGGAACCAGTAGGTCGGGCTGGAAACCGGCGTCGCGCAGGCATTCCAACCAGCCGACGATTTTGCTGCGCGCCACCACTGCAACGGAAATGCCCTGATCGGCCTGCCGCCCCAGCGCAAAATGCAAGTCCTCGACCTCGCTGCCGAGCTGATCTTCCAGGGCATAGGGAATGGCCTGGGCGAGGCGCTGACGACCGACATTGGGGACAGCGGCGCGCGCCAGCAGCACATCGCTGGCGGGCGTCAAGACAATAACCTGCCGGCCGGGAGCGAGCGCCAGCGCTTCCTGGATGCGGCCGTGCGCGACGGCACCTTGCGGCTCGCCGGCGTCATCCATCGCCAGCCAGCTCAAGGTGAGCGCAGCTTCACCGGCAGCGGCGCTGGTGTCGTCAATACGGATAAATAATCGGTTACGCATCAGATACCCATCAATAGTCGCCTATGCCCCGCATCAATACCTCGACTTTCCCTGTGGGGTCCCGATACAGCAAAGTGTGTAACTGTACCTGTCCGCGCCCGGCCTCGCCAGTGGCGGTGACCAAAAAATGATTGCTGGAAACATCGGCGCGCGCGGTGACTTTGTCCACACCCACGATGTCGGTGAACTGGCCGATGCTCTGAAAACCCTTGCCCTCGCGCACATCGAGCAAGCGTGCCGCGCCCGCCGTATCCAGATTGGCGACCAGCGCCGCCAGCACGGCTGCGGGTGCGGTGTTGACATTGATGGAGGTAGGCAGAGGCACCGGCGAGCCCGTGCCGATGGGCGCGCGCAGCGGCAACGCCGTGACATAGGGTTGCAAGGCCTTCACTATCTCAGGAGTGAAACCCTTAACCAGTGCGAGTTCGCTGGGGCTGACCATAGGCGCGTTGGCGGTGCGATAGGGTGGCTTGCGGTCGAGGTAGTCTAAATCCTCCGCGCCGTTGGGCAGTTGATCCACGTTCACGTCTATCCAGTCTATCACGGCCTGGGCGAGATCCGGGTCGAGATGCCGGTTGCTGAGCAGACGCTGAAACACCAGCAGATCAGGCTGACTGACGGCGTTATCCACCCACAGATTATTGAGATTGAAGCGCCCTTGCAGATCTTCGATCTTGCCGGCCACCTTGCCGCCCGCGATCTCGATGGGCGGCAGCGCTGTGGCCCAGTCCTCGTTCAACGTATCGCTCACCCTGTTCTTGGTCTGGCCGTCACGGAAATCTTGCGCCAACACGCCCTGCGCCCAGCTCTCCACCCCAAGCGTGAACAGATAGGCCTGATCGCCGTCCAGGATATTCCCGGCGCGGCGGATATCCACCTGCTGACGCGCCGCCATGCCCACTGCGATGATGGTGACCAGCGCCACGACTAACAGGGCTGTGATGAGCGCGATACCGCGTGAACGCATCGGCGCGAAAAGTGTATTGTGCATCTTCAACCCTCGCCCACTACGCGGAACAACCTGTTAATCCGTCCCCAGCCTTTGATCTCCACGCTCATTTGTATGGCGCGCGGCAAGGTGTTTTTCTCATTATTCGCCGCCGCTTCGGGCTTTGGCCACAGCGCTTGCTCGGCGAGACTTTTATCCAGAAACTGCACCTCTACCGCGCTGACGTTATCCAGCAACACGGACTGTTGCGGCTCGGCCGCCGGTCCCTGATCGAGCACATTCCAACTGAGCCGCAGCAACTGACCCTCCTTGAGCCGATAGGCGACGCGCTGCAAGTGGCTGCGCGTCTGGCCCGCCGGATTACGCCAGCCGGTGCGGGTAAATTCCAGCAAGGTCTCGCTGCCCGGTTCGCCGCGCAACGCCGGCTGGCGGTCGCCCAGACTGTCACGCACGCTGCGCGCCACAATCTGCTCGAGGTCGCGCTCCATGCGCGTAAAGCCCAACTGCAACTCCGCCAACTCCGCCGCCTGCTTGTCGGCGGCGGCACGGGTATCAAGCGCGTTCTGCAAACCTCCGTAGGCCATCGCCGCCACCACGCCAAAGATGGCCAAGGCCACCAGCAACTCAAGCAAAGTGAAGCCGGGCGCGCTACCGCGAAGCTGGGATCTAAAACGGCTCATTGCGGCTTGAGCAGATAACTCACCAGCGAGGTGACCGGCTCGCCGCCTTCGCTGGCGCTCACCGCGACATCCATGCGCCGCACATCGGGGTCGGGGGTATTTTGCACCGTGAGCTTCCAGTACCACTCGTGTGGCCCCATCGTCGCGCTGCCGGTTTCGGAACCCGCCTCGGGCCATTTGCGGGCAATCTGCAATTCGGCGACCTTGTTCATGGCCACCCAGTGCGCCAAAGTACGATCGCGCAGATAACTCTGGTTGGAGACCTGCGCGCCGACGCCCTTAATCAGCGCCGCCAGCGCGATGGCGAGCACCGCCAGGGCCACCATCACTTCTAACAGGGTAAAGCCCTTAGCGGTTTTTATCATGCTGCGCCTTTACCACCTTGAGCGCGCCGTTGGCCGTGCCGGAGATCTGATAACCCACTATGCCCTCGGCGTGCAGGGTGGCGCTGAACGGCGTGATCTCACCGCTCGATAACAGATATATGCGCGGCGTTTTTTCCTCGTCTGCTTTTCGTTCCAGATCCGCTTCCGGGTTTTTATCTATATCGCGCAGGTTCTTTGCCGTGGTTTCGGGGAAAGGGATCTCCTCGCCTTCCAGCTTCATTTCCAGACGCATGCCGCCGGGCAGACGGCGCGGCCGCAACGCATCTTCATCGGCGCCCAGCGTCTGCCAGCCCTTGGCCTCCAGCACCAGGAACCGATAACCGTTACCTTCCTCGATCAATTCCAATGCCAGTTCCTTGGACTGAAGCACCGACTCCTGTCCGGCGAGGCTCAGGCGCGCCGCCAGGCTTTGCGCCTCCTGCTCGACGCGCTGGTCTTGATCGCGGTTGTTTATCGAGAGTGCGGCAAAGGTGAGGGTGATGCCGATGATGAAAATCACCACAATCAATTCGAGGAGGGTAAAGCCGCGTTGCGTGCACGGAGTGAGAAGTAAGGGCGCCGCGGCGGGTGAGGAGTGAGGTGTGAGGTGTGAGGCGTTACGTCTCACTTCTACTGCCTCACTCCTCACTCCCAACCTATCACTCATTACTCCAAATTCCAGTTACCGATGTCGGCGTTGGGTCCGTCGCCGCCGAGCTGGCCGTCGGCGCCCAACGTGAAGATGTCTACCGCGCCATGCGTGCCGGGGCTGAGATATTGATAAGGCCGCTGCCATGGATCTTTCGGCATACGATCAATATAGCCGCCCTGTTTCCAGTTGCGCGGTTCGGGTGGCGTAGTCGGCTTGGCCACCAGCGCCTCGATGCCTTGCTCGGTGGTGGGGTAGACATAGTTATCCAATTTATAAAGATTGAGCGCACTCTCCAAGGTCCGTATATCCTGCTTCGCCTTAGTGATGCGCGCGACGTCGGGCCGGTCCAGCACCCTGGGCACCACAATCGCGGCCAGGATGCCGAGTATCACCACCACTACCATGACCTCAATCAGGGTAAAGCCGCCAAATTTAACGTGTGTCTTCATGTTCATTTCACCATTTGGTTCAAATCGAATATGGGCAACAGAATAGCAACGACGATCAGCAACACGATACCGCCCATTGCCAGGATCAGCACCGGCTCAAACAGACCGACCAGCACGGCCATTAAGGTTTCCATCTCACGCTCCTGACTCAGCGCCGCCCGCTCCAGCATCGCGTCCAAATTGCCGCTGGCCTCGCCGCTGGCGATGAGGTGTATCGTCATCGGCGGAAAATAGCGACTGCGTTCCAGGGCCGCGTGCAGGCTGGCGCCCTCGCGCACCTTGGCGGAGGCCTCTTCCACCGCCTTGCGCATCGGCAGATTCGACATCACCTGCGCGGAGATGCGTAAACCATCGAGCACCGGCACGCTGCTCGCGGTGAGGATGCTGAAGGTGCGCGCGAAACGCGCCGCATTGAGTCCGCGCACCAGCCGCGAAATCAGCGGCGCCGACAACAGCAGTTTGTGAAAGCGAAAGCGCGGCTCTTCATAGCGCATCAGCATCTTGAAACCCGCCACGGCGGCAATTATCAGCACTAGGATCAACACGCCGTAGTCGCGGATAAAGTCGCTCAATGAAATCAGGCCGCGGGTCAGCACCGGCAGTTGCTGGCCGATGTTCTGAAACACCTGCACCACCTGCGGCACCACGTAGGCGAGCAGGGCCGTCACCACTAAAATGGCGACGCCGGTGAGCAGCACCGGATAGATCAGCGCGAGCATCATCTTCTGGCGCAGCTGCTGGCGCGCCTCGGTGTAATCGGCCAGCCGCTCCAGCACCACATCGAGATAACCCGATTGCTCGCCCGCGGCGATCGTGGAGCGAAATAAATCATCGAACACGGACGGGAAATCGGCGAGCGCGGCGGCGAGTGAATGACCCTCCAGCACGCGCGAGCGCACCGCCATCAGCATGTTGCTTAGCCGCGGCTTTTCGGTCTGTTGCGAAACGGCGCGCAGGCTCTCTTCGATCGGCAAGCCGGAACGTACCAGCGTCGCCAGTTGCCGCGTGATGAGCGCAAGATCGGTGGCGCCGACGCCGCGCTGGAAGCTGAATTGCAGAGCGCCGCGATCACGCGCCTCTTTCTGACGCACCTCCTCGACGCTGAGCGGCGTCCAGCCTTTATCGCGCAACTGCTGGCGCACCTGACGCGGGGTATCGCCCTCCAGCACGCCCTTGCGGTTGCGTCCGGTGCTATCCAGTGCGGCAAATTCAAAGGCGGCCATTTAAATACAGGGGAAAGGGGAAAGGGAAAAGGGAAAAGAGGGAAATGCAAGCCTGGGCTGTGCCCACCCTTGTATCTTTTCCCTTTTCCCTTTCCCTTGTATCTTAGTCTTCACGCGTAACACGCAGCACTTCTTCCAAAGTGGTGTCGCCCGCCAGCACGCGGCGCATGCCGTCATCGCGGATACTGGCGGAGTGATCGCGGACATAGCGTTCCAGACCATGTTCGCCGGTGCCGTCGTGTATCATCTCGCGCATCTTCTCATCCACCGTGATCATCTCGTAGATGCCGGTGCGGCCGCGATAGCCGAGTTGATTGCAACGCGTGCACCCCACGGTCTTGTACAGCGTGGGCGGCTTGGCGGGCGCCGCGCCGAGCGCCCCGCACTCCACCGCGTTGGCCTGATAGGGTTTTTTGCAATGCGTGCACAGCAGGCGCACCAGGCGTTGCGCGAGCACGCCGACCAGACTCGACGAGAGCAGGAAGGGCTCCACGCCCATATCGCGCAGACGTGTCACCGCGCCCACTGCACTGTTGGTATGCAGGGTGGACAACACCAGGTGACCGGTGAGACTCGCCTGCACCGCGATCTGCGCGGTTTCCAGATCGCGGATCTCACCCACCATCACTACGTCCGGGTCTTGCCGCAGGATCGCGCGCAGGCCGCGCGCGAAGGTCATCTCCACCTTGGTGTTGACCTGGGTTTGACCCACGCCGTCCAAAAAATATTCGATGGGATCTTCCACTGTCATCAGATTGCGCTTGCTGTCATTGATACGGGTGAGGGCGGCGTACAGCGTAGTAGTCTTGCCCGAGCCGGTCGGCCCGGTCACCAGCACGATGCCGTGCGGCAGATGAATGAGTTTGTCGAGGGTAGTCTGCACCTCGGCCGGCATCCCGAGGTGCTGCAGATCCAACCGGCCCGCCTGCTTGTCGAGCAGGCGCAACACCACGCGCTCGCCGTGCCCAGACGGCAATGTGGAAACGCGCACATCCACCGGCCGCCCGGCGATACGCAGGGAAATGCGGCCGTCTTGCGGCAGACGTTTTTCGGCGATGTCCAATTTCGCCATCACCTTGATGCGCGACACTAACAGCGGCGCCAGTGCGCGCTTCGGTTCCAGCACCTCGCGCAGCACGCCGTCCACGCGGAAGCGTACCACCAGGCGTTCTTCAAACGGTTCGATGTGGATATCCGAGGCGTTTTCCTTGATCGCCTCGGTGAGCAGCGCGTTGATGAGCCGGATGATGGGCGCGTCATCCTCGCTCTCCAGTAAATCCTCCGGCTCGGCGAGTTGCTGGGCGACGCGGAACAGGTCCATGTCCTCGCCGATCTCGCCCATCATCGCCATGGCCTCGCTGCTGTCGTTCTCGTAACCGCGCTGCAGCAGGGTTTCGAAGGCCTCGGCGGTCACTTTTTGCAAGCCGATGGGCTGGCCCAGCAGGCGGCGCAACTCGGTGAGAGTGAACGCCGTCACGCCAGGACGGCAGGCGATAAGGATGCGGCCGTTGTCCACGCCCATCGCCAGCACGCCGTGCCGCTTGGCATATACGAACGGTAGGCGCGGTGTGCGCAGCGCGGTTGCCACGATCGGCACGGGTGCGGGCACAGCCGACTCGCCTTGCGCGGGCGGGTTTACGGGTGGCGTGATGGGAGTCAGTAGTCTCATGGTATTACGGGCGGGGTATCCTCACCGGACCTATCAGGGCTGGGTCTCGGAGTCAACGAGCGATCTTCGACCGGCGGCAATTCGGAGGGTCTTTCACCCGGCATAAGCGAGATGCCGTCCGCGGTGCTCTCCAGTTGCTTGGCGCGCATATAATTATACTTCTCGCCGGTCAAGCGGTCACCGGTGGCGGCGTCGCGGATGATGGAGGGGTGCAGAAACACCATCAGGTTGGTTTTGCGCAAAGTGCTGTTGGTGGTGCGGAACAACGCGCCGACCAGCGGCAGATCGCCCAGGCCGGGGATTTTCTGCACGCTCTCCAGTTGATCGTCGCGGATCAGCCCGCCCAGCACCAGAATCTTGCCATCGTCCACGGTCACGCTGGTCTTGATGGAGCGCTTGTTGGTGACCAAATCCCTCGCCCCGGTAACCGCCGCCGCGAGACTGGAGACTTCCTGGGTGAGATCCAGCTTGATGGCATCACCTTCGTTGATCTGCGGTTTCACCTTGAGCGTGAGACCGACATCTTTGCGCTCGATGGTCTGGAACGGATTGGTAGAGCCGCCTGTCGCGCCGGTATTGGTGAACTGGCCGGTGATAAACGGCACATTTTGCGCGACCACGATCTCGGCCTGTTCGTTGTCCATCGTCACCAGGGTCGGGGTGGACAACACGTTGGTATCGGCATCGGAGGCCAGCGCCTGTAGCAGAATGGCGAAGTTGGTGGCGCCAGTCACTTTGGCCGCTCCCAAGGTCACGCCCGGACCGATCGAGGGAACCTGATTCCCGACTAGGCTGCTGATGACGCCCACCAGGCTGTTGCCCGCACCTGGCAGCTCACTGACACCCACCGGGCCGGAGCCGTCGCCTGCGCCACTGTAGGCCCATTGAATACCCAGATTGGCGGTCTTGTCTGAAGAGATCTCGGCGATCACCGCCTCGACCAGCACCTGGGCGCGGCGCACGTCGAGTTGCCTTATCACCGACTCCAGGGCGCGAAACACTCCGCTGGGCGCTGTAATGACCAAAGCGTTAGTGCTCTCATCGGCTTGGATGCTGATGGACACATTGGGGCTGCTACCGCCGCCGATGATGGGCTCAGGGATCGGAATGGGCAGAGGCGACTGGCCCGGAGCAGGTGCGTTCTGCGGGGGGCCGAAGTCCACCGTCGCCGGGACGCCTGGCGCGAGAGACACCGCACCCGCTGCCCTTGGGCCAGTACCCGCCACAGGTTTACTCTTGGCCACACCGGTCAATACCGGCACCAGTTCAGAGGCTTTGGCGTAACGCAAATAAACCACGTGAATATTACCACCGCCGTCCTCGGTCGGCGTATCAAGGTGCGAAATCGTGGCGCGCAGGCGCAGCCGGTCTTTGCCCTCGCCGTTAATCAAAATGCTGTTGGTGCGCTCGTCGGAGAGGATGGTGGTCTGTTTGGCAGTGGGATCGTTGCGCTTGCTCTGCTGCTCCAGGGTGGTGAGGATGCGCGCCATCTCGACCGCCGAGGCGTGCTGCAACGGGATCACCTCCAGCTCATCGCTGCTGGGCAAATCAATACGCCGAATAATTTTGACCAGCCGTTCGATGTTGGCGGCACGGTCGGACATCACCAGCATATTGGCCTGCGGAAACGCCGCCATGTGTGCCTGCGGGCTCGCCAGCGGCCGGATGATCGGCACCAACTGCGCGGCCGACACATTATTGAGCTCAACCACCCGGGTCACGAGTTCATCGCCTGCGCCGGGTTCGGTGTCGGTAGTGGTAGGAATGGTGCCGAACTTGGCGTTGGCGTCGGGCACTATTTTAATCACCTTGCCGCTTGGCACGGCGGCGAAACCGTGCACCTCCAGCACCGATTCGAACAGGGCGTAGATGTCCTCCTTCTCCATCGGCCTGGAGGAGACGATACTTATCTTGCCGTTGATACGCGGGTCCACGATAAAATTTTTACCGGTGATCTCGGAAACCGTACCAATCACCGCACGGATATCGGCATCCTTAAAATTCAAAGTCACCGGCTCCGCCAGCGCCCAGCGGCTGACGCCGAGCAATACTCCGAGCAACACCGCAACCAGAGCTAATTTTTTATTGCACATGAGTGGATCCAGTTCATTGGTTAAGGTTAAAGGACATCGTCCTGGGCTGGCCGTTACGGAGAATGCTGATGCTCACCTGACTGGCTGAGCCCAGTTTGCCTACTGCCTCCAGCCCCTTGGCCGGATTATCCAGTACGACCCCATTGACCATCGTGATTATATCCCCAGGCTCCAGGCCAAAGCGCGGCAAAAAGGTAGGGTCGTTGCCGGCGTTGATACGATAGCCCAGTTGCCGGCTTCCCTCAGTCACCGGCTCGGCCTTTGCCACGCCCGCCAGCACCTGAGGATTGGTCTGCAGGGCATCCCGATAGCTGCGCAATATCGAAAGAGTCTCCGCATTCTGTTCCAGGCTGGGCGTTTTAGCCTCGGCGGCAGACGCCGCGGGGACAGGCACGGACAGAGGCGGCGGCACAGCATCGACCGGCACCGCCACAGGGATGTTCGCATCCGTACCCTCCCTGGGCAGGCGCAACACTTCATCCTGGTTATTGCGCACTAGGATGATCCGGTCCGTGTAGATTTCCTTTAGTTTCGCCCCGCCGGGCAACTCGGCATTGATGGCATAATAATCTTCCTTACCGCCTTGATCCGCGATGATCGCCCGCGCACTGGCCGGATTGTCGGCGGCAATCACACCGCGTAAGAACAGGTTAAGCGGCGTTACCGGAATCTCCGCGGGCGCGGCCGGCGCCTGGGGTGGCTCAAACTTGCCGAACAGGTGCAGGGCACTGATATCCGGCAAGGCTTGAGCGGGCATGGCCGCCGGGCCGGGACCGCCTGGCGGTATGGCAGGAACCTGATAGGCGTAACGCGGCCCCGACCACAGTGCCCAGGTCAACTGCGCGAGGCTGTGCCCCACCCCCAGCGCCAGCAGCAGACCCGCGATGACCGGCAAATAGTCAAGGTAGGGTCCCTGCCACTGCGATGGCATTAAGACGCTTTTCCAGTTCAGTTTCAAGCTACTGCGTGCCTAAATGTCTGATTAAGATAATAATTGTTGTGGTAAGGGGATGAATTATAACATAGCAGGCTGTTGAAAAACGGCCTGCGTGCGGCGCATGGACGCGCCGCCATTTTTCAAGCACGGTGTAGGTGCTTGAAAAATCGATTGCGTCGCCATTTTTCGCGAGACCCGAAATGGATCCCGATTTCGGGAGTGAAAAATGGCGACGCGCCGCATAACCTGTCTAATGAGCATAAGCATGGGGCAGCACCCGACCGTCAAAGTTCCAATCCGCCCACGTTATCCTTGGGTGGATGCCGTGCGTGGAACCGCCATCGCACTCATGATCACTTACCACATCTGCTTTGATCTCGTCTACTTCGGCGTGCTGTCCATTGACTTTAACTACAGCCTGTTCTGGCTGGGTCTGCGCAGCCTGATCGTGAGCCTGTTCCTGGGAGTGATGGGGATAAGTCTCATGCTCGCGGCGTGGCAGGGCCTGCGCTGGCGTCCCTACCTGCGCCGGCTGGCGCTGCTGCTGGCCTCTGCCGGGCTGGTGAGCCTCGGCAGCTATCTGTTATTCCCGACCAGCATGATTTTTTTTGGCGTGCTGCACCTCATCGTGGTGGCCAGCGTACTCGCTCTGCCTTGCGTGTATTTTTACTGGATCAATCTCATTGCCGGCGCAAGCCTGCTTATCTTCGGCCTCATTTATCAGAACGAACTTTTCAATCAACCCTGGTTGCAGTGGTTTGGACTGATGACCTACAAACCCGTCACCGAGGATTACGTCCCGCTGCTGCCTTGGTTCGGGGTGGTGCTGATCGGCCTATTTGCAGGCAAGGCGATTTATCATCGAGCACCGTTGCCAAGGTTCGCAGCCTGGCAACCGGCTGGAACGCATGGCAAAATTTTAGCTTGGGCGGGGCGGCATAGTCTGGCGATTTATCTCATCCATCAGCCGGTACTATTGAGCGTTATGTATCCATTGCTACTAATCAGAAACTAACAGCACCTAACAAAATGATACAGGCAGCGTATTGCGGCCTTGCACTGGCCAGCTACGGCATGATCAGGCTACGACGGCGCGGGGGGTAGTGCGCGGCCGTTGCAGGGACTGTTACCGATTTTTACGCATCGCAACGAATCTAGTGCCGGATCACTGAATCACCCCGCACTCCCCCTCGCAACCTTTCCCGGTGCAGGGGGGTTGTCTCTGGCTCCAATCGCTAAACTACAGGGAGTAGGATCTAGGGGTTAGGGAAAACCTCTCTTCTGGGCGTAACCCCCAACCCCCGATTGCGTCGTTCTGCCGGTGTCACATACCGGCATGCTGTTCTCGGCCGAGGTGGCCGAAGCGCTGTGCCGGTTTTTACATACCGGCCAGTTCTCGCGCGCCCCTCGCTGATGCTACACTGTGCGGCATGGCAGGTCACAGTAAATGGGCTAACATCCAGCACCGCAAGGGCGCACAGGACGCCAAACGCGGCAAGATTTTCACCAAGCTGATCCGCGAGATCACCACCGCCGCGCGTCTCGGCGGAGCCGATGCTAAAAGTAATCCCCGCTTGCGCACTGCGATAGACAAGGCGCTGATCAACAACATGACGCGCGACACCATCGAGCGCGCGGTGAAGCGCGGCGCGGGTGCGCAGGAAGGCGAGAACTACGAGGAGATCCGCTACGAAGGCTATGGGCCAGGCGGCGCGGCGGTGATGGTGGAGTGCATGACCGACAACCGGGTGCGCACCGTGGCCGACGTGCGCCACGCCTTCACCAAGTGCGGCGGTAATCTCGGCACCGACGGCTCGGTGAGCTATCTGTTTACCAAGCTCGGCATCTTGAGCTACGCGCCGGGCAGCGATGAAGACAAAATCATGGCGGCGGCGCTGGATGCCGGCGCACAAGACGTTGTCAGCAACGAAGACGGCTCGATAGACGTATACGCCTCGCCCGATGATTTTGCTCAGGTGAAGCAGGCCATGCTCGATGCGGGCCTTAGCCCGGCGCAGGCCGAGGTCACCATGCACGCTTCCAGCAGCGCAAAATTGCAATCCGAAGACGCGCTGAAAATGCTCAAGTTGCAAGAGATGCTGGAGGATCTCGACGACGTGCAGAACGTTTATTCCAACGCGGACATTCCCGACGAGGTATTGGCCAAGGCGGGATGATGCGCATCCTCGGCATAGATCCCGGCTCGCTCGTCACCGGTTTCGGCATCATTGATGTCAACGGCAACACGGCCTCTTATGTCGCCAGCGGCTGTGTGCGTTTATCGGGAGACGCGCTGCCCGAGCGCTTGAGAATCTTGTTCGAAGGCGTCCGCGAACTGCTCACCCGCTACGAGCCCACTCAGTTCGCCATCGAACAGGTATTCATGCACCGCAACGCCGACTCCGCGCTCAAGCTCGGTCAAGCCCGCGGCGCCGCCATTTGCGCCGCCGCGACATTGAATCTGCCGGTGCACGAATACACCCCCGCGCAGATCAAACAGGCGATAGTCGGCAAGGGCAACGCCGCGAAGGAACAGGTGCAACACATGGTCAAGGTGTTATTGAAGCTGCCCGCCCTGCCGCAGGCCGACGCCGCCGACGCCCTCGCGGTGGCGCTGTGCCACTGTCACATCCAACAGGTGCTGAGTCACATCGGCGGCGCGCAGAGCTGGCAGAGGCGTAGACTGAAGGGCATCATCTAAACATGACGGATTTTGCTTCAAGACAAGGCGCAGCGCCGTCGAGCAGCGGAGCCTACACGCCAGTATGTGAGCAACGCAGACAAGCTGCAACGGTCGCTCCTGCGCGTCCTGCGCCCGCGACATTCGTGCTTCCCTGCATGGCACGGTATTGGAGCAAAAGACGCATTTTTAGAGGTGCCCTGAAATGATAGGCCGCTTGCACGGAACGCTGCTCGCCAAACGTGCGCCACTGCTGTTGCTCGATGTGCAGGGCGTGGGTTACGAATTGGAAGCGCCCATGACGACCTTTTATGAATTACCCGCAGTGGGCGCAACGGTCACGCTGCATACTCACCTGGTAGTGCGCGACGACGCGCATCTGCTCTATGGCTTTGCGACGGAGGCGGAGCGCAGCCTGTTCCGCAGCCTGCTCAAGGTGAGCGGGGTCGGCGCCAAGCTCGCGCTCATCATTCTGTCGGGGATCTCCGTTGATGGTTTCGTGCACTGCGTGCAGAATAACGACAGCGCGAGCCTCACCCGCCTGCCCGGCATCGGCAAAAAAACCGCCGAACGGCTGGTGCTGGAGATGCGCGATCGTTTGGCCGATTGGCATGCGCCGCCGGCCGTTACACCGGCAGGCAGGGCCGCCGTTGCCGCCGGCGCCGGGGCGCCGCTGGCCGACGCGATCAGTGCACTGGTGGCGCTGGGTTATAAACCTCAAGAGGCGAGCCGCATGGTGCATGCGCTGGACGTCACGGATCTCGGCAGCGAGCAAATCATCCGCCGTGCCTTACAGTCCCTGGTGAAGGCATGAGGTGCCCATGACGTGATCGAAACCGACCGCCTACTAGTGCCCGTCGAGCGTGAAGATGACGAGGTTGCCGAGCGCAGCCTGCGCCCGGCACGGCTTACAGAGTACATCGGCCAGGCCCCGGTGCGCGAGCAGATGGAGATTTTCATCCACGCCGCCAAACAGCGCGGCGAGGCCCTCGATCACGTGCTGATCTTCGGTCCGCCCGGCCTCGGCAAGACCACACTGGCGCACATCATCGCCAACGAACTGGGCGTGAAGCTGCGCCAGACCTCCGGGCCGGTGCTGGAGCGCGCCGGTGATCTCGCCGCGCTGCTCACCAACCTCGAACCCAATGACGTGCTGTTCGTGGACGAGATCCACCGTTTGAGTCCGCTGGTCGAGGAGGTGCTATACCCCGCGCTGGAAGATTATCAACTCGATATCATGATCGGCGAAGGGCCTGCGGCGCGCTCTATCAAGCTGGATCTGCCGCCCTTTACACTGGTGGGCGCGACCACCCGCGCGGGGCTGCTCACTTCGCCGTTGCGCGACCGCTTCGGCATCGTACAGCGGCTGGAGTTTTACACGGTCGCGGATCTGCATCACATCGTCCAGCGCGCCGCGCGCATTCTGGGCGTGGAGATTGACGAACAAGGCACCGCGCAAATCGCCGGCCGCGCGCGCGGCACCCCGCGCATCGCCAACCGGCTGCTACGCAGGGTGCGCGATTACGCCCAGGTACGCGCCGCGGGACGCATCACCGCCGAGGTCGCCGACCGCGCCCTGGATATGTTGGATGTGGACAGCCACGGCTTCGACATGATGGATCGTAAGCTGCTGCTGGCGCTGATTCAGAAATTCGACGGCGGCCCGGTCGGCATCGAGAGCCTGGCCGCCGCCATCGGCGAGGAACGCGGCACTATCGAGGACGTGCTGGAGCCGTTCCTGATTCAGCAGGGTTTTATGATGCGCACCCCGCGCGGCCGGGTGGCGACCCGCGCGAGCTATCTGCACTTCGGCCTCAGCCCGCCGCAAACCTCAATCTCCTCTGGCATGCCCGATCTGTTTAGTGGGGAATAACTGTAATAGCGGGCAGTGAATTTTCACTCAAATTACCGGTCTACTGATTATAATACTGCGCAAGGTTCGATCCTGAGTCTATACACCGTTTTACCCACCCCAACCTACAACGCATCTTGATGATGAAGGAATTTTTATGGCAGGTTCGGGTATATTATGAAGACACCGATAGCGGCGGCGTGGTGTATCACTGTAATTATCTCAAATTCATGGAGCGGGCGCGCAGCGAATGGCTGCGCAGCCGCGGCGTCGAGCAGGACGCGCTGGCGCGAGAGCACGGCCTGATCTTTGCGGTACGCTCCATCAACATGGAATTCCTCAAGCCGGGACGCTTTAATCAACTCTTGGATATCCGTTCAAAAATCGTGCGCTGCGGCAAGGCCAGTATAAGCTTGGAACAAACCATCAGCCACAGCGCCGATCGCGGAGTTTTGTGCAGCGGCCGCGTCAAGCTGGCCTGCCTGGATGCCGCCACGTTGCGCCCCCGACCCATCCCAGCGTCCATAGTCAGGGAGATTAATCGTGACGACTGATCTGTCCATCGTTCACCTGCTGCTCAATGCGAGCCTGATCGTCAAGGCCGTCATGCTGCTATTGCTGGCGACTTCGCTGGTGTCGTGGATGTTCATCTTTCGCAAGCGTGCAGATATTAAACAGGCGCGGCGCGAGGCAGAGGAATTCGAAGAGCGGTTTTGGTCGGGCAAAGATCTGAACGCGCTCTATACTCAGGTCACGCGCGCACCGCGGCTTGTGGGGACGGAGGCGATCTTCGAGGCCGGGTTCAAGGAATTTGCACGGCTGCACAAACAGACCGGCATCGAGCCGATGGCGGTGGTGGAAGGTGCGCAGCGCAGCATGCGGGTAGCCCTGGCGCGCGAGATTGATACCCTGGAGATCCACCTGCCGTTTCTCGCCACGGTCGGTTCGACCAGCCCGTACATCGGTCTGTTCGGCACTGTGTGGGGCATCATGAATTCCTTCCGCGGCTTAAGCAACGTGCAGCAGGCGACCCTCGCCCTGGTCGCGCCCGGCATCGCCGAGGCCCTAATTGCCACCGCGATGGGCTTGTTCGCCGCCATCCCGGCGGTGATCGCCTACAACAGTTTCGCCAACGATGTGGAACGGCTCATCAATCGCTACGATACCTTTCTAGAAGAATTTTCCAGCATTCTACAACGGCAGGCGCACGGCTGAAGCATGAACGGGAAGCGACAGCGCACTCGCAGGTTGCCGATGGCGCAGATGAATGTGGTGCCGTACATTGATGTGATGCTGGTGCTGCTGGTGATTTTTATGATTACCGCGCCGCTGCTCGCCCAGGGCGTGAAGGTCAATCTGCCGCAGACCGCTGCCGAGCCGTTGCCACCGGAGAAGAAAGAGCCGGTGATAGTCACGGTGGATGTCAATGGCGCGTATTATCTCAGCATCGGCGAGCGTCATGACCAGGCCATCGAGGCCGATGCGCTGTTACAGACCGTTGCCGCCGTGTTACGTAGGCAGCCCGACACACCCATACTGGTGCGCGGCGACGAGAGCGTGAATTACGGCAAGGTAATCACCGCCCTGGCGCTGTTACAAGGCGCGGGCGCGCCCAACGTGGGACTGGTGACGGAATCCCCCGTACCGTCCGCGCCGAAAAAACGCTGACTGCATGCTAAAGTTGCTCCGCAACAATCTACGCGCGTTGAGTTTAGCGATACTGGTGCACATCGCCCTGATCGTCATGTTAGTTATCAGTCTGGATTGGAAACTGACGCCGCAGCCGGCCGGCGAGCAGAAAGTGATACAGGCCAGCGTGGTGGACGAGGCCAAGGTGCAGGCCGAGATGGAGAAGCTCAAGCAACAGGATGTTCAGAAAAAACAGCAGGAACAGGAGCGCCAGAAACGGCTGGAGGAGTTAAAACAGCAACAACAGGACGAGGCGGCCCGTCTGCAGCAGCTCAAGCAGGAACAGCAGGCCGCCGAGCAGCAGCGCCAGGAGCAGGCGCGTCTGCACGCCGAGCAGCAAAAGACAGAGGCCGCGCAACTGGAAACGCTCAAACAGCAGCAAACTATCGCGGAACAAAAACGTAAGGAAGAAGAGCAGCGCGCCGAAGAACTGAAGAAAAAACTTGCGGAAGAAGAAAAGCAGCGCAAGCAGATGGAGCAGCAGCGTTTGGCGGAGGCAGAGACTAAACGTAAAATCGAGGAGCAGAAACGACAAAAGGCCGAACAGGAGGCGCAACAGCGCCGCGAGGCCGAAGCGCAATTGAAACAGCAGCTCGCGGCGGAGCAGGCCGCCGGTGCCGAACAGAATCAGCAGTTGATCGCGCAATATGTGGGCCGCATCCAGCGCGAGGTTACTCAGAACTGGTTGCGTCCGCCCACCGCGCGGCTGGGCATGTCGTGCACGGTGATGGTGAATCTCGCCCCCAACGGCGACGTGCTCAACGCCCGGGTGGTAACGAGCAGCGGCGACACGGCTTTTGACCACTCGGTGGAGGCGGCCGTGTACAAGGCCTCGCCCTTGCCGTTGCCGCCAGACCCGGCGTTGTTCGAGTATTTCCGGGAATTGAATTTCATCTTTAAACCTTGAGGGATCACGCCGTGATGACATTGTTACGTTTAGTTCTGGCCGGCCTGTTGCTCGGCCTGGCGGCGGGTGCCCACGCAGCGCCGCTCAGCATCGAGATCACCCGTGGCGTAGAGGGCGCATTGCCCGTCGCCATCGTGCCGTTCGATGAGGGCGGGCGCGCCGCACCCGAAGACGTCGCGCAGATCATCGCCGACGATCTCGCGCGCAGCGGCCGCTTTTCGCCATTGCCGCGCCAAGACCTGATCGCTCAACCGCACCAAGCCGCGCAGATCAATTTTGCCGACTGGCGCGTGCTGGGTATGGAGAGCCTGGTGATAGGCCAGGTGCGCCCTGCTGGCGCGGATCGTTACAGCGTTCAATTCCAGCTATTTAATGTGTTCAAGGGTGACCGTCTGGCGGGATATAACATCAGCACCAGCCGCCAGGAACTGCGTCGTACCGCGCATCAGATCAGCGACATCATCTATGAAAAACTGACCGGTCAGCCCGGCGCCTTCGATACCCGTATCGCCTATGTGACGACCTCGGGGCCCGCCAGTTTTTCTCTGCAAGTGGCCGACTCCGACGGTTATAACCCGCAGACTATCCTGACCTCGAAGCAGCCCATTCTGTCGCCGTCCTGGTCACCCGATGGCACCCGGCTCGCCTATCTCTCGTTCGAGAACCGCCGGCCGCAGATTTTTATCCAGGAACTGGTCACTGGCTCGCGTGAGAGGATTGCCTCGTATCCGGGTCTGAATGGCGCGCCGGCCTGGTCGCCGGACGGACGCCGGCTGGCACTCACGCTTTCCAAGGACGGGAATCCCGAGATTTATGTGCTAAACTTGGCCAGCAAGGCGTTGCAGCGGCTCACCGACAATGGTGCGATAGATACCGAGCCGGCCTGGTCGCCGGACGGTAACAGCATCATATTTACCTCCGACCGGGGCGGAAAACCGCAGCTTTATAAAATGTCCGCCGGTGGCGGCGAGGCGCAGCGCATCACCTTTAGTGGCGACTACAACGCCCGCGGGGTGTTTTCACCAGACGGCACCATGCTGGCGATGGTGCACAGAGAAGGCGGCAATTACCGCATCGCGGTGCAGGACTTGAGCAGCGGCGAGGTGAAGGTGTTGAGCGAGCGTTCGCTGGATGAATCGCCGAGCTTCGCGCCCAACGGCAGCATGGTGATCTACGCGACCGGAGATCAAGGCGTGCTGGCGGCGGTCTCTGTGGATGGGAGGGTGCGGCAACGGCTGGCCCTGCAGGAAGGTAATGTGCGCGAGGCGGCGTGGTCGCCGTTCGGGCATAAAACTGATTTTGAGTCTTTTCAACCTTGAACAACGTATTGCGACACGGCTAAATCGAAAACATTAAGGAGCGATTATGAAGTTATTGAGCAAAGGGTTACTCATTGTTTTATCGGCAATCGTATTGTGGGGCTGTCAGACCACTACTACCCCGGAAGGCGGTGCCAAGGTTGAAGACCACGGCGGCGCGGGCGGCGCCACGACCGGGGCAGCGAGCGAAGGCGGGACCTTCAGCGGCGATCCGCTCGATGATCCGTCCAGCCCGTTGTCGCAGCGCATCGTGTACTTTGAACTCGACAGCAGCGAGGTCAAAGCGGAGGATCGCGCCACCATCACCGCGCATGGCAAGTATCTGGCCGCTAACTCCAATGCCTCGGTGACCCTGGAAGGGCACGCGGATGAGCGCGGCTCGCGCGAATACAATCTCGCATTGGGCGAACGCCGCGCCAACGCCGTGCGCCAGTTATTGCTGGCCGAGGGCGCCGCAGCTCAGCAGATCCAGACCGTCAGCTACGGCGAAGAAAAGCCCGCCGACCCCGAGCACAATGAAGACGCCTGGTCGCTCAACCGGCGTGTGGAGTTTGTCTACAACCGTAAATAATAACAATGGCGTTCACAGCACTGCGCGCAGCACCCCCGCTAATAGCGGGGGCGCTGTTATTGAGTTTGGGCGCGGCCGCCTGGAGCGCGCCGCGCGATGAAGAACTGACACTCGATGAGCGGGTCGCTCGCCTCGAACAGCAAGCGCGCAATCAAAGTCTGGCCGAGCTGTTTTCCCGGCTGGACAGTCTGCAGCGCGAAGTGCAACGCCTGCAGGGCAAGATCGAGGAACAAGGTCACCAGATCGAGCAACTGCAGCGTGGCCAGAAAGAGCCGCAACAGACACTGGAGCGGCGCATCGAAGCACTCGAGCAGCGCAGCGCTGCGCCGACTCCTCCCCCCGCAGGCACAGAACCCCCTCCTGTTGCTGCGCCGCCAACGGACGCCCCACCGCTGTCAACGGCACCTAGCCCGGACAACGCCGAAAACCCCGAGCTGCAACCCGCGGCGACTGACACCGGCAACGAGGCGGCCGCCTATCAGCAGGCTTTTGATCTACTCAAGAAGGGCAGCTACGAAAAGGCGATTGCGGCCTTCCGGGACTTCCTGAAACACTATCCAAACGGCGCCAACGCCGGCAATGGCCAGTATTGGCTGGGCGAAACCTATTACGTCACCCGCAAATTCAAGGAGGCCCAGCAGGCCTTCCAAACCTTGCTCGACCGTTACCCAAACAGCCCCAAACGCCCCGACGCCAGCCTCAAGATCGGCTTTGTCCATTATGAACAGGGCGAGTGGGCCAAGGCCCGCAAGACCTTGGGCGAAGTCGCCAGTCACTATCCCGGCACCGCCGCCGCCAAACTCGCCCAGGCGCGCCTCGACAAGATGCAGAAAGAAGGGCATTAAAGTCAGGGGCTACGGGTTGGGGGTTAGGAATTAGGGGGAACAGCTTTTACGCCTCACCCCCAATCCCCTTCCCCGTAGTAGAATACCCCATGCTGTCACCAGTACTTCCGGATGTTCTGGCCGCAAATCCCGTTGCGCAGCAACGCCTGCGCGTCACCGAGATCTTTTATTCCCTGCAAGGCGAGACACGTACGGTGGGATTGCCGACGGTGTTTGTGCGCCTCACTGGCTGTCCGTTACGCTGTGGTTACTGTGATACCGCTTATGCCTTTCACGGCGGAGAGTGGTGCGGGATCACCGATATCCTCAAGCAAGTGGCAAGCTATCAACCGCGCTATGTCACGGTCACCGGCGGCGAGCCGTTGGCGCAGAAGCCGTGCCTGACTCTCCTTAGCCGGTTGTGCGATGCGCACTACGAGGTTTCGCTGGAGACCAGCGGCGCACTGGATATTTCCCAGGTAGATCCGCACATCATCAAGGTGGTGGATCTCAAAACACCGGGCTCCGGCGAGGCGGACAAAAATCTTTACAGTAATCTCGCCCACCTCAGCCCGCGCGATCAAATTAAATTCGTACTCTGCGATCGCGCTGATTATGAATGGGCCAAGGGGTTGCTGAACGATTACGACTTAAGCTCACGCTGTGAGGTGTTGTTCTCGCCGAGTCATCACCAACTCAACGCCACTGCGCTCGCCGATTGGATACTCGCCGACCGCTTGCCGGTGCGATTGCAGATTCAGTTGCATAAATATCTGTGGGGCGAGACAGCTGGTAAGTAATGAACGCGGCTGTCATTCCTCTTAATGCAGGCCACAACCGGGCCGTGGTCTTGTTGTCCGGCGGGATGGATTCGACCACTACCTTGGCTATCGCCAAAGGCCTTGGCTTCGAGTGCCATGCCTTGACCTTCGATTACGGCCAGCGGCATCGCGCGGAACTTAACGCCGCCGCGCGCATTGCTGGGCAACTGGGTGTGACCGATCACAAGATTCTGAAATTGGACTTGGGCGCCATCGGCGGCTCCGCGCTCACCGAGCACAGCATCCCGGTGCCGAGCAGTGACGTACCCGGAGGTACTAGTGTCGCGGGAGCGAGCAGCATCCCGGTTACCTACGTGCCCGCACGTAACACGATCTTTCTTGCGCTGGCGCTGGCCTGGGCCGAGGTGCTGCACGCTTGGGATATCTTTATCGGCGTCAACGCGGTGGATTATTCGGGGTACCCCGATTGCCGCCCGCAGTTCATCGAGGCTTTCACCCGACTTGCCAACGTGGCAACCAAGGCCGGCGTTGAAGGAGGGCGGTTTACCTTTCATACCCCGCTCATCCATTTGAGCAAGGCCGAAATCATCCGGGAGGGGATGTGTCTTAGGGTGGACTATGCGCTCACCGTGTCGTGCTATGCCGCGGATGACGAGTGCCGCGCCTGTGGCAAGTGCGACGCCTGCCGCTTGCGCGCCGCAGGATTCAAGGCCGCCGGCGTGGCCGACCCTACGCGCTATCAATAAAGCCACGAGCGCGGCGGCTCAGCAGACCAGTATTGCGCCAGGTGCCAGACACCGCCCGGCCTGTAATAACTGACCGAATGCCTCAACGCTCAACGGTGGGCTGAAATAATAACCTTGCATGATGTCGCAACGTTGCCTAATCAGGGTGTTCAATTGTGCTTCGTTCTCCACGCCCTCCGCCACCACCTTAATGCCTAATTTGTGGGCCAGTTCTATCAGCGCCGAGGTGATGGCGGCATCGCCGCTGCTGGTAACGATCTCTTTAACAAACATGCGATCTATCTTGAGCGTGGTGAGCGGAATGCGTTTTAGGTAGGCAAGTGCTGAATAGCCGGTGCCGAAATCGTCAATGGAGAGCGCCAGCCCAAGCTCGGTCAACTGCTGCATGGTGGCGATGGTATCGTCGACGTGGTCCAGCAACAGGCTCTCGGTCAGCTCCAACTCCAGCCACTGCGCCGACAGGCCCGTGTTCTGCAAAATTTGCGCGATAACGTAAGCCAAATCATTTTGCCGGAATTGCCGCGCGGAGAGATTCACCGCCAGCCGCAGTGGTTTGTGGCCTTGTTGCTGCCAAAGTTTCGCCTGACGGCAGGCGGTTTCCAAGACCCATTCACCCAGCGCTACGATGAGGCCGGTCTGTTCGGCGATGGGGATGAAGTCGGCGGGTGAAACCAGCCCCAGCTCCGGATGTTGCCAGCGCAGCAGCGTCTCCATGCCGCACACCGCGCCGGTTTCCAGCTCCACCATCGGTTGATAGACCAGAAAAAACTCGTCGCGCTGCAAGGCCAGACGCAAGTTGTTTTCCAGCATCATGTGCTTGGAGGTTTTGGCGTTCAGTTCGATGGTGTAGAAATGATAATTATTGCCACCCTGATGCTTGACGTGATACATGGCGAGGTCGGCGTTTTTGAGCAGGATATCCGATTCGTCTCCGTCATTGGGGTACAGGCTGATGCCGATACTGGCGGCAACACTCAGCGCGTGGCCACTGATCTCGAAAGGCTGTGCCAGCGCTTCGAGGATGCGCTGCGCCACGTAAGCGGCGTCTTCAGTGCGTGTCAAATCCGGTAGCAAGATCACGAATTCATCGCCACTCTGGCGCGACAGGGTCTCGCCCTCACGGATGCACGCCTTCAGGCGCCCGGCGACGAATTGCAGCAGCGAGTCGCCGATGGGATGTCCCAGGGCATCGTTGATTAATTTAAAGCGGTCAAGATCAACCAGCAGCACGGCCACCTGCCGTTTCGCACGCTGGGCTCGCGCGATACTCTGCCGTAAGCGGTTTTCCAGCGACAGGCGATTAGGTAATCCGGTCAGAGTATCGTATTGGGCGAGATAGCGAGCCTGCTCTTCGCTCTCCCGGCGCCGCGCTTGCGATATCTGTAAACGGTTCCAGATCATTTTGATCACCGCTCCGAGGATGATGCCCACGATCAGCAAGCAGATGATGAAATAGGTAATGGTGGTTTTGCCCTGTAGGTAGATCGGGCGGGCCCCGAGGATTTGCATGAACAATGCCGGCCGGTCGTTTACATCCTTCAGCAAGGCATATCCTCCCAGCGTCTGGTTGCTGATCTGGCGGACGGTCACGGCGCCGGTTTTCAACAGCTCATCCCGCACAGCGAGCACATCCGCAGGCGGCAGCTTGGCGGTATTCACCGGATAAATCTTGACAGGTAAGTGAGTCAGCGCGGACAGGCGCTCTAGACCCTTGTTGTCCAGATAACGGCCCATAATCATGGTGCCGCGGAGCGGGCCTTTGCGCTCGGTGGTGAGTATCGGTCTGGACGCCACCAGCATCGGCCCCGCCGGCAGCATGAGAATTCCCGTCACACCGTTGTCCGTGTCGCTGTGGCGGAGCAGCCGGGCCCCCGGCGTGAGGTGCTGATCGAGCTCCTTCGGCACAGCGGCATATTCCTTGGCGAGCAGATCAAAGCCTTTGCTGAATACCGGGTTGCCGGAGGTATTGATGAACATTAATAGGTTGAGTTTAAGGGTGCTATAGGTATCTTGGGGAAGATTGCGTTTAACAAATTCGGGATCGGCGCTCTCAATAAAGGCATAGCTCTCGTCCCACGCCGCCCAGTCCGCGAGCTGATTGTTGAGCGCCGTCAAGTCCTCGGCCAGGGTATCCACTACTCGCTGCACATTTTTACGGGCGTCTTGCTGTTCCAGGTCCGTGTAGCTGTTGAGCAGGATGAGGTGCGCAGCGACGTAAACGCTAACGAGCATCACCACCAGGCCGGCGGCGATAATGAAATTGACTTTGTGACGCAGCAGCATGATGGTCTTATATTTCCTGATCCGGCCAGGACTTAAAGGGACGCTTGGAAGCCCATGCACCGGTTTGGTGTATTACCCGCGGGGATACGCTCAGATTGAGTTATCGGCCGTCCGCGGCGCGGGTTTAGACAGAGGGGCAGCAATTTCCATGCCTTAAAGTTGCCCGCGGATGGCGGATTTTAGCCGGAATCGTGGTATTCGACCCGCGCAGCGGTTAAAATGGGAAATTATAGGGCTGCCCTCATCCCCATCCCTTCTCCCAGGGGGAGAAGGGCGAGCCGAGGCGCTAGGGAAGCTCTGAATAAGTCCATCCCTGGGCTTCTCAGAGCACGAAAAACCAAAATGCGATTTTGGCTTTTCTTCATTTTTCAATTACATGCGTAATTGAAAAATGGCGGTGGAACCCTTCGCTGGGCTCTTCCCTGCACCGCAGGAATCTCTGACTTAATCAGAGGTTCCTTAGCGCACTAAAATATATCGGGGCCGTTAGCTCAGCCGGTAGAGCAGCAGACTTTTAATCTGTTGGTCGTGCGTTCGATCCGCACACGGCCCACCACATTTGCGGCTTGGGATGTTGTCCCGGGGATAAACCTCCTTAGTCGATCCCGGGCATACCTATTTTTGGAAAAAAATCAGGGTCTTTTCCTTGCTTTGGCCACCGCTGGCCGCCTTCAGTTTTGCCTCATAGCGCGTGCCGCGCTGCCTGATGAGCGGTTGCGAAGGCGAAATCAAAATACCCCCTGGTGTCGGTCTGTTTGACGCCCAGCGATCCGACTATGGAAATGCCGGCCTCGACCTGCACATCTATGGTCGTGTTGGGCCAGCTACGTCCGCGTACCCCCACCCTGTCTCCTTTTGCGCTGTGCTATCCTTGCTCTGCGCAAAAACCAGCCAGGCCATCCTGGCCTGGCGTTCGGCCGCTACGCGGCCTCACCCCTGCAATAGGGGGCGGGGACATGGCGGGAAGTGTAGTTATACTTATTGACTTATGAGTAAGACAGGGAAAACACCGTGCACACCACCTTGGTACACACCCAGGTACTCCCCGATCACCTGGACGACTTCATCGCCGCTACCCGGCTTAACCACCTGGCTTCGGTGAATGAACCCGGCAATCGCCGCTTCGACGTGCTGCAGTCGGTCGCCGAGCCGACGCACTTTATTTTGTATGAGGCCTATGCCACGGCAGAGGACGCGGCGGCGCACAAGCAGACCGCGCACTATCTGAAGTGGCGCGACACGGTGGCGAACTGGATGGCCGCGCCCAGGCAGGGCGTCTCCTATCACGGCTTATTCCCGTAAACACGTGCAGATCCCGGATTTTACCCTATCGCGCCTGCCGCAAATCGTGTTCGGCGCGGGCGTTTTTAAGCAGACCGTGGAGATCGTGGCCTCGTTCGGCAAACGGGTACTGATCATTAGCGGCGCCCGATCATTTCAGAGCACACCACAGTGGCGCTGGCTGATCGAGTCACTAAAGCAATCCGGAATTTCCTGGCAGCACATCACCGTGGCCGGCGAACCCTCTCCGGCGTTTGTGGATCAGAGCGTGCGCGATCTGTGCGAAGCACGGATTGAAGTGGTGCTGGGTGTTGGCGGCGGCAGCGTTTTGGATAGCGCCAAGGCGGTCGCCGGCCTGTTACGGGTGGACCGCCCGGTACTGGATTATCTGGAGGGTGTCGGTCCCGAGCTGCCTTATCAAGGTCCCGCGCTGCCGTTCATCGCCGTGCCTACCACAGCGGGCACCGGCAGCGAGGCGACCAAAAATGCGGTGTTAAGTTTGCCGGGCAAACAAGGTTTCAAAAAATCGTTTCGCCATGAGTTACTAGTGGCGCGTTATGCGCTGATAGATCCCGAACTGCTCGCTACCTGTCCGCCGCAACTCATCGCGGCCAACGGCATGGATGCACTCACCCAGTTGATCGAATCCTATGTCTCGATCAAGGCCAATCCCTTTACCGACGCGTTGGCCTTAAGCGGCATTGCAGCGGCGCGTGATGGCTTGCTGCCGTGGTACGAACAAGGCAGCGCGCAAAGCCGCGGCAACATGGCCTATGCCGCGCTGCTCTCCGGTATTACGCTCGCTCAGGTAGGCCTGGGTTCGGTGCATGGCCTCGCGTCACCGTTGGGTGCCTACTTTCCGATTCCGCACGGTGTGGTCTGTGGTACGCTGGTCGCGGCGGCGAGCGAAATCAATATCCGCGCGCTACAGATGCGTGAACCTGAGCATCCCGCGCTGATAAAATATGCGCGGCTTGGCGAGCTGCTTACTCAAAACGAGTACAGCAACACCACCGTGGCTTGCAACGCGCTGGTAAAACTTCTAACGGATTGGACGGAGCGGCTCGGCCTGCCGCCGCTGATAAATTACGGAATAACCGCCGCCGACTTCGATCTCATCGTAAAAAACTCGCGCGGCAGCAGCATGAAAACCAATCCGATAGTGCTTACGGATGAAGAGGTCGCGGAGATTTTGCGGCAGCGGCTGTGAGGGCCGAACGTTATTCCACCGTCACCGATTTGGCCAGATTGCGCGGCTTGTCCACGTCGGTGCCCTTGAGCACCGCAACATGGTAGGCGAGCAGTTGCAGCGGCACGGTATAAATGATCGGTGAGACATAGTCCTCACTGTGCGCGACGTTAATGACCTCTACCCCCTCAGTGGATTTTACGCCGGAGGAGGCATCGGCAAACACAATTAACTGACCGCCGCGCGCGCCTACCTCTTGCAGATTGGATTTAAGTTTCTCCAGCAAATCATTGTTGGGCGCGACGGCGACTACAGGCATATCGGCGTCCACCAGCGCCAGCGGGCCGTGTTTCAACTCTCCGGCCGGGTAGGCCTCGGCGTGGATGTAGGAGATTTCCTTGAGCTTTAACGCGCCCTCCATCGCGACCGGATAGTGCGCGCCGCGTCCCAGGAACAACGCATGATGTTTGTCGGCAAAGCGTTCCGCGAGAATTTGAATCTGCTTATTGAGTTCCAGTGTCTGCGTGATCTGGGCGGGCACGCGTTCCAGTTCGCGGACGATCTCCCCCTCCAATGCCTTGCTCATGCCGTGCCGGCGGCCCAGCACCACCACCAGCAGCAGCAGCGCAACCAGTTGCGTAGTGAAGGCCTTGGTGGAGGCGACGCCGATCTCGGGCCCGGCACGGGTCATCAGCGTCAATTCGGACTCACGTACCAGCGAGCTCTCGGGGACATTGCAGATCGCCAGCGAATGTCCAAAGCCCAGTTTTTTCGCCTCATGCAGCGCCGCCAGGGTGTCGGCAGTCTCGCCGGATTGCGACAGCGAAACGATCAGCGAGTTACGCCGCACCACCGGTTTCCGGTAACGGAATTCGCTTGCCACCTCCACGCTGCAAGGAATATTCGCCAGCGACTCCAGCCAGTAGCGCGCGATCATCCCGGCGTGGTAGCTGGTGCCGCAGGCGATGATGTGCACTCCTTGTATATCGTCGAATAGCTTGCCGGCGCCGGGCCCGAAAGACTCTTCCAGAACTCGCCCTTCGAAGATACGGCCTTCCAGGGTGTCGCTCACCGCGCGCGATTGCTCAAAGATCTCTTTGAGCATGTAATGCCGGTATTCGCCGCGCTCAACCGCGTCCGCCGTCAGGTTGCTGATATGGATCTTACGCTCCACCTGCCGGCCGTCCGCTGCGATGACACGCACACTGTCTTTGGTGACATCCGCGATGTCGCCGTCTTCGAGGATGATGAAGCGCCTAGTCACGGGCAGCAAGGCGGCGACGTCCGAGGCGATGAAGTTCTCGCCCTCGCCGAGACCGATCACCAGCGGGCTGCCGCGCCGCGCGACGACCAGATGCCCGGGGTCGGTGATGCTGATGACGCCGAGCGCATAGGCGCCGTGCAATTCCACAAGGGTAGCGCGCACGGCATCGAATAAATTGCCGCTCGATTGCAGGTGCTTGTGTATCTGGTGCACCACCACCTCGGTATCGGTCTGCGAGGTGAATTCGTAGCCGGCCTTGATTTGCTCGGCGCGCAATGCTTCGTGATTCTCGATAATACCGTTATGCACCACGGCCACTGTCGCCCGGCAGATGTGCGGATGGGCATTGGCCACGCTCGGGGCGCCATGTGTGGCCCAGCGCGTGTGCGCGATGCCGGTATGACCCAACAGCGATTTGCCAAGCAGTTGCTGCTCAAGCTCGGCGACCTTGCCCACCGCGCGTGCGCGCGCGAGCTTACCCTTGACATCCAGCACCACCGCGCCGGCCGAGTCGTAGCCGCGGTATTCCAGCCGCTTCAGGCCTTCCACCAGAGAATTTAATACGTCACGTTGGGCGACTGCGCCGACTATTCCACACATAGTTTAGAACCTCGTGAGGAGTGAGGATGAAGAGTGAGGAGATTTTTTATTATTCCACTCACACCTTACTCCTCACTCCTTATCCTTCACCTTTTTTACCGGCCGCTGCCAGTTGTCACGGGTCTCCTGCTTGGCGCGGCTCAAGGTGAGCTTGTCCGGCGGCACGTCGCGCGTGATCGTGGAGCCTGCCCCGACGGTCGCTCCGCGCCCCACGGTGACAGGCGCCACCAGTTGCGTATCCGAGCCGATGAACGCGCCGTCCTCAATCACGGTCTGGTGCTTGTTCGCGCCGTCATAGTTGCAGGTAATAGTGCCGGCGCCGATGTTCACGTCGCGCCCCACGACGCTGTCGCCCACATAACTCAAATGATTTATTTTGGAATGCGCGCCCACGCTGGTCTTTTTGATCTCTACAAAATTACCGATATGCGCCGCTTCCGCAAGCACAGTCTCCGGGCGGATGCGCGCGAACGGCCCGATGCGGCAACCCGCGCCGATTAACGCATCCTCGATGACGCAGTTCGGCAGTACCTGCACATCGTCGCCGAGGTTGGCGTTGCGGAGCCAGTTATTGGGACCGATCCGCACCCGGTCACCCAGGGTGACCTTGCCCTCAATGATGACATTGGCGTCCAGCACCACATCCGTGCCGACCGTCAATTCGCCGCGCAGGTCGAAGCGCGCCGGGTCGCACAGTGTTACGCCTTGTAGCATAAGCCGTTCGGCCTGGGTGCGCTGATAGTGGCGCTCCAGTTCGGCGAGTTGCAATTTGGTGTTGACGCCCATGATCTCAGTAGCTGTATCGGCCGGGACAGTGGCGATCTTGATCCCTTCGCGCACCGCCAGGGCGATGATGTCGGTAAGATAGTATTCGTTCTGGCTGTTGTTATTGGAAATTTGCGACAGCCAGCCTCTCAGCCGCTCCGCGGGCATGGCCATCATGCCGGTGTTGATCTCGCCGATGTCACGCTCGGCCGCTGTCGCATCCTTGTGCTCGACGATGCGCAGCACCCGGCCTTGGCTATCGCGCACGATACGGCCATAGCCTTGCGGATCGGCAAGCTGCGCGGTAAGCAGGCCAAAATTCTCGCGGCCGGCCTGGGCAAGCAATTTTTGCAGCGTTGCCGCGCCGATCAGCGGCACGTCGCCATACAGCACCAGCACCGTAGCGCCGGCGGGGACGTGTGGCAACGCCTGGACTACCGCATGGCCGGTGCCCAACTGTTGCGGCTGTTCCACCCACTGTACGGGAAGACCGGCCAGTTGCTTCGGCACGGCGTCGCCGCCGTGGCCGTAGACAACGATGATGTTATCGGCATCCAGCTTTAAGGCGGTGGCGACGACGTGTGCGAGCAAGGGCTTGCTGGCCAACGGGTGCAGTACCTTGGGCAGCGGCGAACGCATGCGCGTGCCCTGTCCGGCGGCGAGGATGATGACGCTTAAACTCATGCGTCTAAGAATAAACCAGAGGATGCGTCGAGGATATAGCCTTGACGCAAGAGGGGGTCAGCGTCCTGA
>JACXTT010001123.1_pt1 | contig 45361 bp, 43 predicted proteins | sample 9270951 | NCBI WGS metagenome assembly JACXTT01 (sample SAMN15532306, study PRJNA645909) | rock metagenome | isolation source: weathered quartz diorite | place: Puerto Rico | collected 2017-06-21 | reverse complement strand
TAACCACTGAATCAGCAAATAGCTAAGTGTAATTCGCACACTTAAATCCATCAGCCGACCCCCAAGGTCCGACGCACCGATTCCCTATTTGTGCGATGGGTTCTTGAAGATCTGCGAAAGAATATGCACATTGGCTTGCCCGTGAGCTATTTCCCGATCCGCAGCCCTTCTAACAAAGTGGGTGGCCTCGTCTATTTTGGTCGCATGCTGGACAAGATTCGCGCACACGCCAGGGAGCAGCTGGCGGAAGACTATCAGGCCAACCTCGGAAAAGGTTTTGATGGCTACTGTACCCGCTTTCTTCGTGTCGATTACGATGACGTAGTCAAACGCGTAAAGGAAGGCGCCACCGATGATGAAATTTTGGAATGGTGCTTTGAAAAAGGGTGCCGCCCGTCCGAGGGCGAGATTTACGTCTGGAATGAGTTCATGCGCAAGCGGGGCTGGAACGATGAGATTTCTGAAACGCTCAATCGCCGCAAGAAAGAAGCGGGCATGGCGGGGCGGTCTGAAATCGAAACCATGTTTGCGTTCATTGACGCTGATGAAGGCCGCTCGGTGATCGGAAACCACCTCTAGCGTCCTGTAGCCGGCATCGGTGATGCCGGTTTGAAACCGCAGATTTACACAGAAGATAGCGAAGGAAACAAAGAATTGATCCGGACAATCTCTGAGGGAAAAGCTTCGTTCCCTTCGTTTCCTTATGTTCAATTTGCAGATATCACGGAGATGGCGCAGGCACCGGGACGACGATTTTATTCGGCGGCGGCGGCGGTTGCGTCCGCCAATCGATAAACTTCCACACTGCGATCACCACCACGACCACGGCAGCGGTGGCAAACCACCAGCGCGCCACAGGCGGCTTGGACGTTGAGTGTTGAAAGTTCGACCTTTCGTGCGTGGATTCCGGATTTTCCTGTCCGACATCCGACATCCGACCTCCGACGTCTGCCTACCTACTCCGCGAGGGTGTCGATTCGTTCGGCTAAACCAAAATCGAGCTCGGTCAGACCACCTTTGCTATGAGTAGAGAGCACCAACCGCACTTTGTTGTAGCGAATATCGATGTCGGGATGATGTTCTTCCTCTTCAGCAACTTCAGACACCGTGTTTACGAAATCGATGGCGTCGGCAAAATCATCAAACTCAAAAGTCCGCTCAATATGTTTCTTCTCGAGCTCCCACTCCGGGATTTTTTTCAGGCGGTCTTTCAGCTCCGCCGGTTTCATCAGATCGGCCATAACGGGACAACGAGTAACATTCGAAATTCGTTTTGCAACGCGAAATCGCGCGTCTTTTGCTTCCTCTGATAATACGGACGGAAGCACCCACACTGGGCTGCGGTCACCGAACACGGCTCCAGCTTAAAGATCGAGAATCCTGCGCAGATTTTTGACAGAATCGAAAACCTCCACCGCGCAGCGGCGCGCTCGTCTCGATTGGCGCGGCCAATCGGCCAGCACCTTTCTCACCGCCGCCTCGGCTTCGGCGGCGCCATTTACGAAATGAAATCCGCTTTCGCGCGGAAGGTATCTCGCTGCACCGGTATCTTCCGTGATTACCGGCCGGCCCGTGGCCAGGAAACTCGCGGCCCGATCGCTCAACCACCCCGTTCGCCAGGCCACATCCACCCCTTTTATCGCGGTAAACTCCGCAAGCGCACTGGCGATGTAACCCCGGTATTTGCGCGGCGTCCGCGCCACACGGTGTGGCTCAACAATATGCCAGCCGCGTCTTTTCAGGCGCAACCTCTCCGGGTCTTCCGCATTGATGTTCATTGCCAACTCGAAATGCGCTTTCGGAATCCGCTCCGGAAGCTCGAGGTATTTTTCAAAAGCGAACTTCTTCGAGAGATCGGGAAAATCTCCATTTACTTCGACAGAACCGCTCCAATACCATTGACCAATTGTGGTGAATTTCGGATTGCGCGGCCGCGATTGCGCCCGAAGGAGCTGGGTGCTCACAAGCGGGTAAAAGGTTTTCCAGGGCAACCGCGAGCGTGGCGACTGCTTCTTTTCGATTGCAGGCAACCGGCCTTCGCTCGGCTTCGGCGTGGCAAGCACCCCTGCCGGCACTGAGGCCGCTAATTTTGGCAGCCGGCAATCAGGGGCGTGAAGGTTTAAGCCGATCGTCCAAAATTCGTGATGGGTCGATTGGCCCATCTCCATCCTGGTCATCCAATAGAAAATCTCGCTCGGATCAAGATCGCAAAAAATCCTCCGTTCGAATTGGAGAAGCAAAGGGGGATGAATTGAATAACTCAGGTTGAGCAACGTACTCGGACCAGACAAACGCTCGAGGAGCTCGCGCTTTGAAAGCCCAACACAACGAATTGTTTCGAGCTCGTGCACATCATTCGCCGGCCTTTGATAAAGCAGGCAATAATGGCCCGCGAGGTCATGCTGGCGTAGTTCCCGCTGGAAATTCGCGATCTTAAGCTGGTCCTGGCGCGAGTCTCTCTCGCTCGGCAAAAGCTCCAGCCAAATCGCGTCCAATTTCAATCGACGCAGGCCCAGCATCCATTGCAGCGGGACAGAAAAATTACCACCGCCTTCGAGATACTTCGCGGCGAAACCGCAGCCAAGAAAGACTGTCACGAAAGCAAAATCGCAGTTTCTCCTGATGGACTCAACCGCGGCAAGGGCGACTCTGTTTCGCTCGATTTAGCCAGTGATCGTCACGAGATAGTATCCGTTATGGCGGGGCCAATTTTCTAGGGGTTCAAAGCGCGGCACGGTTCGTGCAACCAGGAAGTATCGCACCGATGAATCTTCCTATTTTTCGCGTCTTGCGACCCAGTCCAGATCGGTTCACGCACGAAAGCGATTTGCGCTTACTCCCTCGAGTTTGTTGCTGCCGCCCTGTTTGTTCTTCCTCGCCATGCGTTTTTCCAAATTGACGAAGATACTTCGAGATTGGTTAGGCCAGGTCAAATTACGAGGTCGACGTATGTTACATAAAGATCCGTCGATTCAGCGAAAGCTGATAAAGATCATGCTGTTCACCAGCGGCGCCGTTCTGCTGCTGACGTGCTCAGCATTCTTCGCCTCCGAATTTCTGACGTTCCGTCATTCCACGATCACACAACTCTCCACTCTGGCCCAAGTCATTGCTACGAACAGCACGGGCGCCCTGGCCTTTGAGGATCACAACGATGCGCAAGAAATCCTGGCTGCAGTCAAGGCCGAGCAGCATATCGTGTCCGCGAGCCTTTACGACAAGCAAGGAAGACTGTTCTCGAAATATCCTGCCACTCTGCCAGCCGCGATTTTCCCGGTCAAGCCCGGAGAAGATGGTTACCGGTTCGATCATTCACACTTGATCGGTTTTCAGCCCGTCGTTCAGGGCGATCAGCGCCTGGGGACGTTGTACCTCAAATCTGACGTTGGGGCGATGTATGAACGGTTCCGACTCTACGCCGTTATCAGTGTTGCCGTGATCGCAGTTTCATTCCTGCTGGCGATTCTGCTGTCGAAAAGGCTGCAACATCAGATTTCGGATCCCATCATGGCGCTCGCCGATACTGCCAGAGCCATCTCCACTCGCCGGGATTATTCCGTCCGGGCGACGAAGCGCAGCGAGGATGAACTAGGTGCGCTGACCGATGCTTTCAATCAAATGCTGACGCAAATTCATCAGCAGGACGAAGCTCTGCGAGAAAGCGCGGAACGCGTGCAGGCTGTTCTCAATTCGGCAATCAGTGCCGTCTTCGTGATGGATTCAGAATCGAAGATCATCGATTGGAATGCCCCGGCCGAAAAAATGTTCGGCTGGACCCGTAGTGAAGCGATCGGACGAAACATGGCCGAAACAATCGTACCCTCGCGTTACCGCGAGGCGAACCGACGTGCCATCGAACGTTTTATGACCACGGGTGAATGTCCGGTTTTAAGCCGGCTCATCGAAATGAGCGCGTTGCGTAGTAATGGCGAAGAATTTCCCGCGGAATTTTGCATCAGTCCAATGAAGACCGCCGACGTCGTAACGTTTTGCGGATTCGTCACCGACATCACCGAGCGCAAAAAGGCGGGAGCGGCTGTCCAGGCGCAAGAAAAAGCGGAGGCTGCTAACAAAGCGAAGAGCGAATTTCTCTCGCGAGTGAGTCACGAGCTGCGAACGCCGCTTAACGCGATTCTCGGATTTGGCCAGCTCCTGGAGAGACACAACCCAACCGAAACCCAGCGCGCCCGCCTTCGGCATGTCAACGCTGCCGGCCGTCATCTTCTCAAATTGATTAACGATGTCCTCGATATCAGCCGCATTGAAGCCGGCCAATTTCGCCTGTCCCTCGAGCCGGTCTGCGTCGCTGGCGCCGTGCAAGAGGCGGTTGACCTAATACGGCCACTCGCTGGCGAACGCGGGATCGCACTATCGACACCATCGCCGCTTGATCATGGTGCTTTCGTCCTGGCCGATCTTCAACGCTTGAAACAAGTACTGCTTAACCTGCTTTCCAACGCGGTGAAGTACACTCCGGGCAGGGGCGAGGTCACTGTTTCTTGTCATTCATCGGACAATGATACCCTGCGCATCCTCGTGAGCGACACCGGAGTAGGCATCCCGGGCGACAAAGTGGCGCGACTCTTTATTCCATTTGATCGTCTGGGCGCCGAGCAATCGAGCGTGGAAGGGACAGGACTTGGCCTGGCCCTGTCCCAGCGCCTCGTGCAAGCGATGGGCGGTTCAATTGGAGGGGAGAGCGTTCGTGGAAAAGGCAGCACTTTTTGGGTCCAGCTTCCGCGCACACAATCACCACTTCTTCCGAGTTCGCCACAAAAGACCGAAGCGCTCGACCGCCAACGCAGTCCGGGTACCGATAAAAGCACGATCCTCTACATCGAAGACAACCTTTCCAACCTCACCCTGGTCGAAGAAATCCTCGCCGACCAAGCTGAGGTTAAACTCATCAGCGCAATGCAAGGCCAGCTCGGCCTCGATTTGGCACGTCAGCATTTGCCAGATTTGATCATGCCCGACCTCCATCTTCCTGATTTGCACGGACGGGAAGTGCTGGGGCAGTTGCGCCGCGATGCAGCGACGTGCCATATCCCCATTGTCGTGATCAGTGCTGATGCTACGACACGCCAGATTAACGAATTAATGGCTGCGGGCGCCCACAGTTACCTGACCAAACCTCTCGACGTCGCTCAGTTCGCGAAGGTTGTAGAAGAGGCAACACTCGGTAGCCGGACTAAAGACAGCACGACCACTTGAAATCGAGCCGCTGCCCTTTGGGCTTGTAGGTCATCCTAGGTTCGCTGGGTTGGTGCTGGTCACCATAGCAGGAATCAAGGCAGAGACAGTCTGCCGGCACCTTGTTTCGGCCAGAAAACTGGAACAAGAACTGCTCAAAAAATGTCCGGAGGTACCGTGGAACTTCCTTGCAGCCAGAAGCAAGAGCCATCCTCTCAGCTCCCGTATCGGGATGGATTCAATCGCGGCCGGCCGCTTGGGTCCTTTTCAATCGGGGAACGTTCACAAGGGAAGATGAGCCAGTAGCAACACAGACGCGGAGGCCAGCTTGGAATTGCTGGGCACAGTGTGATGACCGATTACGACATGGACACGCCTGCGAGTTTGGGACAGTTCCTGCGACGCCTGTTTAAGTCGGACTTCATGCCGCATGGTCACTGTTACTTTTGGCGACATGACTTAATGACGCTGCACATCATCGCCGATCTACTCATTGTCGCTGCCTACTACTCAATTCCGATCGCGCTGATCTGGCTGGTACGCCGAAAAAAAGAATTACCGTTCAATTGGTTGTTCATCATGTTCGGTACTTTCATTTTCTTATGCGGCACCACGCATTTGATGAACGTCTTTACCTTATTCAACGGTGCATATCGCATTGAAGGACTAATTAAGTTACTAACAGGTATCGTATCGTGCGTCACGGCAGTCATGACCGTTCGCTTGTTCCCCTTGGCCCTGCAGCTGAAATCACCAAAGGAGATGATGGTGCTGAATAAAGCTCTTCAAGAGCGCACCTCTGAGTTGGAACAAGCCAATCAAGCGTCTCGCCAGGCAAAGGAGGAAGCGGAACATGCAAACAAGGCAAAGAGCGAATTCCTGTCGCGGATGAGTCACGAGCTGCGCACTCCCCTGAACGCCATTCTCGGATTCGGCCAGCTTCTGGAGAGACAAAATTCAGCCGACACCCAGCGTACGCAAACCGGTCACATTATCACGGCGGGCCGTCATCTTCTCAATTTGATCAACGAAGTGCTCGATATCAGCCGGATCGAAGCGGGCCGGCTGGAATTGTCTCCTGAACCAATCTGCCTCGCGGAGGCGCTGTCCGAAACGATAGATCTGATCAGCCCTCTGGCTGCCGAACGCGGTGTCAGCGTTTCAACCCCGTCGCCAATCGAGCTCAACCAGTTCGTCCTGGCCGATCGTCAGCGCTTTAAGCAGGTGCTGCTCAACTTAATCTCGAACGCCATAAAATACATCTCGCTTAGGGGAAAAGTAACGATTTCCTGTGAGCCGTCCGGAGAGGACAGGTTACGAATTGCGGTGACCGATACCGGCAGCGGCATTGCGGCCGATAAGCTGGCGCGCCTCTTTACTCCGTTTGATCGGCTCGGTGCGGAATACTCCTCCGTCGAGGGAACTGGTCTTGGCCTGGCCCTTTCTCAGCGTCTGATGCACGCGATGGGCGGCTCGATTGGAGCAAACAGCGAGCTGGGACGAGGAAGCACTTTCTGGATCGAGCTTCCACGCGTGCAATCACCCGTTGAGAGCGCACGGAAAGAAACTAAGCCACCAAAACAACAAGCATCTCTCGCCGGCAAGGGCAAACGCAAGATCCTCTACATCGAGGACAATCTTTCCAACCTCACTCTGATCGAGGAAATTCTGCGTGAGCAGCCCGAGATCGAACTACTCAGCGCCATGCAGGGACAACTCGGCCTCGATCTGGCGCGCAAGCACTTGCCCGATCTGATTCTTTTGGATTTGCATCTGCCGGATTTACCGGGCTGGGAAGTTCTCTCCCGTTTACGCAGCCAGGAGGATACGTGCGATATTCCCGTGGTTATTATCAGCGCCGATGCTACCAACCGCCAGATAGAGCAACTAATGGCCACCGGAGCGCGCGCTTATCTCACCAAACCCCTGGATGTGAACGAATTTTTCCGAGTGCTCGAAGAGACCACTTCTTCTAACACAAGCCGGAGTAATGAGGAATCTCAAGGGAGACACGAAAGGGAAGAGACGCCAAAGAGTGGTTCTTTCCAAACGTTTACTGACCCTGTGCAGCCCTTAATAACAGTTCCCGCCCCAAAGATGGCGAATCAGCAAACCAGCCCGAGCCTGGATCAGAAATGCATAAGGGTTGAGGATGGTTTGCCATAGCGGCAAGAGATCCTTCCCAACCGGCGGATATGCAAGCATTTTTGTCTGGCACAATCTGTTTGTTTCCGACGTTTGCTTGACGGCGCCATGCCTTTGCCGACTGCGAAAAAGACTTCTGCGATCGTGACTTTTCTTCGCCAGTCTCTGGAATAAGACGTGCTGATAAGTAGGCACCACCCCAGCGAGCTGCCGTGCAATTACGTACGAAAACCATCTTTCTGACCGCCATGTTCGCGATCGGCTGGATCGTCGCAGTGGCTTGTGGTCTGAAAGCAGTCCTGGACTACGAAAGCAGCCCCGGTCGTATCGGCACCGTTCCTCAGAGCTGGCCCGGATCACGAATTCATCGAGCGACCGACCGCATAACGCTGGTCATGCTGGCACACCCTCGTTGTCCCTGCACGCGCGCAAGCGTTGGCGAACTGGCTCAAATTATGGCGCGCACCCAGGGAAAAGTAAGAGCATACGTGCTGTTCCTTAAACCGAGCCGATCTGGCGTCGATTGGGAAGACACCGACCTTTGGCGGAAGGCGGCGGCGATTCCCGGAGTGACGGTGCTGGCTGACGCCGATGGCGCTGAGGCGCGTCGTTTCGGAGCGTAAACATCCGGCCACACAATTCTTGTCGGGAGTGACGGGCGTTTGCTGTTCAACGGCGGCATTACCCAATCGAAAGGCCATTCCGGGGACAATGCCGGTGAAGACGCGATCGTCGCAATCGTAAACAACCAGGCCGCCAGCTTGAACCGGACACTCGTCTTTGGCTGCTCATTATTCAATCAAACCGAAACCGTAGTGTTCCGCAGATGCAAAAAGACTTGAGCCACCTGCGCTCTTTCGGCCAGCGCGCCGACGAGCTTTTTAAACAACATCAACAGGAGATATTCCTTAAAACGGACCGGCTATTTAGCGTCCTCATGCCGTTGCAATGGCTGGCTGGAATTGTGATGGCCCTCACAATTTCCCCCCGCACCTGGGCCGGCCAGGCGAGTCAGATTAACGTGCATGTCTGGGCGGCAATCTTTATCGGTGGTGCGATCACTATTTTCCCAGTGTGGATGACGCGGGCATGGCCGGGTGCGGCGGCGACCCGTCATGTCATCGCCGTGGCCCAGATGCTGATGTCGGCTCTGTTAATTGATATTACTGGTGGCCGGATCGAAACACATTTCCACGTCTTCGGATCTCTGGTCATTCTCTCGTTCTATCGAGACTGGCGAGTACTTGTTCCGGCAACCCTTGTCGTCGGACTGGACCACTTGCTGCGCGGGATATACTGGCCCTATTCGGTGTATGGCGTGCTGACAGCCAGCCCATGGCGCTCGTTCGAGCATGCCGGATGGGTCCTTTTTGAAGACATTTTCCTGTTCATCTCGTGTCGGCGCAATATTCGGGAGATGCAATTCATCGCCAACCGCACCGCGGAGCTCGAAGACAACGAGCAAATTTTCCGTGAGATCTTTGAAGGAGCGCCATTGGGAATGGCTCTGGTGGATCTCAACCAGAATTTTCTACGTGCCAATCCCGCCTACTGCCGGCTCCTTGGCTATTCTGAAGAAGAACTGACACAGCGAACGACCTGGGATATCACCCTACCGGAGGATATCGAACGCGGAAACGAAATTAGCAACGCGCTTTTAGACGGCGGTCCGCCTGTCTCGTTTGAGAAGCGTTACATTCGGAAAACCGGAGAAATGCTTTGGGTTAGCCGGACAGCATGTCTGATTCGCGATCACAATGGCAAGCCGCAGCATTATTTGGTGATGGTCGAGGACATCACACAGAGAAAGAACAACGACGCCGCTCTTGAAGCCAAGGAAGAAGCGGATCGTGCAAATCGAGCAAAGAGCGAATTTTTGTCGCGCATGAGCCACGAATTGCGCACACCGCTCAATGCCATTCTTGGGTTCGGTCAACTTTTGGAAAAGCAAGTTCCAACTGACGTTCAACGCACGCGCGTCGGCTACATTACCAGCGCTGGCCGCCACCTTCTCAATTTGATTAACGAAGTACTGGATATCAGCCGGATCGAAGCCGATCGCTTGCAATTGTCACCCGAGCCGGTTTGCCTTGCCGAAGCCCTGCCGGAAGCGATCGAGCTGATACGCCCGTTGGCGGCCGAGCGCAGCATTAAACTTTTGATGTCGTCACCTCTTGACCCGGAGTGGTTCGTCATGGCGGACAAGCAGCGCTTTAAGCAAGTACTGCTGAATCTGATGTCGAATGCTGTTAAATACACGCCAATCAGAGGCAAAGTGAGCATTTCATGCGACGCCTCAGGCAAGAATAGTTTGCGAGTCGCGGTGACGGACACCGGCAGCGGCATTGCGGCCGACAAGCTGGCGCGGCTCTTCACGCCGTTTGATCGGCTGGGTGCGGAATACTCCTCCGTCGAGGGAACCGGTCTTGGCCTGGCCCTTTCTCAGCGTCTGATGCATGCCATGGGCGGCTCGATCAGTGCGACCAGCAAGCTGGGACGAGGAAGCACCTTCTGGATTGAGCTTCCCTGGGCCGATTCTTCGCTGGCGGCTGGCCGTGCAGAACTGTTGGAACAGCAGGAGCGGCGTGTGTTTGACAGCAAACGCAAGATTCTCTACATCGAGGACAATCTTTCCAACCTCACTCTGATTGAGGAAATTCTGCGTGAGCAGCCCGAGATTGAACTACTCAGCGCCATGCAAGGGCAGCTCGGCCTCGATCTGGCACGCAAGCACTTGCCCAATCTGATTCTCTTGGACTTGCATCTGCCGGATTTACCCGGCTGGGAAGTCCTCTCTCGTTTGCGCAGTCAGGAGGACACGCGTGATATTCCCGTGGTTATTATCAGTGCCGATGCCACCAACCGCCAGATAGAGCAACTAATGGCCACCGGCGCGCGCGCTTATCTCACCAAACCCCTGGATGTAAACGAATTTTTCCGAGTCTTGGAGGAGACCACGTTCAAAAGTGCGGCAGCGTAGCAAGTGTTAATCACATGTTAACTTCCGGTATGGCATATGTCTTGCAGCCAGAGAACGGGATGGCGACTGAGTCCTGTGTAAACGAACCCAAAGCCAGGAAGAAAATCACACCCAGAACATGAATGGATTCCCTGAGTGGCACAGCCCAGATCTTGCCAAACTGAAAATTCTCATCATCGATGACGAGCCCACCAATGTTGCTTTGCTTGAAAGCATACTCGCCGATAACGGCTACAACCGGATCAAGTCGGTCACCGATCCGCGTCTGGCATTTGATGCCTGCAACACATTCGAACCGGACCTGATTTTGCTGGACTGGCTGATGCCGCACCTGGATGGGATGTCGCTACTCGGCCGGCTTCGCGCCAATAATCCCGAAATTTATCTGCCCATCATCGTGCTAACGGCAGATACTAATGAGGAAACAAAGGTTCGCGCTCTTGAGGCTGGCGCGACGGATTTCCTGCTCAAGCCATTTGATCAGATCGAAGTCCTTCTCCGAATTCGGAACGTATTGGAAACAAGACGGCTTTATTCGCTGCTCGATAATCAGCGCGCGGCGTTCGAGGATGCGGTCCGTGCTCGCACTTCAGAACTGCGCGAAATTCAGTCGCAGATGGAGCGAACAGCCAGGCCAACTCGCCCGACAGAGATCGATCAGTGACTGACTAGCACGTCTGGGGAACTGTGGGCATTATCACAGGGACGATCGCGGCGGATTTTCGGGACACCCGGGATTTGGTCCGGGAACCGAAAATGAAAACTCTCATCATCGACGACGACGCGATCAATGTGGCCTTGCTTGAGGCCATGCTTCTTGACAACGGTTATACCCATATCAAGTCGATAACTGACCCCCGTCTGGCGTTCGAAACCTGTAATACCTTCAAACCAGACTTGATCCTGCTCGATTGGTTGATGCCGCATCTGGATGGCTCTATCATTCTCAGGTCTCTTCGCGCCAGTAGCAGCGAGGTTTATTTGCCGGTGATCGTCCTTACAGCCGACACCACAAATGAAACTAAACACCTAGCCCTTCACATCGGTGCAACCGACTTTTTGCTCAAACCATTCGATCAGGTCGAAGTCCTCCTTCGCATCCGCAATCTCCTCGAGACGGTCCGGACGGATCGGCACCGCGCGACCCATTACACAGTCGCCAGCTCACTGGCTACGTCGTCGGATCTGCTCGAAGCCAGCTCTAAGATTTTGGGCGCGATCGCTTCCAGCGGAGAATGGAGCTTTGGTGCGATATGGCTTCACGATAAAGGAGCCGGTAGCTTGCGTTGCCTGACCACTTGGCACCCCGACTGTCAAAATGCGGAGAAGTTCGATATTCTCTTGCGTTCAACCGAGCTGAGGGAGAAACAGGGGTTGGCCGGACAGGCTTGGGCGTCAAAAAAGCCAGTATGGGTCACCGATATCGGCGGCGATCCGGATTTTCCTAACGCCGGCGCTGCCGCGGAGCTTGGTTTACGTGGCGGGCTTGCCTTCCCGCTTCGCGTGGAAGAGGCAGTCAACGGCGTGATCGAACTTTTCGGCAGGGGCGAGGCTGCAGAACCCGACGAAGACTTATTCCATATGGTTGACGCCCTTGGGATACAAATTGGTCTCTTCATCGAACGGCGCAGAATCGAGCAGGAATTGCAGCAGCAAAAAGAAAGCGCAGAAGCGGCCAACGCGGCCAAAGACCGCTTTCTAGCCATGCTCAGTCACGAATTGCGTACACCGCTCACCCCGGTTTTGATGTGGGCCAGTGGAACTGCCCGGCAACCGGACCTCCGGCGCGATTTGCAGGAAGGGCTTAAAATGGTTTGCCGCAACGTCGAACTCGAAGCGCGACTGATCGACGACATGCTGGATCTTACCCGTATCACGCGCGGCAAAATGAAACTCGAATTAAGGGCCGCTGATATCCATGAAATCCTTCAGTACGCCATCGAGATAGTGCGTGGCGACATCGAGGTTCGCCGCATCTCTCTTTTCGTAGGGCTGGACGCATCCAACCGGCGACTGTTCGTTGATCCAGCACGAATGCAGCAAGTCTTTTGGAACGTGTTGCGTAATGCCTGCAAGTCCACACCCGCAAGGGGGACGATTTCGATTCGCTCTTACAATCCTGCTCCAGATGTGATCACGATCGAGATCCGCGACAGCGGCATTGGCATCTCACCCCACCATCTCAAAAAGATTTTCGACGCCTTCGAGCAAGTGGATTCCCGCCAAGAGGGACTTGGATTGGGTCTGGCCATCGCCAAGGCCATTCTCAAGCTGCACGGCGGCACAATTGATGCCTGCAGCGAAGGACTTGGCAGCGGCGCGACCTTCTCGATTAGCCTGCGCGTGCCGCACGAGTCGATAATTTAGGCGAAAGCGCCAAATTACACGGCGGCGTAAGCGCGGAATGCGCTCCAAAGTTTAGCGGTGCCGATTATTTGTACCTGACCCCGGCAACGCCTGGCCGGCAGCACCGGTGTCGTGTCAAGCATCTGTCCGACCCGCAGACAATCGCGAAGGCGCCACGACTGTGAGGAAAAGCCTGATAGTCTATCCCGCTTTTTTAGCCGCAGCTGGACAAAACGCGTCTCGGATGCGGCCGAAAACAGCGGCAGAATCGATTCATCGCATGAGCGGTAATTTTTTGTTGTAAGCCAAGAACTTTGGATAAAATAATTATTTCTGACGATGCCAGTTGAGCACCAACAGGGTAACGGGGAGACTGGTTCACCCGAAGAAAAGGACGCGTTTAGTCGTGCCATCCTCGACTCAGCGCTCGATTCTATTATCACGATGGACGCCAATGGTCGCGTCTGCGAGTTTAATCCCGCGGCTGAAAAGGTATTTGGTTTCAAACGTTCTGAGGTAGTCGGCCAGGAGTTGGCCGAACTGATTGTCCCACCTCGGATGCGTGAGCAACATCGGCAAGGATTGGCGCGCTACCTGCAAACCGGTCAAGGGCCACTCCTCGGCAAACGGATTGAGATTGCCGCGCTCCGCCACGATAAGTCGGAAATTCTGGTCGAGCTCGCGATTACGCCATTCAATGTTAATAGTTCCGTCTTCTTCTCCGCCTATCTGCGCGACATAACAGACCGGGTACGAACCGATAGGCGACGTGCTGCTCAGTACACCGTCGCCGGCCTGCTGGCCGGTTCATCGACCCTCGATCAAATCAGCTCGAAAATTCTGGAGACGATCGCTTCGATCGACGACTGGGTTTTTGCCGCCATCTGGCTTGAGAGTGAGACTGCTGGAGCCCTGCGTTGCCAGCAAACATGGTACTCTCCGTCGGAGCGGCTGAAGAAGTTTGCCGATGTTTGCCGCTCGACTCACCTTTCGATAAAGGAAGGTCTTCCCGGACGTGTCTGGGCCTCCAAAGAGGCAACCTGGATACAGGACGTGACCCGCGATCCAAATTTCCCAAGGGGGGCCGCGGCCAGTGAAGTCGATCTGCATGGAGCGTTTGCTTTTCCGCTTTGTGCGAAAGGTAGCGTGAATGGCATTATTGAATTGCTAAGTCACAAGCCAGCGCAACCGGATGAAGACTTGGTTCAATTGACCGAAGTGCTCGGGATTGAGATCGGCCTCTTTCTCGAGCGAGACAAGGCCGAAAGAAAATTGCAAGGAACCAGGAAGGCGTAAGCCAAGACGTCAGGAGCCCAGACAGGTGGAGTAAGAAGCTAACCTGTCAACCGGCTTTCAACGACCTTTTCACTCTCCAAGTTTCAGGTCTCACAAGCCCGTCTAATTTGACGCCCACGCGTTCCTCCGCAAATTAGTTGGCTCTTCGGGCGCCCGTAGCTCAACTGGATAGAGCATCTGACTACGGATCAGAAGGTTTGAGGTTCGAATCCCCACGGGCGCGCTTTATTCGCCTCAGCTCAGGGGTTGAATCGTTGATTCGTTAAATTGTTAAACCGGCAGTGTGATAGTGTAGCCACCGCGCTGTACGCGGTCCCGCCCACCAGAATTCAAAGGCGGATCAGGAGTTTGAAGTTCGAATCCTCCACAGCTCGATACGAGCACTGTCCTCGCATTTGACGTTGGATGTTGGGCGTTGAGCGTTGGACGTTTCTTCTTATTGAAAACGATCGACGTGACAAAGTCTCAGTAACCGCGGATTAATCATCCGGTGACCTCGAATTGGCTCATTAGTTTGAACGTTTCATAGCGCTGGTTGATTTCATCCATCGACAAAGTGCGCAATCGTTCCAGGCTAAACGCTTCCACGCAGAAGCTGGCCAGCACACTGCCGTAGATCATCGCTTTGCGCAGATCGGTGAAATGCACCGTGCCCACCCTGCCAGCGAGATAACCAGCAATTGCACCCGCAAATGTGTCGCCCGCCCCGGTTGGATCATGAATGTCTTCCAATGGATACGCGCCACAGCTGAAAAATTCATCCTCTCCAAATAACAATGCACCGTGCTCGCCTTTTTTGATGGCGACATGCCGCGGGCCCATTCTGCGGATCTGGCGGCCGGCCTTGATCAGACTTGTCTCCTTGGTTATCTCCCGCGCTTCGCTGTCGTTCAGAATCAAAAGATCGATCCGCGGAAGAAGCGCATCGAGATCTTTCCGGGCCGTCTCGATCCACAAATCCATCGTATCAGCGGCGATAAACCGCGGCCGATCCATTTGATCGAGAACATGTGTCTGTAATGATGGCGCGATGTTCGCCAGCAAGACAAAATCGGTTTTGCGATATGAGTCCGGCAACTCCGGCTTGAAATGCTCGAAGACATTCAGCGCGATTGACTGTGTCCGGCGCGTGTTCAAGTCCCATGAATATTCGCCCGACCAGCGAAACGTTTTCCCGCTCACACGCTGCACTCCTTCACTGTCGATCTTGCGCGCTTTCCAGAAGGCAAACTCAGATTCAGGAAAATCGCTCCCCACCACGCCAACCAGTTTGACCGGCGAAAAAAAACTCGCGGCCAGCGCGGCGTAGGACGCCGAGCCGCCTAACAAATCGCTGTGTTCTTCGACCGGAGTCTTAACGGTGTCGAGTGCAATGGAACCGACAACTAAAACAGACATCGAAGGAGTTGACTGGTAAATTGTTACAAGGTTGAAACGTTAAAACGTTAGACAGTCAAACGGTGAGCAATCTTTTGCAGGCGCGTGCGTAGGCGGCAATGTCGGGGGCTTTAAGCAGCCCGGAAACAATCGCAACGCGACGCGCACCGGCAGCAATGAGTTCTGCGAGATTGTCGAGCTTGATCCCGCCGATGCAGAAAATCGGCAGTCCTACGTCGGCATACACTTGTTTGATGTCTTTCAACCCGATTGGTTCGTAATCCGGTTTTGTTGGGGTTGCGAAAATTGGACCGAACCCAATGTACCCGGCACCTTCGTGTTGCGCTGCGATTGCCTGCTCCAGACTGTGAGTCGATTTTCCGACGATAATGGGCCGGCCAACTTTGGCTCGCACGGCTGTGACGGTATCGTCGTCTTGCCCCACGTGCACTCCTTCTACCGCGACTCTGGATGCGACCTCAGCGTAATCGTTCACGATCAACGGAACTGAGGCCTGCGCTGTAATTTCATGAAGCTCACCCGCGAGCTCGACAAGTCGTTCGAACGGTTGCTGTTTTCCACGCAATTGAATAAGATCGATATTTCCCGCAACCATTGATCTGGCCACACGCGGAGCATCTAAAAGATCGATGTAACTTAGGTCTAAGATACCGTAGAGCCGACAATTGCTTAAGAGACTGTTGAAAAACTCAGCCATGCCGCGTTGCTGCAGATTTTTTCGCTTCTCCAAGGCGCGAGGAAGAAGAATATCCTTTATGGATCTTTCCTTTATGGATCTTTGACTGACGAGCAACGCCCGAGAGGCGAAAAAGCGGCGCAACCCTCAGGGCGAAAAGGCGGTGGGCCGTCTGGCCGCGTTGCTCGCTCGTCACAGGTCGCTGAAAGGACATGCTCCTCGCTCGCACCTTGCCATCCAGCCCACAGTCTTCTCGCGCGACATGGTTGAGTTTTTCAACAGTCTCCTAGACAGCGCAAGTGTTTATTCGTGGAGGCGACTCGATGGCGAGCGCAGCTCAATGTTTCCCGAAGACATCATGCGCTCGACAAAACCCGTATCGTATTTTCCTTCGCGGAATTCGGCGCGCCTCATGATGGCGCCATGAAACGGGACCGTAGTTTGGATCCCTGTGATATAATATTCGCCGAGCGCCCGTCGCATTCTCTCGATGGCGGAGGCGCGAGTAGCCCCCGCTGTAATAAGCTTTGCAATCAGCGAGTCGTAGTAAGGTGGAACAGCATAGCCAGTGTAGGCATGAGAGTCTACCCGCACACCACGCCCGCCCGGCGCATAATAAAATGCGATCCGCCCGGGTGAAGGTCGAAAATCATTGGCCGGATCTTCGGCATTGATCCGGCACTGAATCGCATGGGCCCGGAGCTGAGCATGCGAGATATGCGGCGAAAGCGGCTCGCCCGCGGCAATACGAATTTGCTCCTTTACTAGATCGCATCCGTAGGCCTCTTCCGTGATGGTGTGTTCGACCTGGATGCGTGTGTTCATCTCCATGAAATAAAAATGGCGATTGTCATCCACTAAAAATTCGATTGTGCCGGCATTTTCGTAGCCGACAGATTTGGCGAGCTTGACCGCGGCGTTGCCCATTTTTTTTCGCAAGCCCGGGCGCATGAGGGGCGAGGGACATTCTTCAATGATCTTTTGGTTACGCCGTTGAATGGAACAATCGCGTTCGCCAAGATGCACAATCCGCCCGTGACTATCGGCCACGATTTGGAACTCGATGTGATGCGGATTAACGATAAGCTTCTCGATATAGAGGGCGCCGTTCCCAAAAGCTTTTTCGGCTTCGAGCCTGGCGCTATGAAGACCAGTAATGAGACTTGGCTCGTTGTGGGCGGTACGCATGCCGCGCCCACCACCACCGGCCACCGCTTTAATCATCACCGGATAGCCAATTTTCTTCGCGACTTTGACTGCATCCCGCTCGGTATCGATCACCCCTTCGCTTCCCGGCGTCACTGGCACCCCCGCTTTGCGCGCAAAAGCCCGCGCTGAATTCTTGTCACCCATCGCGTGCATGACGCTGGCGGGCGGGCCAATGAACTTAATGTTGCAACTTTCGCACACCTCTACGAAGTGGGCGTTCTCAGCCAAAAAACCGTAGCCGGGATGGATGGCATCGACGTCGCCAACTTCAGCCGCGCTCATGATTCGGTCGATCTTGAGGTAGCTTTCCGAGCCTGGCGGAGCTCCAATGCAAATCGATTCATCAGCCAGCTGGACATGAAGCGAATCGACATCAGCTTCCGAATAAACCGCGAGCGTCCGAATGCCGAGTTCCTTGCAGGCGCGGATGACACGGAGCGCAATTTCTCCGCGATTGGCAATGAGAACTTTTTCAAACATGACGACGCGCGATGTGGCGCGCCTAGCGGTCGCGCCCTACCATTTAACGGACCCGGAAAAGTACCTGTCCGAATTGCACGGGCTTGCCATTCTCAGCCACTACTTCGGCGATGACTCCACTGGTCTCCGCTTTGATTTCGTTCATAACCTTCATCGCCTCGATAATGCCAACCACCGTGTCTTCATCGACCGGCTTTCCAACGTCGACAAACGGCGGCGCTTCCGGGGCAGAGCCACGATAGAACGTTCCGACCATCGGTGAGATAATGTCTCGAAGCGGGCCAGTCTCCGATTTTTCCAGAGGCGCAGCGGGTTCAGCTATGCTGTGCGTTGCCGGCCCCGAAGGAGCCGTCGGAGCAAGCGCGATCGGCGTCGTCAAAATCGGCTGACCGTTAGTCCCTTTCTGCAGCTTCAACTTAAAGCCATCCTTTTCCAGTTCGAAGACCGAGAGGTCATTCTTCTTCATCAAATCGATGATGGCCTTGATGTCTTTAATGTCTTTGAGGTCCACGGCAGTATCGGTGGTCGCGTGAGGCGTTTAGGTAAAGCGGTTTTGGGAGCAAGGTCAAGCTATCAGAATGGACTAGTGGAGTGCTGGAGTAATGGAGTATTGGGGATTGGAACAACGTTGGCTCTCAGATTCATTACTCCATCACTCCATGTAAACCATGATTCCCTTTCCGCGCTTCACCGTAGTTGACGAAACGAACGATTATCTCGTGGTCGATAAGCCGCCGTTTCTTTTGATGCATCCAACCAAACCCGGTCAACAACCAACCCTCTGGAATGAGCTTTCCAAGCTCCTGGCATTTGAAATCGCAAACTCCGGGCAGGTCTCAATCATTAACCGGCTCGATCGTGAAACGAGCGGACTGGTGTTGGTCGCGAAAACAAGTGCAGCCGCCCGGCGATTTGGATTGTTAATGCAACAGGGCAAACTGGACAAGGAATACCTCGCAATCGTTTGGGGTTGGCCAGAGTGGGAAAAGAAATTGGTCGATGCCCCTTTAGATCGACTAGGTAAGCATCAGCAATCAGCCATCTGGCTCAAACAAGCGATTCATCCGGCCGGCGCGAGCGCCCACACCGAATTCCAAGTCGAGTGTCGCTTCGTCAGGAATTCAGGTTCAGACAAACCGGCCGGGCGGCCGGCTCAATCTGCCGGCGGCCACCTTTTTTCGACTAACAAATTCAGTTTAATCCGAGCCATTCCGCGGACGGGCCGCACCCACCAGATCCGGGTTCATTTGTCTTCGTTAGGCCATCCCATCGTTGGCGACAAAATTTACGGACCTGACGAACGCCTTTATCTCGAGTTTATTCAAACAGGCTGGACCGAAAAACTCGCAGACCAGTTACTTTTGCCACGCCACGCGCTGCATTCGGCAAAGCTGGTAATCGATGGCGATTGTGAATGGACCAGCGCGCTTCCGGTCAATCTTGTCGAATTTTGCCGCCTGCCGTTGTAGGCCAACGCTTCGGTTACCAATCGAATTAACGGCTGCAATTTGCAAAACCCGACAGCGCGAGGCTATCGCTGTCCGTTGAAAATCTTTCGAACGTTCCTATCGTTCGCGCGAGATGAAAGCGCGCGGGATGGCGATTGTTATTTTTGCTGTACTAATCGCTCCTGGAAGCGGGATGAGTGAAGTGCTAAACCCGGCGCGCTTTGAGATTGCGACCGAATCCGGCTACCTGCTAGGAGCTTTTAATAACCCGAATGCTTACGAGATCGGAGCCGAGTTTGTATCCGGCCGGATTCGCTGGGGGATCAACGAAAGCGAGGGCTGGTTGCGAGGTTATAATCAGTTTTGCGTCACTGCCATGGCGGAGCCGATTTTTCGCGGGGTCGAGAATCACTACTTCGGTGTGAATTTTGGTGTGCGCTATAATTTTGCGCAGCCGAACAGCCGCTTTATCCCTTATTTTTCCGCAGGCCTCGGCCTGGGCTGGATCGATAGCCACCCGAATGTGTCGGGAGCTCAAGGCCAGGATTTCACCTTCAACATTTTGACAGCTGCAGGTCTGAGTTACGAATTAACCGAGAATTGGAAAATCAGCGCTGGCATTCTTTACCAGCATCTTTCCAATGGCGGCCAAACCGATCCGAACCCAAGCTTAAATTTGTTTGGGCCACAGGTTGGCGCGAGGTATTCGTTTTAAGGTAGCGCAACGTTCCAGGTTGCATTTCTATCGTATTTGCAAGCCAGAAGCTCGCTCCACCATGACAGCTCCCGAGGAAAACATTTTGGTTATCAAACGCAGCTTGTTCGATCAACTTGGAAGCTTTCACGGGCTGAACTTCGCGCCGCGCAAGTATCTCGACGCAATTTTGTCGCGCGGAAATAATTTCTTTCTGCCTCGCTCCCGGGCTGAGAGCGATCCGGCACATAAGCAAATTATCCCGTATGCTCTGCTCGCGTGTCAGGACCGAGTTCTTTATTACGTGCGTGGAAAAAAAGCGGGTGAAAAACGTCTGGTTGCCAAAGGATCGATCGGCATCGGCGGCCACATGAATGAGAGTGACGAGTCGCTCTTCGCCCTGGATGAAGCGGCCTATCGGGCCGGGGTGGAACGGGAAGTGAGCGAGGAAGTCAAAATCAATACCCAATTTCAAGATCGGGTCGTTGCCTTGTTAAACGACGACACAACCGAGGTGGGCCGCGTTCATCTCGGAATCGTGCACGTCTTTCGGCTGGCCGAACCAAGGGTCGAGAAACGGGAAGCAATGATTACCAATCTGGCGTTCCTGGATAAACAGGAATTACTCAAGCGCCGCGAGGACCTCGAGACCTGGTCGCAGATTTGTGTCGATTCGCTCGATCGCCTGCTCGCCTAGGAGACTGTTGAAAAACTCAGGGGCAAGGCCGCATTGGCTTACCAACGCGTTGAGCACCCTTCGCCAAGGCTCCGACTTGCCAAGGGACAACGCGTTCCACCTTGTTGCGCAAGGCGGGATCGGCTTCTCCTTAGCACGTTGTAGCGGGGCCAGGGCGGCTGAAAGCGACAATCAGCACCAACGCGGCATGTCTGCGTTTATCAACAGTTTCCTAACGCGTGCGCGGCGGCGTGAAGGTGATATTGAGCAGCTGCCACTTACCCGCGGGATGATCGATCGCGATTTGGAGCGTTGCTGGACCAGCCGGGTAGTTGAGGTGCGCGGTAAAAAAACCACTCGGCTCAAAAAATTGGGATTCCCAAGTCATCTTTTCGTCGATTTGAATCGGCTGAGCCGGCACACCGAGTTGCTGAAATTGCGTCATCATTTCCTGTTGTTGCATTGGCGGGTTATCCAAGCGCGCCTGCGGGCTGAGGTGGTTCACAAAAAACGCCTGATCGTGATTCACCGTAAGTCGCGTGATCATCTCCCGGCCAAAAGCGCGCGCCTCCTTGTCCACCTGCTCCTTGTGCGTAACCAGGAACCACAAGCCGCCACCAAGCAAGAGGATCAGAATGATCAAAATGACCAGCACCTGCCCTGAAACGTTAGATCGATAGTTCAATTTTTTCATTTGTAACCAAATCCGAGACCTTTAATTACTTGCCCGTCGCGAATGAGCGCGCCGTGTTCCTGCTTTCCGGTAAAAGTTCCAAAACGATTTCGGGCGTTCACCTTAAAACGCACCAGGTAGCCGTAGAGATGTTGACCGTTCTCCCCAAGATCGGCCGGTTTGGGTTCGTCATTCCACTCAATGCGCGCGCTGGCGGCATCGATTAGCTGGGTCTCAAGCCACTTCATCACGATCTCTTTATAGTTGTTCGGATACGGCCCGCACAGCGGGGGGTCGGGTGGCGGATTTCCCACACATACCTGCGGCCCGGTGCTCATTAACAACACGGAAACGAGCAGCGCAAGCATTTTCATGCTCTCATTTTCACCCACCTTACTTGTTAGTCCAGTCCAATGAGCTTACGAACGCCCAATCCCCAGATGGGAACGGCTATTTGGACGGACGCTTTTCTTTTCGTCAAGCTTCCATTAATCAAGCGACATGATCAATCGCTTGATTTTATCGGCGCTAGCGGCTTGCCTGATTTCGTTATCGACGGTTCAGGCTCAGGAAGTTTCACCGCTTCACCTGGCAAAATCGACAAGTTCGCTGGCACCCAATTCATTTGACCCGGCTGAAGCAACTCAGGCGTGGCTAGCAACTGTTCCGACAGACAAGCGGGCGAAGTCTGACGCCTATTTCCAAGGCGGTTACTGGCTGATTCTGTGGAATTTCCTCATGACCGCGGCGATCTCAATCTTTCTCTTGCAATCGCGTGTCTCGCCCCGGCTGCGGGATTTGGCCGAGCGCATCACTCGCCGCCGGACGATGCAAGTAGTGTTCTACGCGATTCCGTACATTCTTATCGTCGCGTTGTTGAGCTTTCCACTCACGATCTATCAGGATTTTTATCGGGAGCATCAATACGGAATGGCGACACAAACGTTTGCACTTTGGATGGGTGATCAGTGCAAAACCCTTTTGTTTATACTCATCCTCGGTCCGCCCGCTCTGGTAATTTTTTATGCAGTCTTCCGCCGTGCGCCGAGGACATGGCCGATCTGGGGAACAGCCGTCGCCGTCTCCATTGCGATCTTTGGAAATTTTATCGCCCCAGTTTTTATCGAACCTCTTTTCAATACCTACAAGGCCCTCGACGATCCAAAAATTCGTGAGCCGATTCTGGCGATGGCCCGCGCCAACCAGATCCCGGTTGGTAAAGTTTTTGTAGTCGACGCCTCACGGCAAACGACCCGAATCGGGGCAAATGTTGCCGGGATGTTCGGTACTACGCGTATTGCGCTCAACGACAATCTGCTCAAGCGCTGCAGTTTGCCTGAGATTCGTGAAGTAATGGCACATGAAATGGGGCACTACATTCTCGATCACGGCACCAAGCTAACGATTTACCTTGGAATCTTCGCGCTTGTCGGGTTTGCCCTGACCCGCCTGTTTTTTGATCGTGCGACCCAAAGATGGGGAGAGCGGTGGGGTGTGCGCGGCATTAGCGACCTAGCCGGTCTGCCGCTGCTTACATTGATACTTTCTGCTTACGTTTTTATCGTTACTCCGTTGGTTAACACGGTCACACGTGTCACCGAGCGCGAAGCTGACGCATTTGGCATCAATACCTGTCGCGAACCGGACGGCGCGGCGATGGTTGCACTGAAACTGGCCGAATACCGCAAGCTTGATCCGGGACCGATCGAGGAATTTATCTTCTTCGACCATCCCAGCGGCCGCGCCCGCATTCGTATGGCGATGGATTGGAAAGCCGCGCATCTGCCTGCAGGCGAGTCCTGGTAGATTCGCGTTCGAAAGGAACGCCGTCTTCCCTATTTTTCGCACGAGTGCTTTCGCTCGATGCAACCTACTCCGTGCCGTTCTCCGTGCGGATTTCGGAACCAGGTCGATAGGCCGATTTCATTCGCGCGATTAACGTGTCGGCCATTGTCGCTGGTGTCTCCGCAACGGCGATGCCGGCCGCTTTCAGCGCTCCAATCTTTCCGGCGGCAGTCCCCTGTCCGCCAGACACAATTGCGCCGGCGTGACCCATGCGTCGTCCGGGCGGCGCCGTAACGCCCGCGATGAATCCCGCCACCGGTTTCTTGCAATTGTCTTTAATCCATGCCGCCGCTTCTTCTTCGGCGGAGCCACCGATTTCACCAATCAATATCATCGCTTCCGTATTTCGATCTTCGTTGAAGAGTTTGACGACATCGAGGTGCGACAAACCGCCTATCGGATCACCACCAATACCAATGCAGGTCGATTGGCCGTAACCGCGCGAAGTAAGTTGCCACACCGCTTCGTAGGTCAAGGTGCCCGAGCGTGAGATGACGCCGACACCGCCCTGCTTGTGGATATAACCGGGCATGATCCCGATCTTGCACGCGCCTGGTGTGATAATGCCGGGGCAATTCGGTCCGATCAGTCGCGTTTTTTTGTCTCGCATTAGCGTCTTCACCCGCATCATGTCCATCACCGGAATTCCTTCAGTGATACAAACTACAAGTTCGACGTCTGCGTCCGCCGCTTCGAGAATTGAATCGGCCGCCGCAGGCGCGGGCACGAAAATCATCGACACATTGCAGCCGGTCTTCTGGCGCGCCTCCCAAACGGTGTCGAAAACTGGCACTTTCCCATCGAACAATTGGCCGCCTTTTCCCGGTGTCACACCGGCAACAACCTTGGTGCCGTACTCGATGCACTGCCGTGTGTGAAAGGCTCCGGCGCTGCCGGTGATTCCCTGGACGACGAGCCGCGTGTTGTTATCAACGAGGATGGACATATTGGAAATGACCAATGAATGACGAAGCTCGAATGACGAAAATCCTCGCACCTCCCGCTGGCTGTTCGGACTTCGTCATTTGATCATTCCTTCGGCATTCGTCATTCGTGCTTCGTCATTTTTCTCTTGTGCACAACTAGCTTATTGCCGTCGGGGTCGCGGAATTGCGCCATCCAGCAAATCGGGGTCTCGAGTTTCTCGATATCGAAAGTGGCACCGCGCTGTTTTAGCGTCGCGATCACGGCATCGATATCCTCCACCTCGAACGCAACCGTGGTTCCGTCCCGCGATGGCTGCCACGCTGGATGACAACCAACACCGATGGTAGTCGGGCCGAGATCGTACTCAATCCACGCTCCTTCCATTTGGGTGCGAGTTGGTTTCAGCTCCAGCGTTTCCTGGTAAAATTTCCGCGCGCATTCCTTGTCCGAGACAGCGATGGCGACAAATGCGACTTCATTGATCATAGGCATGGTTGCTTTTCGTTTTCCGGTTTTAGTTTGTGAATCATCAACTTGTTGCCGTCCGGATCCTGCACGACGGCGATAAGACAGCACGGTGTCTCAAACGGCTCGGCCGCGAAACGGACCTGCCGATCTTTTAATCTTTTGATCGCGTCCTCGAAGTTTTCCACTTCAAGTGCGGCGCCCGTTCCCTGATCCGAAGGGCGCCAATGCTCACCGACGTTCGCGATGGCGAGGGTGCCGTCGCCCACCGCATATTCGATCCATCTTCCGCTCATCATTTCTTCCGAGACTTTCAGGCCAAGCACCTCTTCGTAAAACTCGCGGGCCCGTTTCAAATCTGTTACCGGAATTCCAACAAAGCCGATCGCGTTGACTTTCATGATTTCGTCTCCTGCTCTTGGCCCTTACCTGGAACCTGGGTTTGGGGATTTGGAGCTTGCGGCAGCTACCGCCTTCTGCGTCGCATCGGCCAAGTCATCGGCCGTGATCAATTCCAGTCCACTCTCTTTCAGCAACTGTTTGCCTTTTTCGACATTCGTTCCTTCCAGCCTAACGACCAGCGGTACCGACAGCTTCACGGCCTTGGCGGCATTGATAATTCCTTGCGCGATCACATCGCATTTCATGATGCCGCCAAAGATGTTCACCAGAATGGCCTTCACATTTTTATCCGCGATCAGGATCTTGAAGGCTTCGGTCACCTGCTCTTCGGTCGCATCCCCGCCAACATCGAGGAAATTGGCCGGCTCTCCGCCATAAAACTTGATGATGTCCATTGTCGCCATGGCCAGACCGGCGCCATTGACCAGGCAGGCGATGTTTCCGTCGAGCCCGATGTAATTCAGTCCGTGTCTCGAAGCTTCAACTTCGCGAGGATCTTCCTCCTCGATATCGCGCATCGCGTCGATCTCCGGATGCCGATAGAGAGCATTGTCGTCGAAGTTAAATTTCGCATCCAGCGCCAGCACTTCGCCTTCTCTGGTCACGACGAGCGGATTGATCTCGACCATCGAACAATCACTACCGACGAAAGTGCAATAAAGTCCTTCGAAGAGTTTCGCCACTGCTTTCAATTGTGACGCATCGAAATTAAGTTGCCCGGCCAGCTTCCGCGCTTGGAAAGACTGTAATCCGGCAAGCGGATCGATCGATTCTCGAATAATCTTTTCCGGCGATTTCGCCGCTACCGTTTCGATTTCGACACCACCTTCTGTGCTCGTCACGATCAACGGTGCCGCGGTCGTGCGATCGAGAAGTATGGCGAAATAAACCTCCCGGGCAATGTCCGCTGACCTGGCCACAAGAACCTTCCTGACCACACGACCTTGCCGCCCGGTTTGATGAGTCACTAACGTTTGCCCAAGCATCTTGTTCGCAAATTCGCGAACCTCCTCAGGCGATTTCGCCACCCGCACGCCGCCTTTGAACCCGTTGGTGAAAGTCCCCTTCCCTCGTCCGCCTGCGTGAATCTGCGCTTTGACCACGAAGTCCGCCCGTTGCCCACCGGAAACGGGTCCAGAAGCAGTTTCCAAGTCGTGGGCGATTTTCTCGGCTTCCTCAGGCCTTGACGCGACTTGGCCGCGCATGGTCGCTACGCCGAATTTTTGGAGCAACTCCCTTGCTTGATACTCGTGAATATTCATCGCGACAGCCGCCGAGCACTAAGCCTGAACCGTCCGAGCCGCAATAATTTTTCAGTTCGCAGCCCGAACCAGAACCGGTCGGTGAAATCACCTCGCAATGGAACTTGATTGCCTCCGTCCTCATCGACAGATTCCGCGAATGACCGCGAGCGCCGGATTGAGCACGAAGATCGACCAGGCAGTTTCGCGTGGCCAATTGCTGCCAGCGGCGGCGGCAAATATTGGCGCACTCCTGGCCGGCGCACCTTCCGATCTCTACGCCCGCGTCATCGATGAACTGGTCAACGCCGGTGAATGGGACGAGTTGAACGATCGCTTTTACAAGACTCTGGAATTCGGCACCGGGGGATTACGCGGTCGCACGATCGGAAAAATTGTGACGGTAGCAGAGCGTGGCACCGCTGCACCTGATGAGCGTCCGGAATTCCCCTGTGTCGGCACGAACGCGATGAACTTTTGCAACGTGAATCGAGCAACGCGCGGCCTCGTTGCCTACCTGCTGGAATGGCAAAATCAGCAATCAATTTCCAGCCGGCCCAAGCTCGTTATCGCACATGACCCTCGATTCTTCTCAAGAGAGTTTACCGAATTGACGGCGAAGGTCGCAGCCGAAAACGGTTGCGATGCATTTGTGTTTGAAGGCCCGCGCTCGACGCCGGAATTATCGTTCGCCGTTCGACATCTGAATGCGAGCGCTGGAGTAGTCATTACCGCCAGTCACAATCCGCCTCACGACAACGGATATAAAGTTTACTTCGCGGACGGGGGGCAAGTGGTTGAGCCGCACGCCAGCGGCATCATCGCGAGAGTGAACGCGATCGCGGGCGAAAGCTATGTCCCGCTTTCAAAAGATCGACAGGGAACCATCACTACGCTTGGCCACGACATCGATACAGCCTACCAGCAACGGCTCGAAACACTGGTCCTCGATCGAAGTGTGGTGGAGGCGGCAAAATCGTCATTGCGCATCGTGTTTACGCCACTGCATGGAACTGGCAGCGTCACCCTTGCTCCGATGCTCAAGCGCCTCGGATTTAATCTCGCCATCGTCCGGGAACAGGACCAATTCGACCCGCGCTTTCCGACAGTGAAATCTCCCAACCCGGAAAATGCGGAGGCGTTCACGATGGGTATTGGTCTGGCCGAGAAAATGAACGCTGATCTCGTCATCGCGACGGATCCAGACTGCGACCGGTTAGGCGTGGCCGTCCGCGCAACAAATGCAGCTCAAGAGCGCACGGCCGACGCGACAGCTTCACCAATGAAATTACTCACTGGCAACCAGATTGGGGCAATCCTCGCCTATTACCGCATCAAAAAGTTTTTTGACCTCGGAATCCTCAATCGGGAGAACGCATCCCGCGGTGTTATCATCAAGACGTTTGTGACAACCGACCTTCAAAAGGTGATTTCGGAACATTACGGCGTGCACTGCGTCGAAACCTTGACCGGGTTTAAGTATTTCGGGGCAAAGCTCGAAAAGTACGAAAAGGCTCTACCGCCGGAGATTCGCAAAAAATACCGGCACCTTTCGGAAGAGGAGAGTCGTGCGGTGCGTCTTGCCTATTCGACCTTTTACGTTTTCGGGAGCGAAGAAAGTTACGGTTATAGCGGAGCCGATTTCGTGCGGGACAAGGATGGCAATGGCGGAGGAATCATGTTTTGCGAAGTCGCCGCTTATGCGAAGGCACGAAATCAAACGGTTGATCAATTGCTTGACGAAATCTTTGCCAGTTTCGGATATTTTGCCGAGAAGAACGGATCGCTTTCCTTCGAAGGCGCGGAAGGCGCAACGAAGATCGGACTTCTGCTTGCCTCTTATGCGAAAAAAGCGCCTAACCACATACTCGGATCGAACGTGACAGATGTTACCAACTTTGAGACCGACAACATACGTGACGTGGAGGGCGATGAGATTCCGAAGCAAAGGATGTTGATCTTTCACCTGGCGGACCGGACACGAATCGCGGTGCGCGGTTCCGGAACGGAACCAAAAATCAAGTACTATATCTTTGGCCAAGAGCGGCCGGAAAACGGAAAATTTAGCGAGGACCAACTTGTGAAAATCAAAGTGAAGGTGGGCGCGCGGCTCGAAGCAGTCTGGGATTGGATCCGAAAAGATGCAAAAGCACGCCTAGCGGAATCAATCACCTGATAAGGACCAGTCGTTTTGCCTTTGCACTCGACACAACTTGAATTCGCTGAGAAAAATGTGTCATGCGACGCGAACTAAACCTGAGTGGAGGCGAAATTGCGGTTCTGAAAACCATCGGGATGAGTGGCGCGCCCATATATGGAAAGCTTTTACTGGAACGATTGGGTGAAGTGCAGGAGGCCGAATTCCTCGACACACTGGATGGCCTGGTCACGTTAGGCTACGTGCTTTCCGACAAGGTGAATTTGCGCAAGCTCGAAGATGTTGAGCGGGCGGTTTTGCGCGTCAATTCAGCCTACTCCCGCGACCTGCGCAACGCTCTCCACCCGGGACGCCGCCGCGAGCAGGAACGGCGCCGCCGCCGGCGCGGTTAATTCCGAGAGCTCTTCGCCAATTGACGTGCCCAAGCCTGGTCGCATAGCGCTGCAGTCCTGGCCTTGGCTGGCTGCGATCTTGAGCGGGATGCTCTGCGCGCTGTGTTTTCCGCCCTTCAACCAGGCCTCGCTCTGCTGGTTTGCGCTTACTCCGTTGATTGCCGCGATCTGGTTCTCTGGAAAAAGTTCGAAGCGTCGATGGCTACGTAATCTAATGCTTGGTTATGTCGCCGGGATTGTTTTTTTTACGATAACGTTTAGCTGGCTCGGTGCTCTTGGGATCTTGTTCGAGAACTTCTGGTTGCGTGGCTTATCTCTTCTGCTCGCATCCTATCTCGCGCTCGGTTTCGGTTTCTGGAGCTGGTTCACCGGATTAGTCGCGCCGATCCATTTTCTCAGCTCCTGGCGAAATCTGTTAGCCGCCTTCGTCAGCGCCAGCGCGTGGACCGCGCAGGAATGGATCCGCGGCTGGCTCTTCACCGGTTTCGGCTGGAACGGACTCGGCGTTGCCCTGCACGCGAACTGGCCACTGATCCAAATCGCGGAATTCACCGGCGTCGCTGCACTCTCATTTGCAGTTGTCTTCGCCAACATTATTGCCGTAACGACGCCGCCGCGATTGTTCTTCGAGACAAAGATTCATCGGATGCGTGCGCACTTTGATCTGACCCTCACTATGATCGGGATGGTCGCTCTCTTCGCCTTCGGCCTTCATCGCGTCCAGAATCCTTCACCGACAAAACCGCTTCATGTCGCTGCTGTTCAGACCAACATTCCACAAAGAGAAAAATTTGATCCTGAATTTGCCGGAAAGATCTTCGACAAATTCGCACGCTTGAGCGAGATCGCGCTCCGGGCAAATCCGCCACCTGATTTGCTGGTTTGGCCGGAAAGCTCATTGCCTGATCCGGTTCGCGATGAAAGTACGGAGAGCTATCGTTTTGTCGTGGGATTTTCGGCATCGGTCAGAACGGATTTGCTGCTCGGCACAATCGACTTTGAAGATCGACATGTTTATAACGCTGCGTTACTCGTCTCCGACGCGGGCCGGCCGATGCAAATTTACCGCAAGTTTCATCTCGTCCCGTTCGGCGAATATATCCCACTGCGGCATTCATTCCCGCTTTTTGCGGCAGTTGCCAGCAAATGGGTGCCGGGCGACTTCAATCCGGGCAACGAATACACTGTCTTTCACCTAACGAATAGCGACGTGCGGGTTGCACCGCTCATTTGTTTTGAAGACACCATCGGCGACCTGACCAGACACTTCGTAATCAAGGGCGCGGATTTGCTCGCAAACGTAACCAACGACGGGTGGTTCTTGCACTCGGTTGGCTCACAACAGCACCTGGCCAATTCTATTTTCCGATGCGTTGAGACCCGGCGGCCGATGGTGCGAGCTGCTAATACTGGCGTCACCTGTTTCGTGGACGATTTTGGCCGCATCACCCAGATTTTGAAGGATGACACCGGCAGCACTTTCACCGAGGGAGTTCTTACCGGGGAAGTCAATGTCCCGTTAAATCGCCAATTTACTTTTTATGTCCGGCACGGTGAACTTTTCGCAGAATCCTGTGCCATTATCACACTGATCGCGATTGGAGCTATGGCGATACGAGCAAAGTTATAGACGGCGCCCCTGGAGGCAGCCATCTGGTCGCTGCTGGGCGGCTAACGCGGCCGTTGCGATAACCGCATCGCAGTCAGCTACCGCCTGTGCTAAGACTTGCGCGTGGCTGTTTTGCTTTCACTCGATCATTTGCCCGAGGTTTGGCCCCAGGAATTTCACGGCGCGCGCATCGGTGCGCTTCTGCACCCGGCGTCGGTTTCAGCAAATCTCGAGCACACCTCACGTATTCTCGAGCGTTACAACGGCGATCTTTTTCGAGTTGTAGCGTTTTTTGGACCGCAACACGGATTTCTCGGTCAAACGCAGGACAACATGGTGGAGTGGAAAACGTACGAACATCTACGCCTCCAGGTCCCTGTTTACAGCCTTTACGGCGAACATCGCAAGCCTTCGGCCGAAATGCTCCAGGATATCGATCTTCTTCTGATCGATCTTCAAGACGTCGGCGCACGCTATTACACGTTCGTTTGGACGCTCTACCTTTGTCTGCAAGCATGCGAGCAACATGACGTGGCTGTCGTAGTTCTCGACCGTCCCAATCCAATCAATGGCCTAACAACTGAAGGCCCGGTTCTCAATTCGGATTACCGGTCGTTTGTCGGCATGCATCCCATTCGGGTGCGACACGGCCGAACCATTGGCGAGCTGGCGTTGCAATTTCGAAACGAGGCGTTTCCAAATTGTCGATTGTCGATTCTGCCGATGAAAAACTGGGAGCGCACCATGTGGTTCGACGAAACCGGTCTGACCTGGGTGATACCCTCCCCGAACACACCGACACTCGAAAGCGCAACCGTATATCCGGGAATGTGTCTTTTGGAAGGGACAAATATTTCGGAAGGTCGCGGTACGACACGGCCTTTCGAATTCTTCGGCGCGCCTTTCATTGAAGCGGAGCGCCTTTGTCGCGCCCTCAGCAACTTAAAATTGCCAGGCGTCTTTTTTCGCGAAGCCCATTTCCAGCCGACGTTTCACAAATTTGCGGGCGAGCTGTGCGGCGGGGCGCAATTGCACGTCATCGATCGAGATAGTTTTCAACCGTTCGCGACCGGCGTCGAAATCATCAAACTCATTCGCAAATTCTACCGAGATCAATTCCAGTGGAAGCAGCCACCTTACGAATACGAATGGAAACGCTTGCCCATCGAAATTTTGATCGGTGGCCCGCTCGATTCTGTTTTCGACGATTAACCATCGTTTCAGCCGGCGTTTGTGCCTTGTTGATTTGGCCGTCGGCCCACGCCGACATTCCGTGGCCGGAAGTTGTTCAGCGTCTGGCTTACGAGAACGAGAAACTGGCGCGGCGCTCACGGGGCCATAACGGTGAATATTTCATCGTCTGCACCCTTTATTACACTCCAATGGAATCCGGGTTCACTTTTGAACGCGGATTTGACGCGACTCCGGTGACTAAACCAGGCTTGCATGGCCGCAAATATCCGCGCGATTTTCTGCGCTCGGTGAAAAAGGAAGGGTTCGGACGAGTGCGCGAGGCGATTAACGGCCGCAGCTACATCCGCTACAACGGCGGAGATTCATTTAGTTTTGCTTCGCGGCCTTCGGGCGGCGGCGGCGCTCTGATCCCCCGTTTTTCGGCTGCGGCAAAGTCGAGTAACAGAGGGTTACATTTTGCCGCGACCATCGATACTTCTGACCTTACAGTGCGCCGCGTCTTCGGCAGCACGCATTGGAAAATTGTCGATACCGGCGGCGGGCTGCGACGCTGGCAAGTGGATCTCTATTGGGGGGAAGACGAACCGCTGGGACCGGGACGCCTCATGGCACGCCCGCGCGGCACTACATTCGAATATGCTTATTCGGGTGCGCGAATCTGCAAGTAATGTGAGCCCATTCCTGGTCCATTTGAGATTTCATGGCGATCTGGACTTTTTCTTGAGAGATCGTACCGGCACGTCGGTCGAACGGCAGTTGAAGGAAAGAACCTCGATCAAAGATCTAATTGAATCCTGCGGGATTCCACATCCGGAGGTCGATCTTGTTTTGAGGGATCAGCGTCCGGTGGAATTTGCCCATGTTGTCGGGAAGGAGAGAGAAGTCGACGCATATCCGGTCAGTTGGCAGCGTGAAACTCTATTTACGGAAAATCGCATGCAAGTCTTAACAATCAAAGAGTTTGTAGCTGACGTACACTTGGGCAAATTGGTTCGTAATTTGCGCCTGTTCGGTGTCGACGTCGCCTATGATTCCGCTCTCGGCGATCGAGAATTGCTCGACTTGGCTGGACGCGGCAATCGCCTTCTCCTTACCCGCGATCGGCGCCTTCTGATGCACGCCGTCGTGCGTCACGGTTATTATTTGCGATCACAAGATCCGATCGAGCAAACCCTCGAGGTGTTGCGCCGCTTTCAGCTCTCTTCAGTCCTGACACCATTCACCCGTTGCCTTCGCTGTAACAACTTACTCGAAGCTGTCGCGAAGGTTGAAATCATCGATCAGTTGGAGCCGTTGACCAGGATTTATTATGAACGATTCCGGCGGTGTCGAGGCTGTGGTCAAATTTACTGGCCAGGTTCACACTTTAAAAAATTGGAAGCGCGCATTGCCGATCTGAGGCATCGGCTGATTTTCGGCTTAGAACCGACCTCTTAAACGGGTTCTATATGCAATTCGCCGAAATCTGCCTAATCTCATTCGGCGCATGAACCGAGCGGCTGATCAGACCCAGGCTAATCCTTTGCGCGAGGGCCTTTCCGCGCGCGCTGTGCCGCAGCCATGCAGTATCGTAATCTTCGGTGCCACCGGCGATCTCACTCATCGCAAGCTCATTCCCGCACTTTATAATCTAGCGGCCGACGGCGAGTTGCCTCCGGCGGTGACTGTAATCGGCTTTGCCCGACGCGAAAAGAGCAGTGACGAGTTTCGCCGCGAGCTTGAAGAGTCCACTCGGAAGTTCTCGCGGCAAACCGTACGCGACGAAATCTGGAAACCTTTCGCGCAATCGATCTTTTACCATCAAAGCGACTTCGCCGCTGAATCCGGCTACCAATCGCTCGCCGCTAAACTGGACAAGATCGACAAAGAGCGCGGGACCCGCGGTAATCGTCTTTTTTATTTCGCCGTCGCGCCGGACCAGTTTGAACCGATCCTGAAGAACCTGAAAGCTGCCGGATTGAACAAAACCCGCGAAGGAAGTTGGGCGCGCGTTATTGTTGAGAAACCGTTCGGCACCGATCTCGCCTCTGCGCGCGAACTCAACCGCGTCGTGCGCAATTCCTTCACTGAAGAACAAACCTACCGGATCGACCATTTTCTCGGGAAAGAAACAGCGCAGAACATTTTGGTGCTGCGCTTTGCCAACGCGATTTTCGAACCTCTTTGGAATACCCGTTACATCGACCACGTCCAGATCACGGCCGCGGAAACGCTCGGCGTAGAAGGGCGAGCCGGTTACTACGAAGGCGCCGGAGCGTTGCGAGATATGGTGCAAAACCATCTGCTGCAATTGCTGTGCCTGGTCGCGATGGAAGCACCAACCGATCTTGGTGCGGACAGTATTCGCGATGAAAAAGTGAAGGTGGTCCGGTCACTGCGACGGATGACCGCTCAGGATATATTGAACAAGGTCGTCCGCGGCCAGTACCAGGAAGGGATGATCAATGGTAAACCGGCGCCCGGTTATCGCGCTGAGAAAAACGTCGATCCGAAATCAATGACCGAAACCTTCGTCGCGCTTCAGCTCAACATCGACAATTGGCGGTGGTGGGACGTACCGATTTATATGCGGGTTGGAAAGCGCCTTCCGAAATCGGGCACCGAGATTTCGGTCCATTTTAAAAAGGCGCCGCTCGTTCTTTTCAACAAGGAGACCACCGACGAGAACGTGCTTGTGATCCGGATCCAGCCGGACGAGGGAATTTCGCTGCGCATGCAAGCCAAGATGCCGGGGACGAGTTTTCGAATCGAACCGGTAAAGATGGATTTCCACTATGGGACATCATTTGGGAAAGCCAGCCCGGAAGCTTACGAACGCCTGTTGCTCGACGCCATGAGTGGTGATGCGACCCTTTTCGCGCGGTGCGATGAAGTGGAGGAAGCCTGGGCTTTTATCGACGCAATTGAAAGCGCCTGGGCAACCAAAAAAGATCCGCCCGAATTATTCTTCTATCCCGCCGGCTCCTGGGGCCCGGATGCAGCGGATGAATTGTTGGCCAGAGACGCTCGGGCATGGCGGAGGCTATGAGCCAAAGAAGATTATCGATATGCCTGCCGTTGCTGAAAATTATTCGTTAGGCGTGCCGGTCGAGCTCGGCCGGGTCGACAACGAGCTTAAGAAATTGTGGGCCGAGAGCGAAGGCGTAATGACACGCGCCTCGCTCATCAACCTGGCGGTTTATAGCGAGACCCCCGACTCGCTCGAAAAGAATACTCAGGTCATCGCCAAAATCGCCCAAAGCCACGCCTGTCGCGCCATTGTCATCAGCGCAGATTGCGAGGCGAGCAACAATCGGGTCGAAGCGTGGGTCAGCGCGCACTGCCATTTAAGCCACGCCGGGAGCAAGCAAATTTGCTCGGAACAGCTTTCCTTTCTACTGGAGGGACCGTGCACGAATTTGTTACCGAACATCGTCTTCTCCCATCTGGACTCCGATCTGCCATTTTATCTTTGGTGGCAGGGTGAACTACATGATCCGATGGATCCGCAGCTTTGGGCGTGGGTCGACCGTTTCATTTATGACAGCCGCGACTGGAGAGATTTTGATGGGCAAATGCAGCTGGTCGAAACCGCGCAGCGCGAGGCGAAGCAACGGATTGTGTTGTGCGATCTGAACTGGACACGACTCGACCGGATTCGTTATGCTGTCGCGCAATTTTTCGATCACCCCGCTTCTCATCACCACTTTAATGAAATCGAAAATCTGCGGATAGATTTTGCTCCGGGATTCAAATCCACTGCGCTGCTTTTCGCTGGCTGGTTCGGCGCCCAGTTGAATTGGAGCGTTGAAGACCGACCGAGTGGCAACAACTTTAAATTCATCGATACGACGGGGCGGCCAATCGACATCGAGCTTCACGAACAGGGGGCGACTCCCATTGGCAAAACTGTTCTCAATTCCGGCGGAATCGAGTTTGCCGTAGCGCCAGCAAGTTGCGGAGATTTATTGGAAGTTTGGCGTGGAAGACCAGACGAAGAACCTCTGCCCCAGATGATGCCAGCCCAAAGCAACGACGCTGTCAGCCTGATGAATCAGGAACTGATGCGCGGCGCGCCGCATCGTGTTTACCTTCGGGCTGTTAAGTGCGTTCGCGCGCTATTCTAAAATGGAGAATGATGCTCAACTGCGGTCGAGACACGTCTCGACCGAGCCCGGCGGCAGAACGCTCGCACACATTGTGCTCTACCACACGAATGCGGAAGCAAATCGCCAGACTGTTGCCGGGGATCATTCTTATCTGTGTGGCCTTTTCCGGATGCGCGTATACGACCAAACATGGGCGGCAGGAGATGGCCTATCGCCATTACGTCAGCAAACATGTGCGGCAACGTCAGCGCCAGATCGCGCGAGCCCAGGCTAAAGCGAACCGCGAGATGAAGGTCAAAATGAGATCGCTTCCTGAGAGTGCGCCGAAGAGTACCGCAACCGTCGAAGCAGTCCCCGAACCAACCGCGTTTTCTCCATCGGACGCAGCGGAGAAAGAGGCGCCCCAGCAGCAGCCTTAAGAGACTGTTGAAAACTCAGCCATGCCGCGCGAGAAGGCTGTGGGCTGGATGGCAAGGCGCGAGTGAGGAGCATGCGCTCCCGTCGCGTCGGGATTTCGAGCGAGCAACGCGGCTAGAAAGCCCACGGCGTTCTCGCCCCCAGATTCCACCTTTTGCGCAAGGTGGATCGACTTCTGCTAACGACGATGTTAAACCATTCGCCGAACGCGCAAGAGAATGTCGCTCAGTATCGCGCGCAGTGAAAAATCAGGCGGCAAGGCCGCATTGGCTTACCAACGCGTTGAGGACAACACGTTCCACCCTTTTGCGCAACGCGGATCGGCCTCTCCTTGGCACGCCGTAGCGGGGGCGAGGGCGGCTGAAGACGAAAAAATCTGCAGCAACGCGGCATGGCTAAGTTTTTCAACAATCTCTTAAACTCCATCGCGTTTCACTGGGATCGGTTTTCCGTCCGACCCCAAGGCCACGCAAGTGAAAACGCCCTGCGTCACCTTGACTTGTTCGCCAGTCTGGTAACGCGTCACCCACACTTCTACCGGAATGCGCATTGAGGTGCGGCCAATCTTCTCGACCCGGCCATAACAGGCCACCGTGTCCCCCACCCGGACCGGTTGCAGAAACGACATCCCTTCCATGGCAACCGTGGCCACCCGCGCATTTGCCGTTTTTGCCGCCAGGATGCTGCTGCCCAGGTCCATTTGCGACATCAGCCAACCGCCAAAAATATCGCCGCTTGGATTTGTGTCCTTCGGCATCGCGATCGTCTGGATTACCAGGTCACCTTTAGGTTGATCCTCAGTGCTCATCACGAATAGATCGAATAGACATCAGTCAGAGTATTTGCTCTCTCCTTATTTGTGTCCATTCGTGCCTGCCGCGCCGTAGCCTGGCGAAGGAGGGCGCGTCCGTCGTTTGCAGTCATAAAATCAGCATGCAATCGCCGTAACTGTAAAACCTGTACCTTTCTCGAATCGCGTCCTGATAGGCATCCAAGACAAACTCGCGGCCGGCAAACGCACTCACCAGCATTAGCAAAGTCGAACGTGGCAAATGAAAATTAGTCAGCAGCCCGTCCACGACCTGGAACTCAAAAGGCGGATAAATGAAGATATTCGTCTCGCCGCTCTGTTCTGCAATTTTACCGCCAGCAAACTTGACCGTTTTAAGCGGTCGAGTTTCGTGCGCGGCTGCCTCCAGCACACGGACTGTAGTTGTCCCAACCGCAACAATTCTCCGGGCATGATTGATCCTGTCTGCTGCTTCCCCCGAAATCCAAAATCGCTCGGGGTGCATGTGGTGCGCCAGAATATTTTCGGATTGCACCGGCCGAAACGTTCCCGTGCCGACATGCAGCGTTACAAAGGTATGCGGAATCTCATCTAAAATCTTTTGGTTGAAGTGAGGACCCGCCGTTGGCGCTGCGATCGCCCCTGGGACTTTGGCAAAGACAGTTTGGTAACGAGACGTATCTTCACGATCGCTCTGCCGAGCAATGTAGGGCGGCAAAGGCATCGAGCCGCGCGTGTAAAGATCGACATTGTCATTGAGCGAGACAACACGCTCCCCTCCCGGCAAAATCTCTTCGACCCGCAAAATCGCACTATCGATACTCGCCATTGCGCCAATTCGCATTTTGCGTGCCGGTTTCACGAGGCATTTCCAGCGTGCAGGCCCGAGCTTTTCCAAGAACAAAAATTCGATCGCGGCATCATCCGAAAACCGGCGGGCTGCTAACACGCGCGTGTCATTGAGCACTACCAAATCCCCATCACGCAAAAAATGTTTCAGCTCAGGGAATCGTCGATGCTCGATCGTCCGGGACGCACGATGCAGAACCATCATGCGCGAATCTTCGCGATGTGGCAGCGGGCGCTGCGCGATCAAATCTTCCGGCAGCGGATAATCGTAGTCACTTAGTTTCGAGCTCATCTGTAGCCGTCGAACTTACTCGCATCGACAGGTTCTTGTGAAGAGGAGCGCGAGCTTTTAGCTCGTTCGTCATAGCATGTCGCCAAGAATCACTTGCCGCTGATCAACAAAACAATTGTCCATTTAGACAAAACTCTACATGATCGGCCATGCTTCGTCCGGCGGTCGATTTGGTTTTGTCTGCGCTGAAACAGATTCAGCAGAACGCTGACAAAAGACCTTGTGCGTCCCGCAACGCAATCAATCGGCTTCTTGCAGCCGACGTCAGTGCGCCGGAAAAGCTCGATGTCTTCGGCTCGGAAGGAGTGGGCGGATCAAAGGTCGACATGCTGGCTTCCGTTCAGTCACGTGTCGCTGTTTGCACAAAATGTCCGCATCTTGCGAGCTCGCGCACCCAAACCGTTTTCGGGGTGGGCAATCCTTACGCCGAAATCATGTTCATTGGCGAAGCGCCCGGGGCGGATGAAGACGCACAAGGTGAGCCGTTCGTGGGCCGCGCGGGCCAGTTGCTCACCAAAATCATTCGCGCGATGGGATTCGCGCGTGAAGACGTTTACATTGCCAACATACTGAAGTGCCGTCCGGACATGCCCGCCGGCTCGTTCGGGAATCGCGCACCGACTCCCCAGGAAATGCAAACGTGCCGGCCTTACCTTCTCGAACAGATCAAAATCATCGAACCCAAAGTGATCGTTGCGCTCGGTGCCGTAGCGGTAGAGGGCCTACTCGCTATCCGCGCGACGATGCGCGAACTGCGCGGACGCTGGAATTCGTTCAACGGGACGCCGCTCATGATTACTTACCATCCGGCATATCTATTGCGGAACCAATCGCCTTCAGAGAAAAGAAAGGTTTGGGAGGATATGCTGCTAGTGCTCGAGAAACTTGAGAAACCGATCAGCGACAAGCAACGAAATTATTTCTTGTAATCGATGCCGCGAGCAAGCGCCGCGATCATTCCAATGCGCGAAGAAAGATCTTATTGAGTGATTCGCGGCCGGCGCTGGTGGCAACGACGCGGGCAATCATGGCGCGAACTTCGCGTCGCGGGACTTTGATCAGACGGTGTAATTCGGTGGGGCCTGCTGCACGCAACATTGATAAGGTGCGCGCGCCAATGAGAGCGGGCAATGCGGTCGCGCCGCGAATCCGCCGGTTGCAAACGGCATGGGCATAGCGCATCCCAGCCGTGAGTCCACGCTGCGCCTCTTCCTGCCATTTTTCGAAAATGAATTCGAACCGGCCCGGTTCGAGCAAAATATGCGATGGATCAAGACCAATCTCCTGCAATTCTTGCGCCGGGAAATAACATCGGCCCGACCGCAGATCCGAATGCGCGTCGCGCAAAATGTTGATTAGCTGTAGTCCATTTCCATAACGTTTGCCCAGATCTAACATTTCTGGTTCCAGCAGGTCCGAGAAATTGCGCACGTGCCGGAAACAAAGCTGTGTCCAGAATTCGCCAGCGCATCCAGCAACCAAATATGTGTATTCGTGCAGCTCCAGATCGGTGGCCAGCGCCCGCAGCTGAGTGGGATCGTCGAAACGCACGACGTCCAGCTCCTGGCCCCTGGTAATTTTGGCAAGCACTGCACGAATATCTCCGCGGTCGTCGGCATTCAATTGATTGAGGAGCGCCAAACAATCGGGAATGGATTCGATCAGAGTTCGCTCAGATTGGTTTTTTTGCCGAGGTGCAAACGACGCGATCAAATCGACCGTGACATCCTGCGAGATCTCGCCTCCAATAATACCACGCAACGTGGCAAGCATTTTTGCGCGAGCCGGCGCCGCAACTCCTACTGTGTCCGCCACCGTGTCGGTCGCGCGTGCGAACAGATACGCCAGCCCGACCGGCTGGCGAAGCCGTTTCGGCAGGAGGCGAATGGAAATATAAAACGAGCGCGAAACCGCGCGCAGAACGGGTCCAAGCAGTTCGGTTGCGGAAATGCGACGTCGTCCGTCCACGCCTGACCTCGTCTTAAAAGCAGGCGGCTTCATTTGAATGAATTCCGTGGCATAGCCGTCATTAGCAGTCGCAGAATGGGACTCTGTCGGCAAGCACGCGCTAAAGCACCGCGAGCCTGCTAATCTCACACGTTAAACCCTGTGCTCCGACTAGTGTCCGACATTTTTGATTTGTATCCGCTCGCTTTGCGCGTTACCCAGCCCAATCTCGCCTGCATAAGGCACATACGCGCCGAGTGCGCCAATCGGTGGGAAATTTGCGCGCGTGCGCCATTCATCCAACCGCTTGATCGCAACGGCATCGAGAGCAACCGGATCTTTGCTCGCGTAAAGCGTGGCGTGATGCACGGCATAGTTCGGCTGCGATTCCGGGCCGCCGCCATAGAGGGCAACCAAACCATCCATCAGGTTGAGCACCACCTTTTTTGCAATCAGCGGATTACTGTAAATTTCTGCGATACTCTCGGTACCAAATCCGGAGCCTTGCGCGAAGCGGCGCCAGTTGTCAATGTTTGGGATCGTCATGTTATAAAGACAGCCGGCGATGCCATTGGTCGTGCTGTTGCTCATTACCGGTACGTTGATGACTTTCGTGACTTCGCTCGAGAGAATGCGTGCAAAATGGCTGCTATTGCTGGTGTTTTCCGTGTCGGAAAGTAGGGGCATTTTCCCCAGCTCGCTTTTGTATTCGAAATCCCCCCACACCAGTTTTCCAAGCAGGGGCGCTGATACGATGGCTTTCGGATCATAACCATCCCGAGGCGGAATCGGGCGCACCTGATAACCGTCCATGCCCGTGGCATAACCGGCGGCCTTGATACCGGCGATCGAACGGTCCCAAACAATAATGCTCTCGCGCGGCTGTCCGGCGGCGACCAATCCATCGACGATTGCATTAACCACGTCGTGATGTGTCGTAAAAAGCTCGCCTCCGGCCGCCGAGATTTTTATTCCAATTTTGTCGTTAGGCGAAATGAGCGACGCCCAGGCTTTTACCAGATCGGACTGTCCAGTGGCGGCAATTACGAGCCGGTCGACCATGCCGTGTATCACCGGTCGATTCGCTTTGTATTCTCGAATCGCGTCCGGGTTGTGCGCGACGTAAACGATCGACGGCGTAGGCGCCGGGGTAGCTTGCCCAACCGCAGAGGTAATGGCGCAGAAAAAAACAAGGGCTACGTTTCGGATCGACAATGGGATTTGAGCGGATGCCAACGGACTTTATGAGCAAGCGCGCGAATCACAACTGCGGCCCATCCAGCAAACCGAAACTTTGTAGGGCGTTTCTGTGAAACGCCATCCATGTGAACGACGCCTCCCGCTGCGGACGCATTGCAATTTGCGGCCGGATGACATGAATATGATTCGCCACATTTATGTTCATATTCCGTTTTGCGCACGGATCTGTCCCTACTGCGCGTTTTATAAGGATCTTCTCGACCGCTCACAAACACAGCGATTTTGCCAAGCGACTTTGCGAGAATTGAAGTGCCGCTCGCTAAATCGAAATCTTTCTCCATCGACAATTTATTTCGGTGGCGGCACCCCGACGGCCCTTTCCACCGCGCAATTGGAAATGTTGCTGTGCGGATTCCATGAGCGATTAGATCTTTCGCGTCTGGTCGAGTGGACTTTCGAGGCGAATCCGGGAAGCGTTTCGCCGAGGAAGGGCGCGCTGTTGCGAAAGTTCGGCGTAAATCGAATCAGTCTTGGCGTGCAATCCTGGGATGATGGCCTACTGAAACTTCTCGGACGCGAACATAATGCAGAGCAAGCCGCGGAGTCGTTTCAAATTCTGCGCGCAGCCGGATTCGCCAATATTAATATCGATCTGATGTTTGCGTTGCCTGGACAAGCAGCCGCCCAGTGGTTAGCGACCCTGGAGAGAACCATCTCCCTCCAACCGGAACACATTTCTACTTACTGTTTAACCTACGAGGAAGACACAGAATTTTTTTGGCGACACTCACGCGGGGAATTTCAGTCTGATAGCGATATCGAAGGAGAGCTGTTCGCGATGACGATGTCGATTTTAGAGGAAGCTGGTTATGAGCATTACGAAATATCGAATTACGCCCGCCCTGGTTTCGCTTCCGTGCACAACCATGCCTACTGGACGGGGGAAGATTATCTCGGGATTGGTCCCAGCGCGTTCTCAACGATTGGCATGCAGCGTTGGCAGAATGTATGCAATTATCGCGAATACAGTGAACGCGTTTTCAATGGTCGATCTGCAATTTCATCGATCGAGCAGCTGACCGCAACGGCGAAACGCACGGAAAAAATTGCCCTTTCGCTCAGGACGCGAAACGGCGTAGCGGCGAAGCTCCTCGATTCTTTTCCGAATGAAGTGCACGAATTCGTTAGGCTGGGTCTGCTTCAGGAATCCAACGGCAAGGTCATTCTTACCCGCGCCGGCAGGCTGCTCGCAGACTCCGTCGCAGAAGCATTTGTGTAGCGTGGCGCTCAGGTCTGGGGAGCACAGGCTGCCAGCCTGTCCTTTTCGGCAGCCCCTACTCAACCGCGCCGTAGCGACGCTGTCGCCTCCCAAATTCCTCCACCGCCGCAGCCAGATCCTTCCTGCCGAAATCGGGCCAAAGCTTGGGCGTTACATACATTTCAGTATAAGAAAGCTGCCAAAGGAGAAAGTTCGACAAACGCATCTCGCCCGAGGTCCGAATGAGCAGGTCGGGATCGGGATAGTAGCGCGTGTAGAGATGTTTGCTGAACATCTCGACATCGATCATGGCTTTGTCGATGTGGCCGAGCTCGACCGCGCGTAAGAGACTTTTGATCCCATCGATAATTTCCAAACGCCCGCCATAGCTAAGCGCAAGAATCAATGTCAGACCGGTGTTATCGGCCGTCGCTTCAATCGATTTGTGCAACTGCCGCTGACAAACGTCCGGCAGGTCGGTCAATCGCCCGATCGCCTGCAACCGGACATTTTTTTCGATTAGCTCAGGTGTTTTCTCCCTTAGAAACTTTTCCAGCAGTTTCATCAGCGCGAAAACTTCACTTTTCGGACGTTGCCAGTTTTCGGCCGAAAAAGCGTAGAGAGTGAGATATTGCACTTTCAGCTCGGCACAGCCTTCCACACATTCACGCGCAGCTTTGGCACCCTCTTCGTGGCCTTTGATTCGTGGCAAACCGCGCGACCGGGCCCATCGGCCGTTACCGTCCATAATAATGGCAATGTGCTGCGGGACGGTCTTCATCACATGGAAAATTGTTTGCGCTACAAGAAGATCGTCTGAGCACGAGTCGGCCCTACGCTTACGATTAACAGCCTTGCCCCGGTGAGCTGGGCAATGCGCCTGACGTAATTTCTTGCGGCGGCTGGAAGCTGCGACAGTTTTCTCGCCGAACTCGTGGATTGATTCCAGCCCGGCATTTTTTCGTAAATCGGCTCGCAGTTATCGAGCTGAATGGCGTCGCACGGCGGCACCGCGAGGCGTTTTCCATTCAAACGGTACCCGACACATACACGTATTGGATCGACCTGATCGAGTCCATCCAGATTCGTAATCGCCAGCTCGTCGATTCCGTTGATCATGGTGGCGTAACCGGTGGCCACGGCATCGAACCATCCACAGCGACGTGCTCGGCCGGTGGTCGCTCCAAATTCGCGTCCCAAGTCGTGCAGCATTTGGGCAAATTGTCGATCTTCGGTCGGCAACGCCCCTTCGCCCACTCGGGTGGTGTAAGCTTTCATCACCCCGACTACCCGGTCCATCCGGTGCGGCGGCACACCGGTCCCAGTACAAGCGCCACCCGCGGTAGTATTCGATGAAGTGACGTACGGGTACGTGCCGTGATCGATGTCCAGAAACGTGCCTTGCGCCCCTTCGAAAAGAACCTCCTTTCCGCGCTCCAAAGCACGATGGAGATAGAGCACCGTGTTCGCCACCAACGGTCGCAATTTCTTTCCCGCAGCCAGATAACTCTCGTTCACGTCGCGATAATTGACCGGCTTGGCGCCAAGTGCTTCCAGGATGCTGTTGTTTTCGCGGATCTTGGCGTGCAATTTTTTCGAGAACAAAATCGGCTGCATTAAGTCGGAAATACGTAGCCCGGTGCGGGCGGCCTTGTCGCCATAGGCCGGCCCAATGCCCCGTTTCGTTGTACCGATCTTGGCGCGGCCTTTGCGCAGCTCTCGTTGCTCGTCGAGCGCACTGTGATAGGGCAAAACCAGGTGGGCACAGTCGCTGATGAGCAGGTTTCGATGGCTGATTTGAACCCCAGCCTCGCGCAACGAATTTATCTCTGAAATGAGCGCAATTGGATCCACTACTACCCCGTTGCCGATGACGCAGACTTTTCCGCGCCGCACAATCCCTGAGGGAATCAAGTGCAGCACATAAGTCACACCGCCATGAATGACCGTGTGGCCGGCGTTATTTCCACCCTGGCTGCGCACGATAATGTCGGCCTTGGCCGTGAGCACATCGATAATCTTGCCCTTCCCCTCGTCGCCCCATTGTGCGCCAATTAAAATCGTGTTCGCCATCGGTAGGCAAAAAATTTCCCGACGCATCCAGCAAGACGCAGTCGGGACTTGCCATCAAACGGTATAAAGGAAGTGCGCAACCGCAAGGATTTTTCGCAGCCCGCGATCATCGCCCAGGAGACTGTTGAAGGACCGACAAAAAAAAGCGACCAAGCTGCGTCTTGTCCAGAAAGATGAATGATGAACCCAATTCTACTGATCATTCTGATTATTTTGCTAATCGCGGTCTTGCCAACCTGGCCGTATAGCAGCGGCTGGGGCTATTATCCGAATGGCGGCCTGGGATTAGTCTTTTTGATTCTGCTGATTCTGATCCTGGTGGGACGGATCTGAAAATCGTTACAAGGGTTACAAAGTTAAAAAAGTTACGAGGATGGCATCGTTGTAACTATTTACTCTTGTAACTATTTAACTTCTTTTAACGAGCGACAGCGTTCTGCGCGGCCAGCGTTTTCTTCAGCGCCGCGGCCGACTCGCTCGAGCCGCCGCCAGTATGGGAGTGTGAATAGTCAGGGAGTTTGTCCCAGCGAATTCTGGCATCGTGCGTGAATGTGTTTAGCGCGATGCGGTAACTGCGGCCGCCATCCTGAAGGTGTCGATGCGAAACGATGAACCCCGAAGGGTCGAAATAATTGCTCAAGTTTTGCGCGAATTTCGCGCGGCTCATTCCGATCTCAATGTTCTTACGAATCTCAAAATGCAGATGCGCGTCGTAAAGTCCGTGGGCAGTGCCCAGGGTCGCAATCTCCTGGCCACGTTTCACTGCCTGACCGCGATGGACGAGGATCTTCTGCAAGTGCGCGTAGAGCGAATCGATGTTTCGGGTGAATCCGCCTTCGCGATAGGCGTGGCGCACGACCACCACGTTCCCCCAGCCCAGGTGGCAATCGCGCGCGAACACGACTACGCCATCGCCGATACTGTAAATTGGATCGCCCAGATCAGTATCGCCGCCACCAACACCATCCCAATCCTCACCGAGGTGGCCCTTGGAACGGAA